>Ga0209515_10003472_pt1 | contig 22528 bp, 22 predicted proteins | sample Subgroupgradi54m_FD_187454 | JGI IMG/M metagenome (GOLD analysis project Ga0209515, IMG submission 187454) | Subsurface groundwater microbial communities from S. Glens Falls, New York, USA - GMW60B uncontaminated upgradient, 5.4 m (SPAdes)... ... | reverse complement strand
CGTCAATGAGTCGAGGTAGTGTTGCGTATTGTTGAATAAGAGTATCGCGAATTATATAATAGGGATATGAAGCAATTACAAGGATTTGAACTTATGACTAATACGGACCCGATCCGCATGTCTGTCCAGGGGAAAACAGTAAGTGAGTTGTTTCTGAACTGTTTGCGCGGCATGGCTGAAATAATGAAGCCCACAGTGCTTACGGCAGGTGCGCGGGCAAAGAAAGTGACTCAAGCAATGCGAGTGGAGGCGATTGATTTAAATACGCTTCTCGTGCAGTTCTTGTCTGAAACTATCGGGCTCTCGGATATTAATAATCTTATCTTCACGCACGCGACGTTTAAAGATATCGGTGATAATTTTCTGGAAGGTGAGATATCTGGTGTCCCTGCAGGGGAGATAGAGCGCGAGATCAAGGCAGTCTCGTATCAGGACGTGGATATCAGGCGTAATTCCAAATCGGGATTTTATGAGACAACACTTGTGTTTGAGGTCTGATATGTGTATTTTTAGAAGAACTAAAAAGCTTAAGATACTACCATGAACATGTTCGACTTACAAATACAGACAACCGCATCGGACGGCAAACATACGCCGACTGATATTATAGCAATGGCAAAAGAAAATAATCTTTCGGTGATTGCCATTACCGACCACGATACGGTGGGGGGCGTACAAGAAGCGCTTGATGCGGCAAAAGATTCCAACGTTCGAGTAATTTCGGGCATTGAAATGTCTGTGGAGGAGCATGGCCTTCATATCCTCGGATTCGGGATTGATTATACGGATGCGCATTTACTAGAAAAACTGGAAGAATTTAAAGAAGGCCGTATTCAGGGTGCGAAGCAAATGGTGGAAAATTTAAAAGCAGCGGGTTTTGTGGTGGAGTGGAGCGATGTGGAAAAAGAAGCAACGGGATCGGTGTTTGCGCGTCCTCATCTTGCTCGCGCTGTTCTTAAGCGCCCGGAAAATAAAGAGAAATTAGGAGCGGTTGCCAATGTCCATGACTTTATAGACATGTATCTCTCTAATGAAAGTCCGAATTATGTGCACCGAAGCCACATCTCCGCAAAAGATGCGACCCTGCTTATAAGCATGGCGGGCGGCGTTGCGGTCTGGTCTCATCCGGCGATCCATTTTCGCAATGATTATGACGGACTGGAGAAGTGGCTTCAGGAAATGATCACATGGGGGATCAGGGGGCTTGAGGTATTTAACCCGTCTCACACGGAAGACGACGCAGAGTTTCTTTTGGGTCTTTGCTCGAAGTATCATCTTTTGCGCACCGCGGGATCGGACTTTCATGAAAAGGCGGAGCACAGCGCCGATCCGGTGAGCGGCCTTCATTCGGCGCGCCGTCTCGGCGACTTTGAGACATACGGATTTGCTATTGATGATATTATTTCAGGTCTTGACGGGGCGATGGAGGATGCGCGTAAAAGAGATTAGAGAATGAAAGATGGGACGGGAATGCTTGGCGTGTTTTTTGTTTTTATTTTATCCCCTGTTTCTCTTGTGGTATTATAAAGCAAATGGAAACTCAACGTTTTTCTACAAAAGACGGCCGTATGATCGTAGGAGATTATTATGAGGGTACAGGCAAGAGCGGCGTATTGCTGCTTCACATGATGCCCGCAGATCGCACAAGCTGGCGGGCGCTTGCCGGTAAGCTCCAAGAAAATAAGTTCGATGTACTTGCCATTGATCTGCGCGGACACGGGGAGAGTACCGATGGGCCGAATGGCTACCGCACATTTTCTGACAGCGAGCATCAGCAGTCTCTTTTTGATCTTGAGTCTGCGATTGAGGTGCTCCGTGCAAAAGGAACCGAGAAGCTTCATCTCGGCGGGGCTTCAATCGGGGCGAACTTAGCTCTTCAGTACGCCGCGCAGCATCCGGAAGTAGAATCCGTGATGCTTCTTTCTCCGGGTCTTGATTACCATGGTATTCATGGCGATATTTACATTGATAAGCTTAAGTCAACGCAGGCGGTATTGCTGGCGGCATCTGACAATGACGTGTACTCCTTCACCAGCGTAAAAGCCCTGTATGATCGATCTTCTCATCTCCCGAAGCGCGAGTTAAAACTTCTCACCGATGCGGGGCATGGCACGAACATGTTTGAAAAATATCCTCCGTTTATCGATGAGGTAGTCGAGTGGCTGAAAAAAGTTGATTCAGAGTCCACGGGGTGACTGCCAGCAGGCGTCCCGTGAGGGGCTGTTAGCAAACGTCCCGTGAAGGGCTGCCGTGCGGGCGTCCTGCGAGGGAAACCATGAAAGCTATACAAAAACATTTTTTCTCACTTCGTTCCTTAATGATGATACTTATCGGGGTCGGCGCATTTGCCACCGGCGTGTTTTCTGCGCTTCCCGCGCCGCGCAAAGATTTTGCTGAAATAAGTTTTGCCGATACGACCGTCATAGCAGAGGTAGCCGACACAGTCGATGCCCGCGCGAAGGGGCTTTCGGGAAGGCGGTCGCTTCCGGAATTTAATGGCATGCTTTTTGTCATGAATGATCCCTCTCACACGGGTATTTGGATGAAAGAAATGCAATTTCCGATTGATATTTTATGGATCAAGGATGGCGCAGTTATAGATATGCAGGAGAACGCTCCCGTGCCAGCGCCAGGCGCTCCGAAAAATTCACTCCCGATTTATCACACGCTTGCTCCGGCTGATTTTGTGCTGGAAGTAAATGCGGGTTTTGCGAGCGCTCATCATGTGCGTATCGGCGACCGTGTAAGTATTAAATTGCATGGCAATGTATATGCTTATGCCCAGCCAAATGAAGATGGAGAAATGCGGCTTGCGGGGGATATGCGGTCTCTTCCGGTGGGGCATGAATATCTCATGGACACGCAACGCAAGCGCGCGCTTCAGGGAAATAATTTCCAGGTGGGAGATATTGTCTCAACAAGCGATCATTATAATAAATATGCGATTACATATAAATCAGGTGATCTGACTATTAGCGGAGTAATGAATGTTCCCAAAGACGCCCCGCCAACGTCAGGTTTTCCCGTGCTTATTCTCAACCATGGTCTTATCGCGCCGCCCCTTTACACAACAGGCAGAGGCTCCAAGCGCGAGCAAGATTTTTTTGCAAACCATGGATACATTACTATTCATCCGGATTATCGGGGGCACGCTTCTTCATCGCCCAATACAGCCGTGCACCATGATTTTTATGTAGGCTATGCCGAGGATGTATTAGCCTTGCTTGATGCGATTGAGCGCTCTGCTCCTCCTTATATGGACGTGCATCGTATCGGTATGTGGGGGCATTCCATGGGCGGGGGAATTGCCGCGCGCGTGATGGCGCTGCGTTCCGATGTAAAAGCGTTTGTGCTTTTTGCTCCTATTAGCGCGGATGTGGAGGATAATTTTTTTGAGCTTACCCCGGAAGAGATACGGTGGATTCATGATACGTACGGACCTGCGGGTGATCCGGTATATCGCAAAATGTCTCCTATTGAATACTTCGCCGACGTATCCGCTCCGGTACAAATCCATCACGGTGACGGCGACACCTCTGTGCCGTTATCATTTTCTCAAAAAATGTATGACGCGCTGAAACAGAACGGCAAAAAGGCGGAATTTTTTATCTATCCCGGGGAGAAACATGAATTCATCAATGACTGGCAGCTGGCGGCAGATCGCGCGTTGCAGTTTTTTGATCATTACGTGAAGAACCAGTAACGGGAGAAAAGGTTATGAAGAAAGATTTATTTATGCTATAATTTCTTTAGCTAATTTATTATTAATTTCTATTAAATGTATGGGATTCGAAGAACCAAAAAATCGCGAGATGAAAGAAGAAAATGATTCTGGCGCGGTTGAAAGCAGAGAAGCAAAAAAAGAACGCGAGATTGCCCGCGTCCGAGAAGATTCAATGACGCTGACGCAGATGTATCTTGAAGGAACGAAATCGTATGTAGATAAAGAGATCATTAGTGCGCCCAATACATGGAATGAGAATGACGGTGTGATCGTATGGTTGGATGAAAACGGAAGAAAATATGCGACACCGAGTTCCGATCGTGCGCGCGAGATTATGTCCGAACATCTTAAAAAGAATGAAGGAATTGGCGTTCCCCACCTGAATGTCGGGGATGTGTGGGGCAGCGAGCCGGAGAAAAATTCTTCTTATAATGAATGGCAGGCGCTTCGGAGACGTGTTTCCAATATTCAATAAGTACGCGCAGTACAGATTACCATTTTTGCGCCAGATGATCGAAAGCTTACAAACGCCCCAACTGGGGCGTTTGTATTTGATTTTTTGGCTTATATGATATATAATATTGCTATGAAAGATACGCTGGTTATAGATTTGGAAACAAAAAAATCGTTTGCCGAAGTGGGAGGGGAGAAGAATATCAAGCAGTTGGGCATTTCGGTGGCGGGCGTCTACTCATACAACAAAGACGCTTTTTTTGCATTTGAGGAGCATGAGCTTGGAAAAGTTCAGGAAATGATCAATGAGTCAGATCATGTGATCGGATTTAATCTCATTCATTTTGATTTGCCGGTATTGGAGCCTTACGTGGACAAGGCGTCTTTGGACAGGCTCGCAGTCACTGATCTTTATGTGCATGCGGTTAATTTTCTTGGCCACCGCGTGGGACTAGGCGCACTTGCAGAAGCTACTCTGGGAGAAGGGAAGTCGGGACACGGACTTGAGGCGTTGGAATGGTTTCGCGAAGGACGCGTGGAGGAAGTAAAAAAATACTGCCTTGATGACGTGCGTCTTACCCGTGATCTTTATGAATATGGAAAAAAGCACGGGCATGTGACGTTTAAATCCTATATAGATAACAATGTCCACTCGATCCCGGTGGCATGGGGCGGTGAAATACAAAAACCTATATTAGCCATTCTTGAGGAGGCGCTAGCCGCCCGCAAGCGTTTGAAAATTTCTTATGTCTCATCTCAAGATAATGACGGATTGGGATTTAAAAAAGAGCGTTTGATAGACGTATACAAAATCAAGGCAAATGAAATCGAAGCATACTGCCATTTGCGCTGTAGTGTTAGGAACTTTCGCATAGGCCGTATTGCTGATGCCGAAATTACCACTGAATTATATATTTTGCCTGATGATGTTCAGTCCGCATTATTTTAATACATTTTTGGCAGATGTCCCGGTTAGGGATAATGTGCCGCTTTCATGAATCAATTGCCGATAGACGACACATCTTTCCACACTGAAACAAAAGGCACGCTGAACTTTGAACAGGTGCTTGGGGAGATCAAGGCATTTATCAATGTCTCTCCTAATCGGTTGTATAAAATTGTCATTGGCAGCGATTCGGAAGCAAGGGGCATATCGAGTATTGTAACTGCGGTTACGATCTGGCGCATTGGAAACGGCGCGATACATTTTTGGACGAAATCGGAGCAAAAGAAATTCGGATCCATGCGCGATCGTATTTGGGACGAAGCAATCTCTTCCATTATGCTTGCGCAAGAGTTTCGTTCTCGCCTTGGCGACGTGCTGGGAGACGGATCTTTCTGGGAGGGAAATGAGATTCATGTGGATATCGGACCCAATGGCCCCACGAAAGAACTGATTGACGGGGTTGTGGGAATGATCAAGGGTTATCACTTTACTCCGGTGATAAAACCATATTCATTCGGGGCTTCGATCGTGGCTGATAGGCATACGTAGGGCGGAAAGGCAAAAGGTAGAAGGCAAAAAGGCAAAATGTAGGACGGGGATATTAGGATAAAATCCATTATATAAGCCATTTTTCAATAGAAATAGTGCCAAAGTATTGACATTGTTTTCCTTTTGGTATATAATGTATCTATAAGTCGGTTGTGGTCTTTACAGTCTTTACATTTTTTTCGGGGAGTCCAAAGTCACCGCTTGTCACGATCGCGACGTGAAAGGGGTCAGAGCTGGGGCTTCCAATTGATTTTTATGATCATGGTCTTCCTTATAGGAGGAAGGCTGGGGAGAAAATGTGAAGCGATTGCACGCAGCGCTCTAGCAGACGGCGCTGAAGAAAATAAATAGTCTTACACGTTTTAAGAGGCAGCCAGCCAAAAAAGCTGTCTCAGTTAAAAACCACGTCTATTGCTCATCTCACGGTTAGAGAACCGTCGGCCATCGGAGCAGTAAGACGGGAGAAGCGTAGCGCCAAAAGCCGCTACCGGTCGGGCTCGGCATATGTTCCAGCCGCCAACGCGCCATATGTGGTGGTGTGCACGCTTCTCTAGTATATAAAGAGTGAAAGGATCTCTTTTTATGCATCCTCCATGAGGATAGTTATCGGGAGGGTTCGCAGCCGCCGCGGCATATCATTGCCCGCACTTGCGCGAATCCTCCCACCCTTTTCCGAGTCCATAAGTCATACAGATAAAAAAGTTAATTAGATCAATAGGATTTTTGTGGATTCAGATAAGGGCTAGCACGTAAAAACAATTCATATGTTTTCCTTCGAGGTTCAACTCCCAACCCTCCTTGGCGAGCTACCCGCAAGGGTAGAGGACCTCGAATGAAAGAATGTGATACTTTCGATATGCTCAACATAAATACAAAGTGAAAATAATGTCGTGACCTTCCAGGCAGGGGGAGATAGAGACACTCACTTATTACAAATTGGAGTGTATCTCACAATCCCTCTACCTGGGCTGTTACGTCGGCAGCCCATCACGGGACGCCTACTGGCCAGCCCTTTTTGAAAAACATATTTCCTAGGAGGGAAATACGTGCATCAGACATCCATATACGGCCCCGCTGTTGTAGCTGAGCAGCATCAACAACAGCAAATTCAATTCTCCCGCATCGTTATATCGACTGATCGTTTGCCGCAACGTCGTCTCGTGAATATCCCAGGCCTCGGCTTGATGACCACGAATGAAGTTGCGCATCTTCGACGCCATGGCGTCGAAGTCTGCCGCTAGGCGGCGCATTGAAACGGGAGGAACGCTTCACACGCGCTCCTCCTACCTCCATCTGATTCCGTGATTAAAGTCGTCATGAAATCGGATGGGGATTTTCCAACACACAATAAGTCCACAGGATGAAACCATGAGTCCGGCCCCGCTCATAAACCGCTCGAAAGGAGCGGTTTTATGTTTGCTAAGAAGAATAAAAGGGATTATGATTTTGCTAGTAAACTCATTTTGTTGTCATTCCCGCGAAAGCGGGAATCCAGATTTTTTCAAAAAAGAATGATTCAGATGGATCCCCGCTTTCGCGAGGATGACAGAAAGGGATACTAATTAGAGAAGGTCCTCGTAGTTAAATGGATAGAATGCCTCCCTCCGAAGGAGGTGATGCAGGTTCGATTCCTGCCGAGGGCATCACATAACATAAGTTTGATTATATTATGCACAATAATCCTGTCATCTATTTGACGAAAAAATTATGGAGATACTCAAAAGGGAACCGCGGACATGTGATGCTTTACGTTTCCTGCTTTGTGGTGGCAAATGGGATCTGGTTTTTGGAACCGCTGGTGGTTGCGCGTATGCTTAATACGGTGCAGGAGCGCGGGGTGACGCAGGCAAGTTTGCCAACTCTCTTTTCCTTTCTTGCCATGTTTCTTGCCATTAACATCGGTTTCTGGGCTTTTCATGGCCCTGCGCGGGTGATGGAAAATAAGAATGCCTTTTTGGTTCGGGCTAACTATAAAAAATATCTTCTTGACGGCGTGATGGATCTTTCCATGGAGTGGCATACGAATCATCACTCCGGAGATACGATTGATAAAATAGAGAAAGGAACGTTATCCTTATTCAATTATTCTGGAAGCACGTTTCAGGTGATTCAGTCAGTGATCCGTTTGATAAGTTCTTATGTTGTCCTGTGCTATTTCAATGTCCACGCCGGCTATATCGTTTTGTTCATGGTCGCGTTTACCCTTTTTCTGATTTTTCGGTTTGATAAGGTGCTGGTAGGGCAGTACAAGACGATCTATCACGCGGAAAATAAAATCTCGGAAAAAGTGTTTGATGCGATTAGTAATATCACTACACTTGTTGTCTTGCGTATTGAAAAGATTGTTTCTTCGTCTCTTTATGAGCACATCATGGCGCCGTTTGCGCTTTATAGTAAAAACAAAAAAATCGGCGAAACTAAATGGTTTTTGGTGGGTCTTTGCACCACTGCCATGACAATACTTGTGCTTGGGTCATATTTCTATGTTGGCATGAAGGCGGGATCAATTATCTTGGTTGGGACGGTGTACGCGCTCTATGGATACGTGGGCAGGATCAGTGAAGTTTTTTACAGTTTTGCGTATATGTACGGAAATATTATGCAGCAGAAAGCGGCGGTGATGAATGCGGAAGAAGTGGCATATGAGTTTCGCGATAAAGATAAGGTTGAGTCCGTGCCCCTTGACGGCCATTGGCACACGCTTGCCATTGATGCGCTTACGTTTTCGTACCATACCGCAGAAGGGGCTGATCTTCATCTTGACAATATCTCGCTTACGCTGAAGCGCGGGGAGCGTGTCGCGCTTATCGGCGAGAGTGGGAGCGGCAAGACAACACTTTTAAAAGTTATCCGAGATTTATATCATCCGAGTTCTGTTGATATATTGCTGGATGGGCATCGTTTGAGAGATGGTTTTAAGTCCATCAGCGAAGATATTGCGTTGATTCCCCAAGATCCCGAAATATTTTCTACCACTATTCTTGAAAATATAACTGTGGGTGTGACACATTTGCCGTTGGTTGTTAAAAAATTTACTGACATGGCGCGCTTTACCGATGTTGCCGAGCGGCTGCCCAAGAAGCTTGATTCTTTTATTTTTGAAAAAGGCGTGAACTTGAGCGGAGGCGAAAAGCAACGGCTTGCATTGGCGCGCGGCTTGATGGCGAGTGCTGACAAGGCAATCGTACTTCTTGATGAATCGACAAGTTCGGTTGATACTAAAAACGAATTAGAGATTTATCAAAACATCTTTCACAAGTTTAAGGATAAGACAATTATCGCTTCCGTGCATCGGCTGCATCTGCTCACCATGTTTGATACCATCTATTATTTCAAAGGAGGGAAGATTCTTGCATCCGGAACATTGAACGAGCTTTTGGCATCTTCAGAGGAATTTCAGGAGTTGTGGGAGAAATATCATGCAACAGGATTCCGAGATGAAACACCGGCTTCTTGACGGGGGCACAACAGACTGTTATTAGACCTGTCCCCTTATAACCTTTCTACTGCGATTTCCAGATTTCGGCTGCGACTTCGAAAAAATTATTCGACATATATTCCATATATGCCTCATAATTTTTCCTTCGTCTCGCCAGAAATCTGAAAATCTCGTAACGAAAATTATAAGGGGACAGGTCTATTTCATCTCTGCTATTTTTTTGTGTATGATACGATAGTAATACTATATTTTATGAAGATCACATTTCATGGAGGGGCGCGGGAGGTTACGGGGGCAAATCATCTTTTTGAGGCAGAAAACGCAAAAATTCTTGTTGATTGCGGGATGTTCCAGGGGAGCCGGGAATTTGATGAGTTAAACGCCAAACCGTTTGCGTATAATCCCGCCGAGATTGATGCGTTGTTTGTAACTCACGCGCATGTTGATCATGTGGGGCGGATTCCCAAGCTCGTGCATGACGGGTTTAAAGGCCGTATTATTTCCACGCCCGCAACTCGCGATCTGGCGCGTTTGCTTCTCGAGGATGCAATGCATCTGGCGGAGCGGGAAGATGGGGGATTGTTTACCCTTGAGGATATCGATAATGCGTTTGAATTGTGGGAGGGGATTGAGTACTACAAAGAAATAACAATCAACGGCGTGGCAGCGACACTGCGCAATGCCGGTCATATCTTGGGATCGAGTTTTATTGCATTTAAGGCGGAGGGAAAAAATGTCTGGTTTACGGGCGACTTGGGCAATGCGCCTTCTATTCTGCTTCCCGATCCCGACCAATTGGAAGATGTAGATTACTTGGTGATCGAGTCTGCATACGGCAATCGCGTGCATGAGCCGGTAAGCGATCGTCTGATTCAGTTGGAGCGCGCGGTGGAAGATGTGGGGAAGCGAGGAGGTACGCTCATGATTCCGGCATTTGCGACCGAGCGTACGCAAGATCTTTTGCATGTGATGAACGAGATGTTCCATTTCAAACGAGTTCCGGAAATGCCGGTGTTTGTGGATTCGCCGCTCGCTATTCGCATTACGGAGGTGTTTGAGAAATATCCCGAATACTATAAGGATGATATTAAGGAACTTTATAAAATTCATCCCAATCTCTTTAAGTTCAAACGGCTCCAGTTCACGGAATCTGCGGATGAATCTAAATCAATCAACGTCGTGCATCCGCCGAAAGTAATCATGGCAGGATCGGGCATGATGACCGGAGGACGCATCTTGCATCATGTGATGCGTTATTTGCCCGACCCGAATAGTATGTTGCTCATCGTAGGTTTTCAGCCTGCGGGGTCGCTGGGAAGAAGATTGGTTGACGGGCAGAGCATGGTGAGAGTTTTCCATGAGGATGTGCCGGTGCGTGCGGAGATCCGCAAGATTTCGAGTTTCTCGGCGCATGCCGATAATCCTCAACTTATGGCATTTGTGGCTCATGGCCGCACTACGTTGAAAAAAGTTTTTGTTGTGCAAGGGGAAGAAGCTCAAGCGCTGCACCTTGCCCAAGAGATCAAGGATACATTGGGAGTCTCCGCCGAGGTTCCTGTGCTAGACCAGAGTTTTGAATTATAATATTAAAAGGATGGATATTCTTCGAGCTTGTCGAGAAGCTACCTGCTGTAATGGTATGTTCTCGACAAGCTCGAACGGTAATGCCTGTAACATTTTTTATGAAATCATCACGTCATGAAGGTATCAAATTAAAATTTTGCATTTCGGGAGCGGCGGAAACCGGTATCTGCTCGCCTGATGCCCTTGAGAAGACAAAAGAACTTGGCCGCGCGATTGTGGAGAGCGGGGGAGTGCTTGTCACGGGCGCTACTACCGGAGCGCCGTATTGGGGCGCGATCGGAGCAAAAGAAGCGGGCGGGTTTGTGATCGGTATGTCGCCGGCGGTATCGGAAATTGAGCATCTTAAAAAGTACAAACTCCCGATAGATCATCATGATATTATTATCTACACGGGATTTGGGTATTCGGGACGAAATCTTTTGCTTACGCGCGCCTCCGATGCGGTATTGGTCAGTTGCGGCCGCATGGGAACGCTTAATGAATTTACCATCGCATTTGAGGACAACAAACCAATCGGCGTACTCACGGGGACGGGCGGTATAGCTGAAGAATTGGCCGACATAATGGAAAAAGCTCATCGAGGCCACGGGAGAGTCGTATTTGATTCAGATCCAAAGGCATTGATAGCAAAAATCATTGCAATTGTAGAAAAAGAAAGAGCTGCAGAGGAAGACTGATCCGCGATAGGGAGGTCTAGATATGTCTCAAAAAACTCAAGCTACATTGATGCTCTCGGGCATGATCATCGGGGTGGGAATGTTTGCCATCCCTTTTTCATTTTATTCGGCAGGGTTTTTATTGGGCACCTTGGAGCTTTTTATACTTGCCGTCGTTGTGCTGGCTATCCACCTTGCCTACGTCGAGGTGGTGTGTCGTAGCAAACAGCAGCATCGTTTACCTGGGTATGCGCGTGCGTACCTGGGAGAAAAGGCAGCGCTTCTTGCCGATGGCGCCGCACTTTTTGGTATCTCGGGAACTCTTCTTGCCTACGTCCTTTTAAGCGGCGTATTTTTTCATAATCTTTTTGGGAGATTTGTCATGCAATCAAGTCCTTCCGGGTGGTCAATGATGTTCGTGCTTGCAGGTACGGTGATCACTTTTTTCCCGTTGAAGAAAAAAACGCTGCTGACCAGTCTGCTTACTGCGCTTCTCATAGTTTTTCTTTGTGTTCTCGTAGTACTTCTTCTTCCGCATGTAAGCGTTGGTGCGTTGAACGGTTGGCATGTGGCGAGCGCCTTTGCTCCGTACGGAGTTATATTGTTTGCTTTATCGGGATACACGGTGATTCCCGACGTGGTGGCGTATTACAAGGGAGACAGGAAGCGTACGCGCCAAGTGATAGCTACGGGGTCGCTGATTCCTGCAGTTATTTATTTTTTATTTGCGCTTGTGGTGGTGGGAGCTTCAGGGGAGCATATTACTCCGGATGCAATTACCGGCCTTTCCTCGGTGGCGGGAAATGTCGTGGCTGTGCTTGGAAATTTAATTGGACTTATTGCGGTAAGCACGGCATATCTTTTGCTGAATTCAAGCTTTCAGGCATTTCTTAATCTTGATCTTAAGGTATCGCGCCGGCTTTCATGGGCGGGCGCATCATTCATTCCTTGTGCACTTTTTCTTCTCGGATTTCAGAACTTTATCTCCGTGATCAGCGTGGTGGGCGCGACAACGGTGGCGATTGACGGCGGTCTGATCATCGCGATGTATCACATAATTTTGCACCGGCATGAGCGCACGATCACGCGCTGGGACACTATTTCGTTTGGACTTATGTATGCAATGATCATTGCCGGTATCGCCTATGAGCTGTATCGTTTTGTGATTGTGAGGATGTTTTAGTATAATGAAAAGCAAAGTAATAGTCTCTAATTTTTTCTTTTATGACATCAGACAAAAACATGCCGCAGGGAAGGCATATTGCCGGCAAGAAGATTTCCAAACACGCGACAGAGGAGTTCAAAGGCAAGAAGGATTATATTTTCTGTCCCAAGGGCGAGGCGGTGTATTACAAAAAATCATGGCATCACGTTGCCAAGTTTTTCGTAAGTCCGCCTGATAAGCGCGAGAAAGATGTGGTATTTGAACTTTGCCCCACGCATCAAATGGAGAAGAATAAGCAGTATGAGGGCGAGGTGATTATCCGCGATGTTCCCGAGATGTTTAAAAAAGATCTTTGGGGTTTAGTGGAAGGCATGGGGGAGGCTGCAATGCGTAAAGACGTTCTTCATCGTGTAATGACGATGAAGTGGGCGAAGGATCAGCTCACCGTAACTACATCGGAAAACCAGCTTGCCTCAAGAATTGGCCGCAAAATAAAAGATACATTTAAAAAACATATTGCCGAGCACGTGATTTTTCCGAAAGGCGGAGACAGTGATTTCGTTTCTGTGCGTGTAGCTTTTATCAAGAAGGAGAAATAGATTAATCCTTTTTAAAAAGCCGCAGTTGCGGCTTTTTTTATTTTCACTAGAATAGAACGATATGAAAATCATTGCCGACCTCCATATCCACTCGCCCTATGCAAGAGCCGTATCAAAGGATATGACGCTTGAGAACTTGGATATTTGGGCGCAGCGCAAGGGTATCACCGTGATGGGAACGGGGGATTTTACGCATCCGCAGTGGATGAAGGAGATCAAATCCCAATTGGAGCCCGCAGAATCCGGACTCTATCAGCTTAAAAGAAAATCAAAAGGAACGCGCTTCCTTCTTACGGTTGAGATATCGAGCATCTATTCAAAAGGAGGCAAGACGCGGCGCGTACATAATCTGGTGTTTGCGCCTTCCATCGAGAGTGCGGAAAAAATAAACAAAATTTTGGGAGTTATGGGCAATATCAGGTCAGACGGTAGGCCTATTTTAGGACTTGATTCCAAGGAGCTTGCAAAGATCGTGTTTGATATTGATGAGCGCTGCATGTTAGTCCCCGCGCACGCATGGACGCCGTGGTTCTCTGTGTTTGGCTCCATGTCGGGCTTTGACTCACTGGAGGAATGTTTTGAGGAGTATGCTCCTTATATTTATGCGATCGAGACGGGACTTTCCAGCGATCCGGAAATGAACTGGCGCGTCAAAGGCCTTGATCATATCGCTCTTATTTCCAATTCTGATTCTCATTCCCTGAAGCGCATCGGCAGGGAGGCGAATGTGCTTGATTGCAAACTTTCTTACAATGGAATAATGGACGCGATCAAATCGCATGATCCGAAGCGGTTTCTTTTTACGGTGGAGTTTTACCCGGAAGAGGGGAAATACCACTATGACGGACATCGCGCGTGCAAATTCTCCTGTACTCCCGATCAGACCAAAAAGCTCGGAAATAAATGTCCGGTATGCAAAAGGAAAATGACTATCGGGGTAATGAATCGCATAGACGTGATTGCAGACCGTACTCTTGGCAAAAAGCCCGTCTCGGCAATTCCCTTTAAGCGCATGGTGCCGCTTGATGAGATCATTGCGGAGAGCTTTGGTATGGGTACGGCGTCAAAAAGAGTAAAAGCTGTGTATGATGATATGCTTAAAACGCTAGGTACGGAATTTAGCATTCTTATTGATGCAAAACTTTCCGATATTAACGCTTCGGCAACTCCGGAAATTGTGGAGGGGATTAAACGCGTGCGCGAAGGGAATCTTCAGATTGTGCCGGGCTACGACGGGGAGTATGGAGTGGTAAAGATTTTTAAAGAAAATGAACGGAAAGGAAAAGCAGCCAATGCTGGCTTTTTCGTATAGAGTTTGCTAGTCTTTATGTGGAGAATAAATTTAATAATAGATTAATATACATATCTAATGAAACGACTTTCTTATTTTGTGCCGGTGGCTGCAGGCGTACTACTCGCGGCGGGCGCTATGCTTGTGCAGGCAAAAGGCGATGATTCTGTAAAAGAAAAGCATCAGCGTCATGCAGCAGTTTGTCTGGGGCGCGTTGAAGATTCAGCAAGCTGCCATGCGCATGTCATAATCGATGAACAAGGACAGGCAAAAGCGGCTGCGGCGCCTAGCGGTTATGGGCCCGTGGAATTCCACGGCGCGTACGCAGTTCCGACAACCGTGAGCGGACAGCGAATCATTGCAATCGTGGACGCGTATGATCATCCTAATATTTTGTCTGATCTCAATACATACAGTGCAACGTTTCATATTCCTTCGCTTCCTTCCTGCAGCGGACCGATCGCGGCATCTGTGGTTCCTTGTTTTAAGAAAGTAGATCAGCGCGGCGGAACGAGATATCCGAAAACAAACGCAGGATGGGCGCTTGAGATTGCCCTTGATGTGGAGGCAGCGCATGCGATGTGTCAGAACTGCAGTATTTTATTGGTAGAGGCGGATTCAAACAGTTTTGCAAATCTTTTGGCGGCAGAAGACCGCGCAGGAACTCTTGGCGCTCATGTTATTTCGAATTCATGGGGCGGAAGCGAATTTTCTTCAGAGACCTCGGCCGCATATGACGGACATTTTAATAAGCCGGGAATCGCAATCACGGTAAGCTCTGGCGATAGCGGATACGGCGCGGAATATCCGGCAGCTTCTCGATATGTCACGGCAGTAGGGGGGACAACACTTACACTGAATGCCGACAATTCATATCTCAACGAAACTGCATGGAGCGGATCAGGAAGCGGATGCAGTTTGTATGAATTAAAGCCTTCATGGCAGATAGGAGTTACAGACTTACTTTGCGCAAAGAGAATGACTGCTGATGTGTCAGCCGATGCGGATCCCAATACCGGCGCTGCGGTATATGATAGCGTATCTTATTTTGGCAGAAGGGGATGGTTTCAGGTAGGAGGCACAAGTCTGTCCTCTCCGCTTATTGCAGGTATGTATGCGCTGGCAGGTGGTGCGGTCAATCCTTCAATGCCGTATGCGCAGTATTCGGCTCTCAACTTCCATGATCCGGTAAGCGGAAGCAATGGAAGCTGTGCAGGCACATATCTCTGTACTGCGGGTCTTGCCTACGATGGTCCTACGGGACTCGGAAGCCCGAATGGACTCGGCGGCTTCTGATTTTCGCCTCAACTCTCTCATTGTTCTGCCGAAGGCAGAACAATGAGAGAGTATTATGGTGCGAAAATCATCTCTGAACGAGCGTAAGCGAGTGAAGAGATACAATGTGCCCCGCTTGATTGGCGGGGTGTTTTTATTTCCGTTATAATAAGAGATATGACATTTCGCCTTCCTTCAATCAATAAAGTTATCGGCATCATCATCGTAAGTGATTTTATGGTGACTACGGGTTCAGCCCTATTGTCGCCCATCTTTGCACTTTTCATAACTGCGCAAGTAAAGGGAGGATCGGCGCAAACAGTCGGCTTTGCTATCGCCATTTACTGGATTGTCAAGTCTATAATTCAGCTTCCGATTGCGCGTTATTTGGATCGCAATCATGGGGAAGTGGATGATTATTATTTCATGATGCTGGGGCTTGTGGCAGATTCGGCGATACTCTCCGGTTATTATTTCTTTGCATCTACGGTGCTGCACGTATATATATTGCAGGCGCTTCTCGGTGTTGCCGATGCATTTCTCCTGCCGCCTTTTTATGCGATCTTTACGCGGCATATTGATAAAGGAAGCGAAGGATTTGAGTGGTCTATTCGTTCCAGCCTTTCATTCGGCGGAGGCGCTGCGCTTGGAGGCGCATTGGGCGGAATACTGCTTGGCATTGTTGGATTTCGAACAGTGTTTTTAATCGCTTCATCATTTAACCTGATTAGCGTGATAGCGCTTCTTTTTATGCGCCCGTATATTATGCCCAGTACCCCAAGGCCGGTGCAGCGCATTCCGTTGGAGAATAAGAAAATATAGTTTTTGCATTATGGTAACTAATCGCGAAATTGCAAAAGAGTTTACCGAGATGGCAGCGCTTCTCGAAATGCACGGCGTTGCATTTAAGCCGCGCGCATATGAGAAGGCGGCATTGGGCGTAGAGTCTTTGGATAGGGAAGTAAAAGATATATACAAAGAAGGCGGGATAAAAGCGCTTGAACAAATTCCGAGTGTGGGCAAGGGCATTGCCGCGCACATTGAAGAGCTTATAAAAAAGGGAAGTTTCTCGGAGTATAAAACGCTGAAAAAAAAGTTTCCCGTAAACATTTCTGAATTGCTTGCCGTAGAAGGAATAGGGCCGAAGATGATCAAAGTTCTTTGGGAAAAACTTCGCATTAAAAATATCAAACAGTTGGAAGCTGCGGCAAAGAAAGGAAAGATTCGGGATATTCCTCATTTCGGAATCAAATCGGAGCAGAAAATTTTAAAAGGCATTGAATTCTTGAAAGCATCTAATGGCCGGCGGATACTTGGCTTTATGCTTCCCGAGTTGAGATCGCTCGAAAAAATGATCGAGTCTTTTGACGGCGTTGAGAAAGTGATTACCGTAGGGTCAGTGATTCGGCGCAAGGAAACAATAGGCGACATCGATATATTGGCCATGTCTTCAAAGCCGAAGGATGTGATCGAGCGGTTTCTTACGTTGCCGTTCATCGCGCATGTCTATGGCAAAGGAGAGAACAAGGTAAATGTGAAATTTAAAAACGGTTTGGATGGCGACTTGCTTGTGGTTTCCAAGAAGTCCTTCGGTGCTGCACTTAATTATTTTACGGGATCAAAATATCACAATATCGCGCTCCGCGAGATCGCGATGAAAAAAGGGTTCAAGTTGAGCGATCAGGGACTTTTTAAGGGAAAGAAAATCATTGCCGGAGAGACAGAGGAAGGAATCTATCATGCGCTTGGACTGGACATGCCTCCGCCGGAGATTCGTGAGGATACGGGCGAGATCCATGCGGCGAAGTCAGGCAAGCTTCCCAAACTTATCGGCTACGATGATTTGCGCGGAGATTTGCAGGTTCAGACTGATTGGACGGACGGTGAGCACTCAATCGAAGAAATGGCACATGCTGCCCAAAAAGCGGGACTTGAGTATATCGCGATCACGGATCATACGCGCAGTCTTGCGATGACCGGCGGTTCTGACGAGAAGAAATTGCTCAAGCAAATCGAAGAGATAAAAAAGATACAGAAGAAGTTTAAAAACTTTCGCATCCTTGCGGGAGCGGAAGTAAATATCGGAAAGGACGGAACGCTTGATATTGATGACGAGACGCTCTCGAAGCTAGACGTAGTGGGCGCAGCAGTTCATAGCCACTTTAATCTTACGCGAGAGGAGCAGACCAAGCGCGTGATTCGCGCAATGGAAAATCCTCACGTGGATATTATCTTTCATTTAACGGGGCGCATGATAAATAAGCGCGAGGCGATTGATATTGACGCGGATGCCATTATTGCGGCCGCCAAGCGAACCAAGACGGTACTTGAGATTGATGCGTTTCCCGATCGTCTTGATATCAAAGACGATTATATCCGCAAATGCACGGAGCAGGGAGTCAAAATGTCCATTGATTCCGATGCGCATTCCACCCAGCATTTTCAATATCTTGAAGTCGGTATTTCCCAGGCGCGTAGAGGCTGGGCGGAGAAAAAAGATATCATCAATGCGTGGCCGGTGGCGAAGATGTTAGCGATGCTCAAGTAGGGGACGCGAATGCGGGATGCCTTCGTGCGTTTCGCATTCTTTGCATATGCCGTAAAACTCCAGCGCATGATCCTGAATGTGTGAGAATCTTTTTGCCTGTCGCAAAACAGACTGCTTCATGGAGTCTACATCGCAGCCGATGATTTCTTCCGAGAGTCCGCAGGAAAGGCAGATAAGATGATGATGGTCTTTTTGATCCGCGATCTCGTAATGAGGGTGATTGTGACGGAAATCAACTTGGCGGATGACGCCGATTTTTTTTAACGTTTTGAGAATGCGATATACCGTTGCCTGATCCATATCGTTTTCCATACGCTCAATAACCGCTTGAGGGCTAAGAGGTTTTTTTGATTGCGTTAAGAGGGATATAATCGCAAGTCTGGTGGGGGTTGCTTTATAGCCGGCCTTGCGCAGTGTCATCCGGAACTCCTGCTGGCGCGTTTTTGATGGTGGCTTCATAGGAAGCCATTATATTACAAATGCGAATTATTTGCAAATAAATTGACGTATATATGGGGTAATGATAAGGTAGCTGAACATATTAAATGCAAATAATTCGCATATAGATTAAATGAAATCACAAACTTCGGAACAAATTATCATAAAAGTCCTTGATATTCATAGGCAGCTCAAAGTGCTCCGCTCTCTCAAGCCAAGGCAACAGACGAATAAGCTGTTTGGAGAGTTGGTGGCATTAACACGCTTTTCTCGTGAGAGTGTGATTAATCGTGTTCTTGCCGATGAAAGGATTATTGAAATTCAGCCGTCATTGCACCGGATCTGCTCATTGGGTGAATTTGAGCTTGAGAAGTATTGGTGTGCTAAGATTTTGAAAAGCAAGCATCCGGCGATTGAACTTGAGAACTTTCCGTATTACAAAAATTATGATGAGCTTACTAATCTCGAATATTATTCGCTCAAAAGTACGGGAGAGCGGGAGATCAAAAATGTGCTTTTTATCGGATCGGGTCCGATGCCGCTTACGTCTATTTTGTTTGCAAAGAATTTTCATCTGCGCGTAGGCAATGTGGAGATCGACAAAGAAGCCTGCGATCTTTCCCGTACGCTTGCAGCCAGGATCGGACTTGCGGACATGCTTACGTTTTATAATACCGATATTCTTAATTTCTCACGTATAGGAGAGTATGATGTCGTATGTGTCGGCGCATTGGTGGGATTAAATAACAAAGAGAAATCCGCTGTTATTTCTCATGTAAGGTCTCACATGAAAGAAGGAGCGCTTGTGGTGGTGCGAACCGCCCATTATTTGCGCACGCTTCTCTATCCGCAGGTAGATCCCGACTTGTTTGAAGGGCTTACTCCTCACTTAGTGATACAGCCTCTTAATGAGGTGGTGAATTCTGTGTTGATCGCGGAGAAGCCCATCCGGTCATTTATGGAGCATGTGGTGATCGAAGATAAGACAAACAAGAATACGTTTCGTGATTTTAAGCATTTTGCACTCTCGTTTATCAAGGAAATCTATCACTACGAATATAATCCATTGTGGCATTCTGACATTGATCGCGCAGGGGAGGTTTACGATACGCCGATAAGCAATGTATTCGTGGCGTATAAAGATGGGGAGGCGATTGCGACTCTTGCGATAAGGCCGTATGACCGGGAATATAGGGAATTAAAAAAACGTTACAATTCAAAAGATACGGCAGGTGTATGGCGCTTCTTCGTGGCCAAGCCCTATCGCAATAAAGGACTGGAAGAGCTATTGCATGCTAAGGCGGAAGCATTTTGCCGCGCGGCTGGATTTAATATGATCTACGCGCATGACCAAAAAGACATTTCGGGAGCTATTAAAAAATATATCGACCTTGGGTATCGCATTGTTCATGAAGATCAGGATACCTTGGGTACGGTTCATATCGAAAAAATAATTGCTCAATAATATGGAACATAAAATACCTGTAACGTTAATTCATGGGTCTTTGGGCAGCGGGAAGACCACGCTTGTAAAGCGTCTTCTCGGCCAAGAGTATTTCTCGGGCGCATTTATTATTGAAAATGAATTCGCGAGCGAGAACGTGGACATGGATACGCTCAAAGAAGATGCGCATGAGAATAATTTCTTCGGTATTGCAGGCGGGTGCATCTGCTGTTCTTCAGGCAATGAGCTTGAGGAGGCGCTTAAGATGATTGTAGAAAAAAAATGGGATCGTCCAGTCATCATCGAGACTACGGGAATAGCTAATTCCGCGCAGCTTCTTCAGAAGTTATTTTTAAATCCCGTATTTCTGGAAAATTTCGAGCTGCGAAAAAATATATTGGTAATTGATCCTCTTGAGACAACTGAAAAAGAATTGGGAGCAAAGGAGCTTGATATAAAACTTGCGGATATTGTGATGATAAATAAAGCCGATTTGGCGGACTCCGGTCTTGTTGAATCAATCAAGAATGCCATCGCGATCATCTCGCCCCATGCGTTGATACACGCGACAGATAGGGCGTTTATTAATATGGATGATCTCGCAATGGTATCAGGGTCGCATACGGAAGAAGCGATTGCCCGATACTTCGAAGAGTTTGGAGATGATAGTCTGAACGATCATGGCATCTCTTATATTGTATATGAGCCGACCCGATCATTATCGAGGGAGGCAGTTGAGGGATTGATCAAAGGAATCCGAGAAAGAAGCGATATGGTTTTGTATCGGGTAAAGGGAAATATATGTAATCAAGCCAATGAATGGTGGCATATTGAATCTACCCGTCATCATGATGAATGGCAGAGCGTAGGGGCAAAATCAAAAGCGTCTCTTGTATTTATCGGTACGGGCAAGATCAGGGATATATCGGGTATGCTTGATGCAAAAATAATATGATATCACCAGTCATCGTCAAAGCTGAAAAAGCCGTAGAGAAACTGCTTATTGCGTATCGTGAGTATCGGTCGGTGCAAGCGCATATTGAGGAACTGAAAAAAGAACAGCTTGCCGCGGCTGTGGATTTGAGTAAGCGGCACGGAGAAAAAATATCAGCGATCCTCTCCAAGAGAGAGTCCTATCCGGCGTTGCAGGTTTTGGGCGGGCGCCAGATTGAGGAGGAGGCGCATATGCAGGCAATATCAGATGTTATGACGTTTGCCGATCCTATTGTCTGGATGATGTATAAATACAAAGCATATTTGGAGACTCCGGGTGCGATATGTACGGTAAAGGATCTCAAAAAGCACTGCATCAAAGACGATTATATCTGTACGAAACGCTTTATGTTTTTGAATGAGCATTTGAAGCGTAATTCGGGAATCGATCTTACGGATGTGAACCGTTTTCCGGATGATATGCTTCTGCCTGAACTCTATGGGCAGGAATTTGTTATTGCACTTGTTGAGAATAAGGAGTTTCTTCATCTGTGGGAGACTCACGAATACTATAAAGAAGGTGAGAGAGTGGCGAAGTGGGAAAACATTTAGATTGACCTGTTCGATTATAGTAGTACGATTAAAGTACCACTCTATTTTGTTTTGCCATATTTTTATGCCCGTAGAACGATCTGCAGGAGCGGTGATATTTCACGAGTCCTCGAAAGGAAGGGAGTATCTTTTGCTTCATCATCAAGCGATAGAAAATAAACGCGTATCAAAGGCGGTTGCTGGGCATTGGTCATTTGCGAAAGGCCATGTGGAGAAAGGGGAAACTACTGAAGAAACGGTACGCCGAGAAGTGAGAGAAGAGACGGGGGTTACTAAGCTTGAATTTATACCCGGATTTAAAGAAACGATTAAATACTTCGTAAAATATAATGATGAAAAGCGGATGAAATTTGTGGCATTTTTTCTCTGTCGCACGATAGAGAAAAAAATAACTGTTTCATTTGAACATCAGGGATTTGCATGGCTGCCCTACATTGAGGCATATGAAACCGTTACCTACCCAAGCGACAAAAAAGTCATTAAGGCGGCCGAAGCTTTTCTTTCAAAGTAAGAATTTAAAGCTCACATCTTTTCAATCCTCGGTATATGAGGCGGTGCGAAAAATTCCCAAAGGCCGCGTGGCTACGTACGGCGACATTGCGTGTATGCTGAAAAAGCCTCGCGCGGCGCGCGGCGTCGGCAATGCCCTTAATCGCAATGTGTTCTCCAATGTGCCATGCCATCGGGTGGTGCGCTCAAACGGCAATATCGGGGGGTATGCGTGGGGAAGTCCTGATAAAGCTGCAATGTTGCGCCGTGAAGGAGTGAAAATGGACAATAATCATATTGATTTGAAATTGTACGGATCAGGCAGATTTTATGATCATCCCGAAGAAAATTCGTTAAAGAAATAAACGCATGATTGAAGAAAT
>Ga0209515_10003471_pt1 | contig 22529 bp, 22 predicted proteins | sample Subgroupgradi54m_FD_187454 | JGI IMG/M metagenome (GOLD analysis project Ga0209515, IMG submission 187454) | Subsurface groundwater microbial communities from S. Glens Falls, New York, USA - GMW60B uncontaminated upgradient, 5.4 m (SPAdes)... ... | reverse complement strand
TCCCGCTTGAAGAAGCGCGTGAGCAAGCCGTTCGCCGCTTCGACTTCCTAGCCGGCACCACCCTCCCTAAAGAAGCGATCTATCGTCCTGAGCGGCCGTTGACGAAGCGAATCGCCGCACGGAGGGTATAGCCTCGTTCGATGAACCGTTTGATCGCCCTGAGCCGCGTCATATCATGCGTGGTGAAACGGCGGAAGACCCGCATGCCATGTTGGTGGTTTTCGGGACGGACGGCGTGGAGCACCTCAACCCAGTAGTAGAGCTGCCGGAGGGAGATGCCCAACTCCACTGCTACAGCAACACTTCCATACAGCGGTTTGCTTCTGGCCATGATGGCGCTCGCTTTGTGTCTTCGCATGCGGATGACTCAACCCCCTATAACATAGCATGGTCATGCCAAGTTATTCAATGGTTCCCAACAACTTCGGTCAGTGGGAATTAACTCATTTCCCACTTGTTATTTTTCCCACTTTGTGGTACCGTGGGCTTGTGATAGGAGGCGTGCCATGACCAAGCATGAGATCTTCAAGGATGTGGAGTTCGAAGCGCTCACCGAGACCCGGGTCGATGCCAAACACCGGGTCGCCCTCGGGAAAATCCTTCCTCGCCAGGTGACCAGCTTCCGGGTCTACCGCAACGCCCACGGGCAGATTGTCTTGGATCCGATGGTCTCGATCCCGGCCCACGAAGTCTGGCTGTTCAAGAACAAGCGGGCATCACACTTGGTGCATCGGGGCTTGGAGGATGCGAAGCAGGGCCGACTGCTCAAAGCCAAGGAGGACTATTCGAAGCACGTCCGTGGTGAAGACTAATGTTCGAGGTCGTCTTCACCCGTAGCGCCCAGGACGAACTAGACCGGCTGGCAGGTTCGCCCCAGCACACAGGTCTCGTCAAGCAGATCAAGAAGACCCTGGGTTTTCTCCAAACCAACCCCCGCCACCCTTCCCTGCAGACCCACATCTTCCATTCTCTGGAACATCCTTACAATCCACGTGAGAACGTCTTCGAGGCCTACGTGCAGCAGCACACCCCGGCCGCCTACCGGCTCTTCTGGTGCGACGGCCCGCAGAAGGGCCAGATCACCGTCATCGCGATCACGCCACATCCGTAAGTCTGTGTTCAGCGCCGCGCGGTCGAGACCTTCGCGGCCTCACCGTCCCAGCGGCAGAGGTCGCACTCGGCCCCGGCCTCAGGCTCGTGTGCCGACTCCACCACGGCCACGGCGCTCTTGAACAATCCATGGACACGGTCAGGCTGCGGCGTCACCTCCATCAGCTGCGCACGAAACGGCAGCCGGCCCTTGAACCCGTCGTGTTTGACGGCCATGAAGAAGGCGAGGTACGCGCGTGGAGCCGTCCGGTAGCCGGCGCGTTGCAGGAGAAAGGTGTAGATATCCATCTGCCGTTGATACGAGGGGTACACGGTGGCCTCCTTCGCCCCCGACGCCTTGAAGTCCAACACGGCCACGGACTCGTCCGGGAACTCCAAGAGATCATCCACGGCGCCAAAGAGCGTGTGGCCGGTCTTGGGGTCGCTCCAGCGTAAGCCGCGAAAGTTGTTGCGCCACTCCGCCAGCTTCTCGACATCCGCAAACAGCTTCGCGTCCACGCCGTGCTCGGCCAGAATGGGCGGGAGGGTGCCGGCGGCCCGGTAGGCGTCAAATTCCGCCTTCAAGAGCCCATCCATCGCCGTGTTGAGGGCGTACGGAAAGCTCTTGGGCTGTTTCACCCCATGCCGATTCTGCAGCCAGAAGCACCGCGGGCAGGTGGTCAATAACTCCAGCTGCGTGCGGGAGAGTGTGATGGACTCCTGAGCGCCCGGTGGTTTTGACGCTGTCTTCATCTTAACGTGTCCCTCATCATTATTATCCGGTTTGGGAGCCGAGGAGGCATTCCTGTGGAACGATGACGGCACAAAATCTGGGGCGCATGGTTTATTTCTTACCAATCAGTCTGCAAATGTAGTGGTGAGTGAAGGTTGAGAATACGGGACAGCTCGTGCAGAGTCGGAAGTTCCACGTCGGACCTCCTTGGAAGGACGCACAAATTGTAACAGAACCCACTATCTTTGGAAAGCTAGCGGACGAGCACGGCCAGCCCTGCGGCCAGCAGCCCTGCGAGGGGCAGGGTGATGAGCCAGGAGAGGATGATATGGCGGATGACCGGCCAGCGGGCGCTCCCCCCCACGGTGCCGATGCCGAAGAGGCTGCCGCAGGAGACATGGGTCGTCGAGACCGGCCATCCGAAGCGGGAGGCGACGGTCACCAGGAAGGCGGTGACGAGGTTGGCGGTGAAGCCTTGCCCGTGGTTCATCGACGTGATCCGCTGGCTCATGGTCAGGGCCACCTTGCGCGCATTGAGCAGGCCGCCGACCGCCATCGCGATGCCGACCGCGCACATCCCCGCCGAGAGCGGCAGGCCGAGCCCCTTGGCCGCCACGAGCAGCGCGACCACCTTCGGCGTGTCATTGAGCCCGCGCGCGAAGCTGACCGCGCCCGCGGAGAGGTAGTGCAGCCGGTCCAGGATCCACTGGCTGTCAATGCCCAGGACCCGCCCTTGATACCGCTGGACGCAGGTACTGAGCTGTCCCACGGTGAGCGTCGCTCCGGTGGCGCGAAGCACGGCGGTGCCGTCGGGCCGCGCCTCGACCGCTTCCCTCCCCCCGCCCTCGATGCACAGGCACATTTGGCGCTCAACGCCGAGGGACGTGCGAAGGAATCGAAACGCCGGATAGAGCGCGCTGGCCAACGCGAAGCTCAGGAATGGACTGACGGCCAGCGGGAGGAAGAAGCTTTGCCCCAGTTTGCTGAAATTGACCGCACCGGCTTCGACGAGCCCTGCCCCGACGAGCGCGCCCGTGATCGCATGAGTGGTGGAGATCGGAAACCCAGTCAGGGTGGCCAACAGCACCGTGAGCGCGGCTCCCAGTCCGACCGCGAGCAGAAACGCCGGCTGTTGGGCGAGGGCATCCGGGACGAGGCCCTTGCCGCTGAACGCCTTGACGAGGCCGCCACAGAGGAGGATCGCGGCGCACGAGCCGGCGAACGTCGTCGCCGTCGCCCACCAGAGCGCTTTGCGGTAGTCGGCCGTTCCGCTGCCGAAGAGGGTCGCGACGCCTTTGAAGTTGTCATTCGCCCCGTTGGCATAGGCCAGAAAGAGCACCGCCAGCAACACCCACACGAGCATGCTCTCCTCCTCTATCAATGCATCAAGAGGGGCTGGGTCATGACCGGGCCGTCACTCGCCGGCCACGTGGTGTTTGATGGTGCGGCCCTGCGCGAGGTAGACCACGTCTTCCGCGATATTCGTGGCGTGGTCGGCGATGCGCTCGAGATGGCGGCTCGCGAGAATGAGGTTCACCGCGCGGGTGATCGCCTTGGGGTCCTCCATCATGTAGGTGAGGAGCTCCCGGAAGATCTGGTCGTCGTAGCGGTCAACTTCGTCGTCCCGCCGGCAGACGCTGCGCGCCAGCTCCACGTCCTGGTGCACGAACGCATCCAGGCTGTCCTTGACCATCCGCTGCGCCACCTCGGCCATGCGGGGGATGTCGATGAGGGGTTTGAGGAGGGGTTCCTGCAGCAATTCCAGGGTGCGCTCCGCGATGTTGACCCCCTGGTCCCCAATGCGCTCCAAGTCGTTGACGATCTTGAACACCATGGCGATGAACCGCAGGTCCTTGGCCTCAGGCTGGAAGCGCGCCAGGAGGCCCAGACACGCTTCTTCGATCTCCACTTCCAGGTGGTTGATCGCGGCATCGTCCTTGGTGACCTGTTGGGCCAGCGTCGCGTCGCGCTCGACGAGGGCTTTGACAGCCTTCCCGACGGCTTGCTCCGCAAGGCCCGCCATCATGAACAACCGTTCCCTGAGCTGTTTGAGCTCCTCGTCAAATCGCCGCTCCATCACCCCACCACCTGTCTGAGCCTGCCACAGGCAGGCCGTTGCATAAGGGTTGTCACAAAGGACTGGTACATGAGATACATTATCTTCGTTCTCTTCCTGAGTAAATGCAACCCCGCCGTTGGCGGGCAGACAGGTGGTGGGGTCAGCCGAACCTCCCTGTGATGTAGGCTTCCGTCCTCGGATCAGCCGGATTGGTGAACAGCCGGTTCGTCGGCCCGAATTCCACCAGCTCCCCAAGCAGGAGGAACCCCGTGACGTCCGAGACGCGGGCCGCCTGCTGCATGTTGTGGGTCACGATGACCACCGTGTACTGCGCCTTCAGCGCGTTCATCAATTCTTCGATTTGACTCGTCGCCATGGGGTCGAGTGCCGAGCAGGGCTCATCCATCAGCAGCACTTCAGGCTCCACCGCCACCAGGCGGGCGATGCACAGCCGCTGCTGCTCCTCCAGCGACAGGCGGAGCGCCGACTGGCGGAGCCGGTCCTTCAGGGTGTCCCAGAGCCCCACCGCCTGGAGGCTCTGCTCGACGATGCCCGGGATCTGCCGTGTCGCGGCCAAGGCGTGGACATGGAGACCAAAAGCGATGTTCTCGAACACGGATAGCGGAAACGGGTTGGGCCGTTGGAACACCATCCCCACCCGTTTGCGCAACGTCACCGGCGGCAGCGCCGGATCCAGGATATCGTCGCCGTCCAAGAGAATCCGCCCGCTCATCCGCACAGACTCAATCAGATCGTTCATCCGGTTGAAGCACCGCAGCAGGGTGGATTTCCCGCAGCCGGAGGGGCCGATCAGCGCGGTGATCCTGCACGGCAGGATGGCCATGCGGATGCGCGTGAGCGCCTGGAACTCGCCGTAGAACAGATCCAAATCCTCCACGCTCAGCTTCGGGGACGTGGCGACCACGCTCATCCGAACCGCCCCGTGATGTAATCGTTGGTCCGCTGGTCCCGCGGCGCCGTGAAGATCACCTCGGTCCGGTCCAGCTCCACCAACTCGCCCATGAGGAAGAACGCCACCCGGTCGCTCACCCGCGCCGCCTGCTTGGTATTGTTGGTGACCAGGACGATCGTGTAGCGGCTTTTGAGCTGGGTCATCGTCTCCTCGACTTTCGCCGTGGAAATGGGATCGAGCCCCGAGCAGGGCTCATCAAACAGGATCACTTCCGGCTCCAGGGCGAGCGTCCGCGCGATGCAGAGCCGCTGCTGCTGGCCGCCTGAGAGCTTCATCGCCGGCTGGGGCAGGCGATCCTTCACCTCGTCCCATAACGAGGCAGCGCGCAGGCTGCGCTCCATCAGCTCCTCCAGCCGTTCCCGGCTGCGCTCCCCGCGCAGACGCGGCCCGTACGTGACATTATCCCGGATCGAGAGGGGCAGCGGCAAGGGCAATGCGAAGACGATGCCGACGCGATAGCGGACCTGCTGGCTGTCCAGTTCCGCATAGAGGTCGCTGCCATCCAGCGTCATCCGGCCGCTGGAGCGGAAGCCGGGGACCATGTCGTTCATGCGGTTCAGGCTGCGCAAGAACGATGTCTTTCCGCTTCTCGAAGGCCCGATGGCGCCCAAGATTTCCTGGTGGAGGATCTCCAGGCTGACCGCGCGCAGCGCCTGAACCGCCCCATACCACACCGACCATTCGCGCACCGAGATTTTTGTCGACATGACCCGTCGCTACCAGGAGCGCTTCCGGCGGAAGTGCGTGCGGAGCATGACCGCCAGCAGATTCAACGAGAGCACCAACAGCAGCAGCACCAGGGCGGTGCCATACCGCTTCGCCTGCGGGATATTCGGAATCTGCGTCGAGATCACGTAGAGGTGATACGGCAGCGCCATGGCCGGATCCAAGATCGAGTGCGGCAACCTGGGCAAATAGAAGGCCGCCACGGTAAAGAGAATCGGAGCGGTTTCCCCGGCGGCCCGGCTGACTCCCAAAATGGTGCCGGTCATGATCCCGGGGACGGCGAATGGGAGCACGGCGTGCCGGACCGTTTGCCACTGGCTGGCTCCGAGGGAGTGGCTGACCTCGCGGAAGCTGTCGGGCACGCTGCGAAGCGCCTCCTCGGAGGCCGTGATGATCACGGGCAGCGTCATGATCGCCAGCGTCAGGGCTCCGGCGAGAATGGAGGTTCCAAAGCGGCAGAAGATGACGAACAGCCCCAAGCCAAAGAGGCCATAGACGACGGAGGGAACTCCGGAGAGGTTCACGATCGCCAATCGGACGACGCGAGTCACCCAATTGTCCTTGGCGTATTCGGTCAGGTAAATGGCCGCCGCCACGCCCATGGGCAACGCAAAGACCACCGTGAGCCCGACAAGCTCGAGCGTCCCGACGATGGCGGGAAAGATCCCGCCGGCGCGCATCCCCTTGGCCGGCATGGCCGTCAAGAACTCCCACCCGAGCCCGCCGGCTCCGCGCACAAGAATCACCCCGATCACGATCGCGGATGCCAAGGCCACCAGCAGCGTGGCGCAAAACAGCATGGCGAAGGCGATGCGCTGCGCCAGCTGGGCCCGCCGCCAATGCTGGCTGGCTGCTTCTCCACGGCGTCTGGAGATCAGCGAGGCTCCCGATGCAGGAACCGGTCTGCCATGAAGTTAATCACAAACGTCACCACAAACAGGACGATCCCGATCGCAAACAGGGCAACGTAGTGGTCGGATGCCCGGACCGCCTCGCCCATCTCGGCGGCGATCGTCGCGGTCAAGGTCCGCACGGGTTGCAGGAGCGTATGCGGGATGACCGCGGCATTGCCCGTCACCATCATGACCGCCATCGTCTCGCCGATCACCCGCCCGATCCCCAGCATCACGGCGGCGACAATGCCTGAGGCGGCCGCCGGCAACAGCACGCGGACCATCATTTGCCACCGGGTCGCCCCCAGCGCGAGCGCGGCTTCCCGGTAGCCGCGCGGGACCGCGGTCAACGCATCTTCGGTGATGCTCACGATGGTCGGCATCGCCATGAACGCCAGCGTGATCGAGCCGGTCAGCGCGGTCAATCCCGTCGACAGATGAAACGTCTGCCGGATCAGCGGCGCCAACACGGTGATGCCGATGAACCCGAGCACCACGCTGGGGATGGCGGCAAACAGCTCAATGCCGGTCTTCAGCGCTTCCCTCATCCAGCCCCTGGCGATCTCTGAGATGAAGAGCGCGCTGGCCACGCCCAGCGGGACCGAGAGCGCCGTCGCGCCCAGGGTGACCAGCGCCGATCCGCACAACAGCGGCAGGATGCCGAACCGCGGCGGATCCGAAATCGGGTACCAATGCCGACCGCCCAGAAAGTCGCCCAGCGAGACGGTGGAAAACAGGGCCAGGCCTTCCTTGAGCAGAAAGACAAAAATCAGGACGACGAGGGTGATCGAGGAGAAGCCGCTGAATCTGATCAGGGCTTCAATGAGCCGCTCGCGCCATCGCCGCCACCGCATCGCCGGCTGAAGGCTATTTGATGGGGACGAAGTCGGTCTGTTGGACAATCGCCTGGCCTTCGGATGAGAGGGTAAAGTCGAGGAACGTTTTGATAACGCCCTGCGGTTCGCCGCGGGAATAGAAGAACAGGGGGCGGCTGATCGGATAGGCGTTCGACTGCACGGTGGCAATGGAGGGGCTCACGTACGGACCCTCGGGGCTCTTGGCGACGGCCACCGTCGCGTTTTTCGGATTCAGGTATCCCATCCCGTAGTAGCCGATCGCATCGGGGTTGGTCGCCACTTCATCCGCGATCGCCTGCGACGAGGGCATCAACAAGGCCTCCGGCGGGAACTCTTGCCCCTTGCCCAGCACATGTTCCTTAAAATACACATGGGTGCCGGAGTTGACTTCGCGGGACAGGATGACCACCTTCCGGTTCGGCCCGCCAATCTCTTGCCAGTTCCGGGTCTTGCCGGTGAACAGGTCGGCCAACTGCTGCAGGGTCAGTTGCTTGACCGGATTCTTCGGATGCACGACGACGGCCAGCCCGTCCAGTCCGACCTTCCACTCCTTAGCGGCAGCCTGCGCCTGCTCCTTTGGCGTCATCGTTCGCGATGCCGCGGCCAAGTCGCAGCTCCCACCGATCAGCGCCGCGATGCCGGTGCCGGACCCCCCGCCGGTCACCGCCACCGTGACCTGCGGGTGCTTGGCCATGAACGCCTCGGCCCAGGCCTGGCAGAGATTGACCATCGTATCTGAGCCTTTAATCTGCAACGAACCCTGCAGCGATTCCGCGCCCGCCGCCGTGGCGAGCGCGAGGCTGCCGGCCACCGCCAAGATGACAGAAAGTAGTCGTTTCATCATGCCTCCTACGTTACCCGGTGTCGGTAAGCTTCCCATGACGCCCGTGTAAGGTTTGTGTAAGGCTGAACGGCCAGCCTGTTTCTTGGCTGACGCCGTTTTCCGGCTCGTACATATCAGAACGCGTATTGCAGCACGCTGATCACCTGGTTGTCGACCTTGCCCGTTTGTTTCGTTTGGTGCACCCAGTTGAGCTGCCACTTGGCATTGTGCTTGTCGATGAAGTAATTGAAGCCGAGCGTGACGTCTCGCTCAGCATCCAAGGCCGTATTCGCATTCGGGTCCCATCCTTCGAACCGCGCGAGCACTTGAGCCTTCGGGAACCACGGCGCCAACATGTAGCCCACTTGGGTGTACCAGCCCTTTCCAACGCTGTTGTTTTCCGTTGTGCTGATCGCGCTTGTGGTGTCCTCCCCAGCATAGTATTCCCCCTTCAGGGAGAGGTTCTGATACGCGTAGCGGGCCTCATAACCGAGGCGTTTCTTCGGCACAACAATATCCTCGTGGGGCCGATACTCTCCAGAGATGCCCAGTTCGAGATCGCCGAGATAGGGCAGTTCCGTGAGACTGCCGACCAGCTTGAGCGGGCGGACCACCACCCGACCCACGAGGCTCTTCTGGTCATGCTTGGGCGCTTGGTTTTGCTTCCCATTGAACACGCCGAGTTGATACATCGCGATCGGCCAGTCCCCGGTCAGCATGGCTCCGATGTCCCGCCCCTGATCTCCAAATGTGCTGGTGACAATGGAGCGCTCCGCGAAATCAAGCTGGAAGGACGGGCGCGTCCCTTCCTCCGTCCGGGGCGCCTTGAACTGCCCCAGCGTGATGGTGTGGTGGGGCAGATAGGGCAGGTGGTCGAGGAGGAAGTAGGCATCCTTCAGCGAGCTGCGCGTCGTGTTGTCTTCCTGGGGCTGCACCGGATCGAACATGATCGTGTACTTGAAGCGGTCATCCCCTAAGATGTCGCCAGCGAGTTTGAGTTCCGTGCGGCGAATCCGAAAACGATCCTTGGCACGAGCATCGTACAGAGCCCAACCTTGGAAGAGACCGCCCATCTTCAGGGTGCCTTTGCCGACATGTACGACCGACTTGTCTTCGGCCGATTTGTCGAGTTTGGTGAGCCGCTCCTCGTTTTTGGCGACTTCTGTATTGACTTCGTTACGCACCTCCTGGGCTTCGGAGGAGGTAAGAAGCCCTTTCTCCACCAGCTTGTTGAGCAATGCGTCCACCTCACTGGCCCATGCCATCGCCGGAAATCCGTACAAGACCACCACGCAGACCGCGAACACCCGCTTCCAGTTCCTCATCCTGCCTCGCTCCTTTCGTGTGTTGTGGCTCGCATGTTGGAAAACAGTCTACTGGGAAGACGTCAGGTTGGTGTGAAGGACACGTAAGGTCTTTGTAAAACGGCGGGGGGAGACTTACGACGCGTGGGGGACGGTGAAAGAAAACCTCGAGCCGCGATCCGGCTCGCTTTCAACCGAGACGCTGCCGCCGTGGGCTTCCACGATGTGCTTGACGATGGACAGCCCCAGTCCGGTCCCGCCCAGCTCGCGGGAGCGGGCCTTGTCGACGCGGTAGAAGCGCTCGAAGATGCGCGGGAGGTCTTGTTCAGGGATGCCGACGCCGGTATCGGCGACGGTGACCTCGATCCAGCCGTCATGACGAGCCGCGGCGATCCTCACCGTCCCGCCGTCTTTGTTGTACTTGACGGCGTTGTCGAGGAGGTTGGCCAGCACTTGCCTGAGCCGATCCGGATCAGCCCGTGCCAGGAGACCGTTTGGAATATCCACCGTCACGGACAGGCGGCGCTGCCCGATGCCCGGCTGGAGCGAGGCCGCGACCGACTCGACGAGCGGCTTGAGCTCCACCGCCGACAGCTTGAGGGGGACCGCTTGCGATTCAATCTGGGAGAGGGCCAGCAAATCGTCGATCAGACGCGTGAGGCGGGTTGCATCTTCATCAATCAGCTGGACGAATCGTTCGTTGTTTGCGGGGTCATTGAGCGCGCCTTCCAGCAAGGTTTCCGTGAGGCTGCGGATCGAGGTGAGCGGGCTCTTGAGCTCGTGGGAGACATTGGCGACAAACTCCCTGCGCAACTGCTCGTACCGGTGGCTCTCGGTCACGTCCTGGATGACCAGCACGGCACAGGGTCCTGTGAGCCCGCCGCCCTGGCACGGAATCGCGTGCAGGCGCAGCCTGCGCTCCTGCGGCTGGAAGACCGCAATGTCCTGAGTGGCCCGTTGATGCTCCCGGAGCACGGTGCGGACAACCTCCTGGAGCTCGTGATAGCGGATCGCCTCAAACAGGCTCTTGTCCCTCACCGGCTGTCCGGTCAGGCCAAGCAGCACATTCGCGGCCGGGTTCATGAGCAGGATCCGTCCTTGCGGGTCCACCGCGATCACGCCTTCCGCCATACTCTCCAGGATCGCCGTGGCCTGGTTGCGCTCCGTGGTCAGCTCGTCGATGCGCTGGCGAATCGTCTGCGAAGTGGCGGCCGTCGTGGATTCGAGGGATTGGATCTGGCGGCGGGTCACCCGCCGCCAGATCGCCGACGCCGCGAGAGCGCCAAGCCCGATGCCGACAACCCAGTTATTCATCCAAGACGAAGCGGTAGCCGGCGTTCTTGACCGTGAGGATCCGGCGCGCGACGGTTTTGAGCTTCTTGCGCAGTTGGCTGATGTGCAGATCCACGGTGCGGGTCTCAATCTCCATCGCCCGCTCGTAGCCCCAGACTTTATCCAAGAGGGCGTCCCGGCTCAAGACGCGGCCGTTGGCTTCAAGCAGCGTCCTCAACAGCTCAAACTCCTTTGACGTCAGCTCCACCCGCTTGCCTTTCAGCGACACCAGATGCTTGCCCCAGTCCACCCGCAGGTCCTCGAGCTGGAAGACCTCGGCCGGCGCAGGCACGTGCGCCCGCCGGAGAATCGCCTTGACGCGGGCGATGAGCTCGCGGGGGCTGAAGGGCTTGGTCACGTAGTCATCCGCGCCCATCTCAAGGCCAAGCACCTTGTCCGTTTCCCCCGATTTCACGGTGAGCATGATGATCGGGACCGGCGCCGTTTTTGGGTCATGCTTCAGGATGCGGCAGACCTCGAGCCCCTCCACTTCCGGCAGCATCCAGTCAAGGATGACGAGGTCCGGGAGCTCCCGGCGGGCGACTTCCAGGGCTTTGGCTCCGTCGTAGGCGACGATGGTCCGGAAGCCCTCTTTGTCGAGGTTGTACCTCACCGCCTCGACGATGTGTTTCTCGTCGTCCACAATGAGGATTTTGCCTTTTGTCATCCCGGTCCTGGGCATGGCCTATGTTATACTGTCACACCTCAATGGTACAGCCAACCGACAGACAGCACAAGCGCGAAGCGCCCCGGCACAGCCTGCGCCGGTTCCTGGGGTATGTCCGGCCCTACCGGGGCCTCATCGTCCTGGCGGTCGCCGTCGGCGTCATCCGCTACCTGATCCCGCTGGCCCTGCCCTGGACCCTCAAAGTCCTGGTCGATGAGTTCCTGCATCCCGCCAGCCCCCGGCCGCCCGGGCAGCTGCATGCGCTCATGGGAGGCTTGTGCGTGCTCTACGCGATCTACGCCGTGGTGAGCTACTTCCGTTCGTACTGGGCGGGGGTGGCGGGCCATCGCGTCATCTTCGACCTGCGCCATGCGCTCTACCTGCATCTGCAGCGCATGAGCCTGAGCTTCTTCGACCGGCAGAAAATCGGCGCGGTCGTCGCGCGCATGACGGTGGACATCGCCTCGGCGCAGAACTTCGTCGGCGCCGCGATGGTCAACACCACGATGGACCTCTCCTGTGTCGTGGTCATCATCGGGTTGCTCTTCGCCTCGAACGGGACGCTCGCCCTGGTCGCGCTCAGCGTCCTGCCCTTCTACGTCGTCATCAGCTACTCCCTCACCAAGCGCATCCGCCTCAAGAGCCGCGAGATGCACCGGCAACTGCAGGACATCTCCGGGGAGCTGCATGAGCAGTTCGCCGCGATCTCCACCGTCCAGGCCTTCACGCAGGAGGAGGCGGAGGCGCGCGAGTTCCAATCGCAAAACGAGCGCTACCTCGACACCGTCCTCGTCAGCGTGAAGCTGCAGTCGATCGCGCTGGGCGCGACGGGGTTTTTGACGGCGATCGGGCCGATCCTGGTGCTGTGGGTCGGCACGATGGAAGTGTGGGCCGGCCGGATGTCGGTCGGGACCTTGATGGCGTTCTACGCGTATCTGGGCATGCTCTACCAGCCGATCCAGCGGCTCACCGAGCTCAACCTGATCCTGACGAACAGCCTGGCGGCGATGGACCGGATCTTCGAGGTTTTTGACATGTATCCGGAAGTCCGGGAGCGCCCGGACGCGACGGTCTTTCCGCGCGTGCGCGGGGAAATCGCCTTTGCGGACGTGACGTTTCGCTACGACGGGCGGGAGCCGGTCCTGGAGGAGTTTGCCTTGCGCATCCCGGCCGGCACGACGGTGGCGCTGGTGGGCCCCAGCGGCGCGGGCAAATCCACGCTGGCGAAGCTGCTGGTGCGGTTTTACGACGTCGGCGCAGGGCGCATTACGATCGATGGGATCGACATCCGCGAGGCGACGCTGCAGTCGCTGCGCCGGCAGATCGCCATCGTCCCGCAGGACCCGATCTTGTTCAGCGGCACCATCGCGGAGAACCTGCGCTATGGCAAACCCGGCGCGACGGAGGAGGAGATCCGGCAGGCCGCCCGGGAGGCGTTCGCCGGCGCCTTCATCGAGCAGCTGCCCGACGGCTATGAGACCGAGGTGGGCGAGCGGGGCGTGAAGCTCTCAGGCGGGCAGAAGCAGCGCCTGGCGATCGCGCGGGCGTTCCTGAAGGATGCGCCGATCATCATCCTGGATGAGCCGACCTCCGCTCTCGACGCCGAATCGGAAGAGCTCATCAAGCAGGCCCTGCAGCGGCTGCTCCAGGGGCGCACCGCGCTCATCATCGCGCACCGGCTCTCGACGATCGAGCATGCCGACCGCGTCGTGGTGATCGACGGGGGGCGCATCCTCGAGCAGGGCTGCCACGAGGACCTGCTCAAATCCCCCGGCGGCCTGTACCGCCGCTACGCCCTGCGGCAGTTTCCCGGCGGTGGCGGCGGGCAGCTGGCGATGCTGGAATAGCCCGCCTTAATACCTCGGCATCGACGGATCCACCTCTTCCGCCCACGCGTCAATCCCGCCGTGCACGTGCTTGAGCTTGCGGAAGCCGAAACGCTCCAGTACTTCGAGCGCCTGCTGGCTGCGGGGCCCGTGGTGGCAGTGGACGACGATCGTGTTGGCCGTGTCCAGCTCGTTGGTGCGCAGGTGCAATTCGGACAGCGGGATGAGCTTCGCGCCCTCGATGTGGACGATCTCGTATTCATGCGGCTCGCGCACGTCCAAGAGCACCGCGTGCTTGTCCTTCGCTAATATGTCCTTCGCCTCCACAGGACTGACGTCGTAGCTCGTGGCCTCGCCTGGGCCCTCTTCCCCGCGGCCGATCCCGCAGAACTGCTCGTAGTCAATCAGCTCCTTGATGGTCGGATGGTCCCCGCAGACGGAGCAGTCGGGGCTGCGCTTGATCTTGACCTCCCGAAACTCCATCCGCAGGGCGTTGAAGAGCAGCAGCCGGCCGATCAGCGGCTCGCCCTGCTCCGTAATGAGCTTGATTGCCTCCGTCGCCTGGATCGTGCCCACGATCCCCGGCAGCACGCCGAACACTCCGCCCTCGGCGCAGCTGGGGACCATCCCCGGCGGCGGCGGTTCCGGAAACAGGCAGCGGTAGCAGGGGCCTTTGAACGGAGCGAACACCGTCGCCTGCCCGTCGAACCGGAAGATCGAGCCGTAGATGTTCGGCTTTTTCTGGAACACGCAGGCGTCGTTGACCAGGTAGCGCGTCGGGAAGTTGTCCGTCCCGTCGATGACGAGGTCGTAGTCCTTGATGATGTCCATGACGTTCGCGCGCGAGAGCTTGGTGTTGTAGGTGTGGACGGTCAGCTCCGGGTTCATCGCCAGGATGCGCTCCTTGGCGGACTCGACCTTCAACCGGCCGACGTCCTGATGGCGGTGGATGATCTGCCGCTGGAGGTTGGTGAAATCGACCACGTCGAAGTCCACAATGCCAAGGGTCCCCACTCCGGCCGCCGCCAGGTACAACCCCAGCGGCGAGCCAAGGCCCCCTGCGCCGATGAGCAGGATCTTGGCTTGCAGGAGCTTTTCCTGCCCCTCGACGCCGATCTCCGGCATGATCAAGTGCCGGCTGTACCTCAGAATTTGCTCGTTAGTCATAGTGGTCATGGTTCGCTCTCCCCACTTCAGACATCAGACTTCAGACCTCAGTGGGGTGTCCGTTCCTGTAGTCTGATGTCTGTGGTCTGAAGTCTGTCAAAATGTCAGGACCTGATCGGCGCCCGCTACATCCTCCAGCAAAAACGCCGGCAGGCCCCGCACCTCGTCGATCTCCGGGATGAGATCCTCCCGCTTCAACCCCACCAGCGCCAGCGAGGAGCTGCACACGTACAGCTTGACGTCGCCGGAGGCTTTGATCTGATCGAGTAGTTTCTGCAGGTCATCCAGCTCATGTTTCTTCAGCCGCTGGGTCAAGGCTGGAAGCTGCGCCTGATACCCGTCGGAAAATACCAGCTCCTTGATCCCCTGGGGCGTCAGCCGGAAGAGCGACTCATCGCGGAAGAACACCCGCACCTTCAGCTCCGAGTGCACCGCCGCCATGAGCAGCGTGACCACCTGGATGAGGTTGTTGGTGCTTCCTCGCGACACGATAATCGCAAGCGATTTCATGTCAGACATCAGACGTCAGACCTCAGAAAAAAGTTTCGGATTTGTATACTTCACACTACCACGTTTCAGTCGCCAGGATGAACCCAAGAGGCAATTGTTCGTCTCAGCCTATGAACGAGACTGGTTTTCTTTAGTCGAAGAAGACTAGTTTGGTTTCCCTGCGGATGTCCCGCGACCATTCCCCTTGGGTACTCCATTTCTATCTGTATGCCCGGATGATTCTTTACCCATTTCCAACCAAGATCGGCTCCCTCACAGTTTGCGATTTCAACTCGGATAATCAATACATCTTGGCGGTTGAACACAGGTATGGCTATCGTTACAGACGTGTCGTTTTCAATGGCTTTTGTGGCCGCGCTTTCTCCAAAAATCTCTGATTCCGTTGTAACCTGCACCAGCTTGCCACATTTAAAACCTAGACCCAATACAAGAGCGGTAAAATCCTTACCAGACCTGTTATGTAAATGGTAAGTAACATAGCGGACGGATTCATAGTGAGTACCCTGATAATCTGTTGGAACTGCTGAAACATTGCCTGCGTCAGCAATCACCATTTTAAAAAAACGAATTCTGTTCTCTCTGCGGAATCGCCAATGAGTATAGAGACCAGAGGCAAAACTGCTTGTCAGGATGGCACTCGACCATTTCACCAACTCCCAGGGAATTTCCATTACGGATTGTATTTCACTTGTAGCCGTCCATCTGATACCCAAAAAATTGCAAATTTTGGTTGTATGTTTGCCTGACGACAAAGTTGTTTCGCAGTCTCAAGTGAGTTGGAAGGAACAAGAAGGTAGAATGTTCCACCAAGTTTTGAGTAAGCAGCCCACTGCGTTTGCGCTTCTGAGAGGGTAATCGAATCGGCTGTTTCAACTTCGATAATGAAGCTAACATTCTTAGTTCCTTTTGGAGCAAGTATTATGTCGGGGTATTGACCACTTACTCCTGTATTCTGCTCCCCATTTGGATTTGTATACACATCGTACTTATCGTGATTTATATTGTTCGCGGCCAGCTTTACTACTTGGTCGTGAAAACTTTGACTTTCGGAACTGCGTTTCAGATACATGGGTTAAGTCCTTATCGTCTTTCTAGTAATCATCTTTCGTGTCGCTCTCTTGAAGTTTCCACCCCGTCGCTTCGGTTCCACCAGTTTTTCCTCTAGTTTCTTCGCTTCGTCAGGGTCAATTAAAAATGGCTTGAGTTCTACTTGATATTTCAATTTGCGTCTTGCCTTCTTATAGCTGAAATTCATTAACCAAGCCAATCCCAAAACTCACCGAACCAACTCCTGCTCATACCTAGCCCAAAGCAGATTCCGTTTTGGCATATGACAGTTTGGAATGTACTATGACTCCGAATTACTAATGGCGACCACCATTTATTCTAAAGAGCATAGGCAACTTGTCGAGCGGTTAAGAAAAGCTCGGCTCGACGCAAAGCTCGACCAACGAGAAGCCGCTAAGTTGCTTCGCAAGACTCAATCGCACATTTCGAAGGTTGAAACCGGACAAAGGCGAATTGATATCGTCGCGCTCAAAGAATTTGCCCGGATTTACAAAAAGCCATTTGATTACTTTGTGAAATAATGGGAACAAAGGCATTAAGAAAAAGGGAGAACTGGCAAGGTGCCAGTGGGGGGAAAGCCGGAGCCGCAGAGAAGACATTTTACCAAGTCTTCCTACGAGAGTTTAAAGGTTCAGACTTTAGAATAAGGCCAAGACCAAGAGAATTCATAGATATCTACTCTGAAATATTGCTCCCTGAGGAAGTGTTGGCAGTTATTTATAACCCCAATGAAACATGGACGCATGGCATCATTCCAGATTATGCTATCGACAATATCAAAACCAAAAGGACACTGTATGTTGAAGTAAAACGACAAGATGGTTGGGTCGAAGGCAAGCCCCGTAAGGCTGGACGCGGCAATGTACATGAGCGGTCATGTAAGTTCTTCACACCGGGACTCCTTAAGATATTGAGAAAGCATGGGAAACTCGGTAACAAGGTTTTGCCATTTTGGGTTGTCTTTCAAGGTGATATTGCACGCGATCCCAAGCGTGTCAGAGAAATCCATTGTTGGTATGCCGGATATTTGTCCCATGTCTTTTTGTGGAGTAACTCGGCAAGTGGAACGGCTCTGATTAATCATTTCAATAGAAAACTCAAGCATTTGTTACTGTAGCCCCATTCTCAAGCACATCCAATCCCCACGCCGACCAGTTGTTCGTCTTTCTCCTTGCGAATAGTTCGATGCGCTCCTGAGTTGGAAACATTTTTTCGATGGCTTGCATCACTTCAACCGGCTTCTCGCTATGTGCCTTTCGTGGACTTCGCACTAACTGTTGGATATTTCTTGCCCCTCGTGGTGTTGGTATTCTGCCTCGCTTGAACACTAAACATAACTCGCAATTTGATAGCGTATATTTCCCCGGATTATGAATCATTTTGTCCCATACAAAGGCAACAGTTTTGTATTCAAACCCCCACGCCTGACCTAACGCTATGGCTTGGGCTAAATGAGGATTTGTCGTCCATAGAAACAACAGGCAATCATCTTTTGAAATTTCATGAACAGGAATTGCCATCAGTTCACTTGTTCGCAGGGTGGGATACTTAAACGTCGCCGAGCTAATGAAGATATTCTTGGACAAGTCAATCCGTTCGTTACTTGTACTGCTCTTATCGAATTGCAATTTGCCATTGTAGTGCCAAGGGGGATCGGCATAAATTATGTCGAATGTCTTATTTGGTAGTTTGGGATAGAGACTTGGTAGTGAATTTTGTTGTGTTCGTTTCCTAACATCCTCGTTATAAATCGAATACCCCGTTGGTTTATTCCTAGAAGGGGGAAGAATAGATTCAAATAAAACCTGTCCGTTGGTGTTGTCTGCCCACTTCTTAGTTCTCATTGCTTTCCTCTGCTTCACGCTGAATTAAGCCACTCATCATTCGAGATTTCGGTGTTCGGTATGCTAACCGTCGTCCGACCGCTTGACCCAACAACCGCTTGAATTGCTCGGAACCGTCTTCACCCTTATACGTCCATCGGAATCCAAACTCATTTGCATAGCGGTGTAGGTGTCGCTTGGAAACGTGGTGAAACGTCCCGTACATACCACGCTTCAACAGAGCAAAAAAGGATTCCGCTGTGTTGACGTGCGCTCCGCACCGGGCGTATTCGCCGCGATTGTGGCGCACCATCTGGTGCGACTTGTATTCCTTCCGCAACCCCCAATATCCAGGCCACTCGTCGGTCATCATGTTGGCGCTTGGGGCAAGTGCTTCACGGATGACCGCTTTGAGGGTCTTAGCGTTGACTGATTCTACCACTTGCGTTCTGACGACTCCATTGCGTTGCACAAGTGCCAGCACAGGTGTTTGGCTCTCGGAGCCACGGCCACGCTTGCCGCCTCGGTGTCGGCCACCAACGTAGGTTTCATCGGCTTCGACCACGCCGCGTAAGCGCCGTTGAGCAAGCGGCTCCATCATATGCCGAATCCGATGCGAAAGAAACCACGTCGTCTTGTACGTTAGCCCTAACAGTTGACTCAGTGAGTTCGTGGAAATACCTTTCTTCGCATTGACGATGAGGTAGATCGCCAAGAACCACTTCGGCAGGGGAACATGACTATCTTCAAAGATCGTACCGACGGTCACGGTAAACTCTTGTCGGCAGCTGGCGCACTTATAGAGGCCAGGGCGTGCCGTGGGGTGTGCTAAGTCGTAAGCCTTGCGGCGTCCACAGTGCGGACACTTGGGGCGGTTGCCCCATCGAATGTCTTCCAGAAATCGCCTACAGGTGTCATCCGTGCTAAACTGCTCATTGAGCGACAAGATGCTTTCCATCTGTGACCTCCATTGTTGGAGATCATTCTAGCACAAACGGATGGTCGTGTCAAGTATACAAATCTGAAAAGTTTTTCCTGATGTCTGTGGTCTGAAGTCTGTCAGTACACGGGGCCATCAGACTCAGGAACTTCCGGCATCGGAACGTCCTCTGTCTCCTGGGGCTTGGGCTTGCCGTCGCTCAACAGCTTCACCAGCTCCGCGTCCCCGACCCGCTTGCACCAGTCGTTGAACGCCTCGCCCGCCTGGCGCGCGCGTTTGTAGCCTTGCAGGAGTTGCTCCAGGCGCACCTTGCAGTCGGTGGCCGGGACTTTGCGCAGGACGGCGTGGTTGAACGACGCCCCGAGTCCGAGTTGGCCCCCGACGAAGATATCGTAGGCATCCACGATCTGCCCGTCCACCTTGGTCTTGGAGCCCATCAGCCCGATGTGGCCGATCTGGTGCTGCGCGCAGGCATTGGGACACCCGTTGATGTGGAGGCGCAGCGGCTCATCCAGCAGCACCCGGCGCTCCAGGTACTCGACGATCTCGCGCGCGCGGGCCTTGGTCTCGGTAATGGCGAGCTTGCAGAATTCTGTGCCGGTGCAGGTCACGACGCTGCGACGAACCGGGTGGGCGTTGATCGAGAGTCCGATGTCCGCCAGGCCGGCCAGCACCTTCTCGACGTTCGCCTCCTGAATGTTGAGCAGCAGGATGTTTTGCCGCACGGTCAGGCGGATCGGCGTGCCGACCGCGCGCGCATTAGGATCGCTGTAGCGCTCGGCCAGCTCCGCGACCCGGGAGAGCTGCGCGCTCGTGATGCGCCCCACCAGCACCGGCGCACCGACGTAGTAGCAGCCGTCCTGCTTCTGCGCGTGCACGCCGACGTGGTCGCGGTACTGCTCCGGCGGATCCTCGAAGTTCGGGTCGGCGTCGTCGAGCTTCCAGCCCAGGCGCTCCTCAAGCACCTGGCGGAAGCGCTCGACGCCCCAGTCGTGGATGAGGTATTTGATGCGCGCATGATGGCGCTTTTCGCGGTACTCCGGCGTGTCGCGCCAGATCTCGGTGATCTTCGCCGTGACCTCGACCACCTGCTCAGGTTTGATGAACGCCTTGAGCCGCCGGCTCAAGAAGGGCTGCGTGGACAGGCCCCCGCCGACGCGCAGGTCGAACCCCACCTGCGCCGAACTGTTCGCCCGTTTCTCGCAGCCGACGAACGCCACGCATTGGATCTCCGGCTGCGGGCACCGGGTGCGGCATCCGCTGAGGGAGATCTTGTACTTGCGCGGCAGGTTGGCGAAGTCCGGATTACCCAGGAAAAAATCGCTCACCTGCTGCGTGATCGGCCCGGCGTCGAGGATCTCGTCCCGATCCACGCCGGCCACCGGGCAGCCCACCACGTTGCGCGCGATGTCTCCACAGGCGCCCAGGGTGCTGATCCCCACCGCCTTCAACTGATCCAGGATGGCGGGCAGGTCGCGCGCGTGGCACCAGTGCAGCTGGAAGTCCTGGCGGGTCGTGATATCCGCGAACCCCTTGTTCAGTGTCTCCGCGATCCCCGCGATGACGCGCGCCTGCTGGGGCGTCACGGCCCCACCGGGCTGCTTGGTGCGGATCATGAAGTAGTCTTTCTCATGCCGGTGCGTATACAGGCCGTACCACTTGCAGAGGAACAGATCGTCCTCGGTCAGGACGGCCATGCCCTCCTTCGAGGCCCGCTTGATCGCCTCGATCACCTTGAAGGGATCGCCGATTCGTTGTTTGATGAGCTCGTGCTGGTTGGGCGGCATCGTTAATGGACTACATGGAGTTGACTGCCGACGCGCTTCCACCACTCGTCCAGCTCAGGCGTGAAGTACTTGACGCGGGTCTTCTTGTATTCCTTGGTGCTGAAGAGGCTCTTGTGCGGAAATTGCCCCACGGCGTCCTCGATGCGCGTGACCACCTCCATGCAGGCCGAATGGGTCGGCGCGTGGAGCATGGTGAAGAGCGGATAGGGCCAGCTCGGATAGACCGGCCGCCGGTAGCAGTGGCTCACCTGGCGAAACTGCGCCATCTGGGTGCCGACGTCATCCACCTCATCTTCCGGGATCTGCCAGACGACCATGGCGTTGGCGAGGAAGCCGGCGTTGCGGTGATACAAAATCGCGGCGAAGCGGCGCAGATAGCCCACCTGCTGCATGTGCCTGGTCCAGGTAAACAGCTCCTCCTCCGTGATGCCCGCCTGCTCCGCCCAGACCGCATAGGACATTTCCAAGAGCGGCAGATCCTCCTGCGTGATGCGGATGAGGTCGATATCCTGCCCGGACAAGGGGGGCTTCTGGGCCATGCGCCGCCGCTCATCATAAATATCCTCGTCGTTTTCGGTGGACGGGGCCTCGCCGGTCAGATCGAGCTTGACCCCGATCTTGTACAGCCGCAGGGTGGGGAGGATGATGACGTCTTCGGCCTTGGTCAGCGCACGGAGGGTCTGGATGGTCCGCTCCAGCGAATCCGTCGGGGGCACGGCGAGGGTGAACCAGATGTTGAACGGATCGTTGCGCTTGTAGTTGTGGCTCACTCCCGGATGCTGGTTGATCGCCTCGGCGGCCTCATCCACGTGCGCCGGGTCCACCTTCATCGCCGCCAGGGTGCTTTGATAGCCGAGGCTCCTCGTATCGAAGATCGCCGAGAGCTGCCGGATGACCTGCTCGCGCTTGAGCCGCTCGACGCGGGTCAGGCACTCCTGCTCCGAGATCGCCAGCTTTTGGCCCAGCGTCGCGAACGGCCGATGCTCCAGCGGAAAGGCGGATTGGATCTCGGTGAGCAACGCGCGATCAATCGGATCGAGCTGCGGGATCATGTGGCTGCCGCCACTTCCAGACGGATGCCGTCGGCGTAGAGACGGCTGACGCGAGCGAGCTCGTCCTCAGTCAAGTCTGGGGTATCGGAGGCAGCGGCGAATTCTTCCAGCAGGCGCTCGTTGTAGATGTTGGGCAGCACCGAGGACATGGACGGTTCTGACAAAATAAACTTGACCGCCGCCTGGGCCATCGTGCGCCCCGTATCCCCGGCCAGAAAGGTGAGCTGCTTGGCCTTTCTGGCGCCTTCGATCTGCCACTGACGCTTGCGCTCATCGGTCGAGACCCGGTGGTAGCGATGGTCGTCCTTCGCAAAGACGGTCTCCTCGGTCACCGTCCCGTCGAGGAGTCCTGACGCATGCGGCACGCGCACCAGGAAACTGCTCTCCTGCTCGCGCCCCACCGGGAATAACGCCTCGCCCAGGGCCTGCTCGAGCAGGTTGTAGATGATCTGCACGGTATGGACGCGGCGCCCTTCAATCGCCGCCTTGCCTTCGTCGATCTGCCGCAGGTTGATGGCCGGCCCAAGCGCTACTCCGTACGCGCGGATCTTGCCCTCGGTTTTGAGCTGCTCCAGCGTCGCAAAAAGATCATCCCGTTGAATCGCATCGAGGCGGGGGTTATGCAGTTGATAGAGGTCGATAGAAGTGGTGTTGAGCCGCTTCAGGCTCTCTTCGAGGGCGAAACGGATGTACTCGGGACGCCAGTCCTGCGGAAGCTCCTCCTGGCCACGGCGGGAGGTGTGATGGTAGAAATCGTAGCCGACTTTCGTGCCGATGGTGATCTGCGAGCGTTTCTCGCCGAGCGCCTTGGCCAGGATCGTCTCGCCCAGCCCGTTGCCGTAGGTGTCGGCGGTATCGAAGAACGTGATGCCGCGCTCGAACGCCTGCTGCAAGAGGCGG
>Ga0209515_10003470_pt1 | contig 22530 bp, 24 predicted proteins | sample Subgroupgradi54m_FD_187454 | JGI IMG/M metagenome (GOLD analysis project Ga0209515, IMG submission 187454) | Subsurface groundwater microbial communities from S. Glens Falls, New York, USA - GMW60B uncontaminated upgradient, 5.4 m (SPAdes)... ... | reverse complement strand
AAGGGGTGCAAGGATGCATCCGTAAGAATCGTATATTTATTGAGCAAGTGTAAGTATGGATTGGAGAACAATAGGTAATTCAGTTACGCCGTCGCTTTCGCCGCTAAAATGTCCTTTGTTGTGCTCAACAACAATTTCCGAGCCAAGCTTATCTCGAAAATCATCTTGGTTATCGAGAGGGACATAAGGGTCATTGTCAGAGAATAGAGCAATACTTTTTGGTAAATGAGATGCTACTTTTTTAAAATCGAGAGGAGCATCAAGCCAGTGTTTATCAGTTTTTTGAACGTCAGGATCGTCTTCAAGCCCTGTGAGCCGTTTGAAAAATCCTGCGACGAACACGGCGCCTCCAACCTTTACTCCCTCTGGAAGCGATTCAAGATAGCGAGCTATCGTTTGGCATCCCATGCTATGGCCAACAAAATAGGTATGTTCATCAGCTACACCAACCACTTCGGAAAGTTTTGGAATCCAGTTGTATATTCGTGGATGTGTAGGTTCAGGAAGTTGTGGAACATGCACCTCGAATCCTCTTCCTTCAAGTTCTTTTTTCAACCATGGAAACCATCCTTCTTCCGGATGACCACCCCAGCCGTGGATTATAAAAGCTCGTTTAGCCATAATAATTATTTCAAAAAAGCTACTTTATAATTTTATCTAAATCAAAACTGTGAAGAGAGGTATTCTCAATTTCATTGAGAGGTTCACCAAATTCTAAAAAGTGTAAAAGGCGAATAATACCACCATGTGCAACAATCAATATTTCCTCGTCATTATTCTCTTTTTTAATTTTTTCAAGGAATTTTAAAACTCTCGTTTTTACTTCTTCAAAAGATTCTCCGGAAGGTCGCCAATCATAATCTAACATTTTGTGTCTTTTTTTATATTCATCTAAAAATGGAGCTCCATTTAAAATTCCGAAATTTACTTCTTTTAATTCATCATGAAAAGTGAGTGCAACATGTAATGTTTCGTTAAGTATTTTCGCAGTTTCCTTTGCTCTCTCTAGTGAAGATGAGTAAATATGCTTTATCGTTTTTGGTAAAAACGGCGCAACATTTTTTGCCTGCTTGATACCTTCTAGTGCTAAAACATCATCAATATGACCATTGATAACACCTTTTTTATTTAACTCTGTTTGGCCATGTCTTAAAATAAATATTTTCATAAAATGATTGCAAAAATAATTATTGCACCAATTGTATTCGTATCCCTTCCGGGCCATCAACCATATCTTCTTTATATATGTGATATCCAAGTGATTCGAGCTGATTTTTAATCTTAGTAAAGTTTTTTACCTTCAACGCAAGATGATTAACTGATTGTCCCCCAGGGTTACCCTTAAAAAGGGCAACTCCTGCACTCAGAAATATTTCATCGCCATAATCGTGTTCTAGTTTCAATCCAAGTCCATCTATGAAAAACTTTCTTGCGTTTTCGAGATTAAAAAAATAAAGTGCAAGGTGATCGATGGCAAGAATGTTACTCATTTTTTTATAACGTTAGAATTATATTTACTCAGAATACCAAGTTCATGTATTCCCCTAGAGTAATATCTTATTAAGCTCATTATAGAGATTGTCTTCAATTTCTATCTCTCCTGAATCCAGAGCATCTTTCGTTCTTCTATCTCCCTTCTCACCAGGTACAAATATCTCATCGACATTAGGTAATTTTCTCGTTGCTTTTACCTTTTTAATCATTGTATTCATACCATCTTTGAGAGATTCTAAACCGCCGAGTAACTCCGGATCAAAAGCAATAATCAAATGTCCTGCCCAATTATTTGCAACATCACCAATCCCCGTGAAGTAAGAATCAAGAAGTGGTCCTGTCAGCGCTTGAATCATCATTGAAAGACCTGATCCCTTGTGACTTCCATCAAATGTTTTTAGAGCTCCTCCATTAAGAATATCTGATGCTTTCGTTGTTGGACTACCCTCTTTATCATACGCAATGTTTTCGGGGAGTGACTGACCTGCGGTGTCAGCCTGCACGACTCCAAAAAAACTCATTGCAGAGGTTGTTATATCAAATACGAGTGGGTGTGTTGTGGTTGGTACTGCAATAGCGATTGGATTCGTTCCAAAGATTGCCTCCGAAGAACCGGCTGCTGCAACTGTTTCCATCGATCCACACAGAATAATCCCAACTAATCCCGATTCTGCTATGGTGCGAGCGTAATACCCAAGCGCTCCTGAGGACGTGTTTAAGTGATGGATACCGACTATGGCAATACCGCCTCGCTTTGCTTTTGTAATTGCCACATCGGTTGCATACTTCACGGCAACCATGGCATGATTCAACCCACCATCAAGAAATGCTGAGACTGTCGTTTCTTTTTCCGCGACAATCGGTAGAACATTTTTTGACTTCGGAATGCCACTACCGATTAACTTAACAACGCCCTGGTTATTACCACGCAGCTGGGCGTACAAAAGAACTTCTAAAATAACATCTGCTTCGATATGGGAATATCCGTATTGCAGGATAACTTTTTTTGTAATACTCCGAAGATCATCAATTTTTATCTTCATATGTTTATGACATTTTAATCATGGACTTACACTCTATGTATCCTACTAAAAAATCTGTTCACATACAAATACTATACAACCTTATGTGTATTATCTCTTAAAAAGAAAAAGTCATGCACCAAAGGAGATACATGACATTTTGAGATAGATTATAGAACATATTCATCACGTTTCGTAAACGTGTGCAGAATGAGTGGTAGGAACACTGCGAATTGGAAAATTCCAATGGTGACAGGCAAGAACCCCGAATCGAATGTCCACTCTTTGATTGCGAGTGAGCTGAACAATGTACCGATGATCATGAGAAACCAGCCATTCATTGGTTCAGTTTCTGGTCTTGCCCATGCCTTCATAAGAGTGGGAATTCCTCCAATACATGATGCGCTTACACCAGTTATCATAGCAAGTTGCGGTGAGCCACTTGTCGCCCAGAGAATAATCCCCAATCCGCTAAGAAAGAGACATGCTTTTTCCAGAACGGTGAACGGAGTGTGTGTTCCCTTTTTAAAACAAAGAACTAACATTATTGCAGCGCCACTTCCCCAGACTACTGGCATCACTGCTGCTGGGCCAATCCCAGCAAAGAGAGCACTCGTTGCCAAAAGACAATCTTGAACAAACCATACAATCCAAGAGGCTCGATTTGGAATAACTGTCCCATGTATGGTTCCCTTGATGAAATCTATGTATCCGACTGCGATTGCAAGACCAGATAGTATGATAAATAGTTGCCCCACTCTTCGACCTCCATCCTATACTGCTTGAGTGCATATGGTAGCAGTGAATAATGGAAAAGTCAAGTTTATGTACCTCCGAAATTTCACATCTCAAATGCAATTTTTAAATTTCTTAAAAAAAGAAAAACAGCATCTATAACAATACTACTCTTCACTGCAGTATTCTTGAATTAGTTCGAACGCATTTCAAAATAGTATGAAAGAATTAATACCAACTTCGAGAAATACCGTAGAACAAAACTCCTATAATAACAGCGAGTACGATGTTGTTTATAGTGAAGTAAAACCAAGCGGCCATTCTTCTCTTGCTATTGTCGAGTGCAACCCAAGAAGAAATTTTGTAGCTCAACCACTCCAAGAGAATAAATCCGACCGAACCAATAACCCAAGAGAGAATTGTAAAAATTGGATCGGCACAGCCGCCAAATCCACAACCTCCATAAGTCGGCTGAACTCTTGCCGCCTCCACCTTTGTCAATCCGGATGTGTCGATCCAATCTATTACGGGTCTGTCTTGAATGTCGTTAATGTAAACATGATTGTTGCTACGTACTACGGAATTTACCAAATCCCGATGACCAGATTGCTCAATGAGATACGCCATAGCACAAGGCGTATTAATAGCATCTTTGAAGTAAGGAACTCGTCTGTCCAAAAAATCAGGATTTTTAGGATAAAGTCCTTGTATCCAATACTCATGCAGACGAGCAATATTCTTGGCTCGCTCTTGTCGAAGTTCTGGCGAAAGATGTTCGACATTCTTTCGAAGAAGCTCTTTCTCAACGATTCGCAAGTGGTTCTTTACGCGAAACCACTCTATTCGCGCAAGGACTTTTTCAAAAAAATTCAAAACCGAAATGGGGTTTGTTCGGCTTATTGCAAGTGTTGTGTTCATATGTTTGTAAATTATTATTTGTTTCGACCTAATCTAATGATTAAAAATTTTCTTTTCGCAAATTCAAAATATGGTTTGAGTCGACCCGCGCTCAGCTGAAGCTTCCGCGAGACGAGCCAAAACTCTTTGAGTTCCTTATTGGTGCCCGGGGCGGGACTCGAACCCACAAGCCTTGCGGCGGGGGATTTTAAGTCCCCTGTGTATACCAGTTTCACCACCCGGGCATACAAAAAGAATAGATAGGAAGTGACGTCTTGTCAACCAAGTGGATATTGACAGAGTTTCTACATCCTCCTATTGTATGGGAGGCTCTTAGAAAGGAGTATCGCATGTCTTTTCCAAGCAACCTCGATCAGCTTCAGGTGGTAGTTGCAGGGATACGAACGCAAGCGAGCTATGCGAGTAAGCTCTCTTATTATATGCAGCAGCAATCAGAGAATTTTTTTAACACTGCTGGCATCCTTGCCTCTCTTGCAGACTCATGGAAAACTGCTGATCCAGGGAAAAACGGTGGTGCTTATTTTTTTCTTGATGCAACGCAAAGTAAGCGAGTTGTTGTTAAAGAATTTTTACCGTTAGACACCGAGATTTGTATTGATGACGACGCATGGAGAGCTTACACTGCTACGAAAAAGTGGCATGGCCAGGATCATGATAGAGTTCCTCACTGGTTTTCTGTCATTCCTCTTTCAAGGGTTGCGAAGGGACCATGTTCCGCATGCAAAGAAGATCAGCCACTTATCGAATCATACTGTCAAACATACGACAGTCCCGAAGGCGATGTATGGGAAAAAAATAGTTTCGTTTTTTGTTGCGATTGCACTCTTCTCACGAAAGTGGCTACAAAAGTATCCGATAATCGCATATTTTAAATGCTTTAGAAAAAATAACCCAATGGATCACTCATTGGGTTTTATATTGAGGAAGTAGGTGATTCTATTATATATACTCATTTTTTTTGGTGCATTGCAAAATATTCCTTCATTTCTTTTGTGTTAAGTCGCCAGGCCATGGCGAAATATGCAAAGGCAGAAAGAAGGATTACTCCTTCAGCAAGAAGAATGAGCCATAAGAAACTGTCATCTTTTATAGTTTCTTTGAAATAAGAAGGAAACCATAGTGATACTGCTATACTTGCTACTCCCTGGACAGTGAATGCGATCACCCCCATTATACGCGCCCATTGTTTTTTTTGTTTCAAACAAAACCCAACGGTGATCCATAGTACAGTCCAAAAAATAAGCGCACCAAGTGTGATAAGATTATTGTAACTATTTGAATTTGTCAGGGCCAATATTGGTTGAAGAAAGAAAAAGATTGTAATGACTTTAAGACGTTGAGTCATTTTTTTCTCGTCGATCATACTCTCTGCCATAAGGATTATTTTCTTTGTAAAACTTTCTTTACCGCAGCTTTGATTGCTTTTACAGACATGCCGTATTTTCCCAGAAGCTCTTCCGGTGTTCCTGATTCACCGAATGAATTTTGCATGCCAATCATTTCAATCGGTATAGGATAATGCTTTGCCAATAATTCACAGACTGCACTTCCCGCTCCACCCATAATCTGATGCTCCTCCACTGTCACTACTGCTTTTGTCTTTTTCGCTGACGCGAGGAGTGTCTTTTTATCGAGAGGTTTGATGGTGTGATTATTGATGACTTCACAGTCGATTCCTTGTTTCGCAAGTTCCTCTGCCGCGATGAGTGCTTGGTACACGAGTGGGCCACATGCGATGATGCTTACATGTTCTCCGGGGCGATACACTTCAGCCCTACCGATTTGAAAGGGTGTTTTTGAGGTTGTGATGATAGGTGTTTTTTCTCGTGTAAAGCGGAAATACATGGGGCCGTTCATGAGTGCGGCAGCTTTTGTTATTTTTTTTGTTTCTTCATAGTCACACGGCACCACGACTGTCATATGAGGTAACACTCGCATGATCGCGATATCTTCAAGTGCTTGGTGGGTTGCCCCATCGGGTCCTACAGAAACACCAGTATGCGCACCGGCAATTTTTACATTTGCTTCATTGATACACACATTCACTCGAATCTGATCCCAACTTCTTCCGGGAGAAAAAACCGCATAGCTTGAAATAAAAGGGATTTTACCGGAGAGTGCGAGTCCGGCAGCAATGCCTGCCATGCCTTGTTCCGCAACACCGCATTCAATAAACCTATCCGGATATTTCTCTCCAAATGCGAGCGTGCGCGTTGATTCCGCTAGGTCGCCTGTGAGAACAACAATTCGTTGATCAGTCGCGCCAAGTTCAAGAAGTCCATCACCATAGCCATTGCGGGTAGGAATTTGTTTCACGTCTTTACTTAAAATTTCTGAATTTAAATACGCTTTGTTATGAAGCATAGGATCGAATTACTTTGAATTACGAAACTTTACACCCTCTGGTATCCTTTTGTCGGGAACGGATATTTTTCTGCTGAAAAATTCCTCTTTTTCCTGCCGTCGCAGTCCATATGTCCCATCAAAAGGATACCGTCGGAGGAGTTTCGTAATCAAGAGAATTATTTGTTCCCCCGTGTAATTTTTTTACGGATTGTTTGCAGTTCCCTTAGTGCCACTTTTGCCTGTTCTGCATTTGGCGGATTGCCATGCCACTTGTAATCGTTTTCCATAAAACTCACACCGCGCCCGGGGATTGTATGCGCGATAATGACAGTGGGTTTTTCGTGAACCGTCTTTGCTTCTTCACATGCGCCTACAATCTCTCGAATATCATGTCCATTTATTTCAACCACATGCCAGCCGAATGCACGGTATTTATCTGCGAATGGTTCAAGTGGCATGACGTGTTCTGTAGGGCCGTCTATTTGAATATTGTTGCGATCCACAATTGCCGTGAGATTATTCAGCCTGTATTTTGCACCTGACATCGCTGCTTCCCATGTTTCCCCTTCATCATGTTCTCCATCGGAGAGGAGGGCATAGACACGATATGATTTTTTATCCATACGAGCGGCAAGTGCCATACCAACCGCGATAGCAAGGCCTTGTCCAAGAGGGCCGCTTGTTGTCTCAACACCAGGCAGCTTGGAAAGTTCAGGGTGTCCTTGCAAGCGTGATCCAAGTTTACGCAATGTTAGAAGTTCTTTGAGTGGAAAGTATCCGGCACGAGCCATTGCTGCGTAGCGAACAGGACAGATGTGTCCATTGGAAAGAATAACGCGATCTCGTCCTGGCCAATCCGGTTTTTTCGGGTTGTGATGAAGAGTATGAAAATAGAGCGAAGTAAAGACATCAGCCATTCCGAGTGGGCCTGCGGAATGACCTGATCCGGCCTCTAGAAGCATCGTAATGATATCTTGACGAATTGAATTTGCTACGAGTTCTAGTTTTTTGATTTTGTTTTCATGAATCTGCATACTGACGCATTCACCAAATCAATTTCGGGTCGAAACATGACTCTTAAATAATTTTTCGTGTACTCCCAATTTGTTTTGAGAAGCCCTTCACGGTCAAAACGCCTCGTAGAACTTACGACAAAGAGTTTGGGATCATAATGCACGCAGCCGAGTTTTCCAAAGTTTTTAGCAATACTCGCGTCATCACCAAAAAATGTGAAGGAAGTATCAAGCCCGTTTATTTTTTGAAGATTTTCTTTGAATGAGGCAAAGTTTCCGCCAATAATCACCCCGCCACGTTTTAAGAAGCGTCCCATGACCGTATTCACTGCCGGAAGGACAACCCAGCGATATACTTTCTCCATAACATAGAGAGAGTCGGTGATTTCACAAGGAAATGAATATGCGCCGGCAACAGCCGCACAAGAATCTCCATGCTGTGTGAGGCTTGCATCAATCCGTTCGAGCCAATCAGGAGGAGCAATACAGTCAGCATCAAGAAAGGCTATCATAATTCCTTCCGCATGATTCAAGCCCGTTTGTCGGGCTTGGTTCGTTCCTTTAGTGGATTCGAAGATGATTTTATCAGCACCATGAGTACGAGCAATTATTGATGTCTGATCAGTACTCGCGTTATCGACAACAACAATCTCGAAATCTGTTCGAGGGAATGTCTGCAGGGAAAGTGCATCAAGTGTTGCACCGAGATATTCTTCCTCATTATACGCCGGTATGACGACCGAGATTTTTTTTTGCATAAGGAGTATTAAACAGTGCAGAGCCCATAACTAATTGACGCGCTCCTTTTTTAAGAATCATGCGGGCATTCTTAAACGTGACACCCCCATCAACAATAATGTGAAGTGTTGGTGCCATTCGATGGACATCCGCAATCTTTGTAAGGGCATTTTTTTGAAAGAGTTGCCCCCCAAAACCCGGGGGTACACCCATGAGAAGTATAGCATCAAGAAGAGGGAGAAGCAACCGCACTTGATCAATAGGCGTATCAGGGTTAAGTGTAATTCCCGCTTTCATATGCGCGCGATGTATGGAGCGAATAAGTACATCAGGTTTTTTTGCAGCTTCACTATGAAAGAATATTCTCTGTGCCCCAGCTTTTTTCCATGACGCTATTCTTTTCTCCGGATGTCGTACCATAAGATGCACATCAAATGGAAGAGACAGTTTTAATTTCTTGATTTCCGTTGGGTTGCTCCAGCACGTATTTGGCGCAAAGAGGCCATCAAGAACATCAATATGAATTGATGAGTGCGGGTACTGTTTTTTAACGTATTCAAGTTTCAAAATAAATTCTTTTTTAGAGTGGACAAGGAATGAGGGACTGATAGCGCGCTGTATATTTTGTATTTTCATATGCATAAGTATATCGCTTTCGTTATGAAATACGAAAGTTTTTTGCAGATTTTAGTTTTTTGTTGAGGTATAGTATTCTAAATAGATAGTTTCTTGAGATAGCTGTGGGAACATCTTCCTTCTCGAGGAATCTAAATCGGTGAGGAGGACGATATCACTTCATTTCGCATTCATGCGACGTGAAGAACGAGACTCTCCCTCTATATCATACCCCTCTCCGTGTCAGTTTAGAGGTCCCGCTTCAAGCGGGGTTGATCAATCCTGCAGCTATCTCAAGAAGGTATCAAGAATATGTTAGATTTGCCCCGTCGGTTGGTTCTTTACAAGGATGGAACATCGTGCTTAAGTTGACATGAAACAAGTTCTTTTTATCTGGATAGTAAGGCGGTGAGAAAATGCATCCTATTGATCTTCCTCTTCTAAAAAAATATGAGGAAACCCTCAAGATACGAAAAAAGCTCGCATACGTTCTCGATTTTGAGGTGAACACTGTCCAAAGGAGATTCGATTTTGAAAACGATAGTTGCCTTGTATGTATCCCTCCTCTTCTGTTGAGGGATATGGATACGCATCTATCATTTCTTATTTTCAATCTTTGTCTTATTAAGAATACCGACCTTGATCCATTATTTGGTGTTGGAATTCTTAGCAAACGATATGAAGATCTTCCCAAGCATGTCCAAGATGATTTTGGGTATGATCGGCATGTGTGGGGAAATATCTGTACGTTTTTGACAAAAATTTGGGCAATTGACTTACGGCATTCGTATTGGCCAGAGTTTACAAAACTTGATCAAATACATACCGCTGCATTTCTCAGAAATGTCATACAAGAAGAGCGAGTTGAGATTCTTACATCACTCCCGGCGATGCTTTCGCTTGCTCATGCCATTCTTGAAGTCGAGCGGTACCATCTTGAACCATTTGATTTCTCATATGCACTGGAAGTACTCCCTAAAGATTTTCGTACCTTCATTGAAGGTATTGTAGAGCTTACTGCATTCTTGCCAACACTTACGGGAAGAAAAGAAATTGATATCCCAATGTTTCAAGACTGGGTTATCAATCTTGTGTATTGCATGCAACAAGAAAGAATTCATCCGCGTATTATCACGGAAGACGGTATGCTCAAATGGACCTTGGGTGCGCCATACTCCTAACACAAAAAAACCTCATCGCGAGGTTTTTATTTTTTCTTGGTTAGTAATTTGAGTCTATAGAGAAATACCAGTTATATCTTTTTTCCGGCTCATTTCTGTCCACTTTCGCTCCAAAATGGCGCTGAACTCGTCTGAATATGAGTATATTCTTCCTCATTCATCATCCGTTTTGGAACAAAACTGAATCAGAAACGACCAGGAATCTATTTCTCTACAGACTCAATTTTTTGATTCTCCGTATATGTCGAGCTTCCTTTGAGAATGGCGTTCTCAGCCATACGTCAACAATTTTTTTTGCTTCATTTCTTGAAATCAAACGACTGGGTAGACAAAGAATATTCGCATCATCATCTTTTCGAGAAAGTATTGCGCTTTTTGTATTCCATGCAAGCGCGGCGCGAACACCCGATATCTTATTTGCGGCAATACAGACTCCTTGGCCGCTTCCACAGAGAAGAATACCCCGAGAGTTTTTTTCTTTTCCTATGTTCTTTGCAAGCGTGAAGGCGTATCTTGGATAGTCATCTTCTTGAACGAAAGAAGATGCCCCAAGATCAATAACACTAATTTTTTTCGTAATAAAATACTTCCTAAGATATTCCTTAAGAAAAAAACCGGCATGATCACTTGCAATAAATAGTTTCATACTCAAAAGTATATCACGTCCGCGCATCATTTGCATTTCTTTTTCAGGCATGCTGAAATAGATTCCGGTTTAGCGAGAAATAAGGAGGAATACTATGACGCTCCCCCTCGAAGCATTTGCTCCACCCTTTGAAGCAGATCGCTATGAAAAGGTTGAGGAACTTCGCCTCCACCCGTTCTTTACAAATCTTAACAAATCAGTGTATGTGCCGTTGATTTTCGCACCTGAACTTGTTGGCGCGCTGTGTTCACTTACGAGTCGTGCCGCGCAAGATTTGCGATATCTTTTCTATCATCGATATGTGAAGGCATTTGTTGAACCAATCCGTGAAAAGAATGATACCGATATATCGTTTGCCGTGAAGGTGGCATATGGTAAGGAACTAAGAGATTTCATTTATTTTCTTCAGTCTCATCCCATTGAGACGCTGTATTCGCATCCGGCGGCACGGTCATTTTATCTGCGATGGCTTGCCCAATACGGAGATGACTCCATTGCGCAAATGGCCGGATGTCATCTCGTATATGCCGGACTTTCACAGCTTGCGATCAAGCATCTTGAGGATCAGCGCGTTGGTCTTGCGCCGATTGAAAAATCGACGCGATACGTAGACTATTCACGAAAAGTGAACGGGCATTATCTGTACTATGTTGATCCCACTCTCAAAGAGATGGGGTTGGAGGATGATTATCGTGAGGCGACGGATCGTCTTTTTGAGACATATGGTGTGCTTCGTCAGCCTCTCATTGCATGGTTGACGGAGAGGTTTCCCGAGGAGAAAGCGGATGTTATCGAAAAGAAAGCGTTCGATACACTTCGAGGGTTGTTGCCGACATCGACATTGTCTCAAGTTGCATTCTTCGGAAATGGTCAAGCGTTTGAGCACATGATCAATAGATCAAAAGCACATCCGCTTGGAGAAATTCGATGGGCGGCTACTCGAGGTGACGAAGAACTGAATAGAATCATTCCCGCATTTCTTCGTCGTTTGCGCGATGATGAGAAAAAGGAAATGATTGTGGAGTATCAATCCTATCTTGTTGGCAAGAAAGATAGGATGGCACCCTATGCGTATCAATATCTTCGAGATAGTGATCATACGTTGATTTCATCAATGCCTCATCCCGAGGTACGCCTTGTTGAATACGATCCCATCGGTGAGGAAAAAATTATTACCGGGATGCTCTACGAGGCAGTAGGGAATCATCGTTCATGGTCAGAGATTCTTAACCGAGTTCTCCGCATGACGAAGGAGCAGAAGAAAGAAATCGTCGATGAATATCTCAAGGGGCGCGGAGAAGACCTTAAAGATCGATGGAAGAAGGCCGGGCGCGCGCTTGAGAACACATTCGTACGATTTGATATCGTTATGAATATCGGTGCGTGGCGTGATCTTCACCGGCATCGTATGCACACTCAGCAGCGACAGGATTTCTCTCCATATCACGGATACGACATCCCACAAGAAGTGATAGATGCCGGGCTTGAAAACGCATTCCGTGCAGCCCTTGATCCCCTCGAAGATCTTTATGAAAAGATTGCTCGTCACGATCCCTACGTCGCGCAGTATGCCGTTGGGATGGCGCATCGTATGCGTTTTATGCAGTGGCAAAACATGCGGCAGGTAGATTGGGAAGTCGCTTTACGCACAATTCCGGAGGGTCACCCCGATTATCGCTCTATTGAACAGGAGAAATTTAGACTACTCCAACAAATATATCCCATTATTAGCCAATATATAAAGGTGAATATGGGCCAGTATGACTTTGCGCGAAGAGGCCAAGCCGAAAAGATCGCTCTTAAAGAGAAGAAACTTCAGGAAGGCTCGTAAATATTATCATTGAAAACCCCCAAAAAACTTGGTATCAGGGGGTTTTATTATTGTTTGTTATGACAATATGGTATATTTATTTCATTATAAATATAACAAAAATAGGTATTTATCTATAATATAGTCTACTTAACCCTTGACAATATAGTTAGCATGTGATATAGTGTTCATATGCTTCGTAAAAGATGATCCTTACAAAAGAAGCACCGTCCATATTGGATGGCAGGATAATGAAGAGGAGAGAGAGCCTCTCGTCTTCAGCCGAGAGTTGGTCTTTTCCCTTGATATGCGGTCTTTTTGACCCTTCTCTAAGGGATTACACAGACCTTCTTGGATAGCGAGTGCGGTAATCATTCACATTGCGTTTTTTATAAACGACCATACTCCTTTTCCGAAAACTCTTCTTCAGTATCCTTCCATCCATACCAAATTGGATAGGAAAAAGGTAACTATTCCGTACTTCATCGCCTCCCCACGTGCCGGCAAAGAAAGGGTGTTTAACATGAGGAATTCATGAGTGAACGGTCCCGGATGTTTCATCATGAGAATGGGGTGAAACGTTTAGAGGGCCGGACTGCGTCGGGTTTGCCATAAGCGAAAGCGGCAGGAACGACGAGTTGAAAAACTGAATAGGGACTTCTCCAGTCCCACAAGCAAAGGTCCATTCTCATCATCACACAGAAAGGAGAGGGAGATGATCGGATCGATCATCACGGCAAACCCGAGAACATTCGGCTTGCCAAAGCCCGCGACCGAGGCATAATTCGGCGGGGTTGAGCGGATACCTTCAATCCATACCGCCAGATAGCAATAGCGTCGAATAGCGTTGTTGTCTGCTACTTCGGCACTACGGTCGAAGTTCTCGTGAAGGGCGCGCGAATGTGAGAACGAGACACATTCAAAAACGTTAGGAGGATACGTGGTTTTTAGGCAGACAGGCAAGAGGGACCCTCAGCCATCGCTCTAAGCCACGTCGACCTGACGTTCGGGGTGCGGGAGGAAACAGAAGCATGCGCAATCGTTCGCGCGCGCTTCCCTCTCCACCCCCTTTTCTCAAGTCATAACCTTTGTTGTGGGTTGAGAAAAGGGTTAGGTCTCTTGTAAGAGGCCTCACATCCCCTTGTACATTTGAATACGGATTCGGCCAGGATGTAATAATCCTGCCGACCCATCGTGTGAGTATTCTATCTACTCATCCGATGGGTCAGCAGGATAGAGGGTGTATAAAAGCACTCTCGCAGTTACAAAAGGAGGAATCCCATGGGAAACAATTTCGTATGCCAGTGCGGGCACGGCGTCGAGGCGAGCAAAGCTCTCGTCCCGTCCATCACGACGATCGAGTCGAAGCTCGGCCACAAGCCGACTCTCGACGAAATCGCCGAGGAGGCACGGTGCGAACGGTGCACCATTCGGGCCGGAGGGAAGACGTCCATCTTCCTCGAAAAGGAAGAGAACATCGCGTGTACCCACGAGGGGTGCACGAACGTGAGGAACAGGATGTTCACCACGTCGGCCACAGTCCTTGAGAAGGAACTCGGACGCAAACCCACACAGGAGGACTACAGGAGTAAGGCGGTGTGCGCTTACCACGCTCGGCCGGTTGGGTGGTACCAACTCGACCGCGTGGTGTACACCTTCGAGAACCCACCTCAGCCAGCAAAGCCCCAGCCGGAGAAGCAGAAGAGCCGTTGGATTTCGACACCAAAGGCCTCCGATCTTCCCCAGGTGAAGGACAAGCCACGAGCCAAGGCAAAGGCAAAAGGAGCGAGCCTGGAGCATATCCAGGAATCCCTCGCTACCAGCCTGAGGTAGTCCCGGAGTGTTTGCGGAGAGAACACGGATGTTCTCTCCGCAGGGTTGGTATGGTTTTCATGAAGAAAGGAGGTGATTATCTTCATGTGCAATAGCAGCAGCTTCACCGGAATGTAATGTCGTCAGCGCCGGCCACGTCAGGCTAGTCGCAGAGAGCTAAAGGTTTGATTCGCAAACCCCATGAGCTCTCTGCGACTCTTTTTCAAAGTTCATCATAGAGAATAGATGATGGTCTTCGAAAAGGAATCCATAACAATTCGGAAATCCCCACTCTACACTAAGGAGGTTATCAATGAAACTTACGAACGTCAGCTCTCGGTTCGGCTTCGGCATCACCGGGAGGGGGCGCTCCAGCGTCGATCGGTCGCTGGACGAATGGGCAAGAGAAGTCGCAGACAGAAACGCGAAGCATCGCGAGGAGGAGACCAACGCTACGGTGTTGGAAACTTCCATTCCAATTTCGCAGTCACAAAAACGCCAACCGGTTTCGGTCTGGCGCCGATCCGAACTCTAATTTTCTTTTCGCTACTATGGGCGCGGCTTTCGAACCCCGCGCCTCCTTTTCAAAACTCATCATACAATGGTGATGTTTGAAAAGGAGTTCTGTCATCTGGCAATCCCCTGATCTCGATAATCTCGAGGTTGTACTCTTAGAAAGAGAGGCCCCACTTGAATCGTCGTTTCTCAGCAATCCTCAGCCCGTACTACGCTCTTCCCGAATTCGAGAAAGCGAATCCGGGCATGGGCGAACGCATCGATGCCTGGGCGGAGGAGAAGGCAGGAGTGAACCGAGCGCGTCAAGCACTCGAGACGACCTACCAATCCGACGACACCAAGCAACTCGAAGTGGAGATCGAGATCAGAGCGGAATGGACGCAAGTCCGGACCGCACTATTCACGATAACCACGCAGAGGATCATTTTGATCGTGTACCAGGGCCCATTCGCCCTCGTGTACGAGAAGGAACGGACTCTGTTCTCGAGCTACTAATCGCAGACACAGGCACGGCTACTAATAACCGTGTCTTTTTTTATCCTCTTTTTCTTGAAGTTTTTCCTTTCGTATAATCATACTTGGGAATCGGTGCTACTTTTTCTTGATCAACAATAATGAGAAGTTTTTCTATAAGTGTTTTTGGATCAGTGTCATAGACGATCTTTCCCGAACCGCGATGGCTGTTCTCGACAATTTCTTTAATCATATCTACTGTTCCACCGGTGCCGATCAATACGCCAATAGGTTTTTGATCTTCAAAGGCAATGGTAAATTCGTTGAGCGTACCAATGCGACCTCCTACTAATACAACAGCATCGCTACTTCTGATAAGTAACAGATTTCTTCCGGAATATTCAAAACCCGTGTACATGATGAGATCAAAATAATCAATAGGAAGGCGATACGATTTTACATGAGCAAGTTCTGTCGCGGCCGGTGAGATACCAATACTGATACCACCCGCTTCTTTTGCACCGATTGCCGCCCAATACGGAATACCCGTTGTTGCTCCGGTTACGCAGACACCGTTATGGAGAACAATTTGTTTTCCCACCTCTTTAGCTTTTTCAAGCGCATCAGGTGAGAGATGCGATGTGACGGCAGAACCCGAGACGCAGATTTTATATTTTAAAAATCCTTGGTTGAGCCTCTCAGATTTTTTTTCTAATTTTTTTGGCATGTGAGTGTATATTATTTCAATTCTACCACATCACCGAGATTTGGCGCACTTGCATCAATACCAAGCTCATCACGGATGATTTGTTTCAGGGTATCGGCGGCTTGGGGATCACCCATAGTGACGAATACTTTTTTGATCGGTTTCTTAATATGCGTAACGAATGCTTTCAGTTGATTTTGATCTGCATGTGCAGAGTAGCCATTGATTATCTGGATATGCGCGCGAACAGGAATGAGTTTATTCTGAACCATGACTTCTTTTGCGCCATCCACGAGCGCTCTTCCAAGACTGCTTACGCGTGCGTACCCGGCAAATACAACCATTGAATTCGGGTCCGGCAAATATCGTAAGAAATGATAGGCGATTCTACTCCCGTACCCATGAGGGTTTCCGGTAAGGATTATTTTCGGTCCGTGAACGTCATTGATACTCTTTGAATCTTCGCGTGTCGGAGTGAGTGTCAGGCCAGGAAATGTAAAGAGATCATCACCGGAAGAAATAATATCGTTTGCTTCTTTGGAAAGATAGCGTTCATATTTTTTGTACACTCGTGTTGCCGCGATGGCGAGGGGGCTATCGACAAATATGGGGATTCGAGGGATACGATTGTGTTCGATAAGTTCATTGAGATCAGAGAGAAGCGCTTGGACACGTTCCATGGCAAATGCAGGAATAATAATCGTACCGCCGCGAGTGACCGTGTCCTCGATCATACGCTCCAGATCCAGTTTTTTTGTGTCGGTGGCTTCGTGGAATCGGTTACCGTAGACCGATTCAATAAGAAGATAGTCTGTAGAGTCGAGAGGATAGATCGATCCAAGAAGTGGAGCCGGGGTATTTCCTAAGTCTCCCGTGAGAACAATACGTTGATCGTCGAAAGAAATATCAATCATGGCAGCACCGAGGATATGTGCCGATTCCCGTAAGAACACAGTAAGGTTTTTTCCAAGTGCGATCGGCTCGTGATACGGATACGTTTTGAAAAGAGATAAGGCTCCATGAACATCTGCTTCTCCAAAAAGATGGTCATCGCCGTATTGTTCAAGTTCATGTTTCATGATCTTGAGGGTATCGGTGAACATGACTTCCGCGAGATCTCGTGTCGGGGGAGTGGAAATAATCATGCCACGAAATCCATCTTTATACAGTTTCGGGATTCTTCCCGTGTGGTCTGTGTGGGCATGCGTTACGCAGAGAACGTCAATCTCAGATGGATGAAACGGAAAAGGTTCATGGTTTTGTTTTTCTGCAAAACGTCCTCCCTGAAAAAGACCGCAGTCGATCAAAATCTTTTTTTCTGCAGTTTCGAGAAGATAACACGCGCCAGTGACACCTCCCGCACCGCCATAAAAGTGGAGTCGAGCCATAGAAGAGAAGATAAAGAATTGTATCACCAGTATATCAGCTTTTGAGAAAAATAAAATTCCGTTTTTTTAAACGGAATTTTTGGCGGATATCTTCTAAGGGAGACAATGATACTGAAGAGCCTGTGCAGCCTCATGGCCTGTGAAATTTTTGTGAGTTTTACAACCGTGTTTTTCAAGGGTTTCTCGAAATTTTTCATGGATCGGGTAGGTGATACCCTTTTTACAGGAAACACCATCGCAATGTCCCACAATCGCTGACAATGTTTCATTTTCAAATTCATGACACTCTTCATTGGGTACGAACGAGATGAGGAGGTGCACTTTCTCATCGAAACATACAAAACGGGAGTTGAGGGTGACGAAATTCCCCCAGTCGTAAAGAATGCCAGTCATCTTGTTGCTCTCCGATTTCTCCGTTGTTTGGTGTAAATCCTTAACGAAAAGCATAGCATGAAAGAGCTGTATTGTCAAGGCTCTTGACGAAGAGGATAAGATTACCATAAGATGGACGCATGTTCTTTTATAGTGGAGGTAAGAGATGGGTTTTCGAAATAAAAGTATGGAACACCGAGCCGAGAGAGCTGCGGACTCACTTCGAAGGACACTGGGTATTCCATTAGATAAAGAAATCAAGGTTGGTATCATCTTAGGAACCGGATGGGGTGATACACTTTCTCTTCATGTGATATCACGCGTAGCACTGAAGAGTATTCCCTTTTTTGAGCTTCTTGGGGAACTTGAGGGGCATGCTCGGGAAGTAGTCTATGGCACTATCGGTGGCACTGATGTAATTGTGCTCCGGGGTCGTATCCATCTTAATGAAGCATCTCCAGTACTTGCCCCGCAGGAATGTCTTAACGGCATGGTTCGCTTGCAGACTGAAATGTTTATGAAGCTTGGCGTTAGAACACTTATTGTGACAAGTGCCGTTGGAAGCCTCGATCGAAAGATTAAAGTAGGTGACGTTGTTGCAGTGAATGGATTTGTTACGGTGTTTGCTCCATCGATGCCGTTGTATGGTGGTGAATTTTGTTCACCTGAAGACACACTCGACGGTTCTTTGCGTCAATGTGCATGTGCTGCGGCATTGAACACCGGTATTCACATGCATAATGCCGGCCATGTCATGCTCCGTGGTCCGCAATTCGAGGGTAGGAAATACGATAAAAAATATCTTCGAAGAACCGGTGCAAAAGTCGTGGGTATGAGTATGTTACCAGAGACATGTGTCGCCGCACTCTATGATGCAAAGGTGCTCGGTCTTGGTTTTGTGACAAATGACGCCGTAGAGACGCACTCGCATGAAGAAAATATCGCGCGCGCGAAACGCTCCTCAGAAAAATTAGGGAATCTCCTTGAAAGAATCGTTACCAGAACACAGAGAAAGAATGTGTCTGCTGTTCCATCATATCCCGTGCGGTAGAAGCGCGGGTTTTTTATACATCACTATGAAATCAATTCTTAACCTCCCACCCTCGGGTATCTCCTTATCGGGAACGAGTATTTCTCTGCTGAGAAATCTCTCTTTTTCCTGCCGTCGCAGTCCATATGTCCCGACAAGAAGATACCGTCGAGGAAGGTTCATAATCCAAAGTATTTTTTTTATTATTATTTATTGGATATGGATTCCATTTCCAGTGGATGCTTTTGATACTGATATTGTCGTTACGGAAGTCGCTGCATACGAGCAGTCAGATCATGAATGGATTGAAATCACGAACAAAGGAACATCACCGGTAGACATCACTGGCTGGAAATTTTTTGAAGATGGTACGAATCATGGCTTAGCTGTTTTTCGCGGCGACGCTGTTATCGATCCGGGTGAATATGCCGTTATCGCGGATGTTGCCGCAAACACTTCCGCGGATTATCCAACATTTACCGGAACACTTATAGATAGTTCATGGCAAACACTCAACGAGAATGGTGAATTGATTGCTTTAAAAAATAAAGAAGGTGCAACCATCGAATCGTTCACCTATGGTACAGCACAAAACCATTCACTTGAACGTATAGACAATACAAAAAATGACTATACGTCTGTGAATTGGCGAGAGAATAGCACAGGAAATTCAATAGGCTTCAAGATTACTGCACATACCCAGCAATCTCCTCCATCACAAGTAGAGCAACAAAAAGAAATAGCACCACCAGTAATACCATCACCATCATGGAAAGCTGCCCGTGGTGATGTAGTGATAAATGAGTTCGTATCTGATCCTACAGATGAAGAGAGCGAATGGGTTGAGCTATACAATATCTCAAGTCATACAGTAGATATGGCAGGATGGACACTCGAAGACGGATCAAAAACGAAACATATTCTTACGGGAACACTTGGCGCATCAGGGCGGAATCGTTTTTTTGTTGTGGGAGAGATGAAGACAGCATTAAACAATTCGGGAGATATCATTATATTACGTAATGATCATGCTGACATTATTGATGAAGTTGCATATGGTTCATGGAATGATGGTACTGTTTCTGATAATGCGCCATCGGCAAGTGATCCTTTTTCCGTTGCACGAAGCGTTGATGGACAGAATACATTTAACGCGGTATATGACTTCAACATTACTTCAACGCCAACGAAAGGAGATACAAATATCATTACAGAAGTAAATGACCCCAAAGTGGGGTCAATAAAAGAAGTAATCATTTCAGAAATTTTTCCAAATCCGACCGATATACACACTGAAGAATTTATTGAACTCCATAATACAGGGACAAGTATAATCGATATTCAAGGGTGGGAGCTTGTGAGTGGAAACGGAAAACGATATGAATTTGGTATACGTTCGTTACGCGGTGGAGAATATATCAGTATCCCAAAAAGTGAATCAGGTATTACATTAAAAAATCGAGGAGGGGATAGCGTAAAGCTCTATCCAAAAGGCTATGAACGTCCGACGTCTTCGGTTATCTATCATGATGATGCCCCTCGTGATCAAAGTTTTTCCTTCGGTACGAATGGGCGATTTGTATGGACGCTTTTCAGCACGCCAGGGAGCGTAAATGTACTCAAGACAGAAAATAAAACTCCTAGCATCTCAGTATACGGTCCGGCAACAGCACATAATGGAGAAGATATTTTTTTTGATGCATCAGATTCGAGCGACCCGGATGGTGACACGCTTTCATTTTATTGGGATTTCGGAGATGGGTTTATAGATACCGTTTCACAACCGATTCATACATTTTTTAAAACAGGATCGTATGATATTCAATTACGTGTGAGTGATGGAATGCATACTGAAAGACACGTTCATCATATCGTAATTTCCGCATCCGTCTCTTCAACTCCAGTCGTAATGAGTAATGCATATGTACTAGGCTCAGTAGTGCTTAATGAAATACTGCCAAACCCAAAAGGAAGTGATACGGGAGAGTTTATAGAATTAAAAAATAGTTCGGATCACACGATAGATATAGAAGGATGGGTTGTGCAGAGTGAAGGATCATCTAAATCATTTCGTTTTTCTTCAGCAACTCCTCTCGTGCGCGGGGCACTTGTTTTTCTTGAGCGTAAAAAGAGTGGCATATCTCTTGTGAACGGTATCGGACATGTCCTTCTTTTTGATAATTTTGGAGAAAAGAATGATGATGTTACCTATGAGGACGCGCCATCAGGACAGAGTCTCAGTAGAACATCAGAAGGAGATCTCGTGTGGTCTTCAAAGCCAACGCCAGGGAAAGACAATAATGTTGATTTTTTAGTGAAGGAAGATTCATCAAGCGATGGCGAGATAGATACAGCGAGTAGTGGTAAAGAAAAAATAACAATTCCATCATCCGGGAAGAAGAATATTGTTATGAAGGGAGTTATTTCAGTTCCGCCGGGGGTGTTTGGGAAAAGAATCGCGTATCTCGCGCCTTCAGGAATCAGATTATATATATCTTCCCCGGATGTTCCAACACTTCAGGTCGGAGATGTCGTGCAAGTAGCAGGAATATTGAAGAGTAGCAGTACCGGTCTTCAACTTTTCATTTCGAAAACACATACTATTCAAGTTCTCTCACATACCCGGCAACCAGTGCCGCACATCATAGAAGAAGGTGGTACCTTGGAGGGGTATGATGGGAAACTTGTGACACTCGCAGGAGAGGTTTCAGATATTCAGTGGCCATCCGTTATCCTTGAACATGACGGGGAAGATATTACGCTTTCCATAAAGCGTGGTACGGATTTGAAGAAATCATTTTTCGTAAAAGGTGCCGCAATTGAAGTGACGGGTATTGTTCAGAAAGAGGATGACACATTTCGTATGCTCCCTCGTTCATCAGAAGATATTGTTAAGAAACATACGCCAATCGTACAGGAAAATGAAAACATTTCGGCACATCCGGAAAAACGGCAAAAATCTCTTGCATATCTTATCGCTTTGTTAGTTGCAGCCATACTCTTGTTTGGCGGAATGTTTATTCAACGGAAGTTTAAGAGAGGATAAAAATCCTGAATATGTATATACTATCAATCATTACAGTCGGCTCTCTCAAGGAGCGATATTGGAAAGATGCGGAGCACGAATATCTCAAACGACTCACTCCATACGCAAAAGTGGATATTGTTTCTTTGAAAGAAACAGCATTTAGTAGAGTATCGGAAAAAGAAAAAGTCGTTTCTCTCGAAGGCGAACATATTCTTAAAAAAATTCCAAAAGATGTATACTGTCTTATTCTTGATCGAGTAGGAACACATATGTCATCAGAAGCATTCGCAGAGTGTTTGAAAGATGAAGGTGAACGAGGACAAAAAATAGTGTTTATTATCGGTGGACCATTGGGAATTTCTGAAGAAGTACGGAATCGAGCCAACAAACGTATCTCTCTTTCTCATTTGACGTTTCCGCATCAGCTTGCTAGCATAGTCCTTATTGAACAGATCTATCGTGCGATGACTATAGTGCACAATAAGCAGTATCATTATTGATTCGAAATATGGCGGGCTTGTCCGCCGAAGTTCGTCTCGAACGTAGGCGGGTATCGTATAGCGGCTATTATGGATCCTTGCCAAGGATCAGATGGGGGTTCGACTCCCCCTACCCGCTCCAGAAAAATTCAAAACAAAAACACCTCAATCACAGCGAGGTGTTTTTGGTATTAAAAAAATCGTCTGGTTTTCCAGACGATTTACATC
>Ga0209515_10003469_pt1 | contig 22531 bp, 20 predicted proteins | sample Subgroupgradi54m_FD_187454 | JGI IMG/M metagenome (GOLD analysis project Ga0209515, IMG submission 187454) | Subsurface groundwater microbial communities from S. Glens Falls, New York, USA - GMW60B uncontaminated upgradient, 5.4 m (SPAdes)... ... | reverse complement strand
CGGGGGCGTACATGGGACCTTGGCCCGGTCACAGGAACCTGAAGAAATCCACGACAGGCTTCATGCGGTTCATGTGGGTCTGCTCGGTGCGCGACAACTACGAGCACTACGAGAAAGTCGGCAAGGCAGGCAATTCGGGTGAGACCAGCTTCAAAGAATAGGCACGAAAATCCATCGCTTGGGCGTGGGTGACGCTAGAGTCATATGCCCTAGCCCTGTGCAATACAGCACAGCTGCAGGGCTGGTTACGTGTCATTATTTGACATCCCCTAATTCCTGCGACGCCGCTCTGGAGGGCCTGGGGGGTGTCGCCAATGATCTCGCGATGCTGCACGAATTCATTGTCGCCAACCGGGACCTGATCATTTCGCGCACGAGAGCGCGCGTTGAGAGTCGCGCGTGGCCGTCGGTCTCAATCGGCGAGCTCGAGCAGGGAGTGCCTCAGTTCCTGGCTCAACTTGTGGAGACGCTCCGGTTGGAGGCGACCGACACGCCCTTTCCCTCGTACGCCATCGGCGCCGAGGCCGCGCGGCGTGGCGGGGCGTTGCTGGGAGCCGGCTTCAACGTCTCTCAGGTCGTCCACGATTATGGCGACATTGTCCAGACAATCACCGGCCTGGCTGTTGAGCAGCATGTGCGGATCACCGTTGAAGAGTTCCATACGCTGAACCGCTGCCTCGACACGGCGATCGCCGAAGCGGTGACCGAGCACGCGCGCATCACGGCACGGACACGAACAGCCGAGGAGGTCGAGAATCTCGGGCACGCGGCCCACGAGCTTCGAGACACGCTCAACACCGCGCTCCTCGCGTTCCACATGCTGAAGCGAGGCACTGTCGCCATCAACGGAAGCACCGGCGAGGTCCTCGGCCGAAGCCTGATGAGCCTGCGGGACGTCATCGACCGCACGCTCTCCGAAGTCCGCCTCGCGACCGGCAAACAGCGGCGCGAGCGACTGAAGGTCGTCACGTTCCTCGACGAAATAGCCGCGACTGGCGTGCTCCACTCGGACTACCGGCGCGTCCAGTTCTCTGTCGAGCCCGTCGATCCCGCCCTGGCCATCGTCGGGGACCCGCAGCTGCTCACGTCGGCGGTGATGAACCTGTTGCACAACGCGTTCAAGAACACGCCCGCCGGCGGCCACGTGTCGCTCAGGGCGCGAGCGGAAGAGCGGCGCCTGGTCGTCGAGGTCGAAGACCAGTGCGGAGGCATTCCGGCGAGCAAGGGAGACCTGTTCGAAGTCTTCGGCGATCGGCGCGGCAACGATCGGTCGGGTCTCGGCCTGGGCCTCTCGATCGCTCGACAGGCCATGCGGGCGCATGGCGGTGACATCAGCGTCCGCAACCTACCCGGCAAAGGCTGCATCTTCGTGCTCGACATGCCGTTGGCTGCGGCGGAAGGCCGCGCTCCGCAAGCTTCAATCTGACCCTTTTTCGCTGTACTGCACTTCAAGTTTCTCGATACTGCACGTCAAGCTCCGGAACAGAACACGCGCTCAGCTCGGGCGCGTCCCGCTCTCGCATTACAATCAAAGAATTCAAGTCGTGAGGCCGATATGAGGGCCGCACGTACATGCCCATGAAGCCCACGCCCGCGCCACGCCGCCGCCCATCCACGGCCAGAAAAGAACCGCTCGAAATCGTGGTGCGCCGCGGCGCGTCGCGCCGTTTTGATGCGCTGAAGAAAAAGACGACCGAGCTGCCCGTCGTCGTCTCCTGGGACCGGCGGAAGACCGACCGGCGGGCCTCGGCGACACCGTCCATGCAGGTGCCGCGGGACCGGCGGGCGACGGACCGCCGCAAGGATCCGCCATTCACGTGGGAGCTCGCCGATTTCGTCGTCGTTGATCCTCCGCTCGACGCGGCGGCCGCGCCGAAAGGGAAGGCAAAAAAGCGCTGACGCCCATGATCAACTGGGAATTGCCACATGACGCGGTGCCTTGTCCGCATTGCGGCTCAACCGAGACGCGGATCACGCTGCAGCTGCTAGGCCTGGTCCGATACGCGTGCAACGCCTGTCGGAAATCGTTCGCCGTCAAGAACGACGGCAAGATCCCGCCGACAGCCGCCGGCGATCCCCAGTCCTAGACAATCCAATCCGCGGGGCTTCGCCCTATTCTGTTAATCTCGCAGTCGGAGTGATCATCGGTCTCGACTACGCGCTCGCGCTGCTCTCAGGCGCGCTCCTGGCGCTCAGCTTTCCACGCTACGGACATCCGGCGCTCGCCTGGATCGCCCTCGTTCCGCTGATCATTGCGCTCAGCGGCTGGCGCGGTCGTCCGGGGCGCGTGCCCGGCCAGCCGCCGCTGCGGGCCTTTCTGCTCGGGCTGACATCCGGGGTCATCTACTTTGCCGGCACGCTCTACTGGACGGGCACCGTGATCCGGACGTTCGGCGGGATCCCGACCGTCGCCGCGATCTGCGGGGTCATCCTGCTCGCGTTGTACCAAGGAGCATTCCCGGCGATCGGCGCGCTCATCACGGGCCGCCTGATCACCCGCGCCGGCATCGCCGGTCTCTTCTTCGCGCCCGCCGCGTGGGTCGCGACGGAGTTCTCTCGCGGCGTCGCGTTCGGCGGGTTCCCGTGGGTCCCGCTCGGCAACAGCCAGGTCACGGTGCTGCCGGTCGCGCAGCTCGCCAGCATCCTCGGCGTCTACGGCATCTCGGCACTGGTTGCGTGTATCAACGCGGCGATCGCGTACGCGATGCTCGCCACCGGCCGCGCGCGCATGGCCGCGGTGGCATCGGCGGCCGTGCTGCTCGTCGCAACCGGGGCGTGGGGCACGATGCGGATCGCGGACGGGTCGCTGACGCGCGGTGGAACCCCGATCCGCGTCGGACTGATCCAGGGCAACATCCCGCAGGAAGAGAAGTGGAAGGCAGGCGAAGCGCAGCGCATCTTCACCACCTACCTCGCGATGACGCGCGACGCGGTGCGCCGGGGCGCCGAATACGTGATCTGGCCCGAGTCGTCGACGCCGTTCATGTTCGAAGAGGACCCGGTCGGACAGGCGGCGGTCCGCGAGCTCGCCCGCGAGCTCCACGTGCCGATTCTGTTTGGCAGCGACCAGGTGGAGCATGGCGTCACGCCGCGGCTGTACAACGCCGCGTTTCTCATCACGCCGGACGGCACGACCGCCGCCGTCTATCGCAAGATTCACCTCGTCCCCTGGGGCGAGTTCATTCCGATGAAGCGCTGGCTCTATTTCGTCTCGCCGATCGTCGACACGTTCACCGATTTCTCGCCCGGCACCTCGATGGTCATGCTGCCCATCGGCTCGCACCTGACGAGCACGGCGATCTGCTATGAAGTCGTCTATCCGTCGCTCGTGCGGCAGGCGGTGCTGGCCGGCAGCGAGCTGTTGACGACGATCACCAATGACGCGTGGTACGGCAACTCGTCGGCGCCGTACCAGCATTTCGCGATGGCGTCGATGCGGGCGATCGAGGAGGGGCGCTACATGGCGCGCGCCGCGAACACGGGCATCAGCGGCGTGGTCGATCCGTACGGGCGCGTCGTCGGGCAGTCGGCTCTCTTCGCGCAGGTTGCGCTGGTCGACGAGGTCCGGCTTCTCACCATACGCACGATCTACTCGACGCTCGGCGACGTGGTCGCCTACGTCGCGATGGCGATCCTTGCAGCAGGGCTGATAACCCTGCGGAGAAATTGACGAATTTACGAATGTGAACACTTTACGAATTGAATCGATCAATCCAAATCCGACAATTCGTAGATTCGTAAATTCGTAGATGGGGGTCTGTGATTGGCTTTCGCGATTGAAGATCTCACACGGCGTTACGAGGACCTGAGCAAGCGGGCGATGGAACTCCGGAGGCATCTTTGAGGGTGCCCGCCTGGACGAGCAGCTTGGCGAGGTCGAGTCGCGCATTGCCGCGCCCGACTTCTGGAGCAACCAGGCCGAGGCGCAGAAGATCATGCAGCGCCGGCGGCGGCTCGAAGAGGATCGCGCGCTGCTCGAATCGCTGCGGCGCCGCGCCGGCGACATCAGCGTGCTGATCGAGTGGGCAGGCGCCGGCGAAGACGTCGGCGCCGACCTGGCGCGCGCGCTCGACGAGCTCCAGCAGGAAGTCGAGGCGGCCGAAACCCGGAAGATGCTCGCCGGCGAGCACGATCGCGCAAACGCGATCGTCACGATCCATCCCGGCGCGGGCGGCACCGAGTCGCAGGACTGGGCCGAGATGCTGCTCCGGATGTACTTGAAGTGGTCGGAGCGCCGCGGCTTCCGCCGCGAGATCATCGACTACCAGCCGGGCGAAGATGCGGGCATCAAGAGCGTGACGCTCACGCTGACCGGCGATTACGCGTATGGCTTGATGTCAGCCGAAGCCGGCGTGCATCGCCTCGTGCGCATCTCGCCGTACGACCAGGCGGCACGGCGCCATACGTCGTTTGCCTCGGTGTTCGTCTGGCCGGAGCTGCCCGAGGACGTCGATCTCGAGATCGACGAAAAGGATCTCCGGATCGACACCTACCGTTCGAGCGGCGCCGGCGGACAGCACGTCAACGTCACCGATTCGGCCGTGCGGATCACGCATCTGCCGACCGGCATCGTCGTCTCGTGCCAGAACGAGCGGTCGCAGCACAAGAACCGGTCGTCCGCCATGAAGGTGCTCAAGTCGCGGCTGTTCGACCTGAAGATGAAAGAAAATCAGTCGAAGCTCGAACAGATTGCCGGCGCCAAGAAGGAGATCGGGTTCGGCAGCCAGATTCGCAGCTACGTGCTGCAGCCGTACCAGATGATCAAGGACCACCGCACGAAGATGGAAGTCGGAGACGTGAGCCGCGTCCTTGACCATGGCGACCTCGATCCGTTCATCAAGACGTACCTGCTGAAGAAGGCGAGCGGCACGCTCGGCGCCCCGGCCCCGGCGGACGACGAGTAGCCACGAAGGACACAAAGCCCACAATGGTTTTCATTCTTGTTCTTCGTGCGTCTTTGTGCTCTAAACCTTGTGTCCTTGGTGAACTTTGTGGCTAAAAACGTCTTTGTGGCCGTCGTGGCGATCGTCGCATGCGGAGTCATCGCCGGCGCGCAGCAGCGGCGATTCACCGTCGTCGACGCCTCCATCTCAGACATGCGGCAGGCGCTGCGGGCCCGCCGCGTGACCTCGCGCGAGCTGGTCCAGCAGTCGCTCACGCGGATCGCGCTGTACGAGGATCGGCTGAACGCGATCATCTACGTGAATCCTCACGCGCTCGACGAGGCCGGCGAGCGGGACCGCGAGCGCGCCGCCGGCAGGATTCGCGGACCGCTGCACGGCATCCCCATCGCGCTCAAGGACAACATCCAGACCCGCGACATGCCGACGACGGGCGGCGCCCTCGCCTTCGCGGGACTGATGCCGCCCTACGACGCGACCGTGACGAAGAACCTCCGCGACGCCGGAGCCATCATCCTCGCGAAGACGCAGATGACCGAGCTCGCCAACTGGGTCACCGTCGGGATGCCGGCGAACTACAACAGCCTCAACGGCTACGGGATGAACCCGTACGATCCGCGGCGCGATCCGCGCGACGGCCTCGCTGATGGACGCCCGGTGCTGACAACCGGCGGCTCGAGCTCCGGTGTCGGCACGGCCGTCAGCTTCTGGGCGGCGAATGTCGGCACGGAGACGTCCGGTTCGATCCTCAGCCCCGCGAATCAGAACATGCTGGCGGGCATCAAGCCGACCGTCGGACGCGTCAGCCGCCACGGCATCATTCCGATCACCGCGGATCAGGACACGGCCGGGCCGATGGCGCGGTCGGTCACCGACGCGGCCATCATGCTCGGCGCGATGGAAGGCGCGACGCCCGATCCCGATGACGCCGCGACGTCGGCGTGTGCTCCGCCGCCCGGCCGCGACTACACGCGCTTCCTCGATCGAGCGGCGCTGAAGGGCGCCCGCATCGGCGTGCCCCGCGCGTTCTTCTACGACCCGGCCATCGCTGGAAGCTCGCCAACGCCGCGTGGTGGCCTCACGATGGAGCAGCGCAATGCGATGAGCGACGCCATTGCGCTGCTGAGCCGCGAAGGCGCGACGCTCGTGGACCCCGCCAATATTCCGAGCATCGTCGACCCGGATCCCGCGCGGAACTTCCTCGATTGGACCGTCTGCTCCGGACCGGACAACGCGAAGGGGAAGGACGCCGCGTGCTCGACGACCTACAAGTACGGCATGAAGCGCGACTTCACGCGGTGGCTGGAGCTGCTTGGCGGTGCGGCGCCGCTGAAGTCACTCGCGGCGCTGCGCGCGTGGAACCTCGCCCACGCGAGCGCAGGCGCCGTGAAATACGGGCAGTCGAATCTCGATAACGCAGACGAGATGGATCTCGTCACGGATCGCGGCCGTTACGAAGCCGATCGACGGACGGATCTGTTTCTGACCGCGACCCACGGTATCGATGAAGTGATGAAGGGGCAGCGGCTCGACGCGCTGATTTTTCCGGCGCAGAGCGGCGCCGGGATTGCGGCACGTGCCGCCTATCCGACGGTCATCGTACCGTTTGCGACGGTGCCGAACACGCCGACGCCGGCGTTTCCGCCGGGATTCGACCCGAGGCCGGCGCCCTACGGCGTGAGCTTTACGGGAATGGCGTGCAGCGAGCCGCGGCTGATCGCGCTCGCGTATGCATTCGAGCAGGCCAGCAGGCGACGCGTCGCGCCTGCGATGTTTCCGTAAGGTCCGCCTGAAGGCGGACACTACCGATGATTCTCGCCGGATGCCCACTCTGCAGAGTTTGCGTCCGGCGGGCGAAGCATCGGTAGCGTCCGGCTTTAGCCGGACTAGCGTGACGCGGGACCGACGGCGGGAACGGCCGTAGCGCCCTGGGGCTGCGTGCCGTTGATGAACGCTTCCTGGATGCCGTTGTCGAGCGTCACGAACACGATGTTCCCCGGCGCCTCGAACTGCGGCACGTTCTGTCGATCGGCGCGCGTGTCGATGTAGGCTTTCATGAAGTCCATCCAGATGGGCAGCGCCGCAACCGCGCCGGTTTCGTTGCCGCCGAGCGGCTTCTTCTCGTCGTACCCCACCCACACGCCCACCGTCATGTTCGGATCGAAGCCGATGAACCACGCATCCGTGTACTCGTCCATCGTCCCGGTCTTGCCCGCGAGCGGCCAATCAAGGCTTGATGCCGCGCCGGCTGTCCCGCGCCGCACGACGCCGCGCAGGAGGTTCGTCATCACGAACGCGGTGTCGGCACGGATCGCCTCATGCGGCTCCGGCCGGTTTTCCTCGAGCACGTTGCCTTCGCGGTCCGCGATGCTCACAACGGAGTAGGGACGCATCCGCACGCCCTGATTCGGAAACGCCGTGTAGGCGCTGGTCATGTCCCACAACGTCTCTTCCACCGAGCCGAGCGCAAGCGAGAGGTACGGTGGCATGTTCGCCGGCAGGCCGAACCGCGCGGCGACCTTGATGACGGTGTCGGGCCCCAGCTCCGCGAGCGCCTTGACCGCCGGCACGTTCCGCGAGTCCTCGAGCGCCCTGCGGAGCGTGACCGGTCCCTCGTACTTCCGGTCGTAGTTGAGCGGCTCGTAGTTGGGCTGATTCGGGCCGGCGGGAAGAGAGATCGGCTCGTCGATGAAGATCGACACGGGCGTGTAGCCGCGATCGATGGCCGTCGTGTAGATGAACGGCTTGAACGACGATCCGACCTGCCGCTTCGCCTGCGTCGCGCGATTGAACTTGCTTCGCGCGAAGCTGAAGCCGCCGACCATGGCGCGCACCTGGCCCGTGCGGTTGTCGATCGCCAGCAGCGCCGCTTCGACGTTGGGATCCTGTTCGAGCGCGATCGTCTGCGGCACGCCGCCCTGCATCGTCCGGACTTCGACCTGGATCAGATCGCCGACCTTGAACAGGTCCGCGGCGGACGTCTTTCGTGTCCACGTGAACGCGCTCTTGGGCAGCTCGACTTCATGCGCGCCGACTCGGATCCGCGCGCTCCCGTTGCCGCCCTGCGGCGCAATTGACATGACCACGGCCGGCACGATGTCGCCGGCAAGGATCGGGCGGCTCCAGCGATCGGTCGTGAAGGTGTTCAGCGCGCGGTGCTCGGCGACGATGTTTCGCGCGGGCTTGCGGTAGCCGCTGTGACGCTTGTCCAGCCGCCGCAAACCCCGATCGACCGCGAGGTTGGCCGCCTCCTGCAGATCCGCATCGAGCGTGGTCTGCACGCGCAGCCCCTGCTGATACAGCGCGTCGGCGCCGTACTGCTGCTCGAGCGACTTCCTGATCTCCTCGATGAAGTACGGCGCGATCGAGGGCTCGGGACGCTGCTGTCCCTGCAACACCAGCGGCCGCTGCTGCGCGTCGCGCGCCTCATCCTCCGAGATGTAACCCTCTTCCGCCATCCGCTGGAGGACGAAGTTCCGGCGCGTCAACGTCGCCTTGGGGTTGACGAAGGGGCTCAGGCGCGAGGGCGTCTGGATGATCGCCGCGATGACCGCCGCTTCCTCGAGCGTCAGCTCCTTCGCGGACTTGTCGAAGTACATGCGCGACGCCGATTCGACTCCGTAGGCGCCGTGGCCGAGATTGATCTGGTTGGCGTAGAGGGTGAAGATCTCCGGCTTCGTGAAGCGCTTCTCGATCTCGATCGCGACGAGCCACTCCTTGATTTTTCGCTCGGGAGAGACCTCGAACCTGCCGCCGCCGGTCTGGTACTGCTGAAGGAACACGTTGCGCGCGAGCTGCTGGGTGATCGTGCTCGCCCCCTGCCTCTTGCCCGTCAGGACGTCCTTGAGCACCGTGATGACGATGCGCGACATGCTCAGGCCGAAATGCTCGTTGAACCCCGCATCTTCGGTCGCGATGATCGCGTTGCGCAGGACCGGCGCGATGTCGTCGTACCGAACGACGACGCGGCGCTCGGTGGCGAACTCGCCAATCGTCTGGCCGTCGCGCGCGAGGAGGCGCGTGATGGTGCTGGGACGGTAATCGTCGAGTGCGCTGATCTCCGGAAGGTCGCCGGCAAAGGCGACGAGCACGCCGCTGAGTGTGCCGAGCAGCGCCGCGACGACAAACAGGATGACCAGACCGGCCTGCCGGGCCACGCGAACCGCCACGCGGCGCCCGCCCGCCTTCCGCAAGCCGCGGGGTGGAGGTGTTGTGTCGTGCTGCGTCATCTGACTTCGTCGAGGCGGACCGCCGGAGCGCCCAAGCGCGAAGGCTGGTTAGGTCCGCCTTCCAAGTATAGCGAACTGCTTGGCGTTCTGGTGGTTAGCCGAACAGCTCGGAGAATAAATTGACTGCACTCGACTCAGATTAAATAATGGGATCGGCCTAAACGTTGCACCGGCTTTCCGGTGCCTCCGCAGAAGAAGGACGCGACGACATGAGCAAAATCATCGGCATCGACCTTGGGACCACGAACTCCGTCGTGGCGGTGATGGAGGGCGGCGAGCCCGTCGTCATCACCAACCCGGAAGGGAGCCGTCTCACGCCCTCGGTGGTGGCGTTCACCAAGACGGGCGAGCGGCTGGTGGGCCAGGTGGCGAAGCGCCAGGCGGTGACCAACCCCGAGAACACGATCTTCTCGATCAAGCGCTTCATGGGGCGGCGCTACGACGAGGTGACCGAGGAAATGAAGATGGTGCCGTACACCGTCGCCGCGGTCGGCCACGACGTGCGCATCAAGGTGCTCAACGAGGAATATGCGCCGCCGCAGATCTCCGCGATGATCCTCCAGAAACTGAAGCAGGCGGCGGAGGAGTACCTCGGATCGGCGGTCACGAAGGCGGTCATCACCGTTCCCGCCTACTTCAACGACGCGCAGCGGCAGGCGACGAAGGAAGCCGGGAAGATCGCCGGTCTCGAGGTCATGCGCATCGTCAACGAGCCGACGGCCGCGGCGCTCGCCTACGGTCTCGACAAGAAGAAGGACGAGACGATCGCGGTCTACGACTTCGGCGGCGGCACGTTCGACATCTCGATCCTGGAAGTGGGCGAGGGCGTGGTCGAGGTGAAGGCGACCAACGGCGACACGCACCTCGGCGGCGACAACCTCGATCAGCGCGTCATCGACTGGATCATCTCGGAGTTCAAGAAGACCGACGGCATCGATCTGAGCAAGGACCGGATGGCGTTGCAGCGCCTGCGGGAAGCGGCGGAGAAGGCCAAGATGGAGCTCTCCACGGTGATGGAGAGCGACATCAACCTGCCGTTCATCACCGCCGATCAGACCGGTCCCAAGCACATGCAGATGAAGCTGACGCGGGCGAAGTTCGAGCAGCTCGTCGAGGATCTGCTGCAGAAAACGGTGGGCCCGGTCAAGCAGGCGCTGACGGACGCGGGGCTCGATCCCTCGAAGATCGACGAGGTCGTGCTCGTCGGCGGATCCACCCGCATCCCGCGCGTCCAGCAGATCGTCAAGGATCTGTTCGGCAAGGAGCCGCACAAGGGGGTCAACCCCGACGAGGTCGTCGCGGTCGGCGCGGCGATCCAGGCGGGCGTTCTCGCGGGCGAAGTCAAAGACCTGCTGCTGCTGGACGTGACCCCGCTGTCGCTCGGCATCGAAACACTCGGCGGCGTGATGACCACGCTGATTCCGCGGAACACGACGATTCCCACCCGCAAGAGCGAGACGTTCTCGACGGCCGCCGACAGCCAGACGAGCGTCGAAGTCCACGTGCTGCAGGGTGAACGTCCGCTCGCGCGCGACAACCGGACACTCGGCCGCTTCCAGCTCGTTGGCCTTCCGCCCGCGCCCCGCGGCGTACCGCAGATCGAGGTCACGTTCGACATCGACGCGAACGGCATGGTGAACGTCTCGGCGAAGGATCTCGGCACCGGCAAGGAACAGAAGATCACCATCACCGCGTCGAGCGGCCTCAGCAAGGAAGAGGTCGAGCGGATGATGAAGGACGCCGAGGCGCACGCGGAGGAAGACAGGAAGCGGAAGGAAGAGATCGAGGCGCGCAACAAGGCCGACCAGGCGGTGTATGCGGCCGAGAAGATGCTGCTCGACATGGGGTCGAAGCTCGCCCAGAGCGACAAGGCGGCGGTGGAGACTGCCATCGAGTCGCTCAAGAGCGCGATCTCGGCCAACGACGCCGCGGCCATGAACCGCGCGATGGAGCAGCTCACGCAGGCGCAGCACCGCGCGGCAGAAGCCCTCTACAAGAACGCGGGGGCGTCCGCGGCTGGCGCCGGGTCAGAAGGTTCAAGTGGTTCAAGTGGTTCAGGGGGTTCAGCAGGTGCTGGTTCAACGGGTTCGGAAAGTTCAGCGGGTTCGCAAGGCGACGTCATCGACGCGGAAGTGGTGGACGAAGAAAAGAAGTAGATGGATCTCTACGTCATCCTCGGGCTCGAACACGGCGCGACGGAATCGGAGATCAAGCGCGCGTACCGTCGCCTCGCCCGGCGGTTTCACCCGGACATCAATCCGGGCGACCGCATGGCGGAGGCGCGGTTCCGCCAGATCCTCGAGGCCTACGAAACGCTGATGGATCCCGCGCGCCGCTCGCGGTACGACTCGGGGTCGCCGATCAGCGAGTCGGGCGAGCCTCGCACCAGCGGCTTCGAGGGGTTCGACTTCTCTGCGCGTGGGGCCGACCACGCGGCCACCTTCGGTGATCTCTTTGCTGAGGTGCTCACCTCCCGCGTCGACCAGCGTCCGGGTGCGGAGCGGGGCGCCGACCTCCACCAGGCCCTGCAACTCTCCTTCGAGGATGCGTTCAACGGCGCGCAGCGCACGGTCACCGTCACCCGCCGCGAGACGTGCGGCACGTGCGCGGGCACCGGGCTGACGCGGCTCAGCACCGGCGCGTGCCTCGTCTGCCAGGGCGCCGGCGCCGTCCGCACCGTCCGCGGCCACATGGTGTTCACGCGCAGTTGCCCGGGCTGCGGCGGCAGCGGACAGCAGCGTCCGAGCCCGTGCGATCCCTGTGGGGGCACCGGTCATCAAACGCGATCCGAAGCGGTGCAGGCGCACATTCCTCCTGGTGTGGCCGATGGCGATCGCGTTCGCGTGCCCGGCAAGGGCAACGCCGGCGTGCGCGGCGGCGAACCGGGGGACCTCTATATCGCCGTCCAGGTCGCCCCGCACCCGATCTTCCGCCGCGAAGGCGACGACCTCCACATGGCCGTGCCGATCGCGATTCACGAGGCGGCGCTTGGCGCGCGCATCGACATTCCGACGCCCGACGGCGGCGCCAAGCTGCGCGTGACTCCAGGCACGCAGTCGGGGCAGCGCTTCCGGCTGCGCGAGCGCGGCGCGGTCTCGACGCGGGACGGCCGCCGCGGCGACCTCGTCGTCGAGGTCAAGCTGGTGCTGCCGAAGCTGCTCGACGAGCGCTCGAAGGAGCTCCTCCGCGAGTTCGGCCGCATCAACGGCGAAAACGTCCGCGAATCCTTTGGTGAGACGGGCCACAGAGACACAGAGACACAGAGAAAAGAATCATGACTCTCTGTGTCTCTGTGTCTCTGTGGCTCGTGGGATAAACGATGGCGAAACGGGCCGGCGGCAAGGCGTATTACATGATCAGCGCGGTGTCGCAGAAGTACAACATTCACCCGCAGACGCTGCGGTTGTACGAGCGCGAAGGGCTGCTGAAGCCGTCCAGGACCGAAGGCAACACGCGTCTCTACTCGGAAGAAGACCTCGAGCAGCTCGAGACGATCCTCACGCTGACCCGCGACCTCGGCGTCAACCTCGCCGGCGTGGAAATCATCCTCAACATGCGCCGGAAGATCGAGCAGATGCAGGGCGAGGTCAACGAGTTCATGGATTACGTGAAGCGAGAGCTCGCCCGCGGCATCGATGACTGGGAGCAGCGGCTCGGCACGGCGCTCGTCAAATCGTCGCCGACCGATCTCGTTCGCCGCACGCCCGCGACCGACAAGCCGAAAGTGAAAAGTTCGAAGTAGAAAGTTCGAAGTAAGTTCGCAAGTTGGGAAGTAGCCCGAAAAGTACTTTCCACTTACTTTGAACTTTCAACTTTGCACTTTGAACTTTCAGGTTAACATCCTGCCATGCCGTGCCCCATTTGCGATGACACCGGATGGAAGTCGATCGAGGTCGACGGTGTCTCGCGGGTCGCGCGCTGCGACTGCTGGCATCAGCGCAGTTTCGAGTCGCTGCTGAAGAACGCCCGCATTCCCCGACGGTATCTCCACTGCGAGTTCTCCAACTTCGACGAAAACACCGACAGCCAGCGTGACGCGGTGCGCCGGGCGACGCGCCTCGTCAATCAATTCCCGGTGGTCGACAAAGGATTGCTCTTTCACGGCGACAACGGCGTCGGCAAGACGCACCTCGCCGTCGCGCTGATGAAGGAAGCGATCCGCCGCAAGGGCGCGCGAGCGGTGTTCTTCGAGACGCGCGACCTGCTGAAGCTGGTGCGCGACACGTACAACAGCCAGGTCGAGACCACCGAGCTCGACGTGCTGCGGCCGGTGCTCGAGGCCGAGCTCCTCGTGCTCGACGACATCGGCGCCGAGAAGAAGTCGCCGTGGGTCGAGGAAACGCTCGGCCTCGTCGTCAACACGCGGTACAGCGAACGGCGGGTGACCGTCTTCACGACCAATCTCGACGACTCGGACAACACCGAGCCCAACTCCGTCGCGTTGCAGCTCGGACTGCGCATCCGCTCGCGTCTCAAGGAGATGTGCGACTGGGTGAAGATGGAGGGTCCGGACACGCGCGAGGTCGGGCCTCATCCGACGCACCAGGACATCGCGAGGTGGCAGGAGGCTTCCCCCGCTTCGCCGAAGAACCGCCCGCGCGCGAATATGCCGTCCAAGACCACGGGCCAGGCGCGCGCGCAGCTGAAGCCGCGCGACGGCAAAGCCGACCTCAAGTGGCCCGGAGGCAGGGCAGGGTCGTAGACTGAGGTTGGTGCTCGGGCTCTACATCCACATCCCGTTCTGCTCGGCGATCTGCAACTACTGCAACTTCAACCGCGGCCTGTTCGACGCCGCGCTGAAGGAGCAATACGTCGCCGCGCTCCTGCGTGAGATCGCGGCGAAGGGCGACGGCCCCGCCGCCGCCGAGGCAGACACCATTTTTTTTGGCGGCGGCACGCCGTCGCTGCTCGAACCGTCCGAGATTGCGGCGATCATTTCGGCCTGCCGCGCGGCGTTCGCCGTGACCCCGGACGCCGAAATCACCCTCGAGGCCAACCCCGAAACCGTGACCCCCGAGCGGCTTGCGGGCTTTCGCGCCGCCGGCGTGAATCGTCTCAGCTACGGCGTCCAGTCGTTCCGCGACGACGAGCTCCAGCGACTCAGTCGGCTGCATTCCGCCTCGCGCGCGGCTGACGCCTTTGGCATGGCGCGCGCCGCCGGATTCGACAACATTTCGCTCGACCTGATGATGTGGCTGCCGCAGCAGTCGATTGCGCAGTGGCTCGAATCGGTCGACGCGCTGGTCGACCTCGGGCCCGATCACGCGTCCCTCTATATTCTCGAGCTCTACCCGAATGCGCCGCTGCGAGAAGCGATGGCGCGCGCGAAGTGGTCGCTCGCTCCCGATGATGACGCCGCCGAGATGTACCTGGAGGCCATGACCCGCCTGGATCGCGCCGGGTACCATCAGTACGAGATCTCGAACGTGGCCAGGGAGGGCCGCGAGTCGCGGCACAACCTCAAATACTGGACCGACGGCGAGTGGCTTGGCTTCGGCTGCGGCGCCCATTCCACCCGCCGGGCTGTCCGCTGGAAGAATCTTTCGTCGACCACCGACTACATTGCCGCTGTCGCGGCTGGAGGTCAGCTCGACGCCGAGCGCCGCGAGCTGACCGCCCGCGAAGCGCTCGAAGAAGCATTGTTTACAGGGCTCCGGCTTGTCCGGGGGATCGACCTGAATGCCGTGAAAACCCGCTATGGCGCCGACGTGTGGGCGCTTTATGGCCACGAGCTCGAACGCTTCCGGGACACGGGGCTCTTGATCTATGATGGGCGCCTTTTGCGGCTCTCGAGGGCAGGAATGCTTCTTGCCAACGAGATCATGTCCCTGTTTCTCCCGCCTCCGCTGAAGCTTCGGCGGGGCTCGCCGTAGCGGTTTCCGCGAAGGCGGCCGTTCACCTGTGGTAGATTAACGGCCTTTCCGAGGAGGCTCGAAGATGCGACGACTGTCCGGAGTTCTACTGGCGTGCGCGATTTTGGTGATGCCGGCGTTCTCGCACGGTCGCAGCGACCTGTTCGCGCAGGCAGCAGCGCCGCAGAAGACGACGTTTGCGGGAGACCTGGTCGTGATGTTGGTCGCGATCAACGGCGATAAGACGGCGGACTATGAGCAGGTCCTCACGAAGCTCAAGGAAGTCCTGTCGAAATCGGAAGCGCCGGAAGCGAAGGAGCAACTCGCCGGTTGGAAAGTGATCAAGAGTGCGATGCCGAATCCCGATGGCTCGGTTGTGTATGTTCACGTGATCGCTCCGGTCAAAGACGCCGACTACTCGATCATGAACAACATTTACGCGGGCGTGAAGGATCCAGCGGAGCAGAAGGGTATCTACGAGTTGTATCGAGGCTCGTTCAAGCAGCCCCTGGGGACCATTCAGGGTTCAGTCGTGAAATAGCGATCACGCCCGAACGATACCAGGAGAGCCACGAACGGCGCGCCGTTCGTGGCTCTTTGTATTTCAGCCGGCATCTCTGCCACACTGATGGCGATGCGTCCGTCACTGCCTGCCGCGCTCATGCTGATCGTCGCCGCTGCCGGGGCCGCGGGCCAGACCTCCACGCCGCAACCGGCTCCGTCGGGAGCGCTCGCGCCGCAACAGACCTCGCCGCTCCCGGGCGCGACGCCGCAGACGCCGGTCGCGCCGCCGGCGCCGGTGACGCCGCCGGCGAACATCGTTTCGCCGCCGCTGCCGGGACGCGTCTTCGCGGCGGAGCAGGGCCTGATCTTCAACGCGATCAAGCCCGACAAGGTTGCCGACTTCGAGACGGTCATCGCCAAGCTGCGCGAGGCGCTCGCCACGTCGAAGGATCCGATTCGCAATCAGCAGGGATGGGGCTGGAAGATCTTCAAGGCGACCGAGCCGGGGCCGAACGGCAGCGTGCTCTACGTCTTCGTGATGGATCCGACGGTGAAGGGCGCCGACTACGGCGTCGCCAAGATTCTCGCGGAAGCCTATCCGGCGGAAATCATGGAGCTCTACCGGATGTACACCAGCGCGTTTGCGACCGCCGGGCAGACACTGTTGAATCTCGGGCCAGTGCCCAGTCCGGGTGCGACGACAACTCCAGCGGCCGTTGGCGCCGCGCCAGCCACGACTGCGCCAACCGCGATCGCTCCCGCCTCGCCCGGCACGACGACCCCGCGACCTGCGGCTCCGGCAGTGACCGCGCCGCGGTAAATCAAAAACTCAGATTCACGCCGGCGTAGAAGCGGTGCAGCGTCGAATAGAGCGGCGCGCCGCGCAGCTTGAACACGCGGTAGTCGAGCCGCGCCTTCAGCGGACCGAGCAGCGAGATCTTCACGCCGCCGCCGGTGTTGAACGCGATGTTCGTCTCCTGGTGCGCGGTGCCGAGCTTTTCGCGGTAGCCGCCGGCGCCGGTCGTCACGTAGAACCTCATGAGGGCTACGTCGATCGGCGTCTGCACGTAGACGTTGCCCATCCCGGTCTTCATGGAGGGCGCCGCCTTGAACGGATCTTCGACCGTGGTGGCGTACTCGAATTCCACGCCGACGATCAGCAGCCCGGCACCGATCGCGAACCCCTTCGTGGTGTGCTTCGACGGCGTCGTCGTCGTGCCGATGAAGAGCGTGGCGTCGGCCAAGGCCGGACGGGACGACACCGCCAGCAGGAGGAACATCAACGGGAGAAACCGTGAGAGTCGCATACCTGAATGATACGATCGGACCGCATCGATGGACTTTTCTTTCACATCCGATCAGGAGCTGCTGCGGCGCAGCGTCCGCGAGTTCGCCGAGACCGAGCTGCGGCCGCATGTCAGGGAGTGGGACGAGGCGCAGCAGTTTCCGCGGGAACTGGTGCCGAAGCTCGGCGGGCTCGGCCTCATGGGCATCCAGTGTCCGGAAGAGTTTGGCGGCGCCGCGATGTCGTCGGTCGACTACTGCATCTGCATCGAAGAGCTGGCGCGCGTCGACCCGTCGGTGTCGCTGACGGTGGCCGCGCACAACGGCCTCGGCGCCGCTCACATCGCGATGTTCGGCACCGGCGATCAGAAGCGGAAGTACCTCACGCCTCTTGCACGCGGCGAGCAGCTTGCCGCGTGGGGACTGACCGAAGCCTCCGCCGGGAGCGATGCGGGCGCGATGCGCACCTCCGCGGCGCGCGAGGGCGGGTGCTGGGTCATCAACGGCACGAAACAGTTCATCACCAACGGACGCTCCGGCGATCTGATCGTCGTGATGGCGGTGACGAACCGATCGAAAGGGAGCCGCGGCATCACGGCGTTCATCGTCGAGCACGGCACGCCCGGATTCCGCGCCGGGAAGAAGGAAGACAAGCTGGGGATGCGCGCGAGCGAGACGAGCGAGGTCATCTTCGAGAGCTGCCGTGTGCCGGCGTCGCAGGTGCTGGGCCAGGAGGGGCAGGGATTCATCAACGCGCTCCAGGTGCTCGACGCCGGACGCATCGGGATCGCCGCGCTCGCGGTCGGCCTGGCGCAGGGATCGTACGAGGCCGCCCGCAGCTATGCGTTCGTCCGCACGCAGTTCGGCCAGCCGATCGGCACCTTCCAGAGCATTCGCGCGAAGCTGGTCGACAACGCGACCCGCATCGAAGCCGCGCGGCTGCTCACGTATCGCGCGGCGTCGATGAAGGATGCCGGCCGGCGGACGACGCTCGAGGCGGCGATGGCCAAGCTGTACTCGAGCGAGATCGCCGTGCGCGCGTCGGAAGACGGCGTGCAGATTCACGGCGGCTACGGGTTCGTGAAGGACTACCCGGCGGAGAAGTACTTCCGCGACGTCAAGCTCACGACGATCGGCGAAGGCACCAGCGAGATTCAGCGGCTCGTCATCGCGCGCCAATTGCTGCAGCGATGACGACACCCCTCGCCGAACGCGTGTGTGCGGGTGATCCCCGCAGCATCGCCCGCGCCATCTCGCTGATTGAAGACGAGGCGCCGGCAGGCGCCGACCTCATTCGGGACATCTATCCGCGCACCGGACGCGCCTACCTCGTTGGCGTCACCGGGCCGCCCGGCGCAGGCAAGAGCACGCTGGTCGATCGGATGACGACCGGGCTGCGCCGCGCGGGCCAGACGGTCGGCATCATCGCCGTCGATCCCACCAGTCCGTTTACCGGGGGCGCCCTCCTCGGCGATCGCGTGCGCATGGGCGCGCACTACGGCGACGAGGGCGTCTTCATCCGCAGCATGGCGACGCGCGGCCACCTGGGCGGGCTCGCGCGCGCCACGAGCGACGTCGCGCTGGTCCTCGACGCGGCGGGCAAGGACGTCGTCATCATCGAGACGGTCGGCGTCGGCCAGGACGAGATCGACATCGTCCGCGCGGCCGACATCTCGATCGTCGTGCTCGTGCCGGGGGCGGGCGACGAGGTGCAGACGCTCAAGGCGGGCATCATGGAGATTGCCGACATCTTCGTGGTGAACAAGGCGGATCGCGACGGCGCCGATCACCTTGCGGGGTCGGTGTCCGCGATGCTCGCGCTCCAGACGTTCACGCCGGGCGACTGGCGCCCGCCGATTCAGAAGACAGAAGCGACGACGGGCACCGGCGTCGCGGAGCTGCTCGAGACGGTCACGCAGTTCCGCGCGCACTCCGCCGATGCGCGCGTTTCGCGGCAGCGCGTCCGCCAGGAATTCAGGCTGCGCGACCTGCTGTCGCATCGATTCATGCAGCTCCTCGAAGAGACGCTGCCTGCCGGCGAGTTGCAGCGCATTGTCGACGGGATCGCCGCGCGAGAGGTTGATCCGTATTCGGCCGCCGCCGCCATCATCGCCCGTGTTTGCAGCGCACCATCGCACCCTCGCACGGACAGCGCACCATCGCACCCTCGCACCGCTCCATCGCACCCTCGCACCTGATCATGAAAGCCATACTCGATCATGTCGGCATCGCGGTGCAGGACCTGGGCACGGCGCTCGCGTTCTATCGCGACGCGCTGGGCCTCGAGATCGAGGCGCCCGAGGAGGTGCGCGCGCAGCGCGTGCGAGCGCACTTCATTCCGGTGGGACAGTCGGCGCTCGAGCTGCTCGAAGCGACCGCGACCGATTCGGCGATCGCGAAGTACATCGAGAAGCGAGGTCCGGGCCTCCATCACATCACGCTGCGCGTGCCGGACATCCGCGGCGCGCTGGCGCAGCTGAAGGCGCGCGGCGTGCGCCTGGTGGATGACGAGCCGCGGCCGGGCGCCGAAGGATCGCTCGTCGCGTTCGTGCATCCGTCGGCCGCGCACGGCGTGCTCGTCGAGCTGAAAGAGCCTGCCCGGCCCCTGGTCGAGCAACCGGTCACGCGGTTGTCGTGGGGACACCTGCAGCTCACGACGGTCAGCGACGGATCGTTCCGCCTCGACGGCGGCTCGATGTTCGGGATCGTTCCGAGGCCGATCTGGGAGCAGAAGGCCCCGCCCGACGATCGCGGGCGGATCGTGCTGGCGATGCGCGCGCTCGTGATCGAGGCCGACTGGGGGCGGATGATCATCGACTGCGGCGCCGGCGACAAGCTCGATGCGAAGCGAACCGACATCTTCGGCGTCGATCGGACACGCAATCTCGATCACACGCTCGCAGAGGCCGGCGTGGCTCGCGACGCGATCGACATCGCGTTGCCGACGCACCTTCATTTCGATCACTTCGGGGGTGCCGTCGTGCGCGCGGCGGGCGGCCTTGCGCCGCGGTTCCATCGGGCGCGCCACGTGATTCGCCGCGGCGAGTGGAACGATGCGCTCCATCCGCACGAACGCAGCCGCGGCAGCTATATCCGTGAGGACGTCGCGCCGCTCGAAGCCGCCGGCGTCGTCGATTTCTTCGACGACGATCGCGAAATCGAGCCGGGCGTCCGCGTCGTCCGCGCGTGCGGCCATACCGCACACCATCAGGTCGTGTTCATCGAGTCAGGAGGGAAGACCGCGGTGTGTGCTGCCGACGTCGTGCCGACGGCCGCGCACATCCAGGACCTCTGGATCACCGCGTTCGATCTGTTTCCGATGGACTCGTTCGCGTTCAAGCAGCGCTTCCTGCGCGAGGCGATCGACCGCGAATACCTGATCTTCTTCGCCCACGATCCCTCCATTGCCGCCGGTTACATCCGGGAGAAGGACGGGAAGCGGACGGTGGAGAAAGTCATCTAGTAAAATCCCAAAGCCCAAATCCCAAAACCCAAATCCAAACGGATCCCGACAAGCGAGACACGAATGCAGCGAGCACAGATAGGCATCATCGGCGGGTCCGGCGTGTATGACATGGCCGGCGTGACCGACCGCGACGAAGTGAAGGTGACGACGCCGTTTGGAGAGCCGTCGGGGCCGTACCTGCTCGGGACGCTGCGCGGGAAACGCGTCGCGTTTCTCGCGCGTCATGGCGCAGGCCACCGGATCTCGCCGTCGGAGCTGAATTTCCGCGCGAACATCTTCGGCCTCAAGACGCTGGGCGTCGAGTACATCCTCTCCGCGAGCGCGGTCGGCAGCCTGAAGGAGCAGTACAAGCCGGCCGACATCGTGATTCCCGATCAGTTCTTCGACCGGACGAAGGGACGGCCGAGCACGTTCTTCGGCCGCGGCCTTGTCGGCCACGTCGGCTTCGCGCATCCGTTCTGCCGCATCCTCAGCCGCCTCGCGTACGACACGGGGAAGAAGGTCGGCGCCACGATTCATGAGGGCGGGACGTACGTCTGCATGGAAGGGCCGCAGTTCTCGACGCTGGCCGAGTCGAAGCTCTATCGCTCGTGGGGCATGGACATCATCGGGATGACGAACCTGCAGGAGGCGAAGCTCGCGCGCGAAGCGGAGATCTGCTACACGACGATCGCGCTCGTCACCGACTACGACTGCTGGCATCCCGACCACGATTCGGTGACCGTCGAGATGATCATGTCGACACTGACGAAGAATGCGGCGACCGCGCAGGCGATCATCGCGGGCGCGGTGGAGCGCCTGCCGTACGAACGCACCTGCGAGTGCGCGTCGGCGCTGAAGTGTGCGCTGGTGACTCGACCTGAAATGGTTCCCGATCAGGTCAAGAAGGACCTGGCCCCGATCATCGGCAAATACATGTCGTAAATTCGTCAATTCGTCAATTCATGAAACTGATCGTCACCGGCTCGATCGCGTTTGACTACCTGATGTCGTTTCCGGGCAAGTTCACCGAGCACATTCTTCCCGAGCACCTGCAGCGCGTCAGCCTCAGCTTCCTGGTGGATTCGATGGACAAGCGGCGCGGCGGGTGCGCGCCGAACATCGCCTACACCCTGGCGCTGCTGGGGGAGCGGCCGTACCTGATGGCGACCGCGGGCCAGGACTTCACGGACTACGACGAGTGGCTTCGCAGGGCGGGCGTCGATACGTCGCTCGTGCGCCACGTGCCGGACAAGTTCACGGCGTCGTTCTTCTGCAGCACCGACACCGAGAACAACCAGATCGCGTCGTTCTACACGGGCGCGATGGGCAACGCGGCCGAGCTGTCATTTCGCACCATCGACGATGCGGGGCTCGTCATCATCGCGCCGAACGAGCCGGGCGCGATGGTGCAGTACGCGGAGGAGTGCCGCACGCTCGGCATCCCGTTCATCTTCGACCCCGGCCAGCAGTGCGCGCGGATGTCGGGCGACGAGCTGCGCGAGGGCCTCACCGGCGCACGACTCGTCATGTGCAACGACTACGAGTTCGAGCTCATTCGGCAGAAGACCGGGATGGGGGAGGACGGCGTGCTCGGCCAGGCGCAGGCGCTGGTGATCACGCGTGGCGAGGAAGGATGTTCACTCTACGAGAAGGGCCCGCGCGTCGACGTGAAGGCCATCGCACCGCACCGCATCATCGATCCGACCGGCGTCGGCGACGCGTTCCGGGGCGGGTTCATGAAGGGAATGGCGGTGGGCAGGCCGTTCAAGGAATGCGCGCAGCTTGGCAGCGTGGCGGCCACCTACGCGCTCGAGCACCTCGGCGGCCAGAGCCACGCCTACACGATGAAGGAGTTCTCGGACCGGTACGCCGAACACTTCGGTCCACTCACGATTTGATAGCGGCAACTTTCACTGATCACGAGCCACAGAGCCACAGAGACACAGAGAAAGCCGATCTGTGTTTCTGCGATGGGATGAGCCGCTCACGACAGAATGGCGGCGCGGGTCCGGTTGAGCGCTTCGCGAAGGTGCGATGCGCAACCTTCGCTGCATACGATGAACATCAGGTCGCGGCCAGCCTTCTTGGCAGGAGAGTCGGCCATCACGACGACGGCATCAACGGTGCGGTCGCCAACCGGCAGCGGAATGATTTCGCCTTCGAGGTCTCTTAACCGTTCTTTCTCCTCCACGGAGGCTCCAAGCGTTACGATCTCCGCGTCTTCGGCGATTGGCTCCCCGCACCAGCCGCACCAGGTTTGAAGACCCTCCTCAGCATCCGCCTCCAGCCACGGGGCATCCGGCGAGAGATCGA
>Ga0209515_10003468_pt1 | contig 22539 bp, 28 predicted proteins | sample Subgroupgradi54m_FD_187454 | JGI IMG/M metagenome (GOLD analysis project Ga0209515, IMG submission 187454) | Subsurface groundwater microbial communities from S. Glens Falls, New York, USA - GMW60B uncontaminated upgradient, 5.4 m (SPAdes)... ... | reverse complement strand
CCCTGGCTCGGGATCCCTCGGCGAGCGATCCCGAGGCCTCGGGCCGAGGGACGGGCGGCGTGGGGCCCCGGCTCCGCGTCACCCGCGAAGCCCATAGCGGAAGACGGTACCGGGTTCGGAGGGGACGGGTTAGCGTGACCGTGTGAGTTGAGAGCATCGATAGATGGCCGGGATAAAAATTGTCTCAATGACGCAATTGAAGGCGCAGGCAGACCGACTTCTTCAGCAAGTCTCTGAGCGTCGGCAGCCGATCGTCATTACCCGATATGGGCATCCGTGTGCTGTGCTTGAACCGCTAACCGAAGAACAGATTACGATGGCGGTTGCCAAGCGAGCAGAGGCAGAAATGAAAACCGGCCGCTATATAACCTTGCAGGAATTCGCCAAAAAGCATGGGTTGTCCTCATCTTCCTCTCCGCTGAACGCTAGAAGGAGATTCTGATGCGAGTGGTCATTGGCATGACGGGAGCGTCGGGGGCGATTTTTGGGGTGGAGTTCCTGCGGCGGTGTCAGGCGGAAAAGTTCCTGATTCTGACCAAGTGGGGCCGCTGCGTGCTTAAGGAAGAGACCGGCTTGACCGAGCACCATCTGGCCGAGCATGTGAAGCGCAGCTTCTCCGACGACGATCTCTCCGCGCCGTTCGCCTCCGGTTCGACGCCGTTTGACGCGCTGGTCATCCTGCCGTGCTCGGCCTCGACCATGGCCAAGATCGCCTGCGGGCTGGCGGACACGCTGCTGACGCGGGCCGCGGCCGTGGCGCTCAAAGAGCGTCGCAAGCTGATTCTGTGCCTGCGCGAGACGCCGTTGTCGACGATCGCGCTGGAGCAGGCCCACAAGCTCTCGCAGGCCGGCGCGATTGTCATGCCGGTCTCCCCGCAGTTCTATCACCGGCCGCAGACCGTCGACGAGATGGCCGGCCATTTCGTCGACCGGGTGCTCAGCCTCCTGGGCGTCGAGGGCGCGGTTGCCTGGAAACCCGAAGCCCTCGAGTAATCCGTGCCTGACCTTTCATCCTTCCTCAATCTCCTGGAACGGGAGAAGCAGCTCGCGCGGGTGCGCGTCGAGGTGGATCCGGAGTTGGAGATCACCGAGATCGCCACGCGCGTCGTCAAGGAGCAGGGGCCGGCGCTGCTGTTCGAGCAGGTGAAGGGCTCGGCGTTTCCGCTGGCGATCAACCTGCTGGGGAATGATCGGCGCATCGAGCTGGCGCTGGGCCGGCATCCGCAGCAGGTCGGCGATGAATTGCGGCGGTTGATCGAGGCCGCCATGCCGCCGCGGCCCAAGAAGCTGATTGAAGAGTGGCGCACGGTCGGCCGCATCCTGTCGATGCCGCCAAGAAAAGTGCGCCGCGCCGCCTGCCAACAGATCGAAGAATCCCCGGATCTATCGAAATTTCCCATCCTGAGATGCTGGCCCAAGGATGCCGGGCGATTCATCACCTGCGGCATGGTGCTGACGCATGACCCGGACACCGACGTGCGCAACCTCGGCATCTACCGCATGCAGGTCGTCGCGCCCGACCAGGTGCTGATGCATTGGCAGATCCAGAAGGGCGGCGGGTTTCATTATTGGAAAGCTGAGCAGCAAGGCAAAGCCCTGGCGGTGGCCGTGATCATCGGAGGCGATCCGATTCTCTACATCGCCTCGGTCGCGCCGCTTCCCGAAGGCATCGATGAGCTGGCCTTCGCCGGATTCCTGCGGGGCGAGCGCGTGCCGCTTGTGCTGGGCAGGACCAAGATGACCGTGGCTCCTGCGGATGCGGAGATCGTCATCGAGGGAGCCGTGCCGCCGGATGAGCGCATGCCCGAGGGGCCCTTCGGCGATCACTTCGGGCACTACTCGCATCCCAGGCCGTGTCCGGTGATGTGGATCCACGCTGTGACGCGCCGTCGGCGGCCCATCTACCAGGCCGCAGTGGTCGGCAAGCCGCCGCAGGAGGATCGGTACATCGGCAACGCGGTGCAGGAGATGCTGCTGCCGATGATCCGGCTGATTCATCCGGAGATCCGTGATTTATGGGCGTACTACGAGGCGGGGTTTCACAGTCTCGGCGTCGCCTCGGTGACTCAGCGGTTTGGGAAGGAAGGCATGAAGGCGGCGCTGGGGCTCTTTGGGATGGGGCAGATGGCGCTGACCAAGTGCCTGATCCTGGTGGATACGGAGGTCAACGCGCGGGATTCAAACGCGGTCCTTGGCGCGATCCGGGAGCACTTCGATCCTGCCGAGGACTTCCTCTTGCTTCCCGGCGTGCCTTTTGATACCCTGGATTTCACGAGCTTCACCCTCAACCTCGGCAGCAAGATGGTCCTGGACGCGACCAAAAACGGCGGCCGTCCGAGCCAACAAGCTGCAGTGGCGCCTGAAGAACGAGAGATCGTGACCCTCCATCCGCGCATCAGAGCCTGTCGAGTGGTGGATGGTTGCCTTGTCGCGGTGCAGGTGGAGGGGGGAGGGCGTGCAGTGGTTGAGGAGCTGGTCAAGTCCCCCCGACTCTCCTCGGTGAAGCTGATCGCGGCGGTGAGTCCCGACGTGCAGCTCCATGAGCGCGAGAGCCTGCTGTGGGGGATCTTCACGCGCTTCGATCCGGCGCGCGATGTCGTGTTTACCGAGTCGTCGCTGCGAGGGGCCTGGCCGGTCTACCGGGGGCGGATGGGGATCGACGCGACGTTCAAGAGCGGCTATCCCGACACCATCGCCATGGATCCGGCGATGGTTGAGCTGGTGAATCACCGATGGCATCAATACTGGACCGCGTAGCCGACAAGCTCGAGCGCAAGGAGCGGCTCAGCCGCGAGGACGCGCTGGAGCTGTTTGCAACCAGCGACCTGCTGGGCCTGGGACGCCTGGCCAACCAGGTCAGACAGGCACGGTGGGGCATCCGCGCGCACTTCGTCATCAACCAGCAGATCAACCCCACCAACGTCTGCGTGCTCTCCTGCAAGTTCTGCGATTTCGCGACCAAGCGCGGTCGGCCCAACGCCTACGAGATGACCCTCGAGGAAATCCTGGCGCGCTGCAACTCCGGCATCCGGGAGGTCCACATCGTCGGCGGCCTGCATCCGGACTGGCCCTGGAGCTACTACGTCGAGATGCTGCGCGCGATCAAGGCGCGCCACCCGCAGGTGCAGATCAAGGCCTTCACGGCGGTGGAGATCGAGTTTTTCTCGAAGAAATTCCGGCTCTCCCTCGAAGAAGTCTTGCGCCAGCTCAAAGCGGCCGGGCTCGATGCGCTGCCCGGCGGTGGGGCGGAGGTGTTTTCCGAGCGGGTGCGCAAGGCGCTGTTTCCCTTCAAGATCGGCGCGCCCCGCTGGCTCGAGATCCACCGGACGGCGCACCGGCTGGGCATCCCCACCAACTCGACGCTGCTCTACGGCCACATCGAAACGCACGAGGAGCGGGTCGACCACATGCTCAAGCTTCGAGAGCTGCAGGATGAGACCAGCGGACTGATGAGCTTCATTCCGCTCGCGTATCAGGTCGGACAGACGCGCGTCGTCGAGCGCCAGGCGTCCGCGATCGAGGACCTCAAAACGATCGCGATCGCCCGGCTGCTGCTGGATAACGTGCCGCACATCAAGGCCTACTGGGTGACGATGGGCGAGGAGATCGCCTCCATCGCGCTCACCTTCGGCGCCGACGACCTCGACGGCACCATCGGCGAGGAGCGGATCATGCACGCCGCCGACGCGGCTACGCCGATCAGCCAGACCCGCGAGCGGCTCATCCAACTCATCCGCGACGCCGGCTGCGTGCCGGTCGAGCGCGACGCGCTCTACAACGTGATCGAGGTGTATGAAAATGGGCACTGTCTCAGCCAAGCCGGCCACTAAGACCGTCGTCGCGCGCATCCCCTACACCAACTGCGCGCCGTTCTTCCACGGCCTCACCGAGGAGGAAGCCTGGGAGTGGACTGACCTCTCGCCCAGGCAGTTGGGACAAGAGGCCAAGGAAGGACGCCTGACGGCGGGCCCGATGGCCCTGGCTGATTTCTTGCGGCTCAACGAAACGTTTGAGCGTCTGGGCAGTCTCGGCATCGCGGTGCGGGGGCGCTGCGGGAGCGTGCTGCTGTTTTCCCGCAAGCCGGCCCGGCAGCTCGACGACGAGATCATCGTGGTCACCGAAGAAACCTCCACCACCGCGCTGCTGCTGCGGCTGATCCTGGAGCAGCAGTTTCACATCAAGCCGAAACAGTACGTGCCCCGACAGCCGTCGGGGACGGACGATGCCGAGGCGATGCTGCTCATCGGCGATGAGGCGCTGAAGTTCCGCGCGGCCAACCGCCGCTATCCTTACGAGACGGACCTGGCGTTTGAGTGGTGGCTGTGGCAGCATCTGCCGTTCGTCTTTGCGGTGTGGGCCGTGCGCAAGGACGCCGACGCGGCGGACAAGCAGCGGCTCTCGCGCCTGCTGCAACATCGGTTGGCGGTCAACACCGGACGTCTGGATGAGCTTGCGAAAGAACGCGCGGCTTCGCTGGGACTGCCGGCTAAAGACATCCAGCGGTATCTGGCCTCGTTCATCTACCGGCTGAGCGAGCCGGAAGAACGCGCCATCACGCAGTTTGAGGCGCTTGTGCATGAGCACCATCTGCTGTGAATCGGTCCAGGACAAGGCGCTGGCCGGGGAGCGCCTGGGCCGCGAGGAAGGGCTGTCGCTGCTGCGCGAGGCGGACCTGGTGGAGCTGGGGCAGCTGGCCAACGCCGTCCGTTTCCGGCGCCATCCGAACGCCGACGTCTCCTTCGTGATCGACTCCAACCCCAACTACACCAACGTCTGCATCACCGACTGTGTCTTCTGCGCCTTCTATCGCAAACCCGGCTCGCCTGACGCCTACACGCTCACCGTCGAGCAGGTCATGGAGAAAATCGAGCGGGCGGTGGCGCTGGGCGCGACGACGGTGCTGCTGCAGGGCGGGCACAACCCGGGCCTTGCGCTGGACTACTACGTCGAGCTGGTGCGCGAGACCCGCCGTCGATTCCCGCAGGTGACCCCGCACTTTTTCACCGCCTCGGAAGTCACGACGATGGCGCAGGTGTCCGGGCTCTCGATCCCGGAGGTCCTGGGCCGCCTGAAGGCGGCGGGCCAATGCACGCTGCCCGGCGGCGGGGCGGAGATCCTGTCGGATCGCATTCGCCGGCGCTTGGCGCCTAAGAAGGGCGGAGCGGAGGCGTGGCTGACCGTGCATCGCGAGGCGCACCGGCAGGGCTTCAAGTCCACCGCGACGATGATGTTCGGGCACATCGAGGACGACGAGGCGATTGTCGATCATCTGGACCACATCCGCGCGCTGCAGGATGAGACCGGCGGTTTTACGGCCTTCGTCCCCTGGAGCTTCAAGCCTGGCAACACCCCGCTTGAGAAGCACATCACGCATCATGCTTCCCCCACCCGGTATCTGCGCATGCTGGCCGTGTCGAGGCTCTACCTCGACAACGTCCCGCATGTCCAGGCTTCCTGGTTCTCCGAGGGCAAGAAGACGGGCCAGGTCGCGCTGCACTTCGGCGCGGACGATTTCGGCGGCACGCTGTTTGAGGAAAACGTGCACGCCGCCACGGACTTCATCAATAAGACGACCGTCGAGGAGACTGCGATGCTGATCCGCGAAGCGGGTTTCCGTCCGGTCCAGCGCACGACACTCTACGAAATCATCCGGGGCTGGTGACAGTGGAAAGGACACTCAAGGTTCTGAACGAACTGGAGCGCAAGGGGCTCATCGAGCGGTACGCGATAGGAGGCGGGGTCGCCGTGCTGTTCTACATGGAGCCCGTCCTGACGTATGATCTCGACGTCCTCGTCTTTCTTCCTGAAGCCCAGGGTGGGCTTGTGACGATTGCTCCAATTTACGAGTATCTTCAGAAACGGGGCTATCGAGCAGAGCGGGAGCACGTCATGATCGAAGGGGTTCCTGTCCAGTTCATCCCTGCGTACAACGCGCTGGTCGAAGAAGCTGTGCGGGAAGCGGCGGAGAGCACCTATCAGCACACCGCGACCAGAGTGCTCAGGATCGAGCACCTCCTGGCCATCATGCTCCAGACCGCTCGTCCAAAGGACTGGGCCAGAATGACGCAGGTGCTTGAAGGGGCGAAGGTGGACATCAATCGCCTCGCCAAGATCGCGGCACGTCATGGACTGCGCCAGAAGTGGCGAGCGTTCAGGAGCAAGTTCTATGGCAACTAGTCGGGCGCAGAAACGAGCCGAGGATCTGTTTCGAGCCAAGGCGGCGAGGCGCCAGGAGCTGTCGAGGCTTCCCATCGAAAAAAAGATATCGATCCTGATCTCCTTACAGAAAATGGCCAGCGAAGTCAGAAAGACCGTGGGGGGGATCGCACATCGCCCGTGGGATATCGGGCTACCCGAGAAAGCTCCATCACCATGACCCCCCATTGAACTTGGCAGCATACTAATCCGGGCATCGGGCTTTCAGCCGGCGCAGCGCACGACGCTCTACGAGACCGTGCGGTACTGGTAGCCAGGCGATCATGGAGAGACCCATCGAACTGTCCTCAGGTTTGGGCGAGATCATGGCGCCGCAGACGCTGGTCACGGCGCTGCTGGTCAGCCCGGAAGGCGAGGCCAGGATCGATCCCGGCGTGCTGCATGGCCGCAGCGAGCTGGAGAACCGGCTGCGGATGGTGCAAAAGCGCGAGCTTGCCGGTGACGCGCAAGCGTACTGGGTCGTGTGGGTGGCGGTGGAGATGGACGGCGCGAATCAGCCGCTTCGCTACAAGGGCGTGTCGGTGGCCCAGCTGTGGGTGAATCAACAGCAGGGAACCGGTTACAAGAGCCTCGCGCAGCAGGTCAATCGCATGTCCGAGGCGATGCAAGGCGCAATCAACGTGAGCCAGCTTTCTGCGCAAGTGAAGCAGTCGGTCAGACAACAACTCCTGTCGGTGAATCGCGACGTCTGGAACCGGTCAACCGATTCGCTCAAGCAGGCGCTGGAGGCCGCATGAACGTCGCTGAAGGCATCACCCTGGACTGGCGCTCCATTGTCAGGCGCTCACTGGCCGGCGAGGCGATCAGCCGGGAAGAAGGGCGCCTGATCCTGCAGCTTTCCGATGAGCGTGTGCCCGAAGTGTTGCAGGCCGCGTTTGAAGTCCGCAAGGCGCACTGGGGCAAGCGCGTGAAGATCTGCGTGCTGCAGAACGCCCGCAGCGGGCTGTGCCCGGAGGACTGCCACTACTGCTCGCAGTCCAGCGTCTCCACGGCGGACATTCAGAAATACCGCATGCTCCCCGTCGAGCAGTTGGTGGAGGGCGCGAAGCGCGCGCATGAGGCCAAAGCCAAGCGCTACTGCATGGTCACCAGCGGCCGCGGGCCAAGCGACGCCGATATCGAGCATCTGTGCGAGGTGGCCCGGCAGATCAAATCCCGCTATCCGCTGGAGCTGTGCGTGTCGCTTGGCCTCATGTCCGAAGAACAGGCCAGGCAGCTCAAAGACGCCGGGATCGGCTGGGTCAACCACAACCTGAATACCAGCGAGCGCTTCTACGGGGAAATCTGCACGACCCATACCTACCAGGACCGCGTCGAGACGCTGCGCAACGTCAAGCGCGCCGGCCTGATGACCTGCAGCGGCGGCATCGTCGGCATGGGGGAGACGGACGAGGATCTCCTCGATCTGGCGTATGCGCTGCGGGAGCTGGCGGTCGATTCACTTCCGGTCAACTTCCTGCATCCCATCGAGGGCACCCCCATGGGTTCCTACGGGTTTCTCAATCCCACGCGATGCCTGAAAGTGCTGTGCCTGTTTCGATTCCTGAACCCCAAAGCCGATCTGCGCGCCGCCGGCGGCAGAGAGGTAAACCTGCGCTCGGTGCAGGCGCTGGCGTTGTATCCGGCCAACTCGATCTTCGTGGAAGGCTATCTGACGACGCCGGGGCAGCAGGCGCAGGAAGCTCATCGCATGATCCGGGACTTGGGATTCGAGATTGAGCCCGTGGAGCGTGAGGTGTGTTGCGAAGCTGGCGGGGAGCAGGGGCAGGGATGAGGAACCGGTTGTGGATCCTGACCGCGTTTGGGAAAGACCGCCCCGGGATCGTGGCCCACGTCACCAAAGTGCTCTACGAGCGCGGCTGCAACCTGGAAGACTCAGCGATGACCCGCCTGGCTGGAGAGTTCGCGATCATGCTGACCTTCACTGCACCAGGACGGCTCTCCCAGGCGCAGCTGCACGCGGCGTTTCAGGCGGCGTCGAAGCGGCTGGCGCTTGTCATCCACTTGAAGCCGTTGGCGGCGGCTGAGCGCCAGGCCCGTCGCGTTGGATCGCCGTACGGTCTGTCCGTGTACGGGGCGGACCGCCCCGGGATCGTCTATCGCGTGGCCGACGCGCTCTCACGCCTCGGGGTGAACATCACCGACGTGTCGACGCACCGGGTGGCGCATCCCGCCGCCAAACCGCTCTACCTGATGGTGCTGGAGGTGGAGCTGCCCAAGCGCCTGACGGCCCGGCGTCTCGAGCAGCGGTTGCAGCTTCTGGCGAAGCGGTTGGGTGTGACGGCGAGCCTGCGTCCGGCAGACACCAACGTCCTCTAAGAGTGATGGGTGATGAGTGATAAGTGATGAGTTGGGTGGAAGACGATGAGTTCTTGCTTTGGGTTGTCACCTATCACCTATCATCTATCACCCATCACTGATTTATGGCGGTCCTGCCGATCCGGACGTTTCCAGACTCCTGCCTGCACGCGCCCAGCCGTCCCGTCGAGCGCATCACGCCGGCCATCGCCCGCCTGATCCGCGACCTCATCGAGACCATGCGCCATCACCCGCGCTGCGTGGGGTTGGCCGCCCCTCAGGTGGGTTCAGAGGCCTGCGTGGCTGTGGTGGATGTCACCGGCCATCCTAAGGTATTCCCTCGCTCCGCTCGCCTAGTGCCGAGCGCACTCGGCGCGAGGCAGGATTCCGCCCTAACGGGCGGCTCGGGCTTGCTGGTGCTGGTGAACCCTCAGATCACCGCACAGGAAACCTGGACGATCCAGCGGGAAGGGTGCCTCTCGGTTCCTGATTTCACCGGCAATGTGCGTCGCGCGTCGAGGGTCCACGTGAGCGCGCGGGATGAGCGGGGTGAGCCCTGGGCCCGTTGGGTGGACGGCTTTGAGGCGATCGCCGTCCAGCATGAGGTGGACCACTTGGCCGGCAGGCTCTTTTTGGATCGGATCTCGAACGTCCGCACGGACGTGTTCCGGCGCAAGCAGTATTGGTAGTCAGGCGCGGGGCGGGCGGATCAGCGTCACGCGCGGCACGTCGGGAATGAGCCCTGCCGCATGCGCGCGTTGGTAGAGCTCGCGCAGGGCCTGATGGCTGTGGCGGGAGAGCGACAGCGTTTCTTCGTTGACGTACATGCTCACGAACTGCCGTGCGTGCGTCATGTCGATGCCGCGGCCGAACCGCAGCGCATCGGCGAGCGCGTCATCCTGGTGGGCCATGGCATACAGGATGCTGTCCCGGAGGATTTGCGCGAGCTGCATGGCCAGCGGCTTGCCGAGTGTGCGCTTGACGGCATTCAGCCCCAGCGGCAGCGGCAGTCCCACCGTCTTCTGCCACCACGTCCCGAAGTCCAGGATCGGCAGCAGCCCTTGGTCGTGGTAGGTCAGTTGCCGCTCGTGGATGAGCAGCCCCGCATCCACCTCCCCGCGTAGGACCGCGTCGGGAATCGCCTCGAAGCGCATCTCGACCGGCTTAAAATCCGGCACGGCTAAACGCAAGAGCAGGTACGCCGTGGTCTGCCGTCCCGGCACGGCGATCCGTTTACCGGTGAGCTCGTCCGGATTCATGCCATGCAGCGCGACGACCAGCGGGCCGTAGTTCTGGCCGACGCTCGAGCCGACCGACAGGATCCAGTAGTCCTTGGCGATGAACGGATAAGTCGCAGCGGAAATCGCGGTCACATCCAGCGCCACCGCCAGCGCCCGCTGGTTGAGCGTTTGGATGTCCTCGATCACATGCTCGATGCGCAGCCCATCCAGCGGGATCTTGCCCTGGGCGATCGCATAGAACATGAACGCGTCGTCCATGTCCGGCGTGTGCCCGACAGTGATGGTTCTTGTGGCCACGGCGGGAGCTACCATTCTTCGAAGTGGATCTGCGCGGCGGGCACGCCGAAGCTTTCCAGGTCCTTGACGACGGCCTTGACGATCTCCAACCATCCACAGACGTAGATTTCTTTGTTGGCGAAGTCCGCGAGGTGCTTCTGGAAGATCTGTTGGATGTGCCCGGTCTCGCCGTGCCAGTCTTTCGGCCGGCTGACCGTCGGGATGTAGTGAAAATTGTGGCGCAGCGACGCCATGGCGCGGAACTCCGCCTCATAGAGCAGGGCATGCTCGTAGCGCGTGCCGAAGAGCAGCCAGATCGGCTGCGTCACATTCACGTGAAACAGGTGTTTGAGCATGCTGCGAAACGGCGCGACGCCGGTGCCCGTCGCCATGAACACCGGCTCATAGGTGATCGGCTGCTTGAGGGTGAAGCGGCCGTGCGGGCCGGAGAGCGTGACCGGCATGCCTTCCTTGAGCTGCCAGAAAAACGTGGAGGCCGCCCCGCCTTCCACGTGCTGGATGCACAGCTCGATGACGCCCTCCTCATGCGGCGGGCAGGCGATCGAGTAGGCCCGCTTGACGCTCGACTCGCCCGGATGCACCGCCTTCGTCGCGGCTGGCAGATTCTGGGTCGGCACGTGGACGATGACGAACTGCCCCGGCTCGAACTCCAGGCGCTTGGGCTGTGCCAGGCGCAAGCGGAAGTTGCGCACGTTATAGGAGAGGATCGTGACCTGATCCACGATCGTCTGACAGGTGATGGCCGCCATCGTCAAGACTTGTATTGTAACAGAGGGGATGAGCCTCTGCTACAATGAGGACGATGCCGCAGATGCGCACCACCGGCCAAGCCGCCGTCTCGTGGTTGATGCGGCCGTTTCAACGCACACTGTTGCGCTGGTACCAACGCCATCAGCGGCCGCTGCCCTGGCGAAAGACCCGGGATCCGTACAAGATCCTCGTCTCGGAGATCATGCTCCAACAAACGCAGGTGGACCGGGTGATCCCGAAGTACCATGAGTTCCTGCGCCGGTATCCCACCGTGCACGAGCTGGCGCGCGCCCGCGTGCGGGAGCTGCGCAAAGTCTGGTATCCCCTCGGCTACAACGTCCGCCCCCTGCGCCTGCGCACGATCGCCCGCCGCGTGGTCAGGCAGCACGGCGGCAAGATCCCGGATTCCTACGACGGCCTGATCGCGATGGACGGGGTCGGCCGCTACACGGCCGGGGCGGTGCTGAGCTTCGCGTTCAACCAGGATGCGGCGATCCTGGATACCAACGTGGCCAGGCTCCTCCAGCGCTACTTCGGCGCCTCGACGACACGCAGGCTGTGGGAGCTGGCGGAGCGGATTATCCCGCCCGGCAAGGGCTATGAGATCAACCAGGCGATGATGGATTTTGGCGCCGTGGTGTGCACGGCACGCCGTCCGCAATGCCCTACCTGCGTGTTGCGCCGTCAGTGTCGGAGTTATCCCTATGCCCAACCGCCGGCTGCGCCTCGTGCCCGTCGCCGTCGCCGTGATTGAGCGGCGCGGCCGCTACCTCATCAGCCGGCGCCGCGCCGGCGATCATCTCGGCGGGTTCTGGGAGTTTCCGGGCGGCAAGCGGCGCGTCGGGGAATCGTGGGAAGCGTGCCTGCGCCGGGAGCTGCGCGAGGAGCTGGGAATCGCCGTTGAGCCGACCGGCCGCCTGTCGCCGATCCGCTTCCGCTATGCCCACAGGCAAGTGTATCTGGAGGTGTTTCGCTGCCGGATCACCGCCGGCGTCCCGACGCCCTTGGGCTGCCAGGAGGTGCGGTGGGTCCAGGCCGAGCGCCTGTCGCGCTATCGCTTTCCGCCGGCCGACCGCGAACTGATCGCTTCCCTCTCAAAGGGACGTCGTGGTATAATACGGGCGTCAAAACAAAGGAGGCAGCAATGATTACTTTAACGACAGCCGCGTTGGAAGAGGTCAGGCGCCTCATCGGGAAAGAACAGAAACCCAATCTCGCCATCCGTGTGGGGGTCAAGGGCGGGGGGTGCTCGGGGTTCAGCTACCAGATGGGATTAGAGGACGCGACCCCGAAGCCCTATGACACCATCCTTGAGCAGGACGGCGTCAAGGTTCTCATCGATGCCAAGAGCCATCTCTACCTGGATGGCACCGCCATCGACTACAAGGCCGGCCTGATGGGCGGGGGTTTTGAGTTCCAGAATCCGCTCGCGAAGAAATCCTGCGGCTGCGGACATTCGTTCAGCACCTAAGCCCATTCCACAGCCACCCAAGCTCTTGACCGTCGAGGAAGCCAACCAGCTCCTCGAGCAGGCCCTGCCGTTGGTGCAGCGGCTCCAGCGCCTGCATGAGACCATCCTCCACACCAACCAGCAGCTCGACGGCCATGTCCAGAAGCTTTCGGTCGGCAATGGCTATCCGATTGAGGAGCTTCGTGGGCGCATCGAGGAGCTGACCGCAACCCAGGGGAAGCTCCTCGAAGAGTTTCAAACAGCCTTACAGCAGTTGGAGGATCTGGGCTGCGTGTTGAAAGATGTGAGCACGGGCCTGATCGATTTCTACAGCCTTCGGGATGGCGAGGTCGTCTGTTTGTGCTGGCGGGTCGGGGAAGAGCGCATCGGGTTCTGGCACCGGATGGAGGATGGGTTTGCGGGCCGCCAGCCCCTTCCATAGCATGGTTTGACAACGCATTCGCAAGGTGCCTATAATCGGCTCACCGTGGCAAACGAAGCAACAAAGGAGACGCCGATGACACGACTGCTCACATGGCTTCGAGAGTGGAGGACGCCCCTTCGGGTACATGCCCACTGCGACATCCCCTGCGGGATCTACGATCCGCATCAGGCCCAGATCGCCGCGCTGACGATTGTCCGGATGAACCAACTCATCGCCGAGCTGCCCAAGCCCGGCCCGCAGACCACCCCGGAGGAGCGCGACGTCTACGTCCACAAACTCTCGCGCTACACCCAGGTCAAGGAAGAGCACGCGGAAGCGTGCAAGCGAGACCTGCGGGTCCTCTGGGGCGATTACTTCACGCCGGAGCATCTGCAAAAGTTTCCTGAGGTGCATCAGCTCTTCTGGGACGCCATGAAGCTCTCCTCCAAGGCCCGCCAGGAAGTGAACCTTCAGACCGCCCAAGACCTCCTGGTGAAAGTCCAGAAGATCGCCGAGGTCTTCTGGAAGAGCAAAGGCGCCGAGGTCCGTCGCCAACCCTCCCTGCAGAAGTCCGGGGGGGAGCTGGTCTATCCCGTCGCGAAGTAGCCTTGCCTGGTGTTGTTCCTGCGGCTTGAAGTCCACGGCCCGAGCATGGAGCCCGCCTTTCCGGCAGGCCGCCGGCTGTGGGCCAACCGGCTTGCCTACCTCTTCGGCGCCCCGCAACGGGGGGACGTCATCGTCTTTCGATCTGTGGACGATCCGGCGCGCTGCGGTCTGAAACGGATCATCGGGCTTCCGCACGAGACGGTCGTGTGGCAGGCCGGGAATTTCTGGGTCAACGGCGTGGCGCTGAAGGAGCCCTATGCGCGCATCGCGCACCCCTCCCCCGGAGACGACGAGCGCCACACCCTCCATCTCGGTGCCCAGGACTATGTGGTGGCGGGAGACAACCGCCTCTACAGCCGCGACTCCCGCCGGTACGGACCCATTCCTCGGTCCGCCATCCTCGGCCGTATTCTTTCCTAGCGCCTTTCACGGTGCTACAATGAGTCTATAGAGGTAACGTGATGATAGCTAATCTCGCGAGCAACGTCGCCATGTCAAGCTGGTGGATGCAGGTGCTTCCATGCCTCATCGTGGGGGGCTGCTTCCTCCTGGGGGTGGGGGTGCGCATGTTTCTCCTCCCGCGCCTCTTGCGTCTGGCTTCCCAGACCAGGCGGGAAGGCAGCGAGGTCGTCATCCGTGCCATCCGTGGGCCCGTCATTTTCTGGTCGCTGATGGCCGGCCTCTATCTGGCGATGAAGTGTTCCAAGGTTCCCGTAGAGGCGGTGGATGTGGCGGGGCGGGCGCTGAAGGCGTTGTGGATCTTCTCGGTGGCGTGGGTGGGCGCCAATACCTTCGCCCAGCTGATCACGCACTACACCTCGAAATGGCAGCTCACCCTGCCCACCACGAGCCTGACGCAGAATCTGGTCAAGGGCGCGATCTTTGTCCTCGGCGCGCTCATGATCCTCGACAGCCTGGGGGTGCAGATCGGCAGCCTCCTGGCGGCCCTGGGGATCGGCAGCTTGGCCGTCGCGCTGGGATTACAGGATACGCTGGCCAATCTCTTCGCGGGTATGTACGTCACGTTAAGCAAGAATATCCTGGTCGGGGACTACATCAAACTCGAGAGCGGGCAGGAGGGCTGGGTCACCGACATCGGCTGGCGGGCGACCAAGATCCAGATGTTATCCAATAATGTCGTCATCATCCCCAACGCGAAGTTCGGCCAGTCGATCATCACGAACTACTGTTTGCCGACCCGGGAGCTCGCCGTCCTGGTTGAGGTCGGGGTGGATTACGCCAGCGACCTGGACATGGTGGAGCGCGTCACGTGCGAGGTCGCGCGCGAGGTGATGCGCACGGTGCCCGGCGGGGTGCCGACGTTTGAGCCCGTCGTGCGCTATCACGGCTTCGGGGACTTTGCGATCCAATTCACCGTCGTCATGCGCGCCAAGGAGTTTGTCGACCAGTACCTGCTGATCCACGAGTTTCTCAAGCGGCTCCACCGGCGATATCAGCAAGAAGGGATTGTCATCCCCTCGCCGATCAAGGCGGTGCAGTTCAAAGCCGCGAGCTAACGGAGGGCACGATGTGGTTCTGGGTGATGGCGCAGGCGAAGGACGGGGCGGACGCGGAGGCGATCGCGGCCAAGCGCCGTCAGTGGGTCTCGCAAGGCAAGGATCACCAGGTGCGCAAGCGCTGCCGGATGGCGCAGCGCTACGTCGTCGTGGGCAGCGCGCCGACCCGGGTGTTCTGGCTGCTGGAAACGGACGATCCCGGCGCTGTGGGGCTGATCACCGAGCATTTCGGCCGGCTGTGGACGATCGACACGCACGTGGTCGCGCCGCAGCCCATTGCCCAAGCCCTCGGCGGCAAGAAGTCGTAAGCGACCGTCGATGGGATTCCGCATGGTCATCTTCGACGTCGGGGGCGTGCTGGTGCGGCTTGAGCCGCAGCGGTTCGTCCAGAAACTGGCGCAGGACTCCGGGAAGTCCGTTGAGGAGATCACCCGCATTGCGATCGCGCCGACGCTGATCGAGTCGCTGGAGCTGGGGCGCCTGGGCCCCGAACAATTCCTGGAGCACCTCAAGGGGCATCTGGGGATTGCGTGGAGTTTTGAAGAGTTCGCGACGGCCTGGAACGGCATCTTGAGCGAGAACACCGACACGACCTGGCTCTTGCAACGCTTGCACGAGCGCTATCAGCTTTTGGCGATGAGCAACACCAATGTCCTCCATCACGAGTACATCCTGCAGACCTGGCCGGTCTTCAGCCACATCCATCACTGGGTGGCATCGTACCAGGTCGGCTATCGCAAGCCCGAGCCCCAGATCTACCAGTTCGCTTTGCGCCAGGCCGACGTGCCGCCGCATGCGGCGGTGTTTGTGGATGATCTCGAGGGGCATGTGGCGATGGCGAGGCGCCTGGGCTTGACGGCGATCCACTTCACAGACGGACTGGAGCTGGAACGGGAATTGCGCGCGGTGGGCGTGCACGTGTAGCCATGGAGCAGGAACGGGTCCCGTATCAGAAAATCGTGTTTGTCTGCGTCAACCAGCGCCAACCGCAGGAGACCTGCTGCGCCCATCGGGAGAGTGAGGCGATTGCCGCGGCGCTGAAGGACCGGATCAAGGCGCTGGGGCTGTCGCGCGGGGTGCGGGTGAGCAAATCCGGTTGCCAGGATGTGTGCGCGAAGGGGCCCAACGTCATGGTCTTTCCGGATTATGTGTGGTATCACGGGGTCACGCTTCAGGACGTCGAGCAGATTGTTCAGGACGTTGCCAGAGGACTTGAGCTAGTGCGGACGTGACTGCGGAAGACGGACGAGGCTTTTGGCGGCTTCGACGGCGACGAGCACGGCGAGGATGATCAAGACGAAGGCGATGACGGCGATCCCGTCGATCGTCCAGCGTCCGCGCGCCAACGCGGCGATCCACGGCCCTCCCAGCAGCCCCAGCGACCAGAGGGTCATCGTGAACATGAAGACGGCCGGGAGGGCGCTCATCCACCAGGGCTTGCCGCTTCGCTTGAGCCACACGGTGATGGTCAGGAGCGTGAGTGCGGCCAGCAGCTGGTTGGACGCGCCGAAAATCGTCCAGAAGATTTTCCACGCCGGAACCACCGCGCCCGTCTGATCCTTCACCGTCGCGCTGACGCACAGCGCCGGCAGCGCCAAGGTGCAGAGCGTCGCGCCGATCCGCCCCCACCACCCCCGCCAGCCGGTGAGCTCCTGAAAGATGTAGCGCCCCAGCCGGGTCGCGACGTCCAACGTGTCATAGATGAACGTGGCGAAGGCCAGCAGCGCGAACGAGCGGGCGAAGTCCCGGTTCACCCCCAAGCGCTCGACGAAATGGCTCAACCCGTTGGCGTAGATGCGGTCCGGCGATTCCGTCGCGCCGGGATCGCCGGGGGCCAGGAGCATCACGGTGGCCAGCGCGATGACCGCGACCAGCCCTTCCAGGAGCATCCCTCCGTAGCCCACCACGCGGCAGTCCGGCTCCCGGCTGATCTGCTTCGACGTCGTGCCGGAGCTGACGATGCCATGAAATCCCGAGCAGGCGCCGCAGGCCACCGTCACGAACAACATCGGGATCAGCGGTAATCCGCGGGCGCTCACCCAGCCCGTGAATGCGGGGTAGCGGACCGGCTCGCCGCCCAGGAAGACGCCGATGAGACCCGCTGCCAGCGTGACGTAGAGGAAGAATCCGCCGAGGTAGCCCCGCGGTTGCAGCAACAGCCACATCGGGAGAATCGAGGCCGCGAAACAGTAGCCGAGGATGACGCCATCCCAGACCACCTGGGGGCGAAACGGTCCCAGGGCGGGCACGCTCACGGGAGCCGACTGCCCGCACCAGATGATGAGCCCGACCAGCGGCACGAACAGGCACGTGGCCAGCCGCAACGGCATCCGCCATCGCAGGCACAGGCCCATGAGCAGCGCGGCGATGAGGTAGAAGGACGAGGACGTCGCCACCCCGCCGCCGTGCGCCGGTTCCACGAAGGAGGCGCTGGTCAAATCGGTGAAGGCGATGATCACGTAGACGAGCGACAGCCACACGAAGGCCATGAACAGCAGATGCGCGCGGGGCCCCAGATGGTCGCGCACGATCTCGACGATGGAGCGGGCGCCATGGCGCACCGATCCGACCAACGAGGCAAAATCATGCACCGCGCCGCAGAAGATCGCCCCTGCGATGATCCAGATGAGCGCTGGCAGCCACCCAAACCACAACCCGGCGAGGATGGGCCCGACGATCGGGCCGGCCGCGGCGATGGCGGAGAAGTGCTGGCCCAGGAGAAACGGCGCTTTGGCAGGCACGTAGTCCACGCCGTCGCTCATCGAACAGGCGGGGGTGCTGCGAGTCGGGGAGAGCTCGAAGCGTCCGGCGAGGAACCGGCCGTAGAGCAGATAGCCGGCCGCAAGCAAGGCGCACGAGATGAGCGCGACGCTGAGCAAGCTCATCCCACCACCTGTCTTCGGCCCGAAGGGCCGATCTGGTTTTGGCTGCGACGTTGATCCGCCTTCGGCGGATAGACAGGTGGGGGGATCATGCCCGGCTCATCGCGTTGGACACCCAATACAATGGCAGGCCGAAGGCGACGAACACCAGGCCGAACGCGGCGTCACCCGGCTGTTTGACGCAGACATCGACGATAAAGGCGATCATGACCAGTCCGTAGAGCCACGGGGTGACGGGATATCCCCAGACCATTGAGGCGCGCGGGCGGGCGGGGTCCCGGCGGCGCAGCACGATCACGCCGAAGACCGCCATGGTGAAAAACACCGAGATCGCGACCGTGGAGTAGGTCATGATTTGCTCAAAGGTTTTTGTAAAGACGAGCACGATGGCAATGACGGCGTTGGTCCACAGGGCCAGGGCCGGCGTGTGAAACGCCGGGTGGAGGCGGCCGAGGCGCGCGAACAGCGCGTGGTCGCGGCCCATGGCATAGAGGATGCGCCCGCCGGTGAGCACGTAGCCGTTGAGCGCGCCGAACGCCGAACAGGCGATCATCCAGGCGATGAACACGGCCCCTGCATCCCCGATCGCCTGCTGCATCACGCGCGCGGCGACGAGCGGGGTGTTGGGGAGCGCCTGGATCGGGATGAGCACCAGGTAGCTCCAATTCACCAGCAGGTACAGGACGGTGGTGAGGAGCACCCCGCCGATGATCGCCTTCGGGACGGTGCGGACCGGCTCACGCACCTCTTCCGCCACATACGCGGCTTCGGTCCAGCCGCCATAGGTCCACAGCACGAAGACGAAGGCCACGCCCAGGGATTGCCATGCGGCAAGATCGAGCGGGGGAACGGACCAGGCCGGGTTGACCGCGTGGCCGGTGGCGAGCGCGTGAAGGCCGGCGACCGTCAAGCATCCAAGCGCGACGACTTTCAGCGCCGTGAAGACGTTCTGCACCAACGCTCCCCAGCGCACGCCGACGACGTTGATCGCGGTCAAGGCCACGATGGCCGCCGCCGCGATCCATCGCAGCCACACGTCTTCAAATGGGATGATCCGGCGCAGGTACTCCGCAAACACAAATCCCAGAATCGCGATGGTCCCGGTGCGCTCGATGAAGAGCTTGGTCCAGCCGAACAGAAATCCCCAGAACCGGCCGTAGATCTGCGTCAGGTACACATAATCGCCGCCGCTTTTGGGGAATAGCGCCGCCAGCTCCGCGTAACAGAGCGCCCCGCAGAGCGACACCAGGCCGCCGACTCCCCACAGCAGCAGGATCAGCGCCGGAGAGCTGACCTGGTGCGCGATGGAGCTGGCCGTGCGGAAAATCCCCACCCCCACGATGCAACCGATTACCAACAGCGTCGCATCAGTCAACCCGAGGGCTCGAACGAACGCTGCTTTCTGTTGAGACATTACCGTTTAGTCCATAGTCCGTAGACCATAGTCCATAGTAAAGCTTTTCATCTATGGACTATGGACTGCTTTCGTAGTGCCAGTGCCATGGCTCGAAAGCGGTGTGGTGGGGGTTGTCGCGGGGATAGGAGAGGTAAAAGCCAAACGGCGCCGCATGCTGCTGCAGCCATGCGTACTCCGGGAGGGACTCAAAGGCCTCCGGGTGGTCTTCCCCGTTGATCCCATCCTGATTGATGAAGTCAATGGCCTGCCGCCGGGGGTTGCCGTGCTCGCTGTAACCGGGCAGCGCGACGTGGCGGTTGGTCTCGCGGATCGATTCCTCATGCGAGGGCAGGTAGAACACAAACAGATACAGTTGATACGCGGGGGAGCGGTAGCCGGACTCAACCAGCAGGCGCCTGCCCAGATTGCGCTCCATCGCCTGCATCATCGCCTCGTAGGCCTGTGCGACCTCTTTCGGCAGGGACTGCATGTCCAGCGGCGCGGGCGCGCCGGCTTTCAGGATCTGCTGCGGGCCGACAGAGACAAGGAAGAGGGGGCCGGCGTTTTCGCCAAAGTAGTGGCTGGTGGAGCCGAGGGCTTCAGCCTTGATCGCGCGGATGGCATTGAGGAATCCTTGTTCTTCAACAGCGAGCGGGTGGTAGAGTTCCTCCCACGTCAGCAGATTCGCGCTGCCGTCCCGCTTCTTGGCGGTGATGAGTGGTTCGAGGTGCTGCAGGGTGGAGTGCAGGAGGGCAGATTCGGAAGGTTCGAGCCGCTCGACGTTAAGCGCCTCAACGCCTGAAGACACGGACAGCCCAACCACTCCCACCAAAATGGCGGGGAGCAGTTGGGCCCTAGACATCAGCGGTATTTGTAGTCGCTGCTTGCGGTCGCTGCGGTCGTCTCGTCTACGAAGACGTATTCGGGTTGGATGATTGGCATGTAGTCCGGAGGCTGAGGGAAGGGGAAGGTGCACACTTCATAGAACCCGGCGGCGGTGCGCACGAAGCCATAGCCGAAGCCGCGGATGAGCCCCCACGTGAAGCCGGCGGCGGTGCCTTGGTTGGTCGAGGTTTCGTAGATGCGTTTGGGGATTTCCACCCAGCCGGTGATCACATTCACGACGCCGCGTCCGAGCTTGTTGGCGGCTCCGCCGGGTTTGAGTTGTTGCGCGGCCTGCGCAACGCTGAAGGGGTGGCCGACGATGAGGAAGAAAGCGAATACGGGTACGCAGAGACGTCGTGCGAACATGGTCACCTCCTGTCGGTTTGGCCCACTGTAGCACAGAGACTCGCTCGAACGCAAGGCGATTTGCCTGCTGCTGCCGGCCGTTGAAAGGATTATACTACTCTGGTACATGAGATCCCGATGGCTCCTTGGTGGAGCAGCCTTGAGTCTTGTGGTCGTGATCGGAGGGATCGTGCTGCAGAGTGCTCGACCCATGGCCCCTGATACCCAGAAACGCACGCCCAATCGCCTGATCCACGAGAAAAGCCCCTATCTTCTCCAACATGCCTACAACCCCGTCGACTGGTATCCGTGGGGCGAGGAGGCGTTGGCCAGGGCCAAGCGGGAGGACAGACCGATCTTCCTGTCCATCGGCTACTCGACTTGCTACTGGTGCCATGTGATGGAGCAGGAATCGTTTGAGAACCCCCAGATCGCACAGCTCATGAATGCGCATTTCGTCTCGGTCAAAGTGGACCGGGAGGAACGCCCCGACATCGATGCGCTCTACATGGCTGCGGTTCAAGCGATGTCGGGGGCGGGCGGCTGGCCGATGAGCGTTTTCCTCACCCCTGAGGGTAAGCCATTCTGGGGCGGGACCTATTTTCCACCGGAGGATCGCTGGGGGCGGCCAGGATTCGCGACGGTGCTGGACCGGATTGCGGACGTCTGGAAGACCAAGCGGCAGGAGATTCTCGAGTCAAGCCAGGGGATTACGGAAGCGATCCAAGCCGCCACTCAGCCCGGGACCACCGTGCCGTTGACGGCCGAGACGCTCGAGTCGGCCGTGCGACAATTCACGCAGCAATTCGATGAGCGGTTCGGAGGATTCGGCCCGGCCCCGAAATTCCCGCGGCCTCACAGCCTGTCCTTCTTGTTGCGCGCATGGCAGCGCACTCGTGATCCGCGGGTCCTTGAGATGGTGCAACGGACGCTCGAGGCGATGGCCGACGGCGGCATCCACGACCAGCTGGGCGGCGGGTTCCATCGCTACTCCACCGATGAGCGCTGGCTCGTGCCGCATTTCGAAAAAATGCTCTACGACCAGGCGCTGTTGGCAAGGGCGTACCTGGAAGCCTATCAGGTGACGGGGAAGGACTTGTACGCCGAGGTCGCGCGCGGCATCTTCGAGTACGTCCTGCGTGACATGCACGATCCGCAAGGCGGGTTCTATGCCGCCGAGGATGCCGGCGAGGTCGGCAAGGAAGGCGAGTTCTACGTCTGGACTCCACAGGAGATCGAACAGGTGCTCGGTGCTGAGGATGCCAAGCTGTTCAATCGCGTCTACGGCGTCACGCCAGAGGGCAATTTTGAGCACCACACGACGATTCTCTCGATTGCCGCGCCGCGTGAAGGAGCGGCCGGCGCCGAGGCTCGGGCCAAGCTGCTCGCGGCCCGGGGCCGGCGCGCGCGCCCCCATCGCGACGATAAGATCCTGACCGATTGGAACGGGTTGATGATCGGCGCGCTCGCCCTTGGAGGCCGCGTCCTTGATGAGCCTCGCTACCTGGACGCTGCGGCTGGCGCGGCGCGCTTCCTGCTCGACCATTCGCGACAGGGGGAACAGTTGCTGCATCGCTATCGCGAGGGCGAGGCGGCGATCCCGGCGTTCCTCGACGACTACGCGTTTTTCAGTTGGGGGCTCCTCGAGTTGTATGAGGCGACGGGGGATCCTCTGTGGCTGGCCAGGGCCAAGCAGCTCGCGGATCAAATGGTGCGGCATCAGTGGGATGAGGCCGGCGGGGGCTTCTCCGTGAGCGGCGCGCGCAACGAGCGCCTCATCGCCAAGACCAAGGAGCTCTACGACGGCGCGCTGCCATCCGGCAACTCGGTTGCGGCGCTGGTGCTGGTGCGCCTGGCGCAGGTGACGATGGACAAGACGCTGCACGGCTATGCCGAGCGCCTGTTCCAGACGTTCTCCAGCCAGGCCCAGCAGCTGCCGTCGGCGTTTCCCCAATTCCTGATCGCGCTGGACGGGTGGTTGGGCCCCTCCCAGGAGATCGTCATCGCGGGGGATCCTGCCAAGCCGGATACCCAAGACATGCTGCGCCTCGTCCGTCAACGGTTCCTGCCGCGCGCGGTGCTGATCCTGCATCCGGCTGCTGCGCGCGCGAAGGACATCGAAGCGCTGGTGCCATTCGTCAAGGAGCAGCGTCCGCTTGAGGGGCGCGCCACCGCCTACGTCTGCGAGAACTATGTCTGCCATCTCCCCACATCAGACTTGGACCAACTCAC
>Ga0209515_10003465_pt1 | contig 22560 bp, 25 predicted proteins | sample Subgroupgradi54m_FD_187454 | JGI IMG/M metagenome (GOLD analysis project Ga0209515, IMG submission 187454) | Subsurface groundwater microbial communities from S. Glens Falls, New York, USA - GMW60B uncontaminated upgradient, 5.4 m (SPAdes)... ... | reverse complement strand
TGTCCAGCACGCGGACTATGACCGCGTGGGTGGCAACCGGGTGACTATTTTACACAGCAACGGCGTGGTTACTTATTACGGCCATTTAGGTTCTATGGCGGTAAAACCGGGCGACCAGGTTGAGGTGGGGCAGAAAATCGGCAGTGAAGGCCAGACCGGCAAAGCCACCGGCCCGCACGTGCATTTCCAGGTGATGGGCGCCGCGAACTTCCTTGCCAAATATAAAGTGGGAACTATTATTGACGTTACGAAAAACTAGCTTTTTATTCTATACATCAAAGCCTCTGCTATATGATCGTATTTAATATCGGGCGAGTTGGCCAAATCGGCAATGGTGCGGGCCACTTTTAGAATTCTATGATATCCCCTAGCTGATAATTTTCCGGAATCCACATATTTTTTGAGCAGGGCTTCCGACTGACTGTCATATTGGCAATATTTTTTAATATGGGGAATCTGCATTTCGGAATTGACTAATATTTTTTCACCGGCAAACCGCTTGGCTTGCAGGGCCCTGGCTTTTTCTATATTTTCTTTCATGGCACCGCTCTTGCTTTCGCCAAACGCTTCATTTAACTTTTCAAATTTTACCGCCGGCACTTCAATAAAAATGTCCATGCGGTCCATTAAGGGCCCGGAAAGTTTGCGTTTATACATGGCAATAGCCCCTTGGCCGCAGGTGCAGGCAATGTCTGGGCTGTTTAAATAGCCGCAGGGGCAGGGGTTGCTGGCGGCCACCAGCATGAAGCGGCTGGGAAAAGTAAATGAATGCTTGGCGCGGGAAACGGTGATCTTCCCATCTTCAATAGGCTGGCGCAGGCTTTCTAAAACGTCGCGGTGGAATTCCGGAAACTCGTCTAAAAACAGCACGCCACGGTGGGCCAGGGTAATTTCTCCGGGCTTTGGCGGATTTCCCCCGCCCACCAGCGCCACGTCGCTAGAAACATGGTGGGGCATTCTGAATGGTCGGTGGTTGATTAACGTTTGGCCGTCTTGCAACAGCCCGGCCACGCTGTAAATTTTGGTAACTTCCAAAGATTCTTCAAAGGTTAACGAAGGCAAAATGGAAGGCAGCGATTTTGCCAGCAAGCTTTTTCCGCCCCCCGGAGGCCCGAAGAAAAACAAATTATGGGCACCCGCGGCCGTAATTTCCAGGGCCCGTTTGGCGTATTCTTGGCCCTTGATCCAGCTAATATCTACTTCAGTTGCTAGTTGATGGTTAATAGTTTTTAGATCGAGCGCAAAGGGCGCAATGACTTTTTTGTTCTCCACATGCGCCAACACTTCGCCCAGTGAACTTGCGCCGATAATATTGACTTCTTTTATCAAGGCCGCTTCTTTGGCGTTTTGCAAAGGCAAAATAATTTCTTTAAAACCTTGTTTGTGGGCCAGCATGGCAAATGACAGGGCGCCTTTTATTGGCCGCAATTTTCCATCTAAGGAAAGTTCGCCTAAAAATAGTCTGTTTTCAGAATTACAATTAGTCTGTTTTGAAGCCATTAAAAAAGCCAAGGCAATTGGCAGGTCATAGAGCGATCCTTCTTTTTTTAAATCAGCCGGCGCTAAATTGACTAAAATCCGAAAAGTTCTTCCATGGGGCGACAACAATTTAGCACTTTTGATGGCACTTTCAATACGCTCTTTACTTTCTTCAACCGCTTTGTCAGCCAGCCCGACAATGGTAAAAGACCGCAGGCCGTGGCTAACATCAACCTCCACTTCCACCAATTTTGCATCCAACCCCGCAATCGCCGCAGAAAAAACTTTACTTGGCATTTATTTATTGCAATTCATGCACCACTTGGCTTCCGGAGCCACTTGCAGCCTGTTTGCCTCAATTTCTTTACCACATTTTTCGCATTTGCCGTATGTTCCGGCGGCGATTTTTTCTAATGCCGCGTTTACGTTTTTCAATTTCAATTCAAGGCTGTGTTCAAGGCTTAACAAATTATCATATTCTTCTACCTCATCAGCTTTTTCTTCCATATCTGAATCTTCATTGCTAACGCGCTTGGCGTCCCAGTTGCCCTTCATTTTCGGGTCTTCCACGGCAAAACTGGCCAGCTCTTTTTCTAGTGTGGCCCTTCCTTCTTCTAACTTTAATTTTAAACTTTCAATCAGTTCTTTTTCCATATTTTTTAGTTAATTTTTCTATTTTTTGTCTGAATTGGCCCATGCCTCAATATCTTCCATGAATTTCCGGCGCCGTTCATTTTCATTGGCTGGGGCGGGTTTTACCGGAGCGCTTTCCGGCTGGCTTTTCTTTTGGTCTAAAGCAGAGCTTGCTTGGCGCAGGGCGTCATTGGTTTGGGCTATTTTTTGCTGAAGCTGGGCCTTTTGGCGCTCCGCTTCTTTGTTTTTAGCCACCAATTCATCGGCCCGCTTTTTTGCTTCCAGGGCGCTGCGCTCGGCTGCCCAGCGCCTTTTTTCCATTTCGTCTAGCTGCGCATTTTTTGAAACTGCCGCCGGTTGTTCTTTTACCTTGGCCGCTACGGGTTCTTTTTTAACTTCAAGCTCTTTTAATTTGGTTTCCACCTGCCCTTTTTCTGTTTTTAAGGCAAATACCCTTTGCTTTTCTACTTCCACAGACTGCGCCGGATTGGCAGATTTGGGCGCAACAATTTTTTCAGCTTCTTTGCGCGTATCAAATTCCCGCAACATTTTAATGTCTTTTTTCATCGTCACAATGTCCGTCCGTTTGAACAAAATCTTGCCTTGCGACTCCATTATTTTTTAGGTTTAAACCCTGCGTCTAGTGCCGATAAATTCAGGCGGCCCATGGCGTCAATTTCTACCACTTTTACCGGAATAATATCGCCTTCGCGCACCACATCTTTGACGCTGTTAATTTTTCCCGGCACAAATTTTGAAATATGTACCAGGCCCGATTGCCCGGGCAAAATGTCTACAAAGGCGCCAAATTCCATGATTTTGCGCACGGTTCCCTGGAACACTTCGCCAATGACAATTTCCCGCGCAATGCTGCGGATTTTGTCAGCCGCGCCATCAACACCTTCTTGCTTGTCGCCGGTAATGAACACAATGCCGGAATCTTCAATGTCAATCGCCACGCCGAATTCTTCAATGATCTTGTTAATCATGGCGCCCTTGGGGCCAACCACCTCCCCAATCTTGGCGGGATTAATTTGCAGTGACAGCATTTTGGGCGCGTACACCGAAAGGTTTTTACGCGGCTCGGCAATGCCTGCTTTTATTATATCAAGAATTTTAAATCTTGCATCTTTTGCTTTTGCCAAAGCTTCTTTAACAATGTCCATGTTGATACCGTCAATTTTCACGTCCATCTGAATAGCGGTGATGCCGTTTTTAGTTCCAGCCACCTTAAAATCCATGTCGCCAAAATGATCTTCCGGGCCCTGGATGTCAGTTAGCACCTTATACTTTCCCGTTTCTTCATTTTTAGCCAAGCCGATAGAAATGCCGGCTACCGGTTCTTTAATAGGCACGCCCGCGTCCATTAAAGCAATGGTGGCGGCGCACACCGAAGCCATGGAAGTTGATCCATTTGAAGACAAGGCTTCAGATACAATTCTGATGGTGTAAGGGAAATCTTTTGGGTCAGGAATGAGTGGCAGTAAGGCTTTTTCTGCCAAGTGGCCGTGGCCGATTTCACGCCGCTTTGGCCCGCGCATAAATCCTGTTTCTCCCGTGGAAAATGGGGGAAAATTGTAGTGGTGCATGAAGCGTTTTTTACCCACAATTTCCATGCCTTCTAAAATTTGCTGGTCACCCGGGCCGCCCAGGGTTAAGATAGACAAAATTTTGGTCAGTCCGCGGTGGAACACGCCGCTGCCGTGGGTTCGCGGAAGCACAGCCACTTCACACCACAAGGGCCTGATTTCTTCAGGTGTTCTGCCGTCCGGCCGTTGGTTTTTTTCTAAAATATTATGGATTAAAATTTTCTCCGTTTCTTTTTCAAAGAAATACAATACCTGTTTTTCTTTGCCCTGATCAGGATACTTTTCCTTCACCATTTCCACGCATTCCTTTTTTAATGCGTCCACGCCGTCCATATTTTTTTCACCTTTTGGCGCATTGGTGATGGTTTGTTCTAGCCTATTTCCCAGCAAATCTTCAATATCTTTTTGCACGTCTAAGTGAATAGCTGCGTCAAAGGCCACTTTTTCTTTACCCACTTTTTTGATAATTGATAATTGAAAATTGATAATTTCATGAAGGGTTTTTTCCGCAAATTCCATGGCGGCCACCACATCTTCTTCAGAAACTTCTTTGGCGCCCATTTCCACCATGTTGATTAACACTTTGCCATCACGTTCTAGTGCGGCCAAAGTGAGGTCCATGGTGCCTTCGGCCCTTTGGGCGTAGGTTGGGTTTAAGATAAAATTTCCGCCAACCTTGCCCACGCGCACCGCGGCCAGCGGTCCGTTCCAGGGAATATGTGAAGAAGCTAGCGCAAATGAAGCGCCAATCATGCCAAACAAATCCGGGTCATTTTCCCCGTCCCAAGAAAGGCAGGTGGTAATGACCTGTACTTCTTTTTTAAAATCTTTGGGGAAGAGTGGGCGCACCGCGCGGTCAATCATGCGGCTGGTTAAAATGGCGTCGTCAGTTGGCCGTGATTCCCTTTTTAAAAAGCGCGAGCCGTAAATTTTTCCGGCAGCGTAAAATTTTTCTTCGTAATCAACGCTTAATGGGAAAAAGTCTTGCCCGGAAACGTCTTTATTGCTCATGGTCGCCGTGGCAATCAGTTCTGTGTCGCCATAGCTGATAAGGCAAGATCCCGAAGCCTGCGAAGCCCAGTCGGTAATCTTGATTTTCATCATCCTGCCCCCAACTTCTAATTCAAAAGTATCTTTCTGCATTATGTTATTTTTTTAATAAAAACTTATTAGTGTCTTGGTCTAAATCTATGAATTCATCAGCCGCTTCTTTCAGGCGCGTAGAAGTGGTTTTGCCGAAAGCCATCACTTCCACTCGCTTGCCCTGGTTTTTCAAATATTCCACCAGGGGAATAAAGTCTCCGTCACCTGAAGCCAGAATCACTACGTCTAAACTGCCGGCGGTTCTGATGGCGTCAATGACAATGCCTACGTCCCAGTCCGCTTTTTTTGTTCCATCATAAAATTCCTGTAAGTCGCGCACCCGGGTTTCAATGCCTAGTTTAGTTAGCGCGTCAAAAAATGGCTTTTCTTCACCGGTTTTGGTACGCACCACGTAAGCAAACGCCCGGATAAATTTTCTGCCTGCCACACCTTCTTTCAACACCTCTGCAAAATTGACTTTTTGGTGGTACAAATTCCGCGCCGAATAATACAGGTTCTGCACGTCTATTAACACTTCTACGCGTTGCTCTTTTGGTTTAATTGGCATAGCTTAACAAAAAATGGGCGCTGGAAAGCGGCCCATCTTTCTATTTTTTGAGTCCGATTTTTTTAATCACTTCGTTGTACCTTTTTTCGTTGTCTTTTTTCAGGTAGGCCAGTAGCTTTTTCCTTTTTACCACCATGCCAATCAGCCCGCGTTTTGAATGCACATCTTTGGGATGGTCTTTCAAATGCCCCACCAGTTTATCCATTTCTTCGGAAAGCAAGCCAATCTGCACGTCAGCAGAGCCAGTATCTTTTTCATTAATGGCCAAATCTTTGATAATCTTGATTTTCTTCTCTTTTTTCAGCATGGTTGTAAGTTAATTGTTTATGGGGCTAAGTATAATATATTTGGCCCTATTTGTCCAGCAATCATGGTGCCTCCAGTTGGATTCGAACCAACGACCTTATCCTTAAGAGGGATTTGCTCTACCAACTGAGCTATGGAGGCTCGTACACGCCTAGTTAAAAACTGATACTGCCGGGGTCAACGTTAATTCCCAACATTAAGAGGATGATTTTGACCATCAGCCAAGCGCCGAAAATCAGGAAAATCCCCCACACTGCCCCTTTCAAAATACCCTTGCCGCGGTCCATTAAGGCCGGGTTGCCGGCGGAAACCATCATCATCACTCCCCCAATCACCACCAGCAGCCCCGCCAGCGGGGTGGCAATGTCAAAGAGAATGAAACTGTACACCCGTAGAATCATGGCAAAAAGGTGGCCAAAGGCGCAGGGGCACTTGAGGGTGCCGTCAGCATTTTTGCCTACTCCGCAGGGCACCAGGCCCTTGGCTTTGGGGGGGTTGGCAGTCATGTCCCAAGTGTCAGGATCTTGGTTATTGGGCGCCGTGCAACCGGGCGCGTAGCCCGGGTCAACCGCCAGCACCGGCGGAGAAAAAAGAAAGAAGCAGGCAAGCGAAACTAAAAAGATGGTGATAAACTTTTTCATAAAAATGTGAGTGCTCCCGGAGAGATTCGAACTCCCAATAACAGGTTCGAAGCCTGTCGTGATATCCATTTCACCACGGGAGCCGAATTCATTTACATTTTACGTTAAAAATTGAAAAAAGGCAACTTTTACGGTAGAATCCAGATATGGTTATTCCCAAAGAAGTAAAAAATATTTTAGCCGGTTTGCAAAAAGCCGGTTTTGAGGCGTATATTGTGGGCGGATGCGTGCGCGATTTTTTGCGTGGCGTAGAACCCAATGATTGGGATGTAACTACTAATGCCAAACCAGAGGAAATTCAAAAAGTGTTCCCTGACAGTTTTTATGAGAATAATTTTTTGACGGTGACGGTTCGGGCAGCCGGCATGGAAATTGAAGTGACCACCTATCGGTCAGAAGCTAAATATTCTGACAAGCGCCATCCAGATGAAGTGAAATATGCCAAAACTTTGGAAGAAGATTTGAGCCGGCGTGATTTTACCGTTAACGCCATGGCCATGACCGATAAAAAAGAAATAACTGATTTGTTTGATGGCCAGAAAGATTTAAAGAAAAAAATAATCAGGACGGTTGGTGATGCCAATGAGCGGTTTGAGGAAGATGCGCTAAGAATGTTGCGTGCATTGCGGTTTGCCGCAACGCTTGATTTTCAAATAGAAGAAAAAACAGCAGAGGCCATAAAAAAGAATGCACTTTGGCTTGAGGTGGTTTCCAAAGAACGCGTCCGCGATGAGTTGGTAAAAATCATTATGTCGGAAAATAGCGCGCAGGGCATTGAATTGCTTCGCCAGCTTGGGTTGCTTAAATACATTTTGCCAGAACTTTTGGAAAATGTTGGCGTTGGCCAGAATAAGCACCACATTTATGATTGCTACCAGCATGCGCTGAAGGCTTTAGAATACACGGCTAAGAAAAAGTACAACATGCACGTGCGCATTGCCGCGTTGTTGCATGATGTTGGTAAGCCGCGGGTGAAAATGGGTGAAGGCAAAGAATCAACGTTTTATAATCATGAAATGATTGGGGCGAAAATGGCTTTCCAGATTTTGCAGCGCCTGAAATTTTCTAATAAAGATGTAGAAAAAATTGTCCGGCTCATCCGCTATCACATGTTTTATTATAATACGGACGAAGTGACAGAATCTTCCGTGCGGCGCCTGGTGCGCAATGTAGGGCCGGAAAACATGGAGGAATTATTGCAAGTACGCGAGGCTGATAGAATTGGCAGCGGGGTGCCAAAAGCCGAGCCCTATAAACTGCGCCACTTAAAATATATCATAGAAAAGGTTTCCAAAGACCCGATTTCAGTAAAAATGCTAAAAGTGAATGGCAAAGATGTAATGGACGTTTTGGGTAGCGAGCCGGGGCCACAGATAGGACAAATCCTGGATGTCCTATTAAGTTATGTGCTAGACGATCCGAAAAAGAATACCAAAACCTTTTTGGAAGAGCAGATAAAAAAGCTAGGCGAGCTGGACGAAAAAACCCTGCTAGCCATGGCCGCCGCCTCAAAGGAAGAAAAAGAAGGGGCGCAAATGCAGGAGGACAGTAAGGTTAAGGAAAAATATTGGGTGAAATAAAAAACGGGATATCGTATAAACGGGATATCGTATAACGGTAGTATGCACGCTTCGGGTGCGTGTGATCCCGGTTCGAATCCGGGTATCCCGACACAAAAATATGATTGAAAAATTTAAAGAACGGTGGCTAGATAGGCAAGTGGCAGAGGGGAATCCCGTTTTGCCGCCCATTGAAGAACGGGAAACCGCCAATAAAAACGAAGATGGGACGCGCTACGGCAATCCGTTTGAAATTTTGACTCCCGAAGAATTGGAGGAATTAGAAGCGAAAGAAAAAATGGCCAGAATAAAAGTGCCTCCAATTCCGCCAGAAATGTATGAAGAATTGGAAAGGGCCATGAAGGAGGGCGAAGAAGATAATGCTTTGGAAATAGAAAAATATCGGAAGAGATCTGTTAAGCATTCTATGCCAGCAGCAGCGCTTACTGCTAAAGAAACATGGAAAGAGTTTTTTAAAAGTTTTTTTAGATTTTAGAAAATCAACAAAAAAGCCCGCGAGCGGGCTTTTTTGTTGGGAGGCTATTTATCATCCCTGCCGTCTGCTCTTTTGGGCGGAGTTTGAAGGGTGTCTCCGGAATTTTCGGAACCCCTGTCCTCGCTTTTTTCCGTGTCAGTTTTATCCTTATCTGTTTTTGGAGTGGCGGCATCTTTATCATCAGCCATGGTATTAAAATATAATTTAATTATATTATCGTCCGTGCTAATTTCGGCCTTTGTAGTATTTAAGACGAGCAAAGCACGCCGTACTTACACAAAAAACAAACGCTTCAACCTATGGTTGAAGCGTTTGTTTTTTTGCATGAACAACTAATTATTCAGCAGCTGGAGCTCCGTGAGTTTCAGGGGCTTTCGCACAACATTCTTTCCCTGGCTTTCCTGAACCGCATTTGCAAGGTTCACAGCACTCGTTTCCTGGTTTTCCAGAACCACAAGCGCACATTTTTACTTCGTCTGACATATGTTTAAATAAAACTTGATTTTTGTATTGGGACCTTTCTTAATTCGACTATATCATGTAATATGAAATTAACCTAATTATTAAACAACATAAACCATGGAAATTGTAAAAAGAAACTTGCCCCGCGACGTGTTTTTGCATTTGTTAGCTATGGTTACATTGTATTGGTCAGCCATCAGTTTTATAACCCTATGCCACAATGTGCTCAATTATCTTTTGCCGGCGGTAACTGATTATGGTTACGCGGGTTTTACCGGCTCCATCAGATTCGCTGTATCCTCGTTAATCATTGTCTTCCCTATTTTTATTGCCACCTCTTGGTTTCTTAACAAGATTTACAATAGGGAAACGGATGTGCGGGAATCTAAAATCAGAAAGTGGCTGATTTACCTGACCCTCTTTGTCACCGCCTTGGTTATTATTGGCGACCTGGTTTACACCATTAACGTTTTTTTGGGGGGCGAGGTAACGTTGCGGTTTATCTTAAAAGCCCTTTCTATTATAGTAGTGGCGGGAGTGGTTTTTGGCTATTATTTAGATGATGTGCGAAGAGACGCGCCGTCAAAACTGGCAACATATTTTGCCTGGGGTTCGGCAGTGGTGGTACTGGCCGCTTTAGTGGGATCCTTTTTTATCATTGGATCGCCCGCCCGCGCCAATTTAGAAAAAATTGACCAAATAAGAGTTAGTGATTTGCAAAGCATCCAAAGCCAGGTTGTTTACTATTGGCAGCGTAAGCAGGTTTTGCCAGCCACGTTAGCCGATCTAAATGATCCTCTTTCCAGCTACATGATTCCCAATGATCCCGAAACCAAGCAATCCTATGAATATATGGTAAAAGATGCGGCCACCTTGAAATTTGAATTGTGCGCCAACTTCGCATTGCCCGGCTCCACCGATGGCAGGGGAAATGCAAAAACCATGCCGGTACCAGCCATGTACCCCCATGACGGCCTTTCGCAAGCCTTTGACCACGCCGCCGGCCGGGTGTGTTTTGACCGCACCATTGATAAACAGCTCTATCCGCCGATTCCAGTTAAATGACCACCAAAGAGCTCGGTGAATTAGGCGAAAAGTTGGCCTGTGAATATCTTGTTGAAAAGGGGTTTAAGATTTTGGGGAAAAACTGGAGGATAAGTTTTGGAGAAATTGATATTATTGCGGGCAATAAAAAGACAATCCACTTTGTGGAGGTAAAAACCATTGCTGAAAACGGCATTGGTTTTTTTCCTGAAGAACATGTGGATTTCAGAAAGCAACACAAATTGCGCAACATGGCCCAAATTTGGCTGGAGAAACATAAATATCCCCAAGAAACCGCCCACCAAATTGATATTGTGGGCGTTTTGGTAAACGAAACCGCCCGCCACGCCAAACTACACTATTTCCCCAACGCGGTAGGCGGAGCCTAAACACGCATACGGCTGTGTGTTATAATAAAGTATGAACAACGAAATGATTTCTTCTCCAAATACGGATTTTGAGAGTATTAAGAAAATTGATGAGCATGGGATTGAATATTGGGAAGCGCGTCAGCTACTTCCAGTTTTGGGTTACGAGAATTGGCAGAAATCTGAAGAGCTCATAGTAAGGGCAACCCGGGCATGTATGCAGAGCGGCGAGGCTGTGGAAAACCATTTTAACCGTATGGTTAATATGGTCGAAGTTGGCTCTGGGGCCATGCGTCAGGTAAAAGATTATAAACTGGATAGATATGCTTGTTATTTAATAGCCCAAAATGGCGACCCAAATAAGTCTCAAATCGCCTTGGCTCAGACTTATTTCGCCGTACAGACGAGGAAACAAGAAATTTTTGAGCAGTTATCCGATGCAGACAAAAGATTATTTATCAGAGGAGAAGTTTCTCATCAAAACAAAAAATTGTTTAAAACTGCGAAGGGTGCCGGTGTCACCAATTTCGGTTCGTTTAATAACGAAGGCTACCGCGGTTTATACGGTATGAATTTACCGGATATAGAAAAGCGAAAAAACATTAAAAAAGGCGAATTGTTGGATGTGGCGGGGTCAACCGAATTGGCGGCAAATTTATTCAGGATTACCCAAACGGATGAAAAAATCAGGAAAGATAATATCAAGGGCCAAGATTTGACCACAAGAGCCCATTTTATGGTGGGCGGAAAAGTGAGACAGACGATTAAAGATATCGGCGGAGTGCTGCCCGAAAATCTGCCAGCGGAAAAACATATCAAGCAGTTAAAAAGCGAAAAACGGAAGCTGAAGAAGGGTGTTTTATAAACACGCATACGGCCGTGTGCGTGTTTAGTGGAAGTGCCCTTGATTTATCAGTTTTAAGCTGATATAAGATATCTAGAACCTTTTTTCGCTTTTCAGAGGAGATTTCAAAATGCATCCCCGGCTACTAAGAATGTTGCTTCCCACCCTGCTTGTGCTCATTGGTATCGCCCTGGTTATCGGCGGGATTATGGAAGAATCTGCTTTTGCGCTCTTGGGCGCTCTCTTTTGCCTGATTCTTGCCGTAGTAGAAGCCACTTTACCGCCGGTTTCCCACAAAAAGTGAGTTTCCCCGCAGTTTCGCCCGGCTGACCCTGGGCGATTTTTTTGTTAAACGTGTTGACAGGCGGACGGGGTTTTGCTAGACTTATGTTAATTAATACTGAATTAATCCATGTCCGCCTGAAAACGGGCATTTATTTTTAGAAAAAATTATGGACATCAAATCATTTCAACGGGCGTTGGCCCAAATTGCGGAGGCGCGGGGAATTTCACCGGAATCTATTATTGAAACCATAGAAGCGGCTTTGGCGACTGCTTATAAAAAAGATTACGGGCAAAAGGGGCAGAAAATAAAGGCCAAGTTCAACCAGGTTTCTGGTGATGCCCAGTTTTGGCAGTTAAAATTGGTGGTTGACGAAAGCATGCTGTACACACCAGAAGAAATTGAAGAACTGAAGGCTCAAAAATTGGTGCCCCAGGAAGACTTTATGTTGCCGCGCGAGGGTGAAGAGGCGGCGCAAAAAAAGGTGGTTTTCAACCCGGAAAAGCACGTGATGATTGACGATGCCAAAAAGGCAGAGCCAAGAATTAAGCTGGGTGAAGAATTGGAAATTCCGTTGATTTCAAAGCAAGACTATGGCCGCATTGCCGCCCAAACCGCCAAGCAGGTGATTTTGCAGAAAATCCGGGAAGCGGAAAAGGGTGCCATTGCTAGTGAATACAAAAGCAAAGAAGGTGAAATTATTTCAGGGGTTATCCAGCGCATTGAAGGCAGCACGGTGCTGGTTGATATTGGAAAAACGTTGGGTATTTTGAATCGTGAAGAACATATTCCCGGTGAATTTTACAAACAAGGCCAGCGCTTAAAGTTTTACATTTTAAAAGTGGAAGACACTCCAAAAGGTTCAGCCGTGCTTTTGAGTCGGGCGTATCCAAAATTGGTTTCACGATTATTTGAATTGGAAGTGCCGGAAATTTCCGGGGGCATTGTGGTAATTAAATCTATCGCCCGTGAACCTGGCTATAGAACCAAAATGGCGGTGGCCTCAACGGAAGAACGGATTGATCCGATTGGTAGCTGCGTGGGCCAGCGCGGAACCCGCATTATGGCGGTGATTAACGAATTGGGCGGGGAAAAGATTGACGTGATTGCCTACCATGAAGACCCGCAAAAATATGTGGCCAATTCCCTTTCACCGGCCAAAATTGCCAAAGTGGAAATTAATGAAAATAATTCCGCCACCGTTTTTGTGCCCGAAGACCAGCTTTCATTGGCCATTGGAAAAGAAGGTAGGAATGTAAGGTTGGCCGCACAATTAACCGGATGGAAGATTGATATTAAGACAGCAGAAAAGCCAAAGGCCGCAGAGGGAGAAGAGGTAAAAGAGGAGGAAGCAGCTGAGGAAAAAGAGGAAAAGCCGAAAAAGAGAAAGAAAAAAGAAGTTGAGGAGGAAAAGGTAGAGGAGCCAACAGAGGAAGCTCCAAAAGAATAATTAATATTAAAAATAATTAATAGCAAGTAAGGTGTCGCAACAAAAATCGGGCCTAGCTGAATATTATCTATAAAAATTTCAGCCTGATTTTTGAAGTGAATTTCCTCGCTTCGCTACAGAAATTCATGACTCTCATACAGTATTTCCCAATTATCGTTTCGCTCTTTACCGTTGCGTTTTCGGTGTTTTTGGTAATGCAGATTCAAAAATCTCCTGCTGCCAAAGATAAGGCTGTGGCTATTGCCGCCGCCATTCAGGAAGGAGCGATGGCGTTTTTGAAGCGCCAATATCAAACCGTGGCTGTAGTTGCTGCGGTGTTGTTTGTTTTACTATTTATTTTTTTGGGTTGGAAAATTGCCATTGGATTTTTAATCGGTGCAGTGCTTTCAGCTTTTTCAGGATTTATTGGTATGTTTGTTTCAACCATCGCTAACACCCGTGTGGCCCGCGCTTCAGAACGCGGCATGGACCACGCTTTGGATTTATCATTTAAAGGAGGCTTGGTTACCGGCCTGATGGTGGTGAGCCTTGGGCTTTTGGCCGTGGCCGCTTATTACTTTGCCACCGGAATTTCTGGCTTGATTGGTCTTGGATTCGGTGCTAGCTTGATTTCCGTGTTTGCCAGGGTTGGCGGAGGCATTTACACCAAAGCTGCCGACGTAGGAACTGACATGGTGGGAAAGATTGAAAAAAATATTCCAGAAGACGATCCAAGAAACCCGGGCGTGATTGCAGATTTGGTGGGTGACAACGTGGGTGACGACGCCGGCATGGCCGCGGACATTTTTGAAACCTATTCAGTGGCCATGGTTGCAACCATGATTTTAGCTGCCCTGCTGTTCCCCCGCTCGCCGCAATTTATTTTACTTCCATTAATGCTTTCCAGCGTTTCTATGTTGACCAGCATTATTGGAAGTTTCTTTGTAAAACTTGGCAAAAGCAAGTCAATTATGGGCGCTATGTATAAAGGGTTGATAGTTTCTGTGGTGCTTTCAGCCATCGCCTTTTATCCGTTGATCAGCAACATGATGAGCGGGCAAGATATTTCTGTGATGAATTTATACCTTTCCACGTTGGTTGGTTTGGTCATCGCCGCCGGAATGTTTGTGATTACCGAATACTACACGTCTAAAAAATTCAGCCCGGTCAGGTCAATTGCTAACGCCGGCGCAACGGGCCACGGAACGAACGTGATTCGCGGTTTAGGAATTGGCATGCAGTCAACCGCTTTCCCCGTTTTATTAATTGCCGCCGGAACTATTATCAGTTTTCAATTAGCCGGTATTTATGGAGTTGCGCTTGCCGTTGTTTCTATGCTTTCTATTTCAGGTATTGTGGTTGGTGTTGACGCTTACGGCCCAATCACTGACAACGCCGGAGGAATCGCCGAAATGAGCGGCATGGCACCAGAAATTCGCAAAATCACTGATGCGCTTGATGCCGTGGGAAATACCACCAAAGCCGTTACCAAGGGTTACGCCATTGCTTCTGCCGGGCTTGCCGCTTTAGTATTATTCTCTGCTTACACCCAAGAAGTGGCCAATAAAATTGGCGGGGGCATGGTGGTGTTTGACCTTTCAAATCCAAAAGTGATTGTAGGTTTGTTGATTGGAGGTTTGCTTCCCTACTTGTTTGCCAGCTTCTTGATGGGCGCGGTGGGAAAAACTGCCGGCAAAGTGGTTGAAGAAGTTCGCCGCCAGTTCCGCGACATTAAAGGGTTAATGGAAGGCACTGCAAAACCGGAATATGGAAAGTGTGTGGACATTGTAACCAAAGCTGCCATTAAAGAAATGATGATTCCGGCATTAATCCCCGTAGTCGCCCCAATTTTAGTGGGTTACTTTTTGGGAGTCCAAGCGCTGGGAGGATTGCTGATTGGAGCTACTGTTACAGGCCTGTTTGTAGGCATTTCTATGACCACCGGAGGCGCCGCTTGGGACAACGCTAAAAAGTACATAGAAGAAGGAAACCTAGGCGGAAAAGGCAGTTTCGCCCACCAAGCCGCAGTAACCGGCGACACCGTCGGCGACCCCTACAAAGACACTGCCGGCCCAGCCATTAACCCGATGATTAAGGTGCTGAATATTGTAGCTCTGTTGATAGTTGCGTTCCTAGTATAAATTTTAATTAAAAGCTATATTATATGGAACATGAAAAATCGGATCCAGTAGTAGAAAAACCCAAAGGTTTTATGGTTAGGGTTAGAGGAAACTTTGAAGGAGTTGTTAGTGATCTATATGCGCGTCGTAACTACATGGGTTATGCCCTAAGTCCAAAAGAGGTATCCATGAAGGAGGGCGGTGTTTTTAGTGAAAACGATGCAAAATTGGTACAAATGCATTACAAAAACGACGCAACAGAAATTGTTCCAGTTGATGTCGAGCCTGATGCTGTTGCTTAGCTAATTTTTAGTGGAAAACAATAGATGAAAACAGAATTAAAAAAATTACCCAAGTCGCAGATTGAGATTGATTTTGAGTTAGATGAAAAAGAGTTTGAGGAATATTTTAAAAAGGCTCTCACCCACTTGAAAGAACATGTGAAAATGGATGGGTTTCGTGCGGGGCAGGTGCCGCTGGAAATGGTGGAAAAAAGGGTGGGTGCGGAAAATGTGTTAATGGAAGCGGGAGATTTGGCGGTGAAAAAATCATACGCCAAGTTTATAACCGAAAATAATTTAGAACCTATTGGGGATCCGGATGTGCAGATTGTCAAAATTGCTAAAGGGAACCCATTTTTGTTTAAGGTGACGGTTTCCGTGTTGCCGGAAATTGAATTGCCGGATTATAAGGAAATCGCCAAGGGTATAAAAGGCAACGGGGTTTCAGTTGACGATAAAGAAATTCAGGAAACGCTGGAATATTTGCAAAAAAGCCGTGCAAAATTCAGCCAAGTTGACCGGGCGGCGCAAAATAAAGACTTTGTGGAGATTGAGTACACCAACAAAGATATTAACGAAGGAAAAACGGTTAAAGATCGGTTTATTTTAGGCGAAGGCGGATTTTTGAAAGATTTTGAAGACAATATTTTGGGCATGAAGGCGGGTGATGAAAAAGAGTTTTCTGCCAAATTCCCAGACAACGCCATTAAGAACCTTGGTGGAACCATGGGGCAATTTAAGGTGAAAATGATTTCCGTGCAAACCATGGAATTGCAGGAAATTAATGATGATTTTGCCAAGATGTTGGGCGTGTTCGACAGCTTAGTGGCTTTGAAAGAAAATTTGAAAGAAGGCATTACCTTAGAAAAGCAAGAAACCGAAAAGCAACGCAAGCGCGGCGAACTGTTGAACAAAATTGCCGAAAAAATTACCTTTGAATTGCCGGAAAAAATGGTGCAGTATGAGCAGGAAAGGCTGTTTGAAGACATGAAAAACCAGGTGAGCCACCAGTTTAAGATGACCCTGGAGCAGTATTTGCAAAATGTGAAAAAAACGGAGCAAGAAGTGAAAGATTCTTTCAAATTAGAAGCGGAAAAGAGGATTAAAGACTTTTTGGTGTTGCGCCAGGTTGGCAAGGCCGAAAAGGTGGAAGTTTCAACTGAGGAATTGCAAGAAGAGATGAATAAAGCCGTCAAGAATTATAGTAAAGAGCAATTGGAGAAAATTGACATTAACCAGCTTCGGGAGTATAGTAAAGGAGCGAAGTTTAACGAGAAAGTGTTCGCGTTATTAGAAAATTTTAGCAAGTAATAAGATGCCAATAGTACCAACTATTGTAGAAAAAACACAGCGCGGTGAGCGCGTATACGACATATTTTCTAGGCTTTTAGAAGAGCGTATTATTTTTTTGGCTGGGCCGGTAACCGATATGAACGCAAATGTGGTCATTGCACAAATGCTTTATTTGGTTTCCAAAGACCCGAAAAAGGATATTAAGCTTTACATAAACAGCCCTGGCGGTTCAGTAACCGCCGGTTTAGCAATCTATGACACGATGCAGTTCATCCAATGCCCGGTTTCCACCATTTGCGTGGGGCTTGCGGCTTCCATGGGGGCGGTGCTTTTAGCTGCTGGTTCAAAAGGCAAACGGTTTGCCCTGCCTAATGCTGAAATCATGCTGCACCAGGTGGCCAGCGGAGTCCAAGGACAGGCAACGGAAATTGAAATTGCAGCCAAGCAGATTATAAAAATCAAAGGCAAGATCAATGAGATTCTGGCCGGAAAAACAGGGCAACCCATGGCCACCATTGAAAAAGACACTGACCGTGATTTTTATATGACCGCCGTTGAAGCCCAAAAATATGGGCTGATTGACGAAGTCATAGAAGGAACTAAGAAATAGCTTTTAGCTTATAGCTTTCAGCTTTCAGAAAATGTGTCATGTACGGGCCCACTACGTTGGTGGGTTTGTTTTAATTATTAACATTTGAAACCATGGACACTATTATATCATTGCTGCTGTTGGCATTGGCGCTGGCGGCGGGAATTATTGTGGGTTATTATATTCGCCAATCAATTGCCAAGCAACGGGCAGGGTCTTTAGAGGCCAAGCTAGTTAAAAAGGTGCAAGACACCAAAGAGGAAACGGCTAAGTTGATAAAAGAGGCCGAAGTGAAGTCTTCCAAGATTTTGCAGGATTCGCAAAAAGAAGTTGATGACCGCCGCCGGGAATTTTTAAAAGCCCAGCAGCTCATTTTAGATAGGGAAAAATTATTGGAAGAAAAAATCACCGGGTTTGAGAAGAAAGAAGTTGAGCTTGGCCAAAAAGTGGAAAAACTAAAAGAAGTGAAAGAAAACTTAGACAAGTTGCGCCTTGAAGCGGAGGGTAAACTGGAAAAAGTAGCCAGTTTGACGCGCGAAGACGCCAAGAAAGAATTATTGGGTTTGGTGGAAAAAGATTCTGAAAAAGACTTGCTGGAACGTATGAGAAAAATGGAAGAATCCGGCCAAGATGCCCTGGCAACCAAGGCGCGGGAAATTGTCACCCTGGCCATCCAAAAATGCGCCGTGGCCCATACGGTGGAACTAAGCACGACCACCCTTACCTTGGCCAGTGAAGACTTGAAGGGCAGGATTATTGGAAAAGAAGGCCGGAATATTAAAACCTTTGAAAAACTGACAGGTGTTGAGCTGATTTTAGATGAAAGCCCGGATTCGGTGGTCATTTCTTGCTTTAACCCCATCCGCCGGCAAATTGCCAAAATGGCTTTGGATAAACTGATTGCCGATGGCCGCATTCAGCCAGCCAAGATTGAAGAGAAAATTGCGGAAGCTACCGCGGAAATTGCCGATGTGATCAAGAAAGCCGGTGAAAAAACCATGTTTGAAATGAACCAACTGGCCGCCCATGAAAAACTGGTGCAAATTTTAGGCAGGCTGCATTACCGCACTTCCTATGGCCAAAACGTGCTTGCCCATTCCATGGAAGTGGCCTTGATTGCCGAAACCATTGCTGAGGAGCTGGGAGCTAACGCCCAGGTGGCAAAACGGGCTGGCCTGTTTCATGATATTGGAAAGGCGCTTGACCAGCAAATGGAAGGCAGTCATATTGAAATTGGTATTAAAATTTTGGAAAAGTTTGGCGAAAAGCCGGAAATCATTCACGCTATGCGCAGCCACCACGGCGATTACCCAATTGATTCCATTGAAGGCACCATTGTGATTGTGGCCGACAGTATTTCTGCTTCACGACCGGGCGCGCGAAAAGACAGCATTGAAAATTACTTGCAACGCTTGAAGGCTTTGGAAGATATTGCCAACCGGTTTGAAGGGGTTGAGAAGACTTACGCCATTCAAGCTGGCCGGGAAATCCGCGTGTTCGTGAAGGCGGATAAGGTTGATGATTTGGGTGTGGCAAAAATGGCCCGCCAGATTGCCGCCAACATTGAAGAAGAGTTAAAGTATCCAGGAGAAATTAAGGTGACGGTTATTCGTGAAAATAGGGTGATTGAGTACGCCAGATAATTTAATTTGCAAGCGCATCAAGGACGTCCTTAATTTTTTGGGCGTCTTTTTTGCTGATGGCAGAGGGCGCTTGAATAGAACATGTTTCCCCGCTTTGCAGGCTTATGTCTAATTTATGCACACCCTTGTGGGTTGGGAAAGATAAGTTGTGGAGAGATGTATCTTTCGCATCATCTTTAATGTCCCGCACCGTATATTTACGGTGCTTGGCTTCCCAGTGGACAATGGCGTCAGGTTCTTTGCCGTACCTTTTGTAATCTTGGATGACTTTTAAAAACCGCCCCTTATAAGTGTTTAGCGATTTCATGCTAAACGAGTTTTTATGTTTGCCGATCAGGCTTAAATAAATTTCATCCATCCTTTCTTCCAGTAATTTTAGTGACTCCCGCTCATCCGGCGTAACCACCGTATCAAACAACTTCAAAGCCGCCCGCTTGCCGTGCGCTGTATTAGCGGGATATTTTCGATTTTTCTTCGCCAGGTCTACAAACTCGTATAACTTATTAAATTCATCCATATATTTATATCTTATATATCTAGTATAACAAAAAACATCTATCTTTGGAAAGATAGATGTTTTAGATGCTGGGCGACCGAGGAGATTCGAACTCCCGCTAGCGCTGCCACAGAGCGCTGTGCTAGGCCACTACACTACGGCCGCCATAAAACTTTTGTCGGGGTACTCGGATTCGAACCGAGATTAAGTCGTCCCAAACGACTCGTGCTGCCGTTACACTATACCCCGTTTTTCTATTTTGCTTTACTTAACTTTTGAAACCGCTGATCATGATGCCAAATCTTCCCGTAATGTATTATCCTGTGGCAGTTAGCACAAACAATAACACATTTTTCAATTTCTTTTTTCACTCTCTCTATTCCAAAATGATTGTAACGCGCAGATCCAATTGAAAACTCTTTATTGTCAGCAGTATGATGAAAATCTAGTACTCTATGGTCTTTTGTGCCACACTTTATGCAGCCACTTTTTATCTTATAGCTATCCAGTATTTTTTGATATTTCTCTACAAGCGCTTTTTTAGTTTTTCTATAACAAAATCTGCATTTTAAACGACGGTAGATTTTATCAGGCGTAGAAAGGGCAACGCCGAAATCAGATTCTGGATAATGTTGATTGCAGTACTTGCACAGCTTCATTATTTGATTATAGTACTTTTGGGAGCTGGAAGCAAGGTTCGAATTATCAAAGATTAAGAAATAGAAGCTGTGTAGATTATATCTTATGAAACCTTCCTTGTCAAAGGAAAAAAATCATGATAAGATTTAAATCAATTGTAGGGGTTGGCCCTTGTAGTTCAATGGACAGAACAACGCTCTTCTAAGGCGTATATGGGGGTTCGATTCCCTCCAAGGGCACAAACGCGCGCGGGTATCGTATATCGGTATTACCTTAGCTTTCCAAGCTAATGAGTGGGGTTCGACTCCCCATACCCGCTCCACAATAAAACTTTTTTCTTTTTTTCCGAGGAACCGACGGACGGCGACGACGGCCCCCCACGGCGTTTTGAACGGGATTTCCGTTGCGTTTTGTGTTTTTTCTCTCGCCTCGCGGTTTTGTAAAATGAGGTTCGAGCCGACGATTTCTTTGATTGCAACCTTTTTCTCAAAAAGGTTGCTTTCGTTTGATATTTTCTCTAGGGATTGTGCTTGGATTATCCAATTTCTCATCGGTTCGATCCAACCAGTTTGGCGTTGTTGGAAAGTGGATATTTTCTCTTCCAAAGACTTTTTCTCGGATAGTAGTTTTCCCTTTTCCACACGATAAATCTCCCTATCAATATCTTGTTCTAAATATCCGTCCAACAATCTTTGGAGTTTGATGGAAATTTCCATAATCCTGCTTTTGTTTTCCTGAACAAAAGGGGTAAAAGATTGGGCGGAGTTGGTTCTGTCTTTTTCTAACATTTTGTTTATTTCGTCCGCCCAATCTTTTTTCAAAGAAAATGTTTGGAGTAAATGAGAAATTTGCTCATCTAGTTTTTCTTGGCGGATACAAGGTTCATTGCATTTGATTGTTTTAGATTTGTGGGTGCAGTGATAGTAAGTGTAATAGTGTTCATTCCCATTCTTCTGTTTTTTAACCTTGTATTCGCCGGTAATTGCCATTTGGCAATTACCACATTTTAGTAATCCACAAAAAGGCTGTGGCTCATTTTTTTGCTTGTGGTGGGGTCTTCCTCTATGTTTTAGAATTTCTTGAACTTTATCAAAAATCTTTTTTGAAATTATTGGTTGATATTTTCCTTCGTAAATTTCCCCAGCATATCTGAATAGTCCAATGTAAAAAGGATTTGATAGGACAAAGGAAATTCTATCTCGTGGCAATTCTTTGCCACCCCTTGTCCTAACTCCCTGTTGTGCTAAAAAGTGAGAGATGTCTTCAAGACGAGAAGCATTTTCGCTGTACAGCGAAAATGCTTTGCGAATAATAGCAGATTTCTTTTTATCCACCACCACACTTTTTGTCCTCGAGTCATTGATATATCCAATGGGAGCAAAACTTGGATATTCGCCCCGTTTCACTTTTTGGCGTAAACCCCTCTTTGTATTTTCCGAAAGATTATCTACATAATATTTACTTTGTCCGAAAGCCATGTTAAGCATGAATTTTCCTTGAGATGTGGAATCACACCAAAAGGTGGGAAACTTCAAGCTTTGAAGTTTCCCCGTGTCTAACAAATAGATAATTCTTCCACCATCGACAGAATTGCGTGCTAATCTGTCAGGATGCCACGCCAAAATTCCGTTGGCTTCACCTTTTTCTATGCACAAAACCATGTCATTGAAAATTGGTCTGCCGGGAATTTTGGCAGATTTTTTTTCAATCAGCACATCAATAACTTCAAGATTTTCTGCTTTGGCAAAAGCACGCAATTCTGCGATTTGGTCTTCAATAGAGCGAACTTGTTTGTCTTCTACGTCGGTGGATTTGCGAACGTACAAAAAGAATTTTTGCATAGATTTTTTAAACTAAAAGCGACTGGAAAACAGAAGGCTAATTGTTGAAGTTAACCAGTTTCCAGCCGCTTTTAATATTTTATTTTGGAAATAAAATACCTCCTGTTCAACTAATTAACTTCAACAATTTCATTTTACCACAACAAAAGAAAAAGCAACAACGAACGACGACGAACCTCATTTTGCAAAACCGTAAAACGCAACTTTTCGGAACGGACGGAACGGTTCCCCCCTTACAAAAACAGTGGGCCGCGCTTCGCGCGGCCGTCCAACTCGTCGGTCGAAAATCAAAAAGTTTTATTGTGGAGTACATTTACAACGAGGCTCGAACCCATTTTATGGAGAACGAGTGAGTTTTTGCTCCCGCGCCCGCGGGCGCGGGAGCAAAAACGACAAACGAACGGCGACCGACAAGCAAAAATTTTCTCCCCCAGCCCAGAAAATTTTTGCTTGAACGCCGTTAAAAAACTTGACTTGCGGATATGGTTTGCTATGATTAACTCATGAAAAAGACAATGTTAGAATTTAGTCTTCCAGTATCTATTTTGCGAGAAGGAAAAAAATATATCGCTTATACTCCAGCGCTGGATTTGTCTACTTCGGGTAATACCTTTGACCAGGCGAAAAAACGGTTTGATGAAATCGTTCATCTTTTTTTTGAGGAAATTATGAAAGAAAATACCACAGAGGAGGTGCTAACAGAATTAGGATGGCAAAAAGTTCACGAAAAATGGAATCCGCCGATTGTGATTTCTAATGAATCGCAAATGGTTAAACTTTCTTATTAGTATGGCAGGTATCAAACCTATCCATTGGAAAAAGTTTGAAAAGTTTCTTTTGTTCACAGGATGCAATTTTGAAAGGGAAAAGGGCG
>Ga0209515_10003463_pt1 | contig 22567 bp, 18 predicted proteins | sample Subgroupgradi54m_FD_187454 | JGI IMG/M metagenome (GOLD analysis project Ga0209515, IMG submission 187454) | Subsurface groundwater microbial communities from S. Glens Falls, New York, USA - GMW60B uncontaminated upgradient, 5.4 m (SPAdes)... ... | reverse complement strand
GAATTCCATTTAAGATATCTTGCATGTCATTTATGAGATAATCTATTTGATCTATTTCATCTACTGCCTCAGCTATTTGCCCATCGGCAATTTTTTGTTTTATATCTGCAAGTAAATTATTTACCTCAATAACACCTTGTAAGTGTATACCTATCTTTGTTGCATTAGATTGTAATGCATTGATACGATTTTGTATATCGATGTATTCTTTGTCAAAATGCTCGATGCGCCCCTTGTTATAAATGTCAATTGCACTTTGAAGATAACTATATTGGTCAGTGGCATTAATTAGCTCCTCAATATTTTTTGCATGCTTCAAGTTTTCTATGGATTTTTGTAGTTGATCTATAGTAGATTGAGGCAGACCTAATTCTTTTGCATGATCTATTAATTTATTGATCTCTACAATCGTGTTAGCTACATACTCCTTTACCTTTTCAGCCCTATACGAAGCTACTAAGGTTTGTAATTGATTGTCTATATTATCAAGCAATCCTTCAGCTATTGCGAATTGCTCTTGTGCTCCATATAAATTGCCAGCCGCAAGTAGTTTCTTGGTTGTCTTTATTGCGTTATTATAGTCTGTGAAGTTAATGGTTACATTATTTTTGATAGCCAAGCTTCTAAGCTCGTCAGCATGATTTTTAGAATTTATAATACTATCTACAAGTGCGCTTATTTCGTCTGCATGATTATTAGTAGAATTATTGTGATTTTCCTCTTCCTGATTCATTATTAAAGTGGCATTCCTAAATTGTGGCATGGCCTTAAAGGCATGAATCTTTGCAGTTTCAAAGTCTCCACCACTAAGAGCCTTTAGAGCTCCGTCATATTCTATTAAACCATTGGAGTATGAATAGTTTGCATCAGCAGGAATTGCAATACCTTTTCCTTTCAATTCATCTATCTTTAACTTGACTTGCCCATTAGACTCGTTTATGACTGTCTTTAGTGCTGTTAGAAAATCATAATGGTATACAACAGCAGATGCATTACTTGAAGGCGGTTGTTTTGCGTTTTGTTGCTCCTGGCCTTTTTGTATATGGTCTTCGTGGGTGCCATTTTGGTTGTTGTTTCCCCCCGGTTCTGCAAAAGCATTAATTTTAGAGACTATACTATTTTGGTCAGGCAAAGAACCTAGGTTACCGACTAGACTAAAAATCATCAAAGATGAGAGAACGAAGTACGATAGTATTTCTTTATTCATAGCGATTCCTCTGTTTACACAGTATATGAAAAACCGTTTCGATGTGCCAACGATTTGGTTCTCTGGTATACTAATACAAACTGTAATCTGGTTCGAACGGTTCGAATCCATCTATTATGAAGAAATCATACTAGTGTAGAATCAGTACAAGGACTCTAATGGATGGATCTACTCCAAGTCATTTGTTAGAAACACAAACTGTTGATTCAATTCTAGGATAGAACTTTTTTCCAAACCTCTTTTATAGAAAAATTCACTACTTTACTTTAATGGACACAAAAATATTTGGAGGCCTATGCGTTCTTGTCTTGATTGCTGGCATTGGCAGTTTTGCATTAGAGCATTCTGCATATGCGCAACCTAAGACAAAGGTGGATTTGCAGAAAGAAAATCGAGCTAAAGCGCAAGAGAAGATAACAAATGATGAAAAGACAAATCCTAAGATGCAAAAGTTTAAGGAACTAGCAAGCAAGATGACGCACGCTAAATTCAAAGTAAACAACAAGTCAAAACGCTAAAGAAATAGTGAGTCCTTTTAGAGTCACGATATATTGACGTTGATTATTATCTTAACCATGGGGTAGCTACAAACCCTCTTCCATAATTTTTATTCTAATTCTCAAACGGATTCATTGATAAAGCAAAAATAGTATTCCCATAAATTACTCACAAAAAACTATTTTTACAAGGTTATGATTTTGAGGAACAGAATCAACTTTATTTAGTTTTAACTCCTAACATCCCGAGAGAGGGTTTAGTTGTACGCAAAATTTGCGTCATGTTTTGTTCTGTGTATATTAACAATCTTAATTGTGTCAGCATCACAGGCATTTGCGTATCCAACTTCTACCCCGGGATATGTACCTCCTCCAGCTGGAAATACTGTTGATGTAACCTTTGATACTAATTTCCCAAGCTCTGGTTCTCCACTAAGCTACGGAAGTTATCTTGATTCACCTGCTGGATGGTATTCTTCTATATTGACGGTTGACGGACAACAGGTTGGTTTTATGAATGTTCATAACACAGCGCAAATGCAGTTCATGGGACCTGTAAAATTTTCCTGGAGTGTGGGAACAACTCATACATATTCTTGGGCAACAACATTCTCAGGCACGTCACAGACTTGGCAATTTAGCTCTGTCTCTGGTCTTGCCTCGGACCAGTCTGGTACCATAACTGTAAGCTCAGCCGGTTCCATAACGGCAAGCTATGCACAAAGTGCACAACCACCCCCTCCTAGTGGTCCAGGTCCAGCTGCAGCTCCTCCGCCAGACTGTGGAGGATTATATTTTCAAACTCCTTCTGCGTTTCCTTCGGGAAAATGTCATCATGATAATGGTGACAGATATTTTCTTTTCAAGTTGGGAGAAAACTTGTACTATGCAGTTGTAAGGGAGGTATATGCAGGTAGCTATGATTACTATACACTTCAACTCTCTGGCAAGGAGGTAATACTTGACAACTCTCCGGGTGCAAGCTATAACCTGTACGTCTATGATTCTGGCCAAAACGTCATAGGAAGTAGTACGCTAGGCTATGGGATGAAAAACACCATCACAATAACCCCACCATCGCCACAACCAGCTCCAGCACCAAGCTCCGGCGGGTCAAACCAGTTCGATGGTACTTGGGATGTAACTTTCACATATTCAGTCAATGGGCAAACACCATCTCAGATGCAGCTGAAATTTTATGTAACAAACGGAGTTGTAAGTCACCCACAAAATATTTTCAGTGGAATGGTAGATTCTAATGGGAATGTCTCTGTAAATTATTCAGAATGTGTTTCCCTTACAGGTGTTAGCAATCCAGGAACTGTGACAGGCATACTCAAACCAGATGGCACAGGAACAGGCACTTTTACTTGTGGTGCACAATATGGCTATGGAAATTGGGTTGCAACTAGAACTACGAACAGCCAATCCCAAGTACCTGCTGCCCCACCTGGCCAATTGACGCCAGCACGGGATCTTACCGGTACCTGGACAGGTTCAGCACAGTGGACAGATAGTTTCGATTACTATCCATCTTCTGTAACATGTAATTTTTCATCTGATTTTGAGCTTAATTTGAACCAAAATGGCGGCGCTCTAACTGGAGTGATTCAATACAACAACATTGTTCTTCAAAAGAGCAATAACGACCAGGCTTGTAAAATTGGTTTGAAAGCACCATGTTGTGACATCAACGACGGGGTTGTAAGTAGTTCATCACTCTCCGGCAGGATTGGCGACGGAGTGTTGGCAGGCTCTTTTACAACGGACCTAATGAGCGGAACCATAAAAGGAACAAGCGGTTTTGGTACTTTCAATCTAAGCTTCAAGGCCCAAAGACAATCCGTTTCTACCTCGCCTCAGTCAACTCTTCCAATACCTGCTCCACCTCCACAACAAACAACACCGACGCCGCAACAATCGGCGCAAGAACAATCCGTGTCTAAACAGCCTGTAAATTACAAGTCATATTACAATGCCACCTATGGTTTTACATTAGAATATCCAGATGATTGGAGCTACAATCAGAGTTTTGCTCAAAATGGAAATGGATTTGTAAGCTTTACCCCAAATGACAACTCGGGAAATATTGTATTTCAAGTTGTTTTCATAAAAGATGACATAAACTATCGTGGTCTCCAAGGTCAAGATTATCTAAATAAGATGATCCCTGATCTTTCAAGTGGGTGTTCTGGAAGCACTTTTGAAAATATTGGGTACCTCTGTACTGATTCCAAACTTCTTGACTCAAAAGTAGACAATTATCATGGCGGTCCTGCATACTCTGTGGCATACTCTTGGAAAGAGAAGACAAAAAATGGCAATGTCTTTAGCATGTCCACTGCAGCGCAATGGATTCCAGACGGTGATAATAGATGGGTATTAGCTGTTGTTGGAACTATGGACAAATTTTCTCAGTACAAAGACGAGATTGGTCATATGTCAGATTCGTTTGAACTAGATAATTATGAACCACCTTCAACTGAATCCATACCAGCCAATAATGTTGGACTACAACCAGTGATATCTGCCAGTTCGCAGGACATCGAATCCATCAATTCAGCTAAAGATAGTCAAACGATTGCGGCAGAGGTAAGTGTAGGAAACCAGAACATACAGACAAAATCAATAGACAACAATGTTGTGGTACACACTACAAATTCTGCATCAGATTCTCTTAACTTCAGCGTAAGTGCACCAGATCAAACCGGTCCTAAAATCATAGTCTTTGACCTTGGCAATGCCACCATTAACGTTGCAAATCTCAAGTACTTGGGAGTAATGTACGACGGACAAAAAATTGACCCTGCTGCAAGTATTGATGCGATGATTCATGCTAAAAGTAGTGACAGGCCCATGTTTGCAATAGTAGTCACACAGAGTGGAGCTCAAATCATGGTATTGATACCCCATTTCTCAACTCATACCATAACCATAACTAACATGTCAAAGGTAATCCCAGCTGTTCCGGAATTTCCATTCTCTATTCTTATTCTGCTAGTTGCAATAATCCCAATTGTTTTGATTTCGCGATTCAAACCCTCACAGGTCTTAACCCAATGAAATTCAGCTAATGATTCCATTTGATCATAGGGGAATTTCTTAGTTAGTCTAATTCTCTTTTTAAAAAACTTTTAACTTGATTTGTCACTCTCTCATCTTATGTCTAGCCTGCCACTATCACCAGGAACTTCACCAGAAGCAAAAGCTGCGACAAGAAAGATGCTTGATAACGAAATTGCATATCTTCAAAACTCGATACAAACTCATCAAAAAAACATTGCCGATTTACAAAAATCTGCAAGTACGCCAAGCATTGGAAAAAATGTTCCAAGTATGATTGCCCATGAACAGCGGGGAATTGATCTTGCTAACCGTGCAATTCAGGTATTACACGATCTTGAGCAATATTATAAAAGTCGTGGATGGTTATAAGAAATGGTACGTTGAATCAACACGATGACATATTTTTTGTTGGTTCATTTTCTATGGCTATGAAATTTCTGTTTTCAACGATCAAGTATTAATCATACTATTGATACGATTACTTGATGTTAGGCCCCTTAGCCATATATGGGATCTCAGCGGGGATTATTATTGTCATAACATTAATTTCTAAACAAATAATGATGAATTCAAAAAATGGGTGATTTCAAATACAGATTCAAATAAAGATACTTACAAAGGCAGTTTTTGGGATATAATTCGTGAAGGAGACTATTTTCCAAGCCTTGGAAGATTCCAGTTTTTTTTGTGGACCATTGTAATTTCTTTTGCCTTTCTTTCCATCTATTTGATTAGAGCAGACGGCGGAGTTTTTTCATTTGACCTCAAGGCATTACCAAATCAATTAATGGAATTAATGGGAATTAGTGTCTTTGTCCCTGTTGTGGGAAATGCCTTGTCAAAATACAAATATTCTGAGACGATATCAGACTCAATACCCCCACAAGATAAAATTCCACCATTTTCTACTATGTTTTTGGTTCTTGAAAGGAGAACCAAGCTTGGATGGACCGACATAAAGTACACAAATGTAGTAGATGATCTTCTAAAGAAAAGAAAAATTGAAAGGATCAAGATCAAGCTCGGCAGAGGATCTCCAAAAATACTCTACCAGAGACCAGGCAAAGTGCCTAGCATAAAGCACGAATATTATGTTGAACTGCTAGCGGAAAACCTCACCAAAAAAGGATATCAAGTAAGAAAGAACAGGGATGGAGCAGACCTTGAAGTTCCTGAAGTCAGGACGGCAATAGAAGTGGAGCTTGGAACATCCAACATTTCCGGCAACCTGAAAAGGAACTTGCAAAAATTCAGCCGAGTCATAGTTTGTTCAGATGATATCAAGCTTATTGAAACTCTTTCAGGTAAAATACGGACGAAGTTATGATCTGAATAAAGAAATTCTGAAGTTTTACGATGATGTTAAAAAATTCCTGAAATCAAAGACCCAAGATATAGTCCGAGCCGATATGAAAGATCTATACCCAAATGAGCTTGCAAACAAAATTGTGTCAGACTGGCTTGATAGACGAGGATACTAGTTTATTTTTTTATTAGCACTAGCTTAAGATTTACAAAAAAAATCAGACAGTCATATTAATTAAATTCAAAATTACTTTTCATCTTCTTCATAAAAATCAGGTCGTATCCTACTTCCATACAAATCAGGGTTTTTAGCTTCTCTTCTTCTTTTTATCCACAGACTAATTCCACCAAATACCATTGCTCCCAAAAGAATCATTCCTGGAATGATCCACGCTATACTCATTGCCATGGTATATCACAATGACATAACATGATAAAAAGTTCCTGTAATTATTCCAAAATAAAAACAATCGTGTACAGTATCCACTAGGATTCAAAATAAAATAAAATCGTCGCGTATAGTCTCTATGTATTATGACTGACTGATGTATTGGATTATTGGTAACGGCAGGCTCACCCCTCGCCGAAGCTTGGGATCTACACCTCCGTTCCATCAACGCCGTCTTCTGCGGCCATCCTTTGTCTTACGACGGGTTGCCTTTTCTCGGGATAGGCTTCCTCCTTAGATGCTTTCAGGAGTTAGCCTAAATGGCTTAGCTGCACGGCCTGCCTTATCAGACAACCGTTAAACCAGAGGCCACGCTGCTCTGTTCCTCTCGTACTCGGAGCAACTTCCCCTCAAGCAACCACGCTTCCATCAGGCAGAGACCGACCTGTCTCACGACGGTCTAAACCCAGCTCATGTTCCCCTTTAATAGGCGAGCAGCCTCACCCTTGGCCCCTGCTGCAGGGCCAGGATGGGAAAAGCCGACATCGAGGTACCAAACCGCGGGGTCGATAGGAGCTCTCGCCCGCGACGAGCCTGTTATCCCTGGGGTAATTTTTCTGTCACCACGAGCCCCCAATAGTGGGGACGTCATGGATCGCTAGGCCCGACTTTCGTCTCTGAATCCCGTGCGTTTGGAGATCCAGTCAATCCGGTTTTTGGCCTTGCCCTCTACAACGGATTTCTGACCCGTTTGAACCGAACTTTGGGCCCCTTTGATATCTTTTCAAAGGGGTGCCGCCCCAGCCGAACTGCCCACCTGCACCTGTCCCACAAGTGAATGTGGTAAGGGATACTGCAAGAAATGACCGGTGTTACACTTTCGCTTCCAATGCCCCCTGAAGGGCATTAGCATGGCTACCGATTACTCTATGCAATTCCAACTATACCGCAAGTACAAGCTGCAGTAAAACTCCACGGGGTCTTCTCTCCCCGATGGAAGATGCTGGACTGTTCGTCCAGCTTATGTGGCTTCACCGGGTTGTAGGCGGGGACAGCGGGGCCCTCGTTGTTCCATTCATGCGCGTCGGAACTTACCCGACAAGGCATTTGGCTCACTTCTGTTACTTTAGTGACCTCGTTTTAAGAACAATCGAGGCGAGTTTGCTTTTTGTTGCAAACCTCCCTGTATCGCTACAGGGGTCGGACTCTATCTTAATCGTTCAGAACGATTTCTGGCGTAGAGTCTCTGAGGATTCTAGGAAACGCGGTTTTATCTTTCTGTTCATTGACCAACAAAGATTTGCAATATTGGTCAAACCTTCAACAGTTAGATGTTTTTTGTGATCCATCAGTTCTAGTATTTCTCCGAATATTTCGAGATTCTTTTTCTTTTTAGTTCTCAGTGGATATTGCTTAAAGAACAAAACAATATTTCTGAGCTCGTACAGTTTTCTTATTCGGAGTTCCTTTCTTGCACTGTGATTTGTGACGACTTTACCAGCTCTAAAGAATTGTTGCAATTCTTTTAGTACTGATTCATCACGTTCATGTTGAACGATGCGAAACTCAGGAAGTACTTGCGAACCAATGGACATTTTTTCTACTTTGTTTATGGAAACGTGAAAGCATCCTTCGCCATCTACGAATCCACTTATCCACCGCGCATCTAGCCTTTCCTGCTGATTATCTGCAGTCATGGCATTTTCAGATTATCCAAAGATTTTAAGCTTTGAATAACCTAGCCTGAAATTCTCAGACTTTCCAGCATATGGCCAGATTTTACTAAGGCAATCCAATTGTTTACCTTAAGAGAGTCAGAGTTACTCCCGGCGTTTACAGGCCCTTAGCTCAGTTGAACCCAAGTTTTAGGTACCTGCACTGGCCAGGATTCAGTGACTATACACATCCTTTCGGACTAGCAGTCACCTGTGTTTTTATTAAACAGTCGGGACCCCCTTGTCACTGCGACCTACGGTCCCAATTCTTCATTAAGACCGCAGGCATCCCTTATACCAAAGGTACAGGACTAGTTTGCCGAGTTCCCTCGCCTACGGTATACCCGATACATCTTAGACTTTTCATCCAGCGCACCTGTGTCGGATCTCGGTACGGACATACAAACAACTCACTACACAGCATTTCATGGTCTCCTGGACTTGAGCAAACTCACCTAACGGCAAGCCACTCCTGCCTCGGATCGGTTCTCGCCATTACGGCACTCCCCAACCCTATAACAGTTCAATAAAACGACGGTTCTAAATGCCCTATCCGGAAGCAAAACTGTGTAGATTATAACGTCATTTGTAAGGTACTGGAATATTAACCAGTTTCCCATTCGGGTGACTCTGTTGAGGTCACTCTTAGGATCGACTAACTCCCGGCTGACGACGCATTGCCGGGAAACCCTTACGCTTGCGATGGTATGGATTCTCACCATACTATGCTGTTACTGCCGCCAGGATCTGCAATAGGAACCGGTCCACAGGACCTCAAGGCCCTGCTTCGACCCAATCCCTACGCCTAACTACCATGCCTTGTTAAAATAACAAGAATCCGAGGTATCGGTGCTTTGCTTTAGCCCCGTCCATTTTTGGGGCATCGAAGCTCGGCAGGTAAGCTGTTACGCACTTTTTAAAGGATAGCTGCTTCTGAGCTTACCTCCCTGCTGTCTTGGCTTCAATACGCCCTTTAGTTTGACACTTAGCAAAAACTTGGGGACCTTAACCTCAGTCTGGGTTGTCCCCCTCTTGGTTACGAGCCTTACGCCACGTAAACCCGTCTCCCTACTTCTACGACGCACATCCCTTCGGAGTTTGAATGGATAGCGAGCCATTTCTGGCCCGTCATATCCTATCGGTGCTCTACAGGACACGCTGTCTCCATAAAGGCAGTACTGCGATACACTTCGTTAGGAACTAGCGATCACCAGACTAGATTGGTTTTTGACCCCTATTCTCAGATCAGACAAACAATTTGCACGTTAGAACTGCTTCAGCCCTCCATGGGACTTTCGTCCCACTTCAGCTTGTCCAAGAATAGATCGTCTGGTTTCTAGCCTTGCCGCTATGACTCGACGCACTTTCACACGCTTCTCCTCACTTGCGTTGCGAGAACTTGGTTTCCCTTCGCCTCCACCCTGTTAAGGTTTAGGCTTGCCATAACGGTAAGCTCCCTGGCCCGTGTTTCTAGACGGAACACATGACACTAGAGCTATGAACGTCAAACCTTCAGCTCTATTGCTAGAACCTCCAGTAAGACAAAAACTCCTTTCATGCCATGCACGTCTGTAACCAGTTGGTTTCAGGCACTTTTCACCCCCCTTCCGGGGTACTTTTCAGCTTTCCCTCGCGGTACTAGTTCACTATCGGTCTTGAGAAATATTTAGCCTTAGATGCTACTTTCACCTAAATTCATTGCCCACTACCAAGGACAACTACTCTTATTATGATAAAATCCCTTTTTCTTGCGCTCACGGGGGTATCACCCTCTTTGCCGGAACGTTCCAGATCACTTAAGCTTTGAATTTTGGATCGCAAGACCATAACAACACCACATCTCTATTATGTTGCCATAACAGATTCAGTTTGGGCTGTTTCCGTTTCGTTCGCCACTACTTGGGAAATCTCAATTGATTTTTTTTCCACACCGTACTCAGATGCTTCACTTCCGGTGGTTCGATCTCAACTACCATTGTAGCTGAGTATGTTTAACACATAGGATTCCAATTCGGACATCTCAGGATCAACGGTCACTTGCACCTACCCTAAGCTTATCGCAGCTTGCCACGTCCTTCATCTCTCCTCAAGCCTAGCCATTCTCCAACTGGCGTCTGCACACCAGCATATTCAGTCATAATATTACACGACTATACACGACGATCATCGCTAGTCCCTGGTAGGACCAGCTTCGTCCTTCCCCCGACAATTTCTTGCCGAGGTGCATTTGTTGTTGAAGAAATGTGCATTCCGACACCTTTCACCAATTTATGTTCTAAGGAGGTGATCCGACCGCAGGTTCCCCTACGGTCACCTTGTTACGACTTCTCCCTCGTTGCTAAACTCGCGTTCGATAATGCCAATAAGACATCACCTCGCGCAAACTCAACTTCGATGAAGCGACGGGCGGTGTGTGCAAGGAGCAGGGACGTATTCACTGCGCGGTTGTGACGCGCGGTTACTAGGGATTCCATATTCGTGAGGGCGAGTTGCAGCCCTCAGTCATAACTGTGGTAGCGTTTAGGGATTGCCTCTCTCTTTCAAGTTCGGAACCCGTTGTCACTACCATTGCAGCCCGCGTGTAGCCCTAGGGTTTCGGGGCATACTGACCTGCCGTGGCCCCCTCCTTCCTCCACTTCAGCAGTGGCGGTCCCCCTAGTTAGCCCAGCTACTCCTGAGAGTAACTGTAGCAACTAAGGGCAGGGATCTCGCTCGTTACCTGACTTAACAGGACACCTCACGGCACGAGCTGGCGACGGCCATGCACCTCCTCTCAGCTTGTCTGGTAAAGTCTTCAGCTTGACCTTCATTCTGCTGTCTCCCCAGGTAAGATTCCTGGCGTTGACTCCAATTGAACCGCAGGCTTCACCCCTTGTGGTGCTCCCCCGCCAATTCCTTTAAGTTTCAGACTTGCGTCCGTACTTCCCAGGCGGCAAACTTAACGGCTTCCCTGCGGCACTGCGTTGGCCATAAGCCGACGCATCACCGAGTTTGCATCGTTTACAGCTGGGACTACCCGGGTATCTAATCCGGTTTGCTCCCCCAGCTTTCATCCCTCACCGTCGAACGCGTTCTGGTAGACCGCCTTCGCCACTGGTGGTCCTCTATGGATCAGTGGATTTTACCCCTACCCACAGAATACCGTCTACCTCTCCCGCTCCCTAGCTTTGTAGTATCTCCGGCAGCCCATCTGTTGAGCAGTTGGATTTAACCGGAGACTTGCAAAGCCGGCTACGGATGCTTTAGGCCCAATAAACCTCCTGACCACTCGAGGTGCTGGTATTACCGCGGCGGCTGACACCAGACTTGCCCACCCCTTATTCATCTGTGGTTTTACGACTGACAAAAGGTTCCTTTAGCAGGAACCACTCGGATTAACCTAGTCGTGCTTTCGCACATTGCTAAGGTTTCTCGCCTGCTGCGCCCCATAGGGCCTGGGTCCGTGTCTCAGTACCCATCTCCGGGCTTCTCCTCTCAGAGCCCGTACCTGTTATAGCCTTGGTGGGCCATTACCTCACCAACAAGCTGATAGGCCGCAGTCCCATCCTATGGCAATAAATTGTTTGAACCATAAGCCATTCCAGGCATTATGATCTATCGTGTTTTATTCTCAGTTTCCCGAGGTTATCCACGTCCATAGGTTAGGTTGACTACGTGTTACTGAGCCGTCCGCCTTGTATTGCTACAACGACTCGCATGGCTTAGTACCAATCCGATAGCAGTCAGGTCCGGCAGGATCAACCGGATTCATTTATCGTATTATTAGAAGTATATTATTGGGAATTGGTCGGAATGCACAATTTCTTCAAATTTCAGATAGGACCTTTTAGGTCAAACCTACATCTTGTATGCGCAACTGGAGGCCTGTGAATCACACAATGGCACAATACCAACAATCATCACAAGCGCCGCCTTGCTGTTACGTATGCAAAAATTGGAGCGAAGCGAAATAATATAAACCATGCCTAAAATGGAAATTTTTTCCGGTATTTTGCGATCACTAAATATTATTCTGTCAAATAGTTCTGTTATTGTCAAATGCTTTAGAGATATACAAAAAGAAAACCAAAAAGTCAGGTCAGCTTTTTGCAAAGTCCAAGAAATTTCATGTAAACGGAGTATCACATAATATCAGATTCTTTGAACCTTACCCATTTGTAACCAAATCAGCAAAAGGCAAGTACCTGTACGATATAGATGGAAACAAGTACACCGATTATTGGATGGGACATTGGAGCTTGATTTTGGGCCATGCTGCTCCACCTGTTGCAAGTTTGGTAAAAAAACAGTTGCTGTCTTGTTGGATGCATGGAACAGTAAACGAAATGACAATATCATTTTCAGAAATAATTCAAAAGACAGTACCAGTTGCAGAAAAGATTCGCTATGCCTCTACTGGAACTGAAGCAACTATGTATGCAGTAAGAATTGCTCGTTCAGTAACTGGAAAGAAAACAATTGCAAAAATTGATGGTGGGTGGCATGGTTACACTTCAGATCTTTTAAAATCAGTCAACTATCCATTTAGTGAAACCGAAAGTGCAGGGCTTGTTGATGAAGCTCATATTGTTTCAATTCCATACAATGATTTAGAAAAATCTCTTGAAATTATGAATGGTGTAAAAGACGATCTTGCAGGTGTTATAATAGAACCGGTACTTGGAGGTGGCGGATGCATTCCTGCAACAAAGGAATATCTATTAGGAATTCAAGAATTTGTGCACAAAAACAATGCATTATTTTTGCTTGATGAGATTGTTACAGGATTTAGATTTTCATTTGGGTGTTATTACAAAACAATGAATCTTGATCCAGACATTATTACATTGGGAAAAATTGTTGGCGGTGGATTTCCAATTGGAGTAATTTGTGGGAAGGAGGAGATAATGGAAATCGCAAACACGAGCTTACACAAAAAGCCAGACCGCTCTTACATTGGAGGTGGAACATTTTCTGCAAATCCAGTCACAATGACATCAGGTCGCGCCATGCTTTCATTTCTTAAAAAAAATAGATCCATCTATTCTAAAATTGCCAATCTAGGACAAAAAGCAAGAAAGGAGCTTGACAAAGTCTTTGATGGCAAAGTCGTAACAACAGGCATGGGTTCGCTTTTTATGACGCATTTTGTATTAAATGGAATTACCCAAATCAGAAACGCGTCAGATGCTGCATTGTGCAACACCGATTTGCTTCACAGGTATCATTTTGAGATGATAGCAAAAGATGGAATATTTTTCCTACCAGGCAAGCTTGGCGCCTTTTCTTTTTCTCACTCACAATCAGACATAAGAGATCTTATTGATGCATCAAATCGTTTTTCTGCCAGCATTTAGGAGAAAAGTCAGGTTTTGAACAGATATCATGCTACCGCAATTATCATTTTGGCTTTGTTTGTAGTCTTGGCTGTCTTAGTCTCACCACTAGCAAATAACAATCCTAGTATAATCTCAAAAGACACATCTGCATTTTTGAAAGTAAACAATTCTCATGTTTCTTTTCTTAACCAGTTTATGGTTTGGCTTACAGAGTATGGCAGAGAAGCATTCTGGGTTATAACAATAATCCTCTTGTTCATGCTTGGAGGGATGGCAGGTAAAAAGACTGCAATAGTCTTGGTACTAGCATTCATTGTTCTAATACCTATTGGGTTTGCTGCAAAAGAATTTGTACATAGACCGCATCCGGTAATTCCAGAATCTGACTTTTTGTTAGCGCAAGATCCAAACGAGTATTCTTATCCCTCAGGCCATGTCACAATAGTTTCCGCAGGTGCAGCCATTGCTTTATCGTTATTCCGCGATTCAAAAAGGAAACTAGCAATATCGATAGCTTTGGCTGTGGAAGCTGCACTTGTTTGCATTTCAAGAGTTTATGTTGGCGGACACTATCCTTTGGATGTTGTAGGTGGAATACTACTTGGTGTTGGAATATCTTTTCTTTTCATAGGAGCCACAAAACAAGTTGAGAAAATCATGCAATCTTTGGGCAGAATTTTAAAGCGTAGATAATATGAAATACCTAGAATTAGTACAGATGGAAAAAATATCTTTGTTTCAAAAATGCATTAAGTAAAGAATTTTTCACCAGTAAAATCTATTAACTAATAATTCCAGATTTTGTTGTGTATAAGATAGTTACAATCCTTACAATGCTTGTTTTACTAATTCCACTTGCTTCTTCTTCGTTTGCAGGTACGGCAGAAATTTTAATTCATACTGGTTCTGCAGATCCCAATCAGCATCTGACCTTTTATCCAGCATTAACAGATGCATATGTTGGCGACGTTATAGAGTTCGGCAATGGAGATACAGTTGCTCACTCAGTTACATCTGGATCTCCAAACTCTCCTGATGGTAAGTTTGACAGCAGTACCATTGCACCAGGCCAGTACTTCAGATACACATTAGCAAGTTCAGATGTTGGAATACTGCACTTTTATGACAAGGCTTATCCTTGGATGACAGGAATGATAAACGTACAAGCAGCACCAAATGGTTACAAAGTGATAAACAATGTTGGTGCAGATGCCGGCGATGGTAAGACAACATTCAGTGTCCAGTATTCATCACCAAAAGACATTGTTAGTGCAGTAACTCATCAAAAGGACAAATCAGTTACTTTTACTCTGGTAGGCAAGGTAGATACTAGCAGCAATCTAGTGCTCAAGATTCCAACTGGACTAGTAAATGCTCCATTTCTTGGAGTTTGGTTAGATAATGTACAAACAAAAAACTTTACAGTAGAATCTCTGAGTGGTGTCAATGTCGTAACAATTCCCATCACCCCAATAACAGAACAAGTTAGCATCGCAGGCAGTGCTGTTGTTCCAGAATTTGGTCCAATAGCAGGGCTAGTTTTGATTATTTCTATAATTGTAACAATCACATTTACAAAATTTAGACTAGGCCATAAACTGGGATAGCAGTACCGTGAAGAGGTCTTGAATCTTCGGATGCAAGAAAAAGTACAACTCTAGCAATTTCTGATGGTTTAACCCACTTGGAAAAATCTGCGTCGGGCATGTCTTTTCTGTTTGCTTCAGTGTCTATGATGCTTGGCATTATGCAGTTTACATTAATGTTGTTGTCTTTGACTTCGTCTGATAGAGATTCAACAAGCCTGATGAGACCAGATTTTGATGCACCATAAGCGGAATTACTGCCGATTCCTTTGAGTCCTAATCTGGCTGCAACGTGAATAACTTTGCCAGATCTTTGCATTACCATTTGCGCTACCACATGTTTACTAACCAAGAAGGCTGTTTTCAAATTAAGGTTCATCATCAAATCCCATTCCTTTTCAGCCATATCTGTTACTTTTTTCCCACCAAGATATCCACCAACTAGGTTGACCAAAACATCAATGCGGCCATATTTTTTAACAACATCAGATACAGTTTTTTTTATTTGTTGTTCGTCACTAATGTCTGATTTGATTAACATGGCCTTCTTCATCAGATCACCAAGCTTTGATTCAAGTTGCGGGATTTCTTTATCCACAACATAGGTGATTACAGCAACAGCGTTTGATTTTAAAAATGCGAGGCTGACCTCTTTGCCTAACGCACCAGTTCCTCCAGTAATTAAGACAATCTTATCTCCAAAATCATAATCTTTCATCACATATTATCACAAATCTTCTGTTTTGCTAATTAAAAAAGAATCTTCTTGAACCTGTTACAGTTTTTGTTGATAAGAACACAGTAATAATCGGAATCAAATCAGATATCAAAAGATCCTCTAGTGCGTATCTTATCCTCAACTGCATCTGCCATCAAATCAAGTTCTGCAGTATCACCAAACTTCTGATAAGTTAATTTCTCCAAAGTTTTAATGATACTTTTAGCTGAACGGTACTGAGGGATCTTTGGGTCATTTAGCTCACCATAAAGCCCAATACCTTCAATGTTGTTTTGTTTTGCAAAACCAAGAATAAGTCCGTTAAAACCAGTGATAATTGATTGTTCAGGCGTAGTTTCTACTCCCAATTTTCTTACCCTATCAGCAAGACTAGATGATGTTGTTGTAACAAATGACTTGGGTTCTTTTCCAAAATCTCGATTTGTGTGAAACCCGCCTACTGTATAGATAAATCGAGCAGAATATTTTTTTGCTATATCAATCACATCCTGACATAGCTCATTTAGCTCTTCGTTTGTTGGAGGTTGTCCTGCTCCTCCACCAAAAACAATTGTATCTTTGGCATATCGGTACTCCCATGTTTCCTCTGGTAATTCGATGAAACCGCCATTGTCTATTACATACCCTGGAAGTGACGAAGAGATTTCTCTGAAGACAGATGTGTTAAGACTCTTGTTGATAAAATCAATCACTATGCTTCCAACGTCTCCCATGTCTTGCATTGCTGCAATAACTAATGGCTTTTGAAGATCGGGTTCAATCTCTTGTACTATTTTCACATCTAGTTGTTGTTATGGTTATGATTAATACTTTGGCAATGTTTGGTCAATTGGGATATAGACGAATTTTTCAAAATTTAGATTTATGTTTTATTTATTTTTCCTAAAATCATTTTTCTTTAGTTTTAGGATCCTTAGAATTTTTTGGTTCTTTGCCTGTCCATAGCCTTGCAATAGCACCCATCATAAATCCCCCAACTACAACTATTGCAATTCCGCTGATTATCATCACGATTGCCTTTACAATAGTTTTGATTTTGGACATATTGTATTATCTACCCTCCATTAAATATGGCTTTGAGTTGAATTAATGTAATCTTGATTTTTCTGTGTTTTAGCTGGCTTTAAATGCGGTTGTAATATGGCAAAAGCATTGTCGGAAGAGTTAATCAAGAAAGTACAAGAACTAATTGATAAAGGAAATGGCGATATTGAAAGATTACATAATATTTTAAATTCTCTTCAAAATGGCCATCCTATTGAATTATCTGATCAGCAATACATTGAAAGCTTTTTTTCAGAAACTAACGAACTTGAGAAAAATGAAAAATCAATATCAATTAATAATTCTCCTATAGCGCCAAATAATGAACCCAATCTTAACAATATTCCTGAAGCGAGTGAAATAGTTTCAAAAACACCAAAAGGTAACAGAAAAAAAATTGCAATAGCTAGTCTTGTTATTACAGTCATAGTCTTCAGCTATATGGGAGCTAATGCATATGCAGTAACTTCTTTGCAAATCAGGCCACATCAGGGTAATCAATATGCAATTTCTGAAACAATACTACATATTCAAGCCCAAGCTTGCAACCCATCTTACTTTCCGGCTAGCTTTCATAATTATGAGATAAAGGCCATTTACAAATCCAAAGTTCTTGAAACGGCTTCAATTTTTGGTAGTACAATTTCTCCAAAATCATCTCTAATTTTAGATGGTACATTTACCATAGACAAGGAAGCGCTTTCTGAAGTTGCAAAACTAGGTTCTGGTTTTAACGCAACTGAAGCACAAGTTAAAACAAAACTTGATGCACCAATTTTTGGCATCATTCCATTTACAATTAACAAAGATTATGCAGGTAAGGAATTTGAAAACATTGTAAAAAATGGCCCTCTTGGTGGCTATCAATGTTAATTTGTTGTTAACATTTATAAAAATCAACTATCATTTTTACAAAATAATTATGTGCCTAATTTTAGTAGAAATAAAAGAATTTCTAGTTTACCAACTAAAGTGATAGATTAAGATTGAAACAAAAACTAGACTTTACAATTATCGCAGTTCTAGCAATAATAGTTTTCAATACTGGTTTTAACCTGCAAGGGTTTCCAGAGTATTTTTGGGATCAGGGGGTTTATGTGGATAGAGCGATTAATTTCCTAAAAACATCTCAAGTATACCAAGATCCCAATTACATTGATCATCCTCCACTGGGATGGATAATTCCATCTATGTTTTTTGGAGCAATAGGATTCCCAGATTCTATTATTCATTTATCAAAAACCAACAATTTGGAACAACAGATAATCATGCTATTTCTAATTCCTCGATTAATTGGAGCATTATTTACCATACTGACTTCAATTCTAATCTACAAAATCTCGATGATATTGTATAACAATAGAAATTTTGCAATAACATCACTTGTCATCTTTGCATTGGTGCCCGCATTATGGTCATTTAGAAATCTTCTGCTTGATCCTATGATGATCATGTTTGTATTATTATCCCTGTTTGTTCTTCTTCCAAAGCGTTTCAGTAATGTGGATAAAAATGCAGATAGTACAAAAATTAGTTACAAAATACTTTTCTCAGGTTCATTATTTGGAGTAGCATTACTTGTAAAACTTAGTGCGGTCTTCTTCTTGCCAGCTATTATGCTTTTTGCAGTTGGATATGGACTAGGATTACATCATAACAAGAAAGTCACCGTGTCAAATAGTTATACCACAAGTGAATTCTCAGAACAACTTAATTTTAAACAAAGAATTTCACGCGGAGCTGTATGGTTAACGCCTGTATTTATTGCACTAGGAACATGGGTTTTATTTCTGAACTTATCTGAACATACTTTAAGTCATCTTATTTCTACACAGATTTGGCAGGCTGAAAGACCCTCAACGTTACCTTATGGAATAGCTTTGAAAATTCTTTTTATGGCTACTCCTGTTGGGTTAGTATTTGGCGCTATTGGTTTAGTACAAATTTTGAAAAATAAAAATCAAAGAATTTGGAGCGTTTTGGCTCTTCCATACATTGGATTTTTGTTCAGAGGTGGATTTGTAGGATTTGTTCATGCCATACCAATGTTACCTATCCTGAGCATTTTTGCAGGAAAGCCCCTATACCAATTATTAGGAAAAAGAATAAAGTTACTAGCCAATTATAAGAAACAAGAAAATTATTTCATTGCAGTTCTTCTTGTAATATCAATCGGTATGACGATTTGGATTACTTCATTTGATGCAGCAAAACCTGACAGGGATGCAATACAATTTCTAATAAGGGACCTTCCAAAAAATTCTGTCTTGATAACAGATCCTGGGTATGGATGGGCCATCAAGGCCTTTAGACCAGATGTTGAGGTTACAGACTATTTTACACTCAACTTTATGCATAAGATTCCAACCGAAGCATATATTGCAGAAAGCTCTAGTCCTACAACGATGGATTCTACTCTTACACAATCACAATATATCTATGAAAAATCCTGTCTTGTTAAGACATTTGAAAATGAACCTTTCAATAAATATTTTCATCCTTATTCCATAACATCAGACAAACGGTGGAATGTTCAAGTACGATATTTCAACATGAAAGGATGCACGATGTCATGATAAAATTATAGAAAATTTTGTTGTAAACTTTTTGTGATTTTATTTTTTATTACGTTCCTTGAGTCTTTGAATCATTCTTGCTTCCCCTTCTGCAAATCTTTTCTTTTCTTCTTCAGTTTCTAAAAGGAGTGGAGGCACTTCTCTTGTCTTACTGTCTGGTCCAAGCGCTACTGCGGTAACAAAGGCAGTATTTGTAAGTGTTTTATTTCCATTCATCAAATCTTCAGCTTCAACTTTGATTTCAATTTCCATAGATGATCTGTGAACATAGTTTATCCTTGCATTAAGTATGATAGCATTTCCTACAAAAACAGGTTTGAGGAAATTAACTCTGTCTATGCTAGCTGTTACGGTATTCATTCTTGCATGTCTTTGTGCAACAAGTCCCGCAATAAGATCAATTTGCTTTAAAATCTCGCCTCCAAAGACGTTACCGTTGGGATTTGCATCAGACGGGAACATCCTTACTGTCATCTCTGCTTTTGATTCGTTTGGACTTTTTGGTTTCAGAACCATTTTCTATCCAGTCCTCCTTAATAAGCGGAACTTTATTTTTGATTCTTTTGCTTTTCTTTTCCATGGCACCAACATGAACAAAGGTCATGACGATATCCATTACGGTTACGATACTCACAATGAACCGAATGTTCAGTAGTTTTATTCAATTGATGTCTATTGAAGCGTAATTGTCACAATTTTATATTTTGGTCATATTATACAAATCAAATGAAGTATTTTTGGTGGAGGTTTTTGGACTATGCAATAGGGGTTTTTGTGGGGGGATTAGTAGTTTTTTTGGTGAATAGGTTTCTGTGTCATGATTGCATAGGCCACTGGACGCCAATTCTAATGTTAGCTATATGGATTTCGTTGATGCTATTTTGTAATTTTCTATTTCAAGTTTTCAAACCAAAACAAGTGACTCAGGATAGATAACCCCGGAGAAAACTTGGCAAAATAAATATACCTACATAAAATACCCTAATTGATGAAAAAGTTCTTTCAGGAATTTTGTGACAAGGTAACGGCACTAGATCCATCAATTAGATTCGCAGGAATAGCAGATCAAGATGGAAAGTTTGAGGCTACTGCAGAACGAAAAGGTTTGAAGACATTACTTACTCCGGAAGAACGAGCTCAATATGCAATCACTGCAGCAACTCGCCAATACACCAGACTGAGATGGGAGTATCTTTTAGGCAGAATTTTGTATGCAAGCTCCCACTATTCCAAAATCACACGTGCCACAATTCCTATCGCCGATGAAAATAGTAGGCTTTCATATGTTCTGCTACTGTCCTTTGATGCCAACACTTCTAATTTCCACGAAATTATAACGAAAAAGGTAATACCGCTGGTGCATCAAAACATGAGCACTTTTCTTGCAGAATCACAAAAATAAGATTATTAATAAATTACAAATTTTTGCTACCATAAAAATAGCAAGTTTAGGTTACGGTAATCTTCATGGTCAATGGAGATGACAATGCGTCGGGATTGTTGATGCCAGCCCATACAAAGATTTGAGCATTATAAGTTCCTAGCATGGTAGGTGTCCAGGATTGGGAAGGATTCAAAGACTGACCAGGGTCTAGTGAACCTGAAAGCCATGATAAGGAAACTACAACTCCATCTTGATTTTGAATTTGTACCAAATATGCAAAGGGTTGAGACCTGTCCTGATTGTTTGTTACGTCAGAGGTTATCTGAACTTGTTTGTTTACTTTGGTTTCCCATACTCCATTTTTTAGAGTGGCAGAATATTTATCTCCTTGAATAGCAAAAGCACCATGTATAATCGGCACTAGAAGAATTACTAGTAATGATATGGCAGTCAAAAATGTCATAATTTTCATTTGATATCATTCTAACAATGTCTCACTTTTTAGGGTTTTGAAAATTTTTTCTTATGGTATTATCTGAATTAGTTTTTTTCTAGATTTCTCGCTACATATAAGATAAATATTAAACAACTGGACTCCTATTTAGCACATTGTCTAACTCGAACAATGAAGATCTTGAACGATTACAACTCTTGAATATCGTATTGCAAAGAGGTATCAAAGGTCTTACGCGAGTGCAGTTAGAACGTCTCCAAGTTCTTGTAGAACAGAAAGATTACAGCAACAATCCTAAAGCACAAAGATCAAAAATGAAATTGTTATCCAAGATTGCCATTGCAATTTATGATTATGATGAAAAATATGGCAGTTCATTTAAAACAAGCTAATTACAAACCGAATCAATGATTGGCGAGATTATATATAATATAATCCATAATACTTTTTTCATCAAATACGGCTTGCTTGGTCTTTTCATAAACGGAATGTTTTCTTCCTTCATTCCCATACCAACTGAGGTAACAACATCTGCGCTGCTTCTTGGAGGAAAAAATGAATTGGATGTCTTTCTTGTGTTAAACATTGGCTCTATTATTGGTGGATTCATTGCGTATTATATCGGCTATAATGCCAAACTCTTGAGAAGAGTGCGCAAGACTCCTGAGAAAAAGTATGAGAAAAAGAGCATGTCCCTTATGAACAGATATGGCTGGACTGTGATAATTTTCTTTTCACCATGGATGCCAGTAATTGGTGATGTTGCATCCATAGTTGCAGGTTCCCAAAAATTTGATTTTAAAAAATATACGGTTGCTATGATCGCTGGGAAAACCATCAAATCGTCGGCAATTGTCTTTTTGAGCTCCTGGATTTTGTCATTAATTGTCCATTTATTACCTTAATCAAAATGTACCTCTATTCTGTAACTAAAGTATATTACGTGTCTTGATAAAAATACCCACATTCTCATGAAACCCGTTCATCCAAAAAACTATCAACTTGAATTTGAGCCTGATTTTAAAAAGTTCACTTTCAGAGGCAAGGAAAAAGTGCAACTCGTAATACGAAGACCTGTTTGCACGTTTGTTCTCAACGCTGCAGAAATTGAGATCAGAGAGTGTCATCTTGTGTGGAAAGGAGAGACTCTGAAGGCCATTACAAAAACGGATGCCAAAAAAGAAGAATTGACTGTCAATATTCCTAAAAAAATTGTTGGCATAGCAGAACTTTTCATAGATTTTGTCGGAACGCTCAATGACAAATTAGTAGGGTTTTACAGAAGCAA
>Ga0209515_10003461_pt1 | contig 22569 bp, 25 predicted proteins | sample Subgroupgradi54m_FD_187454 | JGI IMG/M metagenome (GOLD analysis project Ga0209515, IMG submission 187454) | Subsurface groundwater microbial communities from S. Glens Falls, New York, USA - GMW60B uncontaminated upgradient, 5.4 m (SPAdes)... ... | reverse complement strand
CCTGCCCCAGGCGCTGCATCGGATGTACGTTTCGCAGATCGTGCAGGATTTCATCGAGCACCCGCTGCTGCGCGCGCGTGAGTTGAAACGGCAGGCGCGCGAGCAACTGCGATATCAGTTTTCCTGCTCCACTCATGGCCGGCGCGCTTTCGGTCTGCACTCGCGCACGCAGACGCTTCAGGCTCAGGTGATGCGCCAGCAGCTCTTCGAAGGCGAGGCGCATGACCGCCGGGTGTTTTCCCTCCGCCAGCAACTCCACCGGCGTGTGCGGCGGCGGCTGATGCACCAGTGCCAGCGCCTCGATCAGCGTGGGCAGACGCAGCTCCTGCAACACGGCGGGCGGCAGTCGTTCCTCGATTTTTTCGAGATATTTTTCCAGCGCCTGGCGCGCGAGTTTGCGCAGACTCAGCTGATGCACCCCAGTGGTCGCCGGATACACCGGTGTCAGATTTTCCTCGGCCTTCGTGGGCACGGCGCCATCGGTGAATTCGTACTCGGGATGAATCATCTCGAGCCCCGCGGGACCGAAGCGGACCTCGCCGAACAGACGCAGACGGCGGCCGCGCGTGAGGTTCGCCTGTTGCGCGGCGCTGAAATAAAAAAACCGCAGATGCAGATGGCCGGTGCCGTCGCTCACACGGCAGATCAGGCTGCGCCGGCCGCGGAACACCACGTCCGCCAGCTCGATCTCGCCCTCGACCACGGCCTCCATCCCGGGCCGCAAACCGCCCATGGGCAGGACACGCGTGCGGTCCTGGTAACGCAGGGGAAGATGGAACAGGACGTCCTGCACGGTGTGCAGGCCGAGGCGTTTAAGCTTTTCCGCGAGCTTGGGGCCGACGCCTTTGAGACTGGTCACCGGCAGTAAGGCAATATCCATAATTATCGAATCACGCCGGAGGGTGCGGCTGATAATGGCCGAAAGCGCGGGAACGTGCGGCGGTCAGCGGCGATTTTTCGTCTTGCTGCTTTTACCTGCCTTGGATTTTTTTGATGCTGTGGCAGGTTTATCCAGAACCAGAATCGCGTCCATCTCCACCGCCGCGCCCTTGGGCAGCGCGGCGACGCCGACCGCCGCGCGCGCCGGATAGGGTTCGCGAAAATACTGCGCCATCACCTCGTTCACCAGGGGAAAATGCGTCAGATCGGTGAGATACACGTTGAGCTTTACCACGTCCTGCAGGCTGCCGCCGGAAGCCTGGGCCACCGCGCTCAGGTTTTCAAATACGCGCCGGATCTGCGCGCGCATGTCGCCGCTCTCCAGCGTCATGGTTTCCGGAATCAACGGAATCTGGCCGGCGAGATAAACCGTGTCACCAGCCTTGACCGCCTGGGAATAAGGGCCGATGGCCTGAGGAGCATTATTCGTTTTGACAATCGTTCTTTTCACGTCTGTTCCTTGTAGTGGGCATTTCTGATTTCAGAATCCTGAAGAGAGTCAGCCCTTCTTCCGGTTGATCCGCACCACCGATTCGATCGCGCGGATGCGGCGCATGATCTGGGCCAGGTGCCCGCGACCGCGCGCTTCTAGCGTGAAGTCCATGGTGGTGTACTGGCCGTCGCGGTCATCGAACGAGACGGTGTCGATATTGGCGCCCTGCTCCGCGATGGCCGCCGCGATCGCCGCGAGCACGCCACGCTGGTTCTTGACCTCGACCCGGATGCTCACCGGGAACACGGTCTTGATGTCCTTCTCCCACTGCACGTCGATCCACTGTTCCGGGTGCTTGCGGAACTTGACTACGTTCGGACAATCCTCGGTGTGCACCACGATCCCGCGCCCCGCGGACAGGAAACCGAGAATCGGATCGCCCGGTATCGGCCGGCAGCAGCGCGCATAGGTCACCACCACGCCCTCGGTACCGTGAATGGCGAGCGTCGGCGCCTTGTCGCGCGCCGGCCGGCGCTTGAAGAGGCTGAAGAAACGATTCTCCTCCCCGGCTTCGACCTTGGGTGCCTCCGGCACGAGTTGACGCGCCACCACCGCCGCCAGGCGGTTGCCGAGTCCGATTTCGCCGAGCAGCTGGTCCCAGTTGAGTAGCTTGAGGGATTTCAGCAGCGCCTGACGGCTTTTCTCGGGCAGCTGTGATGAATCGACGCCGAGATCCTTGAGCGCCTGGTCCAGCAGCCGCCCGCCGAGCTTGGCCGATTCGTCGAGCTTCTGGTTCTTGAGGAAACTGCGGATATGCGCGCGTGCCTTGCTGGTGACGACGTATGTGAGCCAGGCGGGATTGGGGTGGCTCCATTCCGCGGTGATGATCTCGACGTGATCGCCGTTGCGCAAGGTGGTGCGCAACGGCACCAGCTGATGATTGACCTTGGCGCCGATGCAGCGGTTGCCGATGTCGGTGTGCACGTCGTAGGCGAAGTCGATGACCGTGGCCTCGCGCGGCAGCTTCTTGATTTCGCCGTTCGGCGTGAACACATACACCTCGTCCGGGAACAGGTCGACCTTGAGGTGCTCGAGAAATTCGCTCGGGTTCCCCGCTTTTTGCTGGGTTTCCAGCAGGTCTTTGAGCCACTGCAGCGCGCGCTGCTGCATCGGGTCGGTGGCGGTGTCACCGCTCTTGTACAGCCAGTGCGAGGCCACGCCGGCCTCGGCCACGCGATTCATCTCGCTGGTGCGGATCTGCACCTCGATGGAAACTCCGAAGGGACCGAACACCAGCGTGTGCAACGACTGGTAGCCGTTGGCCTTGGGGATGGCAATGTAGTCCTTGAACCGGCCGGGGATGGGCTTGTAAAGATTGTGAATCACGCCAAGTGCGCGATAACAGTTGTCCGCCTTGTCCACGACCACGCGAAAACCATAAAGGTCGTAGACCTGGTCGAACGACAGGTGCTTCTGCTCCATCTTGGCGTAGATACTGTAGAGGGTCTTCTCGCGACCGACGACCTCCGCGGGCAGGCCTTCGTGTTCCAGCTGGTTGAGAATGGCGGTGCGGATTTTTTCGATGATCGCCTTGCGATTGCCAAGACGCTTGCGCACCGCCTCGGCGATGATGCGATGGCGCATCGGGTGCAGCGCGGCAAAGGCCAGGTCGCCCAGCTCCATCGCCCACTGGCGCACGCCGAGACGGTTGGCGATGGGAGCGTAGATGTCGATGGTTTCGCGCGCGATCGTGCGGCGGCGGTCGGGATTCAACGCGCTGATGGTGCGCATGTTGTGCAGACGATCGGCGAGCTTGATGAGAATGACGCGGATGTCGCTCGCCATGGCCAGCAGCATCTTGCGGAAGTTCTCCGCCTGCGCCTCCTCCTGCGACTGGAATTCGATGCGGGTGATCTTGGATACGCCGTCCACCAGCGCGGCAACGTCCTCGCCGAACTCCTCGGCGATGCGCTCCTTCGCCGTGGGCGTGTCCTCGATCACGTCATGCAGGATGGCGGCGGCGATGCTCTTGGCGTCGAGATGCATGCCCGCGAGGATGCGGGCGACTTCGATGGGGTGGTAGATGTAGGGCTCGCCGCTGACGCGCTGCTGCCCGTCGTGGGCCTCGGCGCCGAACAGATAGGCGCGGTAGACGTCCGCGACGTCCCTGGGTTCCAGGTAGGTTTCGAGGATCGCGCACAGGTCGCTGATCTGAAACCGCTGGCCGGGAGACGGCGTCGCGGCAGCGGACGGCACCGACTCAGACTTCGGTTCCGCCCTCTTTGCCGGCGGCGGGGACGATGTCGGTCCCGCCGGTCTGGATTTGGTCGGTTGTGTCTTCATCGGCCTCAAGTCCGGCTTGCGTTGCTTCCTCATCCAGGATGGCATTGGTCACGAAACCGCCGGCGATCTCGCGCAGCGCGAGCACCGTGGGTTTGTCGTTCTCGCGCTCCACGCAGGCTTCCGCGCCATTGATCAGCTGGCGCGCACGACGTGTGGCCACCAGCACGAGCTGAAAACGGTTATCAACGTTGTCCAGGCAATCCTCTACGGTAATACGGGCCATACCTATACCTCAGTCATCAGACAGGAAACGCGGCGGTGCCGCAGGGTTTAATACTATATAAAGCACGCGCCCGAGCCAGCGGTCCGGGCGGGTCAGGGATCGATCCATCTTACTGATATGCGGCCGGTTTTTCCAGCAGGGGTCAGTTTAGCAGGGCCTGGATGTCCACCTGGAGCGGCCGGGGCGTGCCGTCTCCGCGAATGACAGTCTGCAAGTCCTTCAGGGCAGCCTCGAAATCATCGTTGACCACCACGTGATCGAATTCCTTGTAGTGGCTCATTTCCGACACCGCCTCGCGCATGCGCCGCGCGATCACCTCCGGCGTGTCCTGGCCGCGACCGGTCAGGCGCTGCTCCAGCGCGGCGCGCGACGGCGGAAGGATGAAAACGCTGACCGACTCCGGCATCTTTTCCTTGATGGCGCGCGCGCCCTGCCAGTCGATGTCGAGAATGATGTTCTTGCCCTGGCGCAACAGGTTCTCGGTCGCGGCGCGCGAGGTGCCGTAGGAATTGTCGAAAACTTTGGCGTGCTCGAGGAACCGGTCGGCCGCCACCATCTCGTCGAACTGCGCCTGGTTCACGAAATAATAATGCACCCCGTGCTGCTCGCCCGGGCGCGGCGCGCGCGTGGTATGCGACACCGAGAACGCCAGGTCCGGCAGGCGCTCGACCAGCGCCTTGGCGAGGCTGGTTTTGCCGGTGCCGGAAGCGGCGGAAAAAATAAAAAGTCTGCCTTTGTTCATTTCTTGACAGCCGGGATGTCGGGAAAGAAAAAATTGGACAGGATTTACAGGATTAAAAATCAGGATTAACAGGATTTTAATATCTTGAAATCTTTAATCCTGTAAATCCTGAAGAATCTTGTTAATCCTGTCTATTCTTTTTTGTCAGGGATTCTTATTCAATGTTCTGCACCTGCTCGCGCATCTGTTCGATTAGCACCTTGAGTTCCACGGCGACATTGGTCAGGCGCGTGTCGGTAGACTTGGACGACAGGGTGTTGGCCTCGCGGTTGAGTTCCTGCATCAGGAAATCGAGGCGCCGGCCGGCGGGGCCGGCCTGGCTGAACACGCGGCGGATTTCGGCGAAGTGCGCGGTGAGCCGGTCGATCTCTTCGGTGACGTCTGACTTCTGCGCAAACAGCACGATCTCCTGTTCGAGGCGCGCGGGGTCGAGCTGTTGTTTGATTTCTTTCAGACGCGTCTCCAGGCGTTCGCGAAATATCCGCACCGCCTCCGGAATCAGTTCCTTCGCTTTCACCACCAGCTGCTCCATGGCCTGCAACCGCTGCAACATGAACTCCTGCAGGCGTGCGCCCTCGCGGACCCGCGTGGCCGCCAGTTCGTCGAGCGCGGCCGCGAGCGCCTCGATCGCCGCAGCGCCCAGGCTGTCGACGTCGAGCAGCTGGGCCTTGAGCACGCCCGGCCAGCGCAGGATGTCGATGGCGCGCAGCGGCGAGAGATCGGCGTACAGGCCGCGCAGGTGGCCGGCGGAAACCAGCAGCCGCTGCACCTGGTCCTCGTTGAGCTCGATTGTGCCCGCTGCCGCCTCGCCCGCCTGGAACCGCAGGGTGCCGTCCACCTTGCCACGCGCCAGACGCGCATTGATCAGTTCGCGCACACGCGGTTCGAGTACCCGCAGCTCTTCCGGCAGGCGCAGGGCGATCTCGAGATAGCGGTGGTTGACCGATCGCAGCTCCCAGGTGAGCGCGCCCCAGGGCGTCGCGGCCTCGCGACGGGCAAAGGCGGTCATGCTGGCGGTCGGGGCTGGGGATTTGGCGCGGTTCATGGGCAGCGCGGATGGTAAACCGCGGGTTTGCCGGGAGCAAATCCGGGCCGCGACCGACCGATATCCCCGGCGCGCGGTTCCGGCCATATATAATCAGAGGTGGAAACACCGAGCGCGGGCCGAACCCGCCGGTCAGCACCCAACCGGATTTCATGACGATCACCGACGCCCTGCCCCCGGGCTACCTGCTGCACCAGTACCGCATCTCCAAGACGCTTGGCGGTGGCGGCTTCAGCATTGTCTATCTGGCGCGCGACACCCGGACGAAACAGCTGGTGGTGATCAAGGAATATATCCCCGGTCAGCAGGCCACGCGGCGTGACGGCGAAACCGTCGAGAGCCTCTCGGTCGATACCGCCACGACCTTCAACACCGGCATGAAGCGCTTCCTCGACGAAGCCAACGCCCTCGCCAAGATCAACCATCCGAACATCGTGCGCGTGATCGACTTCTTCCGCGAGAACAACACCGTTTACATGGTGATGAACTACGAGCAAGGCAAGGACCTGCGCTGGTACATCAAACGCCACGACGGCCGCCTGAGCGAAAAATTCATCCGCACCGTCTTCCCGCAACTGCTCGAGGGATTGCGTGAGCTGCATGGCCACCGCCTGCTGCACCTCGACATCAAGCCGGCGAATGTCTATCTGCGGCCGGGCGGCTCGCCGCTGCTGCTCGACTTCGGCGCGGCGCAATCGCAGTCCGTGAACGAGCGCAGCCGGGGTCCGCACACGCTGACGCGCGGCTTCGCGCCGTACGAACAGCACACGCGCGGACACATCGGTCCGTGGACTGATCTTTACGCCTTCGGCGCCACCATGTGGGCGTGCATGTGCGGCAAGGCGCCGCCACCGGCCCTCAAGCGCGCCGAAAAGGATACTTACAAGCCGGCGGTACGCCAATTTGCGGGGCGTTATTCACGTCCGCTGCTCGAAGCCGTGGACTGGTGCCTGCAGATGGACCAGCTCCAGCGCCCGCAGAAAGTGGATGACCTGCTCGATTTGCTCAACAAGGAACCGGCCGAAACGCCGGAGCCACCGCCGGAATCGTTACTCGATCGCCTGACCCCGAAGTTTTTGCGCGGACGCAAATGACACGATGAAATACCAGATCACGCAATTCAGCCTGCGCGGCGCCCGACGCGTCAACGAAGACCGGGTGGGCTATGCTGAACGTGACAACGCCGTGCTCCTGGCCGTGGCCGACGGCCTCGGCGGACACCGCGGCGGCGAGGTGGCGGCGGAGATCCTGGTACAAACGTTGTTGCACACATTCCAGACGCTGCGTCATCCGGTCGTGCAACGCCCGTCGGTGTTCCTCGCGCTCGGCATCCTCCAGGCGCACCATGCGATCATCACGCGCGGCCAGGACAGCCAGCCGCCGATCGAACCGCGCACCACCTGCGTCGCCTGCCTGGTGCAGAACGGTTATGCCTACTGGGCGCATGTCGGCGACAGCCGCCTGTACTTGTTCCGCCAGAACCGCTTCTTGCTGCGCACCCAGGACCACACAACCATCGAGGAACTGCACCAGGGCGGGCTGCTCACCGAAAAGGAAATGCTCGACCATCCGCAGAAAAGCCACCTGCTCAACTGTCTCGGCGCCGCCACCACGCCCACGATCAGCATGGGCGAAGAAACCTTGCTGCAACCCGGCGACACGCTGCTCGCCTGCACCGACGGCCTGTGGGAGGCGCTCACCCCCGAGGAGATCGCGCGCTACCTCAAAGCCGTGGCGCTGGATGAGGCGGTGGAGGAAATGCTGCTCGCGGCGCAAAAGAAACAGAAACAAGCCTGCGACAACATCAGCGCCGTATGCCTGCGTTGGGAGGATGCGATCACCCAAAGCCCGCCGCTCCAGGGCAACGCGGTAGCGAATATCAACGAGGCGATGCTGCGCGAAGAAGCCAGGCACCATCTTCCGCATGTAACTAAAATGCCGCCGCGAAAATCCACGGTAGCTTCGGAAGAAACCGCGGATGACAAGAAAAAACCGTTGGAGAGCCGCATCCAGGAGATCGAGGACTTCCTCAAGAAGTTCGAGCCCAAGGTCTGAACCTGCTAAACTCCGCCGCGTCTTTCCACTCCTGAAACCGATAACCTATGCGACCCAGCGGACGTAAGCCCGATCAATTACGCGACATCCGGATCACGCGGAACTACACCAAACACGCCGAAGGCTCGGTGCTGATCGAGTTCGGCGAGACGCGCGTGATCTGCAACGTCAGCGTCGACGAAAAAGTGCCGAACTTCCTCAAGGGCAAGGGCCAGGGCTGGGTCACGGCGGAATACGGCATGCTGCCGCGCTCCACCGGTAGCCGCATGCACCGCGAGGCGTCCTCGGGCCGGCAGGGCGGACGCACCATGGAAATCCAGCGCCTGATCGGGCGCGCGCTGCGCTCGGCGGTGAACATGAAGCAGCTGGGCGAGCGCACGTTCACCATCGACTGCGACGTGATTCAGGCCGACGGCGGCACGCGCACCGCGTCCATCACCGGCGGCTGCGTGGCACTGATGGACGCCATCAACCACCTGCGCACGCGCAAACTGCTGGAACAGAATCCGTTGCAGCATCTGGTGGCCTCGGTGTCCACCGGCATCTTCGGCGGCGAGGCAGTGCTCGATCTCGATTACGCCGAGGACTCCAACGCCGGCACCGACATGAATTTCGTGATGGACGACGCCGGTGGCTTCATCGAAATCCAGGGCACGGCCGAATCCCAGACCTTCAGTCTCGAAGAAATGCTGGCAATGACGAAACTCGCGCAAGCCGGCATCCGTAACCTCATCGACCATCAAAAGAAAGCACTCGGATTAACGTGAGCAAGACACTCGTCCTTGCAAGCAGCAACCCCGGCAAGGTACGCGAAATCAACCAGATGCTCGCGGGCCTGCATCTTTTCGTGGTTCCGCAATCCGACTTCAAGGTTATGGATGCGGAAGAAACCGGCCTGACCTTCGTCGAAAACGCGCTGCTGAAAGCGCGCAATGCCACGCGTCACACCGGCCTGCCCGCGATCGCCGACGATTCCGGCATCGAGGTGGATTATCTCAACGGCGCGCCTGGCATCTACTCCGCGCGCTACGCCGGCAAGAACGCGAGCGACGAACAGAACCTGCGAAGACTGCTCGACGATCTCGTCGGCATCCCGGAAGCCGAACGCACCGCGCGTTTCCAGTGCCTGATGGTGTACCTGCGACACGAGTTCGATCCGACGCCGATCATCTGCCAGGGTACGTGGGAAGGAAGAATTTTATTGGAACCGCGCGGGACGAACGGCTTTGGTTACGATCCGATTTTCTTCGTGCCGACGCACAATTGTTCTTCCGCCGAGCTGCCGCCGGAAGTGAAAAATAAATTGAGTCATCGCGGACAGGCGTTGAGATTGTTGGTCGCTGCACTGGGGCATACGCATCTCTGATGTCATTCCCACATTGGTTGTCATGCCCGCGGAGGCGGGCATCCAGGATTTGAATAACAAAGCCGCCCTTTGGGCGGCTTTTCATTTTGTGTCGCCTTCGGCGACGTGTACTTGTGGGTGGCTGACCCACGGCAGGTGACTTTTCTTTGCTTGTCCAAAGAAAAGTCACCAAAAGAAACGACACCCCGGAGCGCACGCCGGCTTCGCCGGTTCCCTCCGTTCCTCGCCCCACCGGGCGCTCGCCAACTCGCCGGGCGCAAAATACGCGCCTCGGGCTCAAACACGGACTCGCTTAAAAACTCCCGGTAGGGCGGCGGTACTCGGCGCGCGCTACGGGGCGGGTTAGCAAAACCTTATCCGGGTTCCGCTTGACTCATATGGCCGGAAGCACAACCATGCCAAGCTTACATGACGATTTTATAGTCGAGCACCATGCCTCATGCCGATCAGCCCTGAAGAATTTGTGAAACGCCTTGACGCGATCTCGGAACAAGATGGCGTCGCTTATGCTCGCGTTCATTTACTCTTTGATAAAGAGGAAGAATATTCACAGGAAGTATTTCGATACAAGGGCTATCTGGCCTTATCTGATGCGTTTAAATGTTTTGTTCTTGAAACTATAGAACTCGTAAACGTTGAGTGTCGTCCCAAGATCAAAAACCCTCTTTCAGAGTTCTATGGTCTATTTGTTCCTCGTCTAATGCATTACTTTCAATCATTATGCGGTGCTGAAAGAGTCGCAATTCGCGGATATCCATATCATGGGTATACGTTGCTGAGAAATGTATTTGATAACATCGTGCTTACATCTGCTGCACTGCAAAAAATCACTGATTTCTACAGCATCGACGGCATAGTTTCAGGAAAGGAGCCTGATCCTGACGAAGTTAGAAAGTTACGGAAAAAAACCGAATTTGCTGTCCGCCGCAAGATGACAGGAGATCAAAGTGGGCTTTCCGAGCAAACGCTTGAAGAACTCTCCATATGGGACGCCCTCTTCGACTATGAAACTCACGGCGCTCGCCTATCATTGACTCACGCTATGAAGTGGATGAGGGGCGAAGCACAACTACCGGTACTTCCACAATTCGACGAAATGTCGTTTGCATTATTCATGAACCGATTCTGTGAAGTAGGCTGGATGACACATCGCCTCATTCCGCTCGTACAGCCGCCAGGTATTCCTCTGCCCGAAGCCTGGAGAGAAAAGTGGCGAATAATTGATGAATCCTTCGCGGAGACAGTTGAGTCCTTAACAAAGCAGTTAGGAAAGAAAATTGGAACAGCCATCGTGGAGTTTGTAAAAGCAAAGTACCCATTTAATGAGCAATCTACTTTCCCACTGTGACGACCAGCACAGTACTCCATCTGACATTAACTCGGTCGATTTAGAAAAAGTAAAATAACAAAATGAAACACGACCCCACCTGGCGCTGGAAGGTGATCATTGCCTTCACGGCGGTTTACATCATCTGGGGCTCGACTTACCTCGCCATCCGCGTCGGTGTGCAACAATTGCCGCCGGCGCTGTTTGCCGGCGCGCGTTTCGTTATCGCCGGCACCTTGCTCGCGCTTTACGCCCGCCTGAGCGGGCAGAAATTTCCTGTGCACCTGCGCGAATGGCGCACGATTGCAATCACGGCGCTGTTCATGCTGGTCGGCGCGAATGGGCTGGTGGTGTGGGGCGAGCAGTGGGTGCCGTCGAACCAGGCGGCGCTGATCGTCGCCACCACCGCGTTGTGGCTCGCGGGCTTCGGCACGCTGGGCGCACACGGCCAGAAGCTCGGGCCGCGCACGGTGCTCGGGCTCGCCGTCGGTTTCTTCGGTGCGGCCATGCTGCTCCTGCCGGAAAACGGTTTCACGCTGGATCACTTGTGGGCGCAGCTCGCGGTGCTGGCGGCCTGCCCGTTGTGGGCAGCCGGCTCGATGGTCGCCAAACGCGGTCAACTCACCACGCCGCCGCTCATGGTCGCGGCTCTGCAATCGCTGGTGGCCGGCATTGTTTTCTGCAGTTTCGGGCTTGCCACCGGGGAAGCCGTGCGCTGGAGCTGGTCGCCGCAGGCGATGGCAGCGCTCGCTTATCTCATCGTTTTCGGTTCCTGCTTCGCCTACGCCGCCTACATCTGGCTGCTGCACGAGGTGAGTCCCGCAGCGCTCGGTACCTATGCCTACATCAATCCGCTCGTGGCGGTGGTGCTCGGCTGGCTGGTGCTGCGGGAAACGCTCAGCGACATGCAGATGGCGGGCACGGTGGTGATCCTGATCGGCGTGATGCTGGTGAGCATTTCGCGGCCCAAGGCGGTGGCGGCGCCCAGCCAGAGGGCCTAGCGAGGTAGGTTGGGGTGAATGAAGTGAACCCCAACAAAATTCAAAAAGGATGGCAGGCACGTGGGCGGACGAAGACGATCACGGCAATAGGACATGTTACGTTGGGGTTCGCGTCGCTCACCCCAACCTACCAAACCACTGATATAATCGTGGCTTCCCTCTCCGTCCGTGTCCGCGCATGCTGAACTTCGCCTCGCTTCCGCCGCTGTCGCTCTACGTGCATATCCCGTGGTGCGTGCGCAAGTGTCCGTACTGCGATTTCAATTCGCACGAGGCGCGCGCAAAGATTCCGGAACAGGAATACATCGACGCGCTGCTGCGCGATCTGGAGCAGGACCTGCCGCGGGTGTGGGGGCGAATCGTTCATACTATCTTCATCGGCGGCGGCACGCCGAGCCTGTTCTCGCCCGAGGCCATCGATCGTCTGTTGTCGGGCATCCGCGCGCGGCTGCCGCTCGATCAGAATCCCGAGATCACGCTCGAAGCCAACCCCGGCACCGTTGAACTCGAACGCTTCAAGGGATTCCGCGCGGCGGGCATCAATCGCCTGTCCATCGGCATCCAGAGTTTCGACGAAGAAAAATTGAAAGCCTTGGGCCGCATCCACGGACGCGAAGAGGCGCTGCGTGCCGCCGAGGCGGCGCGCGCGGCCGGCTTCGACAATTTCAATCTCGACCTCATGTTCGGACTGCCCGGCCAGACGGTGGAACAGGCGTTGGCGGACATGCGCACCGCGATGGCGCTTCGCCCCACGCATCTGTCCGCCTATCAGCTCACCATCGAACCGAATACGCTGTTTCATGCGCGTCCGCCGACGCTGCCCGACGACGACATCACCTGGGAGATGCAAAGCCTATTGCAGACCGAGTTGGCCGCGGCGGACTACCGGCAATACGAAGTCTCGGCCTATGCGCGGCCAGGATACGAATGCCGGCACAATCTGAACTACTGGAAGTTCGGGGATTATCTCGGTATCGGCGCCGGCGCGCATGCCAAGATCACAGACCGTACCGGCATCACGCGTCTGTGGAAAGTGAAACATCCAAACGAATATCTGGGCACCGCCGGCACGCCCGGGAGCATCGGCGGTGAGCAGAAACTCTCGCGTCACGATGCGGCGGCGGAGTTCATGCTGAACGCTCTGCGCCTCGTCGACGGCTTTCCTTCGCCGCTGTTCCAGGAACGCGCCGGTATGCCAATCTCGGCCTGCGAACCGAAACTGACGCTGGCCGAAAACCAGGGGCTGATCGAATGGGACATGCAGTCCATCCGCCCGACACCGCAAGGCCGGCGATTTCTGAACAATCTGCTGGAGCTGTTCGTGTGAGACGGCGCCTCGCCCTGCCATTGATCCTGGCCGTGGCGGCCGCCATCGCCGTGAGCGTCGCACTACTGCTGCCGTCGTCGGCACCGCCGCCGGAAACGGAATTCACCCTGCTCGACGGACGCAAGGTCACGCTGCGGTCGCTGCGCGGCCGGCCGGTGCTGGTCAGCTTCTGGGCCACGACCTGTCGGCCCTGTATCGAGGAACTGCCCGATCTCATCCAGCTGTACAACACCTGGCATGCGCTCGGGTTCGAGCTGATCGCCGTGGCCATGCCCTACGATCCGCCGGCGCTGGCGCAGGAATTCGTGCAGCGTCGCGGCCTGCCCTACTCCGTCGCGCTCGACGTCCAGGGCAAACTGACCAGCGCCTTCGGTGGCGTGCCGTATGTGCCCGCCGCGTTTCTCATCGCGCCGAACGGAAACATCGTGTTGAACTCCACCGGCCGCTTGGACACCGACAAGGCGCGGCGTATCATTGCCAAATACCTGAAAGGAACGGCATCCTGACCCCCATGAGGGATTATTTCATCGAGCAGGCGGACTACCAGCGCTGGGCCAGCGCCGAGCTTTTCAAGTCCCTCGACTCCCTCAGCGACGAACAACGCCAGGCCGACATCAGCCTGTTCTTCCGCAACATCCACAAGACCGTGGACCACATCCTGGTCGTGACGCGCAACTGGCGCGCGCGGCTGGCGGGCGAATTCGGCAAGGTCAAAAACCATGACGCGTCGCTCTTCGACGAGTGGGAAGAACTGAAGCCCGCGCTGCTGGACGAGTTCGCACAACTCAAATCCTGGCTCACGCAAAAAAAGCCGGAATGGTTTCAGCAAATCATTGAATACCCTGGTTCCGATGGCACGAAGCGGCGCGTGTCGGTGCGCGACGGACTGATCCACGTCATGACGCATGCCGTGCATCATCGCGGCCAGATCAGCACGGCGTGTACGCGCCTGCACGTGCCGACGCCCGAGATGGATTTCCTGTACTACCTCCGTCGAAAACAAAGCTGACCGATGCTCTGGGTCAAATCGCTGCACATCATTTTTCTCATCACCTGGTTCGCCGGCCTGTTCTACCTGCCGCGCCTGTTCGTGTACCACAGCATGATGGCGGCAACCGACCGGGAAGGTAACGAACGCTTCAAGGTGATGGAGCGCAAATTGTTCTTCGGCATCATGACCCCGGGCGGGATTCTCACCATCGTCTTCGGGCTGTGGCTGTGGCTCGGTTACTCCTGGAGCGGCCGCTGGCTGTACGCCAAGCTGGCGCTGGTGGCCGTGCTCATCGTCTACCACGTTTATTGCGGTAAGCTGATGCTTGATTTCAAGCATGACCGCAATCGCCACGATCACGTGTATTACCGCTGGTTCAACGAGTTTCCGACTGTGATTCTCATCGCGGTGGTGATTCTGGCTGTGGTCAAACCGTTCTGATTATTGACGGGTATCATTTAACGCTCCAAAGCCTTTGCCACCAGCGCTTGCGGCCCTCCGGGCGGTGCGCGTGGTCATGCAGCGCCACGGGCGGCAGTAAGCTCATGACCCAGCCCGGCAGCGGCGGGTTGTCACTGAAACCGCACTGCACACCAAGATTGTTCGGGTCGAAGATCTTGATCATCGAAGGCTCGGTTTTGCTGTCGGTGTAGACGATGCCGCAATATTCTTCCTGATGTTCCTTGCGCAATAATGCATCGACTTCGTTGAGGAAATTATTGACCTGTTCCGCGGTGGACGGCTGCGCCGGAGCCGGTTCGCCGATCGCGTATACGTACCAGCCGGCGGCGACGTTTCCCCGCAGCATCTTCCAGAAGGCGTCCAGATCCTCCCAACGCAGCAAGCTGGTAAACTGGCCGCGAAATGCAGAGTAGAATGGGTCTTCTATGGGCGCGGGACGCATGATTTTCTCTCCGTAACGATCTTCATTGATTACACCACCACGGCCTGCTGCGCTATGCGCGCGCCCTCATCCGGTTTCCAGGCCATGTCGCCGTCCGGCCAGATGACTGTGACTGGGATGTCCCAGGTTTCGAGTTCCCGGCGGATCTGGTCGATGTATTCCGCATTGGGGTGATCCGCCCGGTTGGGAATCATTTTCGGAAACGCGGCCAGTCCGGCGCGTATCGATGGCATCCGGTTCAGTTAAATAATGTTGAGCTTGCGCGCGGCAAGCTCATGGGCGATGGCCTTGCCGATTCCTGCATTGGTTCCCGTTACCAAGGCCCAAGGACCGTATTTTCCCTGAAAGTCATTCATGTCTAATGCCTCGCACTGGAGTGGTTAAATTTAGGCCGACGTTATTTCCCGACAACATCGAGACGTCGGCTCGACAGCTCTCTATTGCGCGCGCGAACGCCACGATGGCCGCGCGCAGCGCGCTCGCTATTTCCGAATGCGAAACGATGCCTGCTGCATCGAGGTTCTTTCCGAGGAGCGGCACTGTGATTGATGCCTCGGCAACAATGCGCGCTGACATCACCGTGATTGTTTCTGTAAGAGACGCCTGCGCATGTGTTGCCCGAGGCGACGCATTCAGCAGGGCGACGGGTTTATTAACGAATTCCTCGCCACCGACCACCCAGTCGAGTGCATTCTTTATTACACCGGTCACGCCATGCGCATACTCTGGACTTGCGATCAGCACTCCATCCGATGCCCGCAGGCGAGCGCGAAAGTCTGTTACTGAAGGTGGTTCAGTCCCCTCAAGATCAGGATTAAACAGTGGCAGATTACCCAGCTCGTCATACACAGTGATCTCAACGCCTTCGGGCACCAATTTGCTCGCAGCACGAAGCAAGGCGGTATTCGAAGAGGCTATCCGTAGGCTGCCGGAGATCGCAAGGATCTTCGTTGTTCGAGATTCGTTCTTTATTTTCATAGACGCTGGTTGTTACCTTCGTGAATTACCCGCCTAACGTTTTCGCCATAACCGGCAGTGAAAAGCGGGGCGACGAAGGCGCGCCGCTTTTCACTGTCAAGCTGATGGCGTTGTTAGGCGATGTTTTCATTGAGGTGTCCTTGCCCTGTCAAACTGCCAGCGCAAGTCTGCGGTATGTGACCATTGCAATTAACAACGCACATGCTGCCGCTATGACAGCAGGAAATAATACTGTTGTCACCGTGTAGTTTTCCAGTGCCATCATGACGATGAGATTACGGGCCGTAAACAGAGCAAAGAACAGCAATGATTCTGAATGTGGCAAAGCATAAGCTTTCCTGACAGTTGGACCGAACCCCAGAACATCGACAGTGGTGAGAATGACAACGGCCCACAATGGGTCGGATGTTAGATACCAAAACGGCAAGGAGGACATTGCCGAGACAAAAAACAACCAATCTGTTTTAGTGATTGAAACATCAGACCGTTGCAGATAAGCCAGTAACGCGATAAATATTGTAATGACTCCGGATACGCCTATTGGCCAAGCCCCGGCACCGCCATTGTCGTCAAGCTGCGCAAGAAACACTACGAATGTAGTTGTGCCCCAAATGACCCAGGAAAACACATGGGGCTTAACAGTGCCCTGAATGATTGATCTGATGTACGGAAAGAACGCTAGTAACGTGAGCGCAATAGCAACTGCACTTAAGAGTTCTTTAGGAACGTAGCTCACTTTCTTTCTTCGCCTAACGCAGAGCTAACCGGCGCGCCGCTTTTGTGCACGTCCGGGTTGAGGACCTTGTCGGGCGACGACCCAGCGCCTCGGTTAGTTGCCATTACCGCTCTCCAGGAGCAATCAGTTTAATTTCGGAAGAAAACTCATTGTGATTGGAAATGTCGACAGGTCGGTGCTTTATGTTTTGAGAAGCCAAGTATTTCCCCAGGAAATTGTCCCCCTTCCAGTTTCTCTTTGGCCTTATCGGTCGCGGGGAAAAACCGCCCCCGCAATTGGGGCAAACGTTATGAAGTACGTTTTCGACGCACCCTGCGCAAAAAGTGCATTCGAATGTGCAGATCATTGCCTCTGTGGAGTGAGGCGGCAATTGCTTGTTGCAATTTTCACAGCTTGGTCTGAGTTCTAGCATTTGTTTCTCCGTGACATAGGGTTACGCCCAACACTCCTCTACGATCCATGATTACGCGCGAGAGCGAGGAGCTCGTCCACCGACCACTGGTCGTCAGCGTGCGATCCGTACTTGCACGCGAGTACCCGCCCGTCGGTTGTTATCAGAAAATCAGCGGGGAGCCCCAGTGCACCCTTCCCCCAAGGCGGTATGCCCGGAAGTCTGGGAAGCATGCGGATGACATTCGGCACCGCCGCCAGCAATGCGCGCGGGCTCAGGAGCGCGCTCAGACCAGACCCAACTCCGAACTCGGCATAGAGTTTGTCCTGGGGGTCGGCGACGATGGCGAATGGCGTGCCAGCATGGTGGCGCTGTAATGCCGCCGCGGTCGAGCGGAACATAACCACTTCCCGAACGCCCGCCGCCATAATTTCGTCATGACGCCGCACAAACGATCGCAGGTGTACGCTACAAAAAGGACATCCTGCAAATCTCCGGAACTGAAGATGGACGAGATTCTTCGCATCCGGAATCTGCACCGGTTTGGACTCGGTGGTTACGAGTGTGCGCTGGCCAATTACGTTGCCGATATCGATCTTCTTCACGGTTCCCCCTGACATGCCAGGAATTGTTATTCGCGACCTGCGTCTATTCCTGTTGGCTTTCTCAAATCGCCTGGAACAGGGCATTGAGTAGAATCAGCGCGCGCACGCGATCCTATGCGCGAACGCACCGTTCTGATCGCGCCTAGATAAACAGGCAGACGTCGGACTTCTGTGCGATCGGCAGGAAAGTGGCCGCGCCGATCCAGTCCTTGACCTCGGGAATGAAGTCGTCGTGCGTGTAACCGAACAGGTCCACCGTCATTTGGCACGCGACCAGGTTCACTCCGGCTTCGACGCACACGTCACGCAGTTCCTGAATGGAAGCAACGCCGTTGTTCTTGACGGTCTTCTTCATCAGGCCCGTAGCGAGTTTCTCGAAGCCGGGAACGCCGGCCATGACGGCGTTCGGGATGTTCCAGTTGACGCCCTGGAACCATTTCGGCCCGAACGGCATTTTCATCGGCATGCCGGGATTGCCCAAGGGGCTGACCTGGAGATTAAGCTCTTTTTTGAGCAGTTCGAGGCCGTAAAACGTGAAGAACACCGACACGTCCCAGCCCAGCGCCGACGCAGTTGAGGCGAGAATGAACGGCGGATAGGCCCAGTCCATGGTGCCCTTGGTGGCGATGATGGCGAGCGACGCTGTCTTGTTCTCGTCCACCTCTTTCAGCTTTTTCGCGAAGCGATCGTCGAACCAGGCATCGAGTGCTGTGCCGTGTTTCTGCAAAAGCTCGCTGAGAATGTTACCGGATGACTTTTCAGCTAGGTTTGACATGATTGCCTCCTTTCAAAGGCTGTCTGTTTGACTGATGGAGAAGTATCCGTCAGTTCTTACGGATCTGGAAAACGTACTCGCCGCCGTCCTGCTCCGAGGACACCAGTACGTTTCCGGTCTGCTTGCAGAAGGCGTCGAAATCCTTGAGCGAGCCCGGGTCGGTGGAACGCACGCGCAGAACCTGTCCGTGCTGCAATCCGTTGATGGCCTTTTTTGCCCGCAGTATCGGCAGCGGGCAGTTCAATCCTCGGGCATCGAGTTCCTGTACGGTCGTTGACATGGTCATCTCCTGTTTGGGTTGAGGGAGTCTTTAGAATTCAGTCAGGCCGCCTGGCACAGGCGCGGCCACGGATAGCCTTCGGCCTTGAGGTCGGCCAGATGTTCGCGCACCGCCGTGCGCCAGTCCTTCTTCGGCGAGTAGCCCAGTTTGCGTCGGGCATAATCGTTGGGGCAGACCCAGTTCTCGCACAGGTGCACGATGGAGCGCGTGAGAAACGGCGAGGAGCCGGGCATGACCGGCTTGAGCGCTTCCATCAGCCAGCCGAAGGCATATCCGGCCGGGTAGGGAACGCTGTAAAGCGGCTTGGGGAAACCGGTCTCGGCAGCGATGAATTCGACGACTTCGCGGAGGCTTGGAAATTCAGCGCCGCATATGTTGAATGATTCGTAATCGTTCAGATTTTGCGCCACCGATGCCAGCACGAACGCGTTGCCCAAATCTGAGTCGGCCACCAATGGCAAGTGCTTGCGCCCGCCCGCAAGCCACGGCACCAGATAGGTCCGCAGCCGCGGCACCAGCGCCGGCAGCATGCCCAGACGATTACCGGTACCGACAAAATGGCCGAGACGCATCGTGATCATTTGCGTGCCGCGCGAGTTGTTGGCGCGCATGTAATGGTCGAGATCGATCAGGCAGTCGAGATGCGGCCAGAAGCCGGTATGTTTCGTTTCCGAGAAATCATCGAGGGGTTTGTTGTCTTTCGCGACCGCGCCGATCACGACGGTACTCGTCTGAATAAATCGTTTGACACCCCGTCGAATGGATTGCTCGATGAGGTCGCAGGTCGGTTCAAAAAACCGCTCGCGTTCCAGCGTCTGGTGACTCCACATCGACGCCCAGTTACCGGCGCTGCATATGACATCGACTTCCTTTACGACCTCGCGCCGGTAATTCGCGTCCATCAAGTTACCAATCCGTACTTCACCCTTGAAATTTCTCGGCAGTTTCTCGCGCCGCCGGCAGGCGGCGATCGGTTCAATTCCGGATTGCACCGCCATGGCCCTGAGTATGTTGCTGCCCAAAAACCCCGTGGCGCCGGTCACCAATACCCGAATCTTTTTTTCCGCATTCATGGTTTGTTTCTCCCGGTTATTCAGATTTGTTCTCGGTACGGGTTCACAAGGAGTCCACCCACTGCTTGAGCCGGGATGTTTCCCGCAGGATCAGTTCCGGCTGGCCGAAGGTATGCGTCAGCAGGCTCACGCCCTGCAGCACTGTCACCAGATGCAGGGCGAGATCGGCGGACTCTGATTCCTTGCCAAGTTCACGAAACTGCTGCTCGGTCCACGACAGGATCGAGGCCATCATGCTCGCCGCCTTGTCCGCGAGCACGCCCCCGTCCTTGTGAAGCTCCTGACAAAGGCTGCCGATGGGGCAGCCGCTGGCGGCCAAGGCCTCGCGTTGACTCTCCACTTCTTCAATCAACGCGTGGATACGTTTTCGCGGGTCCGGGAGCTTGTCCCACGCGGCGATAAGACCACCATAAAAATTTGCACGGTGTTCGATCAGCGCATGCCCGATGTCTTCCTTGGTTTTGAAGTAGTAATAAACATTGCCCAGGGGAACTTCGGCCTCCTGCGCTATATCGGCGAGCGTGGTTTGGTTGAAGCCCTGCGCATGCACAAGCTTGTTAGCCGCATCGAGCAGACGCGCGCGTTTGTTGGTCTCTTTGCTTTCCATATTATCCATTTATCATCAATCGCTTATACTAATAGTAAGTTACCTAACTAAATTATGGAATGCTAATATAGAACTGTCAAGGAAAATCCGTTGCCAGCAATAAAGAAGGGGTAAAACTGTGGCCATTCAGCGACTCGTGCGCCGATGGAGACCCGACGGTTGTCTAGCGGGAGCATGACCCAGCATCGGGTTCAGCGGGAAAGCACCACGTTATACTGCGTTCAATCTTTGAGGGGTAATACATGGATACCCTGACACACGCCTTGAGCGGCGCTTTATTGGCACGCGCGAGCGAACCGAAGCACCCACGACCGGATCAGTTGCCGCGCCGTACACGCATGTGGATCGGCTTCATCGCCGCCGCGTTTCCCGACAGCGACTTCGTCACACGCTTCATCGATCCCCTGACCTACCTCACCACGCATCGCGGCATCACGCATTCGGTCATCATGTTGCCGCTGTGGTCAGCATTGCTTGCGCTGCTCTTCATGCTGCTGGTGCGCAAAAAATATTCGTGGCGCGCGTTCGTGGGCGTGGTGGCGCTGGGCATAGGCATCCATATCGCGGGGGACGTGATCACCGCCTTCGGCACCATGATCTTCGCGCCGTTCTCCGACTGGCGCGCGCAGTTCCCGACCACCTTCATCATCGATCCGTATTTCACCGCCGTCATCGTCAGCGGGTTGATTGCCTCCTCCCTGTGGAGCGCCACGCGCCGCCCGGCCGTAATCGGACTGGCGGTGCTGGTTGCGTACGTAGGATTTCAGGCCGTGCTGCATCAGCGGGCGCTGACAGTGGGAGAAACTTATGCGGTGAAACATCAGCTGGACGCGGGACAGGTCCAGGCAATTCCGCAGCCGTTCTCACCGTTCAACTGGATGATCGTCTTGCCGCAGAAGGACGCCTACCATCTCGCTTATGTAAGCCTCTGGCGCCGCGAGATACCGGAATTTCCGCCTGCCGGCGCCAACTGGCTGTACCAGGTGAATGCCTCATACTTTCCGGTAGCCGATGCCATCTGGAAAAACATCCCCCGCTTCGGCGCCGGCAATGAGGCCAATCTGGCGGAACAGGTGTGGTACTCCGAGGCGCTCGCACCGTTCCGCCGCTTCGCGGAATTTCCGGCGCTGTATCGCGTGGATCATAACAAGAATGGTCTGTGCGTATGGTTCAACGATCTGCGCTTCGCGCTCGCCGGAAGAACCATGCCGTTCCGATATGGGGCATGCCGGAACGGGACCGACACCGTCTGGCGCATACACCGCCTGTTCAGCGACGACAATGGCATCGAAATCCTCGACGCGATTCCGCATTAAGAAATCTTCCGCCACAGAGAGTCAGAGGCACACAGAGATTTTTGAAATATCCGGTTCCCATTTTTTCTGTGTTCTCATAGGTTCAAGCTAATACATATCCATCGGATCGACATCGAGCGACCAGCGCACCTTCTTGCTGAATTTCGACTCGGCCAGCTGCACCACCCATTGACTCAAAAAGGCATGCAAGGGAGCGCGCTTCGATGACTGCACCAGCAGCTGCGCGCGGTAGCGCCCGGCGCGCCGTTCCATGGGCGCGGGGACCGGTGCCATGATTTGCAGGCTGTTATCCGGAATAAGGCGCGCGGCAAGCGCATGTGCTTCGTGGAGAAATTTGAGCGCCGCTCCGGGCGCCGGCGATTCGGCGCGCAGCAGCGCGAGATGACTGTAAGGCGGGTAGCCGGTTTCGCGGCGCTCGGTGAGCGCAAACCCGGCAAAACCGTGGAAGTCGTGCCGCTGCAACGCGTTGAACAAAGGGTGATCCGGATGCCAGGTCTGGATCAGCACCTCACCCGGCTTGTCCGCGCGTCCGGCGCGGCCGCTGACTTGCATGATGAGCTGGAACAGGCGCTCGGAGGAGCGGAAATCCGTCCCATACAGTCCCTGATCGGCGTTGAGTATCCCGACCAGCGTGACGTTCGGAAAATCATGACCCTTCGAAAGCATTTGGGTGCCGACCAGGATGTCGGCCTCGCCGGCGTGGACACGCCGCAGTTTTTCTTCGAGGGCGCCTTTGCGGCTGGTGCTGTCGCGATCCACGCGCTCGATACGCGCCTTCGGGAAAAATTTCTGCAGCGCGCCTTCCACGCGCTCCGTGCCCTCGCCAAGCGGATGCAGATTTTCCGCCTGGCAGGACGGACAGCGCCGCGCCATTTCCTGCTCGGCGCCGCAATGATGGCAGAGCAACTTCTGTCGTTGTTGGTGCAGCGTCAGCTGCGCATCACAGCGCCGACAGGGCGCAACCCAGCCGCAGTCGAAGCACATCCACACCGGAGCAAAACCGCGTCGGTTCAGAAACAAAATACTCTGCTCACCCTTCGCGAGCCGCGCCGCGATCGCCTCGCGCAACGGCAGTGACAGTCCTTCGCTGGGCTTGAGCCGCCGCATGTCGA
>Ga0209515_10003460_pt1 | contig 22577 bp, 26 predicted proteins | sample Subgroupgradi54m_FD_187454 | JGI IMG/M metagenome (GOLD analysis project Ga0209515, IMG submission 187454) | Subsurface groundwater microbial communities from S. Glens Falls, New York, USA - GMW60B uncontaminated upgradient, 5.4 m (SPAdes)... ... | reverse complement strand
CCTCCACCTGAGGCTGACTTGCCATCCGGCCGAGGGCCAGGGCGGCGAGCGCCAGTCCGAAGTCCCGCAGGGCGATGTCATAGTAGCCCGGCACCCGCAACAGGTTGACGATAATGCCTCCCAGCCAGGCTGCCACCACATAGCCGCCGAGGCGCGGGTTGACCGCCACCAGGATGCCGGCGGCGATCTCAATGACGCCGACAACGCGCATGAACGTCTGCGCGTCGATGCCCAGCAGGCTGGGAAGAGTCGGCGAGAGATACTGGCTCCATTGCACGAGCCGGTCGAAGAACTTATCGAGCCCTGCCACGATCGGCACGGCGATGAATGCCACTTTAAGCAGCTGATACGCCTGATAGCCGGGCGTGCCGCGCACCAGTCCGGTGCTGGTGCCGATGGTCATCTGCTGGTGAGCCATGAGATCCTCCACGGTTGTCCTGCCGCTCCATGTGTGCCCGCGCCCAGTCTTGCACGCCGATGTAACAGCCGCATGACGTTTGAATGACACCTTCGTCATGGCCGACGGGAAACTTTTTGCCGCGGAGGTATTGCGCCGCCGCCCGGGAGTTTTTTACAATGACATCATCCAGGGGTCTGGGATGACACAGGAGTGCAGGGCATGCGATACGTTGTGACCGTCAGCCGCAGTCCGGGGCTGTTGTTGTTGCGCTTTGGCTTGGGGGCGTTGATCATCGCGTTCAGCGCTTGGCCTGATTTATCGGCGGGCACGGAGCGGTGGACCGAAATCGGCCAGAGCCTCAGCGTCTTTGGCGTGAAGAGTTACGCGGATTTGTGGGGATTGGGGGTTGTCTGCACGGAAATGACCAGTGCGGTGTGCCTGGTCCTGGGCCTATTCACCCGGCTGTCGGCGTTTTGTCTGGCGCTGATCATGGCGGCCTCCACCGCCATCAGCGCCACCCCGGAGAGCGTGGTCCAGGCGCTGCAGGGCACGATCGTGTTTCTGGGTCTGGCGTTGACCGGCGCCGGCCGGTTCAGTTTGGATCAGAAAATCGCCGAAGGGCAGTCGCTGTGAGGCCGAAGCTTCGCCGCAGCGCGGCCCGGGCCGCGTAGTAGCCGCAGAGGCCGTGCACTCCGCCGCCCGGCGGAGTCGAGGCCGAGCATACGTAGAGGCTCCGCACCGGCGTTTCGTAGGGCGCCCACCATCGCGCGGGCCTGCGCCACATCTGGCCCAGATCCTGCACCCCGCCCGTGATATCCCCTCCGACGTAATTCGCATTCTCTTCTTCGAGGCGGCGGGGCGATCGGATGCTGCGCGCAAGAATCCGGTCGCAGAATCCCGGCGCGAACCGTTCGATTTGCGCTTCAATCGCCCCCTGCATGTTGACGCCGGAGCCATGCGGCACATGGCAGTAGGCCCAGACCGTCTCGCAGCCGGCCGGCGCCCGGGTGCCATCGCAGATGCTCTGTTGCGCCAGCAGCACGAAGGGCCGCAGCGACAGCGCCCCGCGCCATGCCCGGCGCTCCGACTCCGCGATCTCTTCGAACGTGCCTCCGAGATGGACCGTGGCCGCCCGGCGGCACTCGGGGGCGGTCCAGGGAATCGGGCCATCCAGCGCCCAATCCATCTTGAAGGCGCCGGGTCCGTACCGGTAGCGTTCCAGCGCCCGGCGGTAGGCATGCGGCAGCCGGTGTCCGGCCATCCGAAGCAGCTGCCGCGGCGTTACATCGCAGAGCACGGCGCGCGCCGCAGGAATCTCGTCCAGCGATTCCACCCGGATGCCGGTGCGCAGCTCGCCTCCCAGACGGCGGAAATAGGCGATCAGCGCATCGGCGAGCGTTTGCGATCCGCCCCGCGCCACCGGCCAGCCGCCCGCATGTCCCGCCGCGGCCAACATCAGGCCGACAGCGGCCGTCGGCGGCTGCTCCAGCGGCATGATCGCGTGCGCCGCAAGCCCGGCGAACAAAGCACGGGCGCGCGCGCTGGTGAACCCGCTCAGCAGGCGCTGCGCCGAGCCCAGTCCCTGCCAGGCGAAGCGGGCCAACAGCAGCGGATGCCCGGGCCATCGCAGCGGCCCCAAGGCATCGATCAGCAGCTCATGCCATCGATCGACGAACGGGCGCAGCAGCCGCCGGTACGTCCGGCCATCCGCTCCGAGGCCCACGGCGGTATCCTCCACGGAGCGCTCCAGCATGACGGCATCGCCGCTATCGAGCGGATGCGCCAATGGCGCAGGAGGATGCACCCAGTTGAGGCCGTAGTCGGCCAGCGGGAAATCGTGAAAGACGGGGGAAGAAACGGCCAAGGCGTGAATTGTGGAGCAGAGATCGTGCACGAATCCCGGACGGGTCAGCGCGGCGGAGCGCAACCCGCCACCCGGCGCCTCAGAGGCCTCCAGGAGCAATACGGAACATTTGGCGCGGGCCAGCAGAATAGCGGCCGTCAGCCCATTCGGCCCTGAGCCCACGACCACGGCGTCATAGCGGGGCATGACGGGACCGCGCGCCCGTTTAGAACAAGCCCAGCAACCCGATAATCACCAAATAGGTCGCCACGATGTAATTCAGGAGGCTCGGAATGATGAAAATGAGCACCCCGGCGATCAGCGATATGATGGGTTCCGCGGTCACATGCAGCATCATCGGCCCTCACCTCCCTTACGGATAACAGCCGGGGGCGCACGCCGTATGCGACGCGCTCCCCCGTTGACGGCCTCTGCCGTTCTGCTGCCATCCGTGATCACCTTCAACCGGCCTCGCCGGCATCCGCCGCCGCGTGGCGCCCTTTGCGAAACGTTTGCTGGGCTCTGCTGCGGCCTTCTTCCATCAGCTGGTGGCCTTTTTCGGTGGCTTTGTCGATCCCGCTCTCCGCCTGTTCGGCCAACCGGTTCCACCGGTCTTTCGTTTCTTCGGCGTAGTCCCGCAGCCGTTCCCGGGTCTCGCGCCCTGATTGCGGCGCCAACAGCAAGGCACCCGCCGCTCCCAGCACGACTCCGCTGAGGAACGCAAAGGTGACCGATCCTGATCCCAGATCCCCTGCGTCACTGACCATTCCCGACACTCCTTTCCGACTCGTGGCCGCGCATGCGGCGCCTCACCATGGAGGCGATGGCCCGCAGCGATGCCCCTAACCCCAAAAACATCATGTTCGCTTTCCGCCCGAACGCCCGTTCCGTCCGCCCCCACGCCTCGTCGATGCGATTCTGGGCGCTCTGCAGCCGGTCGCCCACATCGCCGATGGCACGAAACAGCAGCGTGGCATGCTCCACGCTGCTTTCCACCTGGTTGAGCAGCCGGGACATGTCGGCCGTGACCGACCGCATCTCCCGCATAAGCGGCGCCAACTCCTCATTCATGGCCGCCGCCAGCCGCTGCGTTTCCGCCACGGCGCTTCGCAGCTCGCGCAGCACCGGCAGCAAGGCGACAACCAGCACCACAAAGGCGCACGCAATGATCAATAGCGCGACTTCCCATAACATCCGATCCTCCCCTCACGCGGGTTACTGACCCTGCCCCGGCGCGCCGCAAATCGCTTCATGCTCCTGGAGCTCCTGCTGGGACTGGAACGACTCCCCGCATGCGCACTGGAGTTTATCGCCCTTGCCCGCCATGCCAATCACCTCCTCTGCCTGTTCACTGTACGCGGAAGGCATGAACAGGCCGTGAATTCCAGATGACAGATCCGTTACGTCATCACGGAGCGAAACTAACAGCTTTGTCATCGAAAAGTCATCGATCGGTTAGCCGCGCCCGCCTAGAGTAGGACGCATGCCGTTTGCCTGGTTGCCGTGGAAATTTATCGTCCGCCGCGTGGCCCGGGCGCATGGGTTTTTGGATCCCATCGCCGTTCTGGCGCGATTGCACCGTTTCGCCCAGCCGGCTGAACTGATTGCGCCCACCGAGCTGCTGCGCTCCGGCGCGGTGCTGCATGCCCGCGGGCTGATGAACAGCCAGGCGATCCAGCATAATCTGGACTGGGTCTGGCCCTACTGGGTGGTCAAGCAGTTCGATCCGCGGGATCCGGCCTTCGTGCCGCGGGCCTTTTCGCTGACCCAGATCAACCTTACCTACCGCAATTGGACCGCCGCCGGATTGCCGGATGCGGCCGTGTTTCCGCTCGTGGACCCCCGCGGCCTGCTGACGCCGCTCTACGACGGATGGTCGCTGGACGGCTGGGTGCTCGCCGACGACGGTCGCGCCCTGCTGCCCTCGCGGCTTGAGACGGTGACGCAGCAGTGCGATCTGAAGGCGGGCTGGGCCATCCGCACCCGGTCGCACTGCCAGGGACTGTCGCTTGAGGCCCGCGTCGACGTGCTGCCCGGCCCCGAAGGGCCGCGCTGCCACCTCACGTTGACCGGCGCGGCGGATGCGCCCGCGTGGCTGGCCGTAGCCCTGCGGCCGTACAACCCCGAAGGCGTCAGCTTTCTCTATGACATCGCCGGCCTCGAGAGCGGCACGGGCTGGCAGATCAATAAAAAGGAGCTGGCCTTCTTCAGCGTCTCGCCGGATCGCTGGGCGTATTCGCGTTATGAAATCGGCGATGTGTTCCACCGGCTGCCGGAGCCCGGCGACCGGATGACCCATGTCTCCTGCTCGGTCGGCATGGCCACCGCCGCCGCGCTGTTTCGCCTGACGCCCAACCGGCCGCGGGAGGTGCTCGTCAGCGTGCCGTTGAAGTCCGAGGCTGCGGCGATCTCCCCCTCCAACAACGGCCACGCCGGCCACGGCGCGGGCTATGCCGCCGGATGGGCCAATGCGCTGCGGAATCGCTGTGAGCTGGCGATTTCGGATGCCAAAATCGTCTTCCTCTATGAGGCGGCGCTGCGTGCGCTGATTCTCCATTCCCCGGGCGATGTGTTTCCCGGCCCGTATACCTATCGCCGGTTCTGGTTTCGAGACGCCGCCTTTATCGTGCACGCGCTGCTGTGCATGGGGCTGAAGGAGCGCGCCGAGCGCGTGCTGGACCGGTTTCCCTCCCGGCAGACCCGGGGCGGCTATTTCCTCTCGCAGAACGGGGAATGGGATTCCAACGGGGAAGCGCTCTGGACCCTGCAGCGGTTTTGCGCGATGACGGGCCGGCCGGCCAAGCCGGCGTGGCGGCAGGCGGCCTACCGGGGCGCGCAATGGATTATCCGCAAACGACTGCCCACCCAGCCGGAGAGCCCGCATGCCGGCCTGCTGCCGGCGGGCTTCAGCGCCGAGCATTTCGGCCCGAACGACTATTACTATTGGGACGATTTTTGGGCGGTCGCCGGGCTGCGCTCGGCGGCCTCGATTGCCGAGGGCGCGCGCGACCGCGTGAGAGCCCAGCGGTATCGCCGCGAGGCGGACGATCTGCACGGCTCCATTGAGCGCAGCCTCGAAACCGCGGCGCGGCGGGTGAGCCTTCCGGCTATCCCGTCGTCTCCGTATCGCCGGATGGACGCAGCGGCGATCGGCTCGCTGGTGTGCGCCTATCCGCTGCAGCTCTGGCCCGCGGATGAGCCCCGGCTGCAGCAGACCGTCACGTATTTGCTCGACCATTGCTTTCTGGACGGCGGATTTTTTCAGGAGATCAGCCATTCGGGGATCAACCCGTATCTCACCCTGCACGTCGCCCAGGTGCTGCTGCAAGCGCAGGATCCCCGCGCGCTGGAGCTGCTCTACGCCATCGCCGCATTGGCCAGCCCCACCGGCCAATGGCCCGAGGCGGTGCATCCCCGGACGAAAGGCGGCTGCATGGGCGACGGTCAGCATATCTGGGCGTCGGCGGAATGGCTCCTGATGATCCGCAACTGTTTTGTGCGGGAGGAAGGAGGCCGGCTGATTCTCGGCTCCGGTCTGCCGTCTTCGTGGCTGGAGAGCGAGGCGGTCTTCGGCCCGACTCCGACGGAGTTCGGCGATGTCACGGTCCGAATTCGTCCGGAGGCCGGGCGGTTCGCGGTCCGCTGGCAGGGCATCTGGCATCAGGATGAGCCCCGGATCGAAATCCGCCTGCCAGGGTGCGATTCGGTGACGCCGCCGATGGGCGAGGAGTCCGCCATCATCCCGATGCAGCGGGAAGCGGTCACGCGATGACCCTTCGACGCGCTTCGCTTGCTCAGCACATTCGGCTGCGCTCAGTGCTGAGCTCCGAGCAATGTCGAGGAGCTCAGGGTCATGGTGAGCGAGGCCGCGAAGGCGGACGAGTCGAACCATGAACATCCTCATGATGACCAATACCTACACGCCGCTCATCGGCGGCCTGGAACGCTCGGTGCGTGAATTCACCGCGGCCTTCCGGAAGCGCGGCCACCGCGTGCTGGTGGCGGCCCCGGAGTTTGAAGGCATGCCGGAGGAGGAGGGCGATGTCATCCGGGTGCCCGCCATCCGGCAGTTCAACCGGTCCGTGTTTTCCCTCAAGCTGCCGATGCCGCGCGCGCTCTCGCGGGCGCTGGCCGAGTTTCATCCGGACCTGGTGCACGCGCATCATCCGTTCCTGATGGGCAGCACCGCGCTGCGGCTGGCCCACACCCGCAAGCTGCCGCTGGTTTTCACGCACCACACGCGCTTCGAGTATTACACCCACATGCTCTCGACGGAGTCCCACGCGATTCAGCGCTTCGTGGTGGAGTTGTCCACCGGGTATGCCAATCTCTGCGAGCGCGTCTTCGCCCCCAGCGAGAGCATCGCGCAGATGCTGACGGATCGCGGCGTCACAACCCCCCTCGACATCGTGCCCACCGGCGTGCAGCTGCCCCGGTTCGCCGCCGGCTCGCGCGCGGAGGCGCGTCGGGCGTTGGGCATTTCGCCGGAGGCTTTCGTGGTGGGCCATGTCGGACGGCTCTCGCCGGAGAAAAATCTTGGGTTTCTGACGAACGCCGTCGCCAGATTTTTGCGTCGCTATCCTTCCGCCTATTTCCTGGTGGCCGGCCACGGCCCCTTGGAAGAGGAGCTGCGGCATCTGTGCCAGGAGGCCGGCATTTCCGGCCGGCTGCAGCTGGCCGGCGTGCTGCGAGGCCGCGCGCTCTCAGCGGCGTACCGCTCGATGGATGTCTTCGCCTTCGCATCGGAAAGTGAAACGCAGGGCTTGGTCGTCACCGAAGCCATGGCCGCCGGCGTGCCGGTGGTCGCCCTCGATGCGCCCGGCGTGCGCGAGGTGGTGGAGGAGGGCCGCAACGGCCGCCTGCTGCGCTCCCGCCAGGCGGACGCGTTTGCGGCCGCCCTGGCCTGGATCGCGGAGCGCGAGCCGGAGGAGACGGACGCGCTGCGCCGGGCGGCGATCGCCACCGCGGAACGGTTCGCTATGCCGCGCTGCGCGGATCACGCGCTGGCCTGCTATGCCGACGTGCTCGCCTGCGGCGTCCGCGACCGGGCGATGATGGAGAGCAGCCGGTGGGCGGCAGCACTGCGGCGCATCACGACGGAGTGGCGCCTGTTGAAAACCATTACCAAGGCGACGGCGGCCGCGGTCAAGGAAGCCACCCCGCGGTGCCGCCGGCAACTGGTGCCCGCCCGCGGATGATCGCGTATCTTTCGGCTCGATGGCGCGACGTGCGTCGCTGGGTCAAGCGCAGCGAATGGGCTGCGCGCCTGCTGGGCCTGTCGCGCTCAGAGGGCACCGCGGCCGAGCCCGGCCTCGTGCTCATCCAGATCGACGGACTCTCCAAGACCCAGCTGCAGCGGGCGCTGGGACGCCGGCGCGTGCCGTTTCTGCGCCGGCTCATCGAGCAGGAACGCTACCGCCTCCATCCTCTGTATTCCGGATTGCCGGCGAGCACGCCGGCGGTGCAGGCCGAGCTGTTTTACGGCGTCAAAACCGCCGTGCCCGCGTTCAGCTTCCTGGACCGCGCCACCGGCCGGGTCTTCCGCATGTATTTCCACAACGATGCCGCCGAGGTGGAGCGGCGGCTGGCCCGGTTGGGCGAACCGCTGCTGGCCGGCGGCAGCGCCTACACCGACATTTTCACCGGCGGGGCGGAGGAGCCGCACTACTGCGCGTCCAAAACGCAATGGCGGCGGTTTCTCCGGACCATCAACCCGCTGATTCTTCCGGTGCTGCTCGTCTTGTATCTGGACCGCTTCCTTCGTGCCGTCCTGCTCTTCGCCCGGGAGTTCTGGCTGGCGCTTCGGGATTGTTTGCGGGGCGCGCTGGCCGGCCAGACGCTGCTGCAGGAGGTGCTGTTCATTCTGACGCGGCTGGGCGCGTGCATTCTGCTGCGGGAGCTGGTGCTCATCGGTGTTGAAATCGACGTGGCGCGCGGATTGCCGATCATCCACGCCAACTTCATCGGCTACGACGAGCAGGCGCACCGGCGGGGGCCGTCATCCGCCTTCGCGCATGGCGCGCTGGATGGCATCGACCGGTCGCTGGCGGCGATCTGGGACGGAGCACACCGCTCCAGCCGCCGCAACTACGATGTCTGGATCTACTCCGACCATGGGCAGGAAGACACGGTGCTCTTTTCCGAGGCGAACGGCCGCTCGGTGCAGGAGGCCATCGCCCAGGTGTTTTCCGCCGCCGGAAACGCTGCAGGCGGCGCATCCTCGCCGCTGATCGTGACGGCCATGGGCTCGCTCGGCCACGTGTATCCGCCGTCGAGTTTCGAGCCCTCGGGCATTCCGGCGATGGCGCAAGCGCTCGTGGACACGGCGAAGGTGCCGCTGGTGCTCACCGCCAACGGCGCGGTGACGGCGCATGCCTGGACTGCGGCCGGACGGTTCCGGCTGCCTGAAGACGCGGCCCAGGTCTTCGGAGCCGACCATCCCTATCTCGAAGAAGTGGCGCGGGATTTTGTCGATGTCTGCCGGCATCCGGATGCGGGCACGTTCGTGATCTGCGGCTGGCGGGCGGAGGAGAAGCCGCTCAGTTTTCCCGACGAGCATGGGTCGCACACCGGGCCCGGCCGGGAGGAGACCAATGCCTTCGCGCTGCTGCCGCCCGATGCGCCAGTGCGGACGCGGCAGGGCTATTTGCGGGCGACCGATCTGCGGTTCGGCGCCCAGCGGCTGCTGGGGCGTCCGGCGCCGGCGATGCCGCAGCCCATCGCTTCGGCTGCGCCGGCGAGGATTCTGCGGGTCATGACCTATAACGTCCACAGCTGCATCGGGCTCGACGGGAAATTGGCGGTGGACCGCATCGCCCGCATCATTGAGCGGCATGACCCGGATGTCGTCGCGCTGCAGGAATTGGACGTGCAGCGCCTGCGGACCGGCGGCAAGCATCAGGCCCAGCTGATCGCCCAGCGGCTGCAGATGGCCTACCATTTTGAGCCGTCGATGCGCCTGGCCGATGAGCAGTATGGCGATGCCGTCATGAGCCGCTATCCCATGCGGCTGGTGCGCTCCGGCCGGCTGCCCGGCGGGCACTATTGGCCGGACCTGGAGCCGCGCGGCGCACTGTGGGTGGCACTCGACATCCGCGGCAGCCGGACGAATCTCATCGCCACCCATTTGAGCCTCTGGCCGCGCACCCGGCTGCTGCAAGCCGCCACTCTGCTGGGACCGGAGTGGGCGGACCACCCGGCATGCCATGGGCCGGTCATCGTCTGCGGAGATTTCAATGCCACGCCGCGCTCGGCGGTTTATCAGCGGATGCAGCGGATGCTGCGCGATGCCCAGACCGCGGCCGGCACCTCACGCAGCACGTGGACCAGCCGCTACCCCATCACCCGCATCGATCATGTGTTCGTCGGCGGCGGCATCGAGGTGCTGCGCGTGGATGTCGCGGCCACCGAGCTGGAGCGGCTGGCCTCGGATCATCTGCCGCTGATCGTGGATCTGCGGCTGCCCCATACGCCGTTTAACTGACGAAAGTGTCATCTGAAATTCACCGGAATGTTACGCGCACCCGCCTACACTGACCGCACGATGGAGCCGACAACCGACGACATGCAACTTTCACCGGTGGAGCGGGTCTACCGCGATCACGAGCGGTTCCGGCGGACGCTGGACGCGCTGCAGGCGGCCTTGAGAGCCGGCACCGCGGGCGACCGCACGCGGACCTGCTGTGCGGGATTGCTCAGGCAGCTGCAGGCGCACCGGCGGCGGGAAGAGCCGCTGCTGGCGGCCGTGCCGGCCTCCGCATGCACCCATGAAGAGGATGTGCGGCAGCTGCAGGTGCTGCTGAGCACCTGTTTCGTGGAGGGGCCCACGCTTTCGCTAATACGCCACGGCGCGAAGCTGGAGGCGATCTTCCGCGCCTTCCGCGAGCGGATGCAGCGGCAGGAGCAGGAGCTGTTTCCGCGCGGCGGATGCGGCGCGCCGGAGGGGCATGCGGCGCACGGCGCGCTCGACGGCACCATGACGGTGCGGCACCTCATCGCCGAGCATCCGGAAACCAAATCGCTGCTCGAGTGTTTATTCGTCAGCCTTCCGGACGGGCCCGATGCCGTCGATTTAGATGAAGTCGCGTACCGACGCGGCATGGACACTGAAGAGCTCATCTGCCGGCTGCAGGACGTGATGCGTCGCGACGCTGTGCTGGTGAATTGAATTACCATCGGCGAATCGTTTTCTTGAATCTTCTCGGGGCCGCGCTCGCGACCCTGTGCCTGGCGGCGATGGCCGTTGCGGCTGTCGTCGTCTGGATGCCGGGCGGCACGACGGCGCTGGTCCGGCAACTCCTTCCCCGGTATCTTCATGCCGAGTCGTGCACCGTGGCGGCCTCCTCCGGCACGCTCTGGAACGGTGTGACGCTCCATGGCGTGAGCCTCCGCCATCCGGCCGCGATGCCTGAGGGCGTGTTTTTCATTGACCGGGTGGAGAGTGACGGGCTGCCGCAGCTGCTGAAGCGCCGCACGCTGTCGCTGACCGCCTATGGGGTGCGCGCGCAGCTGCCGAACCTCCGCAATGCGCTCACCGTCGGCCGGCTCCAGTACGCTCCGGGCCGGCTGATCGCCTCCGACGTGGAATTGCAGGATCCGCCCCGCCTGCCGGCCGGCAGCTGGCTGCGGCTGCAGCAGCTGGAAGTCGAGCAGCCGCTGCTGCGCAGCCGGCGGATGACGCGCCTGTACAATGGCCGGCTGTGGCTGCCGTATTCCGGCATCATTCTCCTCAACGCCTTTCCCGGTTCCGGGCACACGGTTATGCGCCTGACCGCTCCGGCGCTGGATGTCCGCGAACTGCTCAGCCTGTTCCCCTCGCCCGAGGGATTGGGCGCGATCACCGGCCGCCTGCGCGACGTCTCCCTGCAGATCGACGGCACCTGGCCGCAGCTGACCCTCAACGGCCTCTTCCATGTTGAACGGCTGACGCGTCTGGGCATTTCGCTGACGGATGCGTCCGGGTCGCTGGGTGTCGAGGTCGTCGCGCAGCAGAAGGCGCTGACGGTGGAGGGCCAGGTGGCGCTGCAGCGCGGCCTCATCCGCGCCCCGCAGACTTCCATCCGGCTGGAGCCCAGCACCATTCACCTGGAAGGGGATCCGCGCGAACCGATCTATGACCTGCGCGCCGTGGCCAAGGTCGAGGGCACCACCATCCGCATCACGCTCACCGGCACGCGGCAGGCGCCGCAGCTGACGCTGCGGTCGGTGCCGGAGATGTCGCAGGAGCGGCTGCTGGTGATGCTGGCCACCGGCAAAAGCTGGCAGGGCGCCGACCGGCTTTCGCAGGGCCACGTCTCACCCGATCTGGTCAAGGATGTGGTCGACACGCTGCTGCTCGGCGGCCGGGGCAGCGCCTGGGCGCACCGGGTCGGCATCAGCGACGTGGAGCTGCTCTATGACGAGCAGACCCGGCAAATGGGCATCCGCACGATGTTCTTCAATAAATTCGGCGCGAAGTATGAAGTGGAGCCGGCGGCGAAGTCGGCGGCGAAAGAGGCGGTGGGGCTGGAGACGGGTGCCACGCATACGATCGGGGCGGAGTACAAGCTTTCGGATGAAAGCTCCATCCAGGTGGAAGGCGAGAAGGAGCATCTGCCGGTCCGCTCGGCGGCTCCTTCAGGCGGTCCGCTGACGCCGGAAACCGGGCCGATCGACAAACTGCTGTTGAAATATAAGCGCCAATTTTAAGGGGGTAACCGAGTTGTCATGAAAACGTCACGCCACTGTCATGACGGCGCCCGTACAGTAGTGGCGCCATGATACTGATGCCGATTGTAGCCGCAGGCGGTTTGACCGGCGACCTGCAGGATGATCATGAAGCGCTTCGGGGATTAACCGAGCTGCTGGACGTGCAATGGGAGCAGTTGAACGGCGAGCCCGGGCGCTGGGAGGCGGTGCGGCAGACCCTGCTGCTGCTGGCCGGCCGGCTGCGGCAGCATATGCGGCGCGAAGGCGATTGCGCGGCGGATTGCCTGCGGCGGCTCGGGCGGCTCGGGGCCAGGGAATGGAACTGCCTGGCCCTGGACCATGAGCAGGACGCGGCCGCCTTGGAGGTGCTGCTGCGCACGGCCGCGGCCGTTGGCTGCCACGCTCCCGAGGAGCTTGAGCCCTCCCTGCGCTGGCTGCTGCGCGGGTTGCGGAGCCGGATGGCGGAGCAGGAAACATGGCTCCATCCCTTGCTGGACGCGGCCGGTGCCGCGGACCCGCAGTTAACAATGTTGTAATCTAATCGTCATCTTCGTTTCACGCGAAGTGGCTTACACTTCGCGCAGGACGGCAACGCAGTGCACGATAACATAACACGGAGGAGCATCATGTGGAGAGGAATGGCAGGGCTGGCGATCGTCGGATTGGTCATGGTCCAGGGCCCGGCTGCGTTTGCCGCCGGCCGGACGCCCGACGCCAAGGAGCGGGAGAAGATTTCGGTCAAGAACGCCAAGGAAGAGGCCAAGCAGGACAAGCAGGATGCGCGCCAGGCCTTCGAGCAGCGGGAGGCGGAAGCCAAACGGCAGAAGGAAGCGCTCGAGCAAAAAGCCCAGCTCCAGAAGGAGCAGCTGCAGGCCGAATACCGCGACCGAAAGGATGACATTGAAAAATCCGCCGACGAGCAGAAAGAGGATCTTGGGGCCAAGCTTCACCAGGAGCAGCACAAGCTGGACGCGCAAGTCGATCAGCGCGAGGACAGCCTGGAATCCAAGATGGATGAGGCCAAACAAGACCTGCAGGCCCGCCAGGCGCGCGAGGATCGCGAGGCCGGCAATGAGATCGCCGCAGCCCGGCAGTCGGCCGAGCGCGATGCCGAGCGCCACGATATGAGCGCGCGCGAGGAGCGGCAGGTGTCCGGCACCATCACCTCGATCAACCCCATGACAGGTCAGCTGGCGCTCAAGCAGGACGGCAGCCCGGCCGCGCAATCGCCGCGGGTGGAGCAGCCCTCCATTAATATGGCGCTGGACCGCAACACCACCGTGCTGAGCGGCAGCCAGATGCTCAAGCCGCAGGACCTGCAGGTGGGCGACCGCGTCAAGGTCAAGTTCACCACGCAGGACGGCGGCAAGCACATGGCGCAGACCATTTGGCTGGACAAAGGCTATGGCCAGCCACGCTGACGCTGTCGGCTTGTGCCTGTTGCGATTGGAATACGGCCCGCGAGGGGAGGGGCTCTGGAATCCGGTGCCCCCCTTCGTGGAGCCGTCTGAGGATGCGCCGGAGGTGAAAGAGCTGGTGCGCAAGCGGTTTCGCACCTTCTTTCACCGCCTCGCCGCGCACTAACTAAGTGTATCGGTCGTTCTGAGGAGGACCGGGTTATGGAACAGGCTGTCATGCCATCAGAAGAGCTCGGAGCGTCCGCCGGCACGGACGGCCCGTCGCTGATCACCCTGCTGGGCGTGGTCAGCGGCGAGGTGCTCCTCTACACCGAACGGCAGGGCCGGACCACGCTGCGGCATTTGATTCAGACTCTCGAATGGCCCGCGTCCTTCATTATGATGGGCGTGGGGGCGTTGGTGCGCCAGGGGTTGTTGCGGGCTCTGCAACAGGAAGTGGATATCATTCTGGAGCCCGCATGAAATCCACCGTGCGATTGCTGCGCGCAGCCGTCATCGGGATGATCGCTCTGGCGTTTCCGGGATGCGCCCGGGACACCACGGTCCGGACCGATTTGGCCACCGTGGAACGGGTCCACCCAGCCTATACCACCGTGCACCAGTCTCCCGACCGGATTATCGTGGACCGGAGCCCCGCCCGCATCAGCGTCAATGCCGCGAATGCCCCCCAGGTCACGATAGAGCGTCCCGGCGTGGTGGTGGAACAGCATCCGGGCGAGATTGTTGAGGAACGGGTGACGACCACGCGCAATGTGGAAACGGTCGAAGCGCTTGATGAGGATCAGCCCCGCGGCGTGTTGAGCACGACCGTGCATTTCATCGGCGAAATCGTCGCGTTGCCGTTCCGGTTGGTGGGGGCGCTCTTACGGGCGATCTTTTGAACCGCCGGATACGCCTCCTGCGGCTGCTTGCCGGACCGGCGCAGCTTGACGCCGGCCCGGCGGCCCCGTTATCATAGATCCTTTCCCTGCCAGCCACAACCCCGATGCGAGCCATGCTGGATTTCCTGCACAAGCGAATGCGAAGGGCGGCGTCCCAGTTGCGTGACCGGGACGCCACTCCCTGGGTGGCGGGAGCCCTCACCGGCTTCGGCGCCGTGATGCTGCTCAGCTGGTTTCTGCGTGCGGAGCAGATTCTCCGCGTGGACGCTGCATTTCCCCCCATGCAGCCCGGCGCGGCCCTGGGATTTTTGCTCTTCGGCCTCGGACTCATGGCCCATATGCGCCGCGCGCGCTGGCTGCGGCTGTGCGGCAGCCTGCTGACGGCGCTGAGCCTGCTGACGCTGAGCCAGTACGTGGCCGGCCTGGATTTGCGCGTCGTCGATTTTTCCCTTCCGCCCCCGCCCGCCTATTCCCGGGCGCCGTTTACCATGTTTCCCTTCGTCGGCATGGCGTTTTTCATGGCCGGCCTCTCGCTCTGTCTCATGAGCACGGTCAGCCGGGTCCGGCAACGGCTGCTGCTGCTGGGGTTTCTGGGCTCCACCATCGCGACGATCGGCGTGCTGGGTCTGCTGGGGTATGCGACCGGGCTGCGCACGATGCCGGGCTGGAGTGCGGTGCTGGAGATGGCGCTGCCAACCGGCTTCGGGCTCGTGCTGGCCGGCGCGGGGGTGTTGCTGGCGGCCTGGCGGGAAGGCAAGGCCCACAACATGGAAACGACCCCCTGGCCGGCGGCGGTGGTCGCGGTGATCATGGCGACGCTGTGCCTGTGGCAGGTGCTCCGGGTCTCCCAGGTGGCCGAGGTGGAGCGAACCTTGCGCGCGGAGGTGGTCAGCTCGCAATACAAAATCCGCACCCATGTCAACACGCTGCTGCTGGCGCTGGCTCGCATGGGCAACGAATGGGAAGATTTCGGCGCGCCCGCCCGCGTCCGTTGGGAGTACGACGCCCGGTTGGATATGCGGAGTTATCCCGGCTATCGGGCGATCGCCTGGGTCGATGCGCAGCGCCGCATCCGCTGGGTGGCGCCTCCGTCGGAGAATGCGGCCCGGTTGAAGCAATTTCTTTCCGCCAGCAGCCAGCGCTGGCAGACGCTGGAGACGGCGCGCAGCAGCGGCCGGCTGCGGCTCTCCCCGGCGTTCGACGTGCCGGACGGAGGCGCCGGATTTTTTGCCGCGCTGCCGCTGCAGCGTTCCGGCCGGTTTGACGGGTTTATCGTCGGCTTCTTCGAGACGGGGGAGCTGATCGATGCGGCCTTCGGCAAGGAGCCGGCTCCGCTGGCCGTTCGCGTGGCCGAGAACGGCATCGAGCTGTACGCCAAAGGCGACCGGCAGCATGAGCCTGTCTGGGGGCAGCAGGAAACGCTGTCCTTCTACGGCACCACCTGGCAGGTCGAGGTGTGGCCCACCGACGATCAGCTGGAGAAATGGAATACGCCGCTGCCGATGATGGTGCTGGTGATCGGGCTGCTGCTGGCCGGCCTGCTGGGGCTGGCGTTTTACCTGGCCCAGATGGCGCGGCTGCGGGCCGAAGAGCTGGAGCGGAACAACCGCCAGCTGATGACCGAAGTCACCGAGCGCATGCAGACCGAACAGGCGCTGGAGCGCGCGCAGGCGCAGTTGGAGCAGCGCGTGCAGGAGCGCACCGCCGAGCTGGCCAATATCAACGCGCTGCTGCAGCGGGCGATCGAGGAGCATCAGCGGATCGAGCACGAGCTGAAAATCGCGCAGACGGATCTGGAGCGCCGGGTCGAGGAGCGCACGGCCGTGCTGGGGCGGACGAACCAGGAGCTGCGGAGCGAGATCCAGGAGCGCGAGCGCACCGAGCAATCGCTGCTGCGGATGCATAAAGAGCTGGAGCATTCGCACGACGAGCTGCAGGCTGCGCACTTCCGCCTCATGCAGGCGGAGAAGATGGATTCGGTCGGGCGGCTGGCCGCCGGCGTGGCGCACGAGGTGAAAAACCCGCTGGCCGTGCTGCTCATGGGGGTCGAATACCTGACCAAGCACGCCGGCGCCAACGGCAACGGCCTGAAGTCGATTCTCGAGGACATGCGCGAGGCGGTGGATCGGGCCAACCTCGCGGTGCGCGGCCTGCTGGATTTTTCCGTGCCGAAGGAACTGCAGCCCAAGGACGAGCAGCTCAACGACATCATCAAGCAGGCCCTCTCCCTCGTGAAACACGAGCTGTCGGTCTGCCACGTGACGGCGATGCCGGGGCTGGCGCGCGCGCTGCCGCTGCTGCGGCTGGACCGGAATAAAATGGTGCAGGTCTTCGTGAATCTGTTCATGAACGCCATCCAGGCGATGCCCAAGGGCGGCACGCTGACCGTGCGCACGTCCACCAAGCCGATGAGCGATCTGGTGCAAACACCGGATGGCCGCTCCAACCAGCTGCTGCAGGAAACGCTGGTGCTCGCGGAAATTGAGGACACCGGCAGCGGGATTTCCGAGGAGCAGCTGGAGAAGATTTTCGAGCCGTTTTTCACGACGAAACATCCGGCGCACGGGACCGGCTTGGGGCTGACGGTGACCAAAGAAATCATGCATCTGCACGGCGGGGCCATCACGATCAAGAACCGCCCGGAAGGCGGCGTGCGGGTCAGCTTGATGTTCGAGCTGCCGCCGATTGCGCCGCCGGCTGCCGTCTCCAAGCCGCGGCGGAAAGCGGCCAAGGCGGCCTGATGGCGCGCAAACCGCGGCTGCTGCTGGTGGATGACGAAGTCAGCCTCACTCGGCTGCTGAAGCTTAACTTGGAAGCCGGTTACGACGTGCACATCGAAAATTCCGGCGCGAAGGGATTCACCACCGCCTTGGCGGTGCAGCCCGACCTGATTATCCTGGATATCGTGATGCCCGACCGCAACGGCATCGAGCTGGCGCAGGAAATTCGCGCTCATGAGCGTCTGCGGGATGTGCCGATTATTTTTCTGACGGCGATTGCGGCCAAGGCGCGCGAGCTCGGGGAGCCGTGGCTCGAAGGCGCGCCCCTGCTGCACAAGCCGGTCCGGATTGAAGACGTCATCCGCTGCGTGGAGCAGCAGCTGCGGCCGAAAGCGGCCTCGAGAGCCTGAGTGTCGAACCTGAGAGGACAACAGAGCCCCTATGCGCATTCTGGTGGTTGAAGACGATACCCGCGTGGCCAGCTTCATTCGGCGCGGCCTGCGGGAAGAGCACTACACCGTGGATCTGGCTTCGGACGGCGAGCAGGCCGTTTTTTTGGCGCAAACCGAAGAGTATGACCTGATCATTCTGGATTGGCTGCTGCCCAAGCGGATGGGGCTCGAAGTGCTTCGGACGCTGCGGGCCGAGCATGTTTCCGTCCCCGTGCTCCTGCTCACCGCCAAAAACGAGCTGCGCGACAAGGTGGCGGGGCTGGATGCGGGCGCGGATGACTATCTGACCAAGCCCTTTGAGTTCAACGAGCTGCTGGCGCGCGTGCGCGTGCTGCTGCGGCGCCGCGGCGATCTGACGCCCACGCTGCTGCGCATCGGCGAATTGGAGCTGGATACGCTGCGCCACCAAGCTACCCGGGCCGGCAAGGCGCTGCTCTTGACCAACCGCGAATATGCGCTGCTGGAGTTTCTCATGCGCAATCCCAACCGGCTGGTGACCCGCACCATGCTCTCCGAGCATGTGTGGGAGCAGGATTTTGACCCGCTCTCCAACGTGATCGACGTCCACATCGCCCGGCTGCGCCGGAAGCTGGACGGCGGATTTTCCCATAAACTGCTCAACACCGTGCGCGGCAGCGGCTATATGCTGCAAGCCCCCGACGGCGAGCAGGGCAACGGCTCGGCTAAATCCGGCCGAAAAAAAGCCGCCCGCCCGGCGCGCGAAAGCCACTCCTCCTCGCGCTAACCCCAGTTCAACTGCCCTACCGACGAGCCGCTTCCTGAGGGAAGCGGCTCGTTTTTTCCCCTCCGGCATGACTATTTTGTCATGTCAAATTCATCGTTCCGTTACGCCTTCCAGCGTACAGTGCTTCCAAGATTCGCGCGGCCAACGGGCGATGGAGGCGGCGCGACACCAGCTCACTCACAGGGAGCGATGCATGTGGCATGCGACTCGGATGAAACACGAGAGGCGTTGGGGATCCCAGGGCACAGTGGAGTCGGAGCCGCGGCAGGATGGCGCCCGGCCGGAGCCCGACCGTGAGGCCGAGCCTTCCGTGGAGACCCCGTGGTTTACCCAGGAAAGCGAGCGCGAGCCGGATCATGCTCCGGAGCCTTCCCGCGGGCTGGATGATCCCGTGCGGATGTACCTGCGGGAAATGGGGCAGGTGCCGCTGCTGAACAGGGAGAGCGAGTTGGCGATCGCGCGCCGCATTGAAGCGACGGATTTGGCGTTTCGCGAAGCCGCCCTGCGCCTGCCCTCCATGCGGCAGGACATGCTGGCGCTGACGCATGAGCTGCTCGACGGCGTCATGGCGCCCGAAGAATATTTCAAGGACGATCCCACGCTGAAACGCCACCAGGTGCTCGCGCGCGTGGCCCGGCTGCATCGCCAGCTCACCGCCGCCGCCACGCCGCGGCGGGTGCGCCGCCTGCTCGATGCCGCGCATCCGGGCGTCCATGCTTTTGAATGGGTCGTCGACCGCGCGGCCGCCCGGGTGGGCCGCCGCAAGGGCCGGCTGCAGACGATGCTGCGCCAGATCCGCGACCGGCAGGCCGAGTATGCGCGGGCCAAAGATGCGCTGGTCGTGGCCAATCTGCGGCTGGTGGTCAGCATCGCCAAAAAATATCTCAACCGCGGCCTCTCGCTGCTGGACCTGACGCAGGAGGGCAACATCGGGCTGATGCGGGCGGTGGAAAAGTTTGAATACCGCCGGGGCTACAAATTTTCCACCTACGCCACCTGGTGGATCCGCCAGGCGATCAGCCGCGCGATCGCCGACCAGGGCCGCACGATCCGCCTGCCCGTGCATATCGCCGAAGCGCTCAATAAAGTCACCCGGGTCTCGCGGGCCATCGTGCAGCGCACGGGGGCCGAACCGGCCATCGAAGAGATTTCCAAGGCGGTGGGCATTCCGGCGGACAAGGTGCGCAAAATCCTGCAGATCGCGCAAAAGCCGGTGTCGCTGGAGATGCCGATGGGGGAAAACGGCGAGATCTGCGTGGGCGATTTTGTCGAGGATCAGCACGCGGTGTCCCCGGCGCACGCCGCGGCGGATACGATGCTCCGGGAGGAGCTTCAGGGCGTGCTGACCGAGCTCTCCCTCCGGGAACAGGAAGTGCTGCGCCTGCGGTTCGGGCTGGAGAGCGGCACGCCGCAGACGCTCGAGCAAGTGGGCAAGCGCTTCCACATCAGCCGGGAGCGCGCCCGCCAGATCGAAGCCAAGGCGCTGGCCAAATTGCGGTATTCCGCCATCAACAAACCGCGCGGCGAATGGCACGGCCGCCGCGCTGCCGCGGAGGAGCTTTCCGGTAGTAACGGGTTCACCGATTCGTCAGAGGAGGCTGGTTCACATGGATGATGATTTGCTGTGTCCCAACTGCGGTCTGGAACGCGACCGATGGAGCGACAATAACGGTTACGGCTATACCCTCGACGGCGACACCTTCTGCTGCCGGGGATGCGCCGAGGACAGCGGCTGCATCTGCACGCCGGTGGAGGAGGATGCGCCCGCCGACCGGTGGAGCGCCCGCTCACGGCTGCGCTACCTGGAGCTGGACGCCGACGAGGAATAGGGCATGAGCCCGCATCTGCGCAATGTGCTGCTCTTCGGGGGCCTGATCGCCGGATTGGCCGCGATGCAGGCCGCCTTAACGCCGCTGCGCGCCGCCGAATCGGCGGCCCGGAATGCCGCCGCGGTGGAAGGCGCTCAGATGTTTTCGGCGATCCTGGTCAGTCCGGATGATCTGGCCAAGCATAAGGCCGTCACGGTCGAGGTCAAGGTCGACGGGATTGAGCTGGTGGATCCGGCCGAGGCCGGGTCGCGGTCGAAGCCCGGCCAAGCCCACCTGCATTATCAGGTGGATCAGGGGCCGGTGATCGTCACGACGGCGACCAAACTTTCGTTTCAGGATCTGGCCTCCGGCGACCATACGATCACGGTGAATTTGGCGGGCAATGATCACCGGCCGGTGGGGCCTCAGCAGGTCTTATCGGTCCGCATTCCCTGAGGAGGCGGCTGGCACATGCTCATTTCTCCGCTCGTGCTGACGCTGTTGGCGCTGCTGCTCCTCGGAGCCATGCCGCTGTGGCCGTATAGCCGGAACTGGGGATTCTATCCCAGCGGGGCCATCGGGCTGGTGCTGACGATGATCATGGTGCTGCTGTTATTGAATCAATTGTGATGCGGACGCTGCAGGAGACGGGACGATGGATGCCAACCAGATGCTGAAAGAGGATCACCACAAGGTCAAGGAGCTGTTCAAGGCCTTTGAGCAGGAGCCGCCGGATGAGGCCAAACAGCGGATCGTGGAATCCGCGCTGATGGAATTGGAAGTGCACACCACGCTTGAAGAGGAGCTGTATTACCCCGCAGTCCGGCGGCACACCGGCGACGACGACCTCATGGATGAGGCGGACGAAGAGCATCTGGCGGCCAAGCGGCTGATCGAAGATCTCAAGGGGATGAAGCCGGGCGACCGGCATTATGACGCCAAGTTCACCGTGCTGGCCGAAAGCGTCAAGCATCACATTCAGGAAGAAGAGTCTGAAATGCTGCCCAAAGCCAGCCGCAGCGGCCTGGATCTGCAGGCGCTCGGCGAGCAGATGGCGCAGCGCAAGCAACAGCTCCTGCGGGAGGCGGAAGCGCCAGAGGTCCGTCAGGGCAGCCGGCACCGCACATCCCGACGTTCACGCAGCCGCGCCCATGCGGGCCGGCGATAAGCGGCCAACCGTCATCGAGGGGGAGGTGAAGGGCATGTTGTCATGGGCCATGACCTTTTTAGTGATCGCCATTATCGCGGCAGTGCTGGGATTCGGCGGCATTGCGGGCACGGCCACCGAATTCGCCAAGATTCTCTTCGTCGTCTTTCTCGTGATGGCGGCCGTCTCGTTGCTGTTCCGCCGCTCTCCTCCGTTATAACCACCACCGGTCCGGGGAGCTCCAGATGAAGGACACGGAAACGTGGCCGGAGGCGGACCTATCGCCAGAGGCCTCTGTGGCGCCGCCGGATCGGCCGACGCGCCCGGAGCCGGTGCCCGTTTACTCCGTCGCCTTGACCGGACTGCTGGTGGTGGCCGTGTTTTACACCCTCTCCATCGCCCGTTCGGTGTTCCTTCCCATCACGCTGGCGCTGTTTTTAAGCGTCCTGCTCTCCCCGGTCGTCTCGGCCCTGGCCTTGGTTCGGATCCCCCGCAGCGTGGGGGCCGCGCTGACGCTGGGGCTGGTGGTAGCCCCCCTCCTCTACGGACTGGTGCAGTTGACCGAGCCGGCCACCGTGTGGATGCAGCGATTGCCCGAGAGCGTGGGGCAGATGGAAGACAAGATCCGGAAGCTGCGCCAGCCGGCGGAGCGGGTGAGCCGGGCGGCGGAACGGGTGGAGCAGATGGCCGCCGCCACCGACCCCTCCCCTCAAAAACCGGTGCAGACCGTTGAAGTCAAGCCGCGCGGATGGTTCAGCGGGCTGCTGACCGGCACGACGAATGTCTTGAGCGGGCTGGCGATTACCGTCGGGCTGCTTTATTTCCTCCTGGTCTCCGGCGATACGCTGCTGCGCAAATGGGTCCAGCTCCTGCCCACCTTTGCGGAAAAGCGCCGGGCGGTGGCCATCGCGCGCGACACGGCATCGACCCTGGCGGTGTATTTGTCCACCATCACCGGCATCAACATCTGCCTGGGCGTGCTGACAGGCCTGGCGATGGCCTGGCTGGGAATGCCCAATCCGGTGCTCTGGGGCGTGGTCGGCGGCGTGTTGAACTTCATCCCGTATGCGGGTGCGCTGATCGCGGTCATTGTCCTGGGATTGGCCGCCTTCCTCCATTTCGACTCGCTGGGCCCAGCCGTGCTGCCACCGCTGATCTATTGGCTGCTGACCGTCTCGGAGAGCGGGCTGGTGAGCCCGCTGCTGTTGGGCCGCCGGCTGTCGCTGAACCCGGTCATGATCGTCATCTCGCTGATTTTCTGGGGGTGGTTGTGGGGCGTGCCCGGCGCGCTGCTGGCGGTGCCGATTCTCATGAGCTTTAAAATTTTCTGCGACCACAGCAAAACGCTCACCGGGTTAGGGCAGCTGCTCGGACGATGAAGGGGGGCGGGGCCTGGCTCGCAGTTGCTCCGCGCACCGCTCGGCCGGCCCCAGCGTGTCCGGCCTCGCTCGGTTCCGGGCCTCGCTCGTCCCCGCC
>Ga0209515_10003458_pt1 | contig 22577 bp, 20 predicted proteins | sample Subgroupgradi54m_FD_187454 | JGI IMG/M metagenome (GOLD analysis project Ga0209515, IMG submission 187454) | Subsurface groundwater microbial communities from S. Glens Falls, New York, USA - GMW60B uncontaminated upgradient, 5.4 m (SPAdes)... ... | reverse complement strand
TTACGCAAGCCGGTTCGCCGCCAAAAAGAATAGAGTTAAGGCCGGCGTATTCGCAGTGTAGTGAAAATTAGTAGCTGGTTATTTCTTCTTCCGCATCTGTTCAATTTTTTCGTTCACTGCTTCTTTTACTAGTTCGTTTACTTGCCGCGTTGTCACGAAGTCAAGTGGGTTGATCATTCCAATAGTGTATTTCATTTGCATGACTTCTTTTTTCAATTCATCTAAGTCAGAAGCGATTTTTTCCAAGTTTTCATTTCCTGCGCTGCTGCCTGCAGAGGATGTTTCAGCGGATGTTCTTGGCCGGGTAGCTTGAGCTTGTCCGCTCGACCCTCCGCCGGATTCGATGCTTTTCAGCCGCTCATTGAGCTTAAAAATAGTGTTTGCCAGTGTAACGTTTTGGTTTTCAATAGTTTTGATTTTTTCTTCCAGTAGCTCTACTTTTGAATCTAAGTTTTTAATCTCTGCGCGTAGCGCGTCCACGACTCTGACTTCTCCTGCCATAATGTACCAACGGTTTTCGACTATATTAATATTAGACTACGCCGTTCTTAGGTTATAATATGGAAAATAAGATGAAGAAATATATTAGGCTGAGATGACGAAATAAAATGAAAAAACTGGCTTATTTGTTGCATATTGACTACGCTCCTTCGGCCAGCGAAGCCATCCTTCGGCTTTTGTTAAAAGACGTTAAAACGAACAAAGTTTTCAAGCTTTATGACCGTGACTTCAAGCCGTATTTTTACCTTCTTCCATCTTCTTCCCACGGCATCACAGAGGCAAAGAAAAAAGTAATGGAAATTGTTGCTTTTGATCAAGGCCGCGAAGCAAGAGTGCAGAACGTTGAAATCGTGGAGAGGAAAGTTCACGGCAAAGAAGAAAAGTTGCTGAAAATCTACGTGCCTAACCCCTCCGATGTGCCGAAGTTGGCTGAGCAAACTAGAAACTTTGGAGAAAATTTTGAACACCAGATTCCTTTTATTCAGCGTTACTTGCTTGACAATAAATTACAGCCTTGCGGCGTGGCAGAAGTTGAATTTCAAGGTGAGAAACTTGAAAGTATTTCAGCAGCAAAGGGAAGTTTTCCCTTTATTCCGCTTCGGTTGCTGGCAATGGATATTGAAACGTACAATCCAAACGTTGTAAGCAATCCTAAGAAGGATCCATGTTTGATGATAAGCTATGCTACCACTAATTCAGGTGGTGCGCCTGGTGATGCTTTAGGCGATGCTGGCGTTTTATCTTTTGCAAAGAAATTTTCCCATGATTTTGTTGAGTCGTTTTCAACTGAACGGGAAATGCTTGAAAAATTCTGTGAGTTGGTAAGGGAAAAGCACGCGGATGTAATTTGCACTTACAATGGCGATCAGTTTGACTTGCCTTTTCTCCGCGAGCGCGCGAAAATCTTGAACGCTGATTTCCGCTTGGGAAGAGATAAGAGCCTGCCAAAATCCAAGAAAAGGGGATTGAGAATTGCAACGTCTCTTGCAGGCCGCATTCATTTTGACGCGTATCCTGTTGTTGGGTTTCTCAACTTCATAGGTGCGCTTAAACTCAACAGGCAGCGTTTGCAAGACGCGTATGCTGCAATTAGCGGAAAAGAGAAAGCTGACATAAAGAAAATTGACATTCACAAGATTTGGGACAGTGCAAAGCCAGGGCATGGGAATAAAGAATTGGACCATTTGGCTTTCTATAATCGCGATGATTCGCTTGCTTGTTTGGCAATATCGCAGTACGCTTTGCCTCTTGAAATTGAAATGTCCCGGCTTACGGGAAATCTTCTTTTTGACACTTCGCGTGCAACTGCAATGCCTCTTGTTGAACCTTTCTTGATGAAAAGGGCGCTTTCGCGCGGCGAGGTTATTCCAAGTAAACCTTCACATTCTGATGTTGAACAACGGGGGGAGGTGCCTGTTGAAGGTGCGTTTGTAAAACTTCCAAATCCAGGAGTTTACGAGAACATCGCTGTGCTTGACTTCAAGTCACTTTATCCGTCTATAATAATTTCCAAGAATGTGGGGCCTGATAGTTTGAATTGCAAGTGCTGCGGTGAAAAAAGTTTCGTTTCTCCCCAGGGCCACCGCTTCTGTAAAAAGCACAAGAGCATAATTGCAGATATGCTAGGGGAAGTTCTCGACACTCGTTTTGCAGTACAGCGGGAAATGAAACAGATAACTGATAAAAATAGCGATGAGTACAAGCAACTCTATGCGCGGCAGTGGTCGTTGAAAATTCTTGCAAATAGTACTTATGGCCTTCTCCTTAATGCGCGGTTCCGTTGGTATACTCGAGAAGGCGGCGAATCTACAACTGCGTGGGCGCGGGAATACATTCAAGACACTATTCGCAAAGCCGAAGAAGCTGGGTTTAATGTACTATATTCAGATACTGATTCTATCTTTTTGCAGCACGATGGTGACGAGAAAAAAGTTGAACACTTTCGCCAGTCAGTAAACAAAGCGTTGCCTGAACGAATGGAGCTGGAAATGGAAGATTTCTACCCTCGCGGGATATTCGTGTCAAAACGCACTGAAGGCAAAGGCGCGAAGAAGAAATATGCGTTGATCAACCGCGAAGGTAAGATAAAAATCCGCGGGTTTGAGCTTGTACGCCGTGACTGGAGCAAAATTGCCAGGTCAACGCAGCGTACCGTGTTGGAAATTCTACTCAAAGAAGGAGACGTGAAAAAAGCACTACTTTTAGTTAGAAAAACTGTTGCTGACCTTCGCGAGGGAAAAGTTAACCTCGACGATCTCACTATTTGGACCCAGCTCCGCAAATCTCCCAAAGACTATCAAATAATGAGCCCTGAAATAAGCGCTTTTCTCAAAGCGCAAAAAGCGGGCTTGCAAGTTACGGAGAATCTCGTTGGCTATGTTGTAACCTCTAATGGAAAAACAATTTCAGAAAAGGCGCAAGTTAGGGAAATGGCAAAAGACTACGACGCGGATTACTATATCAACAAGCAAATCCTTCCTGCGGTGTTGAAAATCCTTAGCGAACTAGGCGTAGAAGAAGACGACATACTCACAAACAGCAAACAGCACACGTTGGGTGGGTGGTGAACAAAGAGAAAAAAGAAGCGCTAATTTTTTCTTTTTGTTGTCCTAAAGCAGCGCAATCTTTAAATATAATTTTTTACTACGAATGGCATGCCCATTATCCCCCTAATCTATAAGACAAAAGTAGAACAGCATGGAAGCGATCTAATAATGCGTGTTCCGCGTAAGATGCTAAAACTGTTGGGCTGGACCGTACGCACTAAATTGGTTCTGCGCCTGCTTAGAATGGAAAATGACAAACCAGTTTTTGAAATAAGAAGGGCCTAAGTGATTTCTGCTCGTTATTTATTCTTTTACAACTTCTATTATAACCTATGGAAAAACGCGCTTTCGACGCTCACATAAAAGCTGGAAATATAGCTGCCGAAGTGCAGAAGCTAGCTCGCCAGCGGGCAAAGCCCGGCGTAAAATTGCTGGACTTAGCAAATGAAATTGAGTCCAAAACTCGCGAGTTGGGTGGCGAAGTTGCTTTTCCCGTAAATTTATCCCGCAACAACGAAGCGGCGCATTATACTCCTTCTTTCAACGATGAACTAATTATTGAGGAAAAAGACCTGCTCAAAATTGATATTGGTGTGCATGTTGACGGTTACATTTGCGACGCAGCATTTACAATTGATTTCAGCGGAAAAAATGCTTTGCTTGTAGAGGCGGTGAATTCTGCTCTTGCTGCTGCTGTTGAGTTAGCGAAGCCGGGCTGCAATGTGCGAGAAATTGGCAAGGCAATTGAACACGAAATCACGTCGCGCGGACTCAAACCCGTTTCTAATTTATGCGGCCACGCTGTACAGCAATATCATTTGCATGCTGGCATTTCGATTCCAAATGTAGAGAGTGGAAATTATGTTTTAGAAGAGGGTGACACGTTTGCAATTGAACCTTTTGCTACGAATGGCTACGGTGAAATTGTAGAAGGCGATGATGTTGAAATTTTCCTGCTGAAAAAAATGGGCGCCTCAGCTAGATTGCCAGCAACGCGGCAAGTGTTGACAAAAATTGAAGAGCTTTATTCCGAGTTGCCATTTGCCAAGAGGTGGCTTCACACTGCGTTGCCTAACTTGTCCCAGCTTTCAGTAAGTTTCGCTTTTAAGGAACTTATGAATTTGGACATTTTAGCGTCCTATCCTGTTCTCATTGAGAAAAAGCGCGGCTTAGTGGCGCAGGCAGAGACTACTATTATAGTAACCGAAGATGGTTGTTTGCCTACTGCGCCGGTTCCAACGGTCTGAAGTGTTTTCTTACAGCCCTATTTTCTTTCTCAAAGAAAACGGGTTATAGTAGCAGAAGACGGCTGCTTGCCAATTGCGCCTGTTCCAACTATATAGTAGTAATATTTATAAGGCAGTTGTTTTCAAAGACCTCTGGTGTTATTGGTGGGTTTGGCTAGATTTGGCGCACTAAGTGCGTTTGTTTTACCTCTATTGTTATTTGCGTCATTATCTGTAGCATTACTAGTGTCTTTTGCACCGGTTGCAACGGCTATTTCGCCTCCAGTTGCAACTAATATTACTGAAGTTCTAGGCACAAGCGGAATTGCGCTTAACCTTGACCAATATTATTTCAGCGCGTCTTACGTGCGATTGCCAGAGAACACCCCTGTTACGCCTGCTTTGGGCGGGGCATGTAATTTCACGCTGTTGTACGCAAATTCTTCGCCAGCAAGAGTATTTCCAAGCCAATACTTCCCTGACCGCAATTTCTACTTCAATTCTTCAGAGAGCCTCAACCTTCCGCGGCCTGGTAACTACACTTTAAATGCAAATTGTTCAGCAGTTGGCTTTCAATCAGCGAGCCGCAATGCTTCTTCATTAATTGAAGTTTTCCGCGCTGGCACTAGAATATATTTAATGGATGGCTTGGAAGGTGCATATACTCGTTTTGATTCAGCAATGCTTGACGTGGCTTATTTTGATTCGCTAAACTCAAGCCGCGTTGGTGGAGTTGAAGTTTTAGACCCAATTACTCCGGCTGCAAATGGCGGTGCTTGCACTCTCAATGTTTTGAATTCAACTGACCGCAGTATCCTATTTTCAAGGAGAATGGCTTACGATGCCGGCAGAGAGCGTTACACTTTCACAACCCCAGCTATGGGTAATGGTGGAATGAACCTCCCTTTGGGAGCATATCTGTTTTCTGCTGAGTGTACTTCAAGTTCACCGGCTTTTGAACGCCGCACAGTTGAACAGAAGTTTATAGTGAAACCAATTACGTGTGCTTTTGTCACTGCCGTTAACCTAACTTTAGAGGAAGATGCAATTTGCACTGGTGCCGAAGCACAGGCAAACTTAGGTAGCACAATTATAACTGCAGTTGCAGACAGCGTTACAGTTGACTGCGCTGGCCATTCAATAGTCGGCCCAGCTAATTCGAGTTTAGGAATCAACGGAGTCCAATTTTCCGGCCTTTCAAATGTGGCAGTTAAGAATTGTTCAATTCGCGATGCTAGCTATGGGGTTGTTGGCGAAAGCGATTCAAACCTTGAAATAAGCAATGTTGCTGTAACTAACTCTGAAGTTGGCTTATTGCTATTAACTGGTAATAATGTAAAATTGCGTAACTTGACTTTATCCAGTTTTCTCTACACTGGCGCCACGCTAGGCGGATCTCTCTATAGCCTTGATAACGTTACTATTAACTCTCCTATTTCAGAAGGAATACGCGCTACTGTTGCTGGCGGAAACTTCTCACGAATGTACATTAACAACGCGTCAATTGGATTTAGTTCAGCACGTTCAACTGGACTGCGTATAAGTGACTCATATATTTCTAACAGCAGGGATTCTGGAATTGTTTTTGCAACAGATGAAGCTGTGCTGGCTAACACGGTTATAACTGGGAGCAATGTAACTGGCGTTTCAGCTTGGGGTTCAAGTGCCAACTTGTCCAATGTAACAATCAGTGGCGGAGCTACGGGATTGCTGGTTAATGGCGGTTTCAATAGCAATTTATCAGATGTAGCTGTTTCTAATGCCGGTACTGGAATTGACCTAGAAGCCTCTGGAAGTTTGCGCTTGTCCAACTTGCTAATTTCCGGCAGCACTTTGCGCGGATTAGTTGCAGTTTCATCTTCTTTGCTTCTTAACAACGCAATTTTGTCCAGTAATAGTTTAGAGGGTTTGTTGCTTAATGCTTCAAACATGAATTCTACAAATGTAACTATTAAGGGCAGTGCAGTTGGGCTTCATGTTCAAGAAAGCAGCAACAATCTATTTGTAAACTATTCATTTTCTGGAAATGGATTTGACGTTTTCTTGACTCGCCCTTCTTTACTTGGAGACGTTTTTGCTAACCTTTTCGCTGGCAACATTGTTCTTAACAGCATAGCAACTTTTGACTACGGCGCAGGCTCTTCAATATTACGCAACCGCGGTTCAGCTAGCCCAGTTGCAACGTTTGAGAATTTAACAATTTTAGTTAACTCAACTGCACTTGAATACGGCTTATTTAACCTTCGCAACAACTCTGGAATAAACTGGACTCGCGGAGTTGACATTCAGCCGTTCTACGTAAATGTAAGCCCAGTGCTTGCACCTGCGTTGAACAGAACGGTAAATATAACTTTCTTGACAATTGACCGGTTCAATCTAAATGCCTACGATGTGTTGATAAATAGCGGAGCAATACTTTGTGTTGATTGCACCAAACTTGACTTCGCTCCAGTTAGGTTCAGCACTGGTTCCAATTTTGCAAATGGTTCTTCAGTTAATTATTCAATTCTCTTGCAAGATGTAGTTATGCCAGCTCCTGAACCTGTACCGCGCGGAGGCGGTGGCGGTGGCGGTGGAGGCGGCGGTGGTGGAGGCGGCGGAAGCTTTACCCCTTCAGGGTCTACGTCTGGAACAGCTAATGGAACCAGAACTACTCCGGGAGCTAACACAACTAATTCAAGCAACACTGGCGCAACTACTCCAGCAACTGGAACCGGCGGAGCAACTACAACGCTTCCAACCACTCCTGGAAATTCCGGCCAATCAACTGGAACTGGCGGCTCTCCATTAACTGGTTTGTTCACATTTGCCCAGCAACCACTAGGCGTTGGAATATTACTTGCATTGATTTTGCTGTTGGCTGCAACAGTTTACCTTAACTACTTCAGGCCAAAGAATGAGTTTGAAGAGCTGAAAGAGGAAGAATAAGAAAGAGGAAGAATAAAAAAGAGAAAGAGAAAATGACGTGGGAATTTAAAATAAATTTGTGATCAAAGTTTAAATAGGTGTTTTATTCAGTTATGAACATGCAACAAACAGGTGGGAAAATGAGTGAAAGAAATGGTGGCAAAGTTAGTTCAGTAGCACCAGCGTTGAAAACGTTAAGCCTATTTTTGAGCATATTTCTATTCGTAGCGTCAATTTTATTCTTAGCCACGCCTGTATTTGCACTTGACGCTCTTGGCTGTAACACGCGCTCTGCTTGTTCAGTGGTAGCAGATACGGCAATTAACAGCGGGCAGGTTTTCTACTACCGCGCTTTTACCCTTGACGTTGGCTCAACTTTAAGCATTAGGCCCGAGCGAGCCACTGTGGATAATCCCCTTGGAAAAGGCGGAAGCGTAACAATAGTAGCTGATGAAATTTACATTGGCGGCACAATTAATGCAAACGGCGAAAACGGCGGCCCGCGCTTTGGAGCCACAAGCGGCCAAAACGGCGGAGCGGTTCATTTAATTACCCGCAGACTTCTGGACTTGGAAAGGTCTGGTCGAATAACTGCCAACGGTGGAAATGGAGCTTGGCTAGGCTGCGACCTTGGCAACGGCGGCACAGGCGGTTCAATTGAATTTGCACTTGTACGCGGCACCTGGGTAAATAATGAAAGCACTTTAAGTATAGCCGGCGGCCTTGCTTCTCCGCGGCCATTTGGATGCGATGCTGCAACTCCGCGTGGCTTTAACGGAATGAGAGGTTCAGTTGTTTTTGATTTCTTTACACCCAGCGCAAGCAACCTTACAATTCTTGGAGCTAGAGTAAGAGACGTTCCTGTTGTTGGTGAAACTACAGTTGATGCTGTTGTCCGCAATGAGTTCAATGATGTTGTAAATGCAAATGGCAACCTTACATGGTCAATTGATAACTCAAGCGTTGCAAGCATAGTTTTTCAAAATTCAACGCGTGCAATTGTGCGCACCTTAGCGCCAGGCTCTGTAACTCTTACAGCTAGTTTAACTAGAGCAGCAGACGTTGTTCAAAGCTCAGTTGTTATATACGCATTTTCAAGAGATGCAACGAACTTCAACATAGTTGGGGATAATTTACGCACTTTAGTTGAAGGCGGAAACTCCACTGTTGACCTTGAATTAATAAACGAATTACTCCACAGCCCTGCAAATGGAACCGTTGAATGGTCCGTAAACAACCCAACTGTTCTTGAAATCGTTTCGCAAAATTCAACTGCCGCAGTTGTCCGTGCTTTGTCAGTTGGCTCTACTTCACTTGTTATTCGTTTAACAAAGCCAGATGGAACTGTTGTGCAAAAATCGGTTAACTTTAATGTAGTTGCGGGAATTTCAGGAATAATGCTACGCGGAGACGGCAGGCGCGATCTACTCTCTGGAGTTAGTGATACACTTACTTTTGATGCAGTTGACGCACTAGGCAACCCTGCTGTAGTGTCGGCAAGCACTTGGGATTCAAGCGATTCAAACGTGGTTCAAATAGTTTCACAAAACGCAACAAGCGCAGTTGTTCGCGGATTAAAAAGAGGAACTGCGCGCATAACTGCAACTGTTGGCTCGCATACTGATTACGTTACTTATGCAGTTCGGCTTGGTTCATTTGACCACTTAGCTGTAACTCCAGTTGAAATTTTTCCTCCAACTGTAACTAAACTTTCATACGGCGAAACCCTTGCAGAGGCCCTTTCTCCAGTAGTTGTAGGCTATGATTTTGGAAATAACGTAGTTCCAATTCCAGCTGGTGAACTAGATTCAATCAGGGCAATTGCAACTCCAGAAAGCGAAGGCGCATTAACTGTTTTGAAGAGAGTCGATGCAGCTGCAGGAATCGCTCGCATTAGAATAACCGGAGGCTCAAAGCCTGGAAGCGCAACTGTAAGAATTTCAACTCACACTGGTTCAGTTGAATTACTTTTCAACGTTACAATGCCTGTAAGCGCAGTTCACCGCGTTGTTGTTAAGCCGGGAGCTGTTGAGTCACTATTTGTTGGCGAAAATGCTACGTTCACCGCAGTTGGAGTTGACGAAGATGGCGACGAAGCTCCATTTGTAATGGACTGGACTGAAACAAACTTCACTGGAAAAGGTCTCGTAACCCGCACTGGCAGTGCTGATGCAAACTTCACTGCAATCAGCCACGGTTTAGTTGGTGTAACTGCAACAATACATGGGACCATGTTATCCGGTTCAGCTATGATTGCAGTTATTGACCCGCTTAGATTAATTCGCTCAGTTAAAGTTGTTCCTTTAAGGCCGATTGTTGTAAGTGGAAGCAGTGTTGATTTTCAAGCATTTGCAGTTTACGAAAATGCAACTGAAGCGCCAATACAACCAGAGTGGCACGTTGCTAATTTATCTGGAAGCGGAGTGATTGACGAATTTGGAACTTTCACTGCACGCAGGCGCGGAAACGTTGTTGTTGGTGCTAAAATGACAATTCCCGGCGTAGGCGACCTGTTCGGCGGGAGCGAAGTAACTATTATTAACACATACGAAAGCGTGCGTTCAATTCGAGTAACTCCAAACCCAGTAACCGTAGCAGCTGGAAGCGTTGTTTACTTTGATGCAGTTGGCATTGATGGCGATGGCTTTGACGTAGATGTTGCCCCAACGTGGGAAGTGACTAACTTCACTGGAAAAGCAGTTATGTTAGAGGATGGCGTTTTGAAAGCTTTGGAAACGGGTTTTGTTTTTGTAACTGTCAAATTGCCAGGCAGTACTGTAACTACAACTGTTAATGTTGCAATTGTAAGTGGAGCTGCAAACCACGTTGTCATTTCTGGCCCAGTTGGTGTACTTTCAGGCCAAAGCATAAACTTAACTGCCAAAGTTGTAGACCACGAAGGAAATTACGTTTTTGAAATTGACCGCGAGCCAGTTCAATTTATCTGGTCTACAAGCAGCGGCCGAATATATCAAAATGGAACTTTTGTAGCCAGCCGAGCTGGTTCAGTTACAATAACCGCAGTTGTTTCAGGCCACACTGGTATTTCAGGAACTAAAACAGTTATTGTAACTTCCACTGGAGATGTTTCTTCATTTGCAATTCAAGGAGATGGCAGTGAAATATCAGCTGGTGAACCTTATAGGTTAAGCGCAGTTTGGCTTGACAAGTTTGGCGACGAAATTGGAAATGCAGATTCAACTTGGTCAATATTATCCGGCGATGCAACAATCTCTGGCAACATGCTAACTGGCAGAAGCCTTGGTACTGTAGTTGTGCAAGCCGTTGCACGCGATAATTCGTCTTTCAATGACACTGCTACGTTTAGAGTAGTTTCAGGCAGCGCAGCTAGTTTAGTAATTGAACCTACAACTGCTGAAGTGCGAGTAGGTGATGAAGTTGAATTCCGCGTTGTTGAAGCAACTGACGAAGCTGGAAACGTATTTCACCCAACTCCGGAAGATGTAACTTGGACTGTTTCTAATAGTAATATCGGCAGCGTAGACCGCAATGGCTTCTTCACTAGCCGCGACGTTGGCCGCGTTAGAGTAACTGCTACGCTTGGCAGCGGTTTTGCTTCAGCTTCTATAACCGTAACTGAAGGGTTACGTTCACGAAGCACGAGATTCTCCGGACGCGTTTCAGTACCGTCAACACGTTCAGCTCCTGAACTACCTTCAACTCCATCTACACTAGTTTCATCTCGTAGTGGTAGTAGCGGTTCAAGCGGCGGCTCAAGCACTTCAAGTGCAACTAACTCTGCAGCTCCAAGCGTGTCAACTGGCTTGTTCACAGCTGGCTTTGGAGAAGGCGACTCAACTCTACTCCTAATGCTTGCATTTGGCTTACTGCTAATCGGGCTAGGCGCTTACCTGTTAGCTTCACGCGGTTAAACTGGGCGTCTTGCCTTTATCGTCAATAGAAGCAACACTCTCACGTAGCGTTATTTAAAGGATTACGATTTAACTATCTTTTGAGAAAATAACTGGGAATCCCAAGTTAAGAGGAAAGAGCTAAGTGAAGTTATTGTTGCCCGTTATCATTGGCGTGTTGCTAGTTTCACTTTTTTCATTAGTTGCTGCTGTCAATACGCCTTTCGCGCCTCAAGCAGGAGTAAATCAGCCTGTTGTCATAGCGGATATTCCCTTGTCGCCCGAAGATGACATACTCCAACCCGGAGTAGAAATAGCGCTGCCTATTGTTGACAATTCTAATTTTATTACAATATTCAAAAGTGATCCGGATAAGGACTTTACTGTTTTTCTTATTTATCCTGTTTCTATAGCGTCTTTCTTTACGCCGGCAGTGCAGCAAAAGTTTTTGAATAAATTAATTCGCTGTGAGAAAAGAATTACCAGCTATTATGGTTTCAATCCGCCCAGCGCACTTCGGGTCTATATCGGAACTGGACGCGGAGCTCACGGATATGTTGGATGGGCTTCTAGTGATTTTAGTCAATACATTCTAGATAATTTAGATGACGAAAATTATTGTCCTTCAGGCGTTCTATCTCATGAACTTGCTCATGGGCTGGGACCTCATTTTAAGGGGGTACTGGAAGAAGGGTACGCGAATTTTGCTTGGGACAATGTGAACAGGCTTAGGCCAAATTCCGATGTTGTATGCGGCGACACAAGCTACTGCAAGCATACTAGTTATCAAGGAGCTAGTGGATATTATGAGCTTCCATATAGCATAATTCATGCCAATGGATTTCCAGCAGGGAATCGCGCTGGTCCAATCTACGATACGGGATATTGCTTATGGAACTATTTAAACAATACTGCTGGTCTTAGTAAAGTTAGACAAATTTTTGACAGAATTGAAAGGGAACCCTGTGACTATGGCGATTGCATAACCAAGTATATTCTTCCAGTTTTAGGAGAAACTCAAACTAGAAACATTGAAACAAAATTTGACATTCCCCGAACAGCTACTAGGGCAGATTATTGGGATCATTCTAGGCCTCGAACGTTCATTAGACTGCTTAATTCTTGCGATGAATTTCAAGCTGCTCCATGGAATTGGGCTCCTCTTCCCCCTCAAACGCCTAGAGCGGAGATAAACCCCCAAGGAGGTGAAATAAGCCCACCTGCTAATCCCAGTTCCATTACCGTATCAAAAAAGGATCCTGATAAGGATTTTACGGTTTTCCTTTCATATCCAGCTTCTAAAGCAACTCTCTTTACGCCAGCAGTGCAGGAGAAGTTTTTGAATAAGCTAATACGCTGTGAGAAAAGAATTACTAGCTATTATGATTTTAACCCGCCAAATAATACGCTTCAAGTATACGTATTAACACAAAGCAATCCACGAAACGCAGGAGCGGGGGATGGGTGGGCTATTAGCAGTATGGGTAACGATGATAATGGTTATAGCATCATAGTTCTAAATAAATTAGACGATGAAAGCGATTGTCCGCGTGGTGATTTAGCAGTTACCCTTCCTATTGCGCTTGGGCCTAGAAATAAAGGCATGCTACAACCCGGATACACCAATGTTGTTGGTGAGTTAACTAAAAGTACTTCGGCACACCCGGAAGAATTTAAGTGCGGAGAAACAAGCTACTGCGTCTTAGCAGACTATGCTGCGTCTTATTATGAGGTTGAATACAACCTAATTAGCGATAAGAGCCTTGAACCGGCAAGCGGGCAGTGTTTCTGGAGATATTTAAACAATCACGTAGGTATTGTTAAGGTTAGGCAAATTTTTGACAGAATTGAAAGGGAACCCTGTGACTATGGCGATTGCATAACCAAGTATATTCTTCCGGTTTTAGGAGAAAGCGCAACTCAAACAATTGAAACAAAATTCCGTGCTTCTCGAAGAACTACGGGGTCTGACTGGAACGCCCCTGGTAGAACTAGAAATTTAATTAGAGTGATAGCACGCAATCAACCCGGTACACGGGGTTGCCTAGACTTTAGAGCTGCTACCTGGAATTGGGCTCCTCTTCCCCCTCAAACGCCTAGAGCGGAGATAAACCCCCAAGGCCCAGTTCCTGGCCAGATAGGAAATGTAGGTAACCAACCGGGGCAAGAGATTCAACCTCAAGTTCCTTTTTCCGCTAGAGTTGTGGGAGCTTTTGAATCTATATCGAACTGGCTAAAGTATTTACTATCACAAATAATCAAGCGGTAAACTACTTGCGGTTTTCTGAGTTTTATGCAGTGGCTGCATAACTTTAAAAGCTGAAAATGTTTTACTCTTTACATGCCTGTTAAGTCCGCGGCCGCAAGTGCAGCTTTTAACCCTAATAAGAATTTTGTGCTAGTGAAAGTCTTGCTTTTTGCAGCTGCGTTTATACTTTTCCTGCTTTCTTTCCTCGCTTTTTCAGCCGCGGGGTTAACGTTTACTTATTTCCTTGACATTGGCCAGTTGGTGTCGTCTGAAAGTTTTTTCAGCATTCCGTTGATTTTATTCACAGTTTTAACTGCAATTAGCTTTGCCCTCATGGGTTTTTTTGGTTTTGAACTGGAAACAATTTACGCGCTTATACCGTTTTTCTTCTTCCTTATCGCTGCATTTGCCAGCATCTTTTTTGTCCCGGCGTATTTTCCGATTTTCCTCGCGCTTGCAATTGCGTTGAGTGCAGCGCCAATCATCGCTTCAATGAGTAAAGACAAGCCTTCTTTTGCACTTTCATCTAAGTCAATTCGCATGGCGTTGTTTATTTTCGTTATTTGCATTACTATTTTTTCCGGCATTAAAACAGAATTAAACAAAGATGCGTATTTTGACAAGTTCCTCGTTGGAGCGGTTAACGTTGGCTTGACGCCTGTTGTTCAAGGCGCAGAGGGCGCCGGTCAAGGCGAAATTGCACAGCAAGTTGCCCAAACCATTACTCCTCAATATGTAAGAGAGCAGCTTGGAAACAACGCTTTGTACAAAACTTTTTACAACTTCTTTTCCCTATTCATCGCAGGAATAGTTTTCCTCACCGCTTCAGCGTTCGCCTTCGTAGCCCGCTGGCTTTCCAAACCAATCTCCTTCTCCCTAGCAAAAGCATTTGGCTACGAAACGAAAGTTAAGTTGATCTAACGCATAAGGTTTTGAAATCTGCAACACGCTAAAATTCTCTCTTCCATTTTTCTACTAGCCGTCCAGCTATGCCGTTGCATTCTCTAAGCATTTTTACGTCTCTTTGCATTGTGCTGCTCATTTTACGATAGCGATAAGTAGTTGGAAATGGAGGGTCGTCAATCACTTGCCGTCGTTCGCTTAGTTTAGGCCAAAGATATTCTTTGACGGTTAAAATTTTGTCTCTGTGTTCTGGAAATCTCATATGTAGCTCTGCCTTTAGCTTTGGCTCAGCCACTAGCACAATGTCGTTCTTTTCAAGCAAAGATCTATTGACTGGCTTGCGTCTTGGCATCTCGCGGGTTATGCCCCAGACTTTCCGATACATTTTTTTTAATCCTGATGGAATTGAGCGTTTGGCAGGATCTTTTATTTCATCAACAATAGTTTCAGCAGTTCCTGCTGAATCGACAACTATTTGTTTTTGCATGATTGAATTTGTTTCAAGATGCTGCTGGGTAAATTCACGCAGCGCTTGGCTTCTGCCAATGTTTGCTTTGCAAACGAATAACACCCGAAGAGGTTTTTTCATAATAATGTTTAAATCATTATCTTTAAATCAATTGTCTTACCTATAATTTTTATGCTTATAGTAATAGCTGGGTTAATTGGGTCTGGAAAGTCTACAATCGCAAAGCAAGTTTCTGAACGGCTTAACATTCCACTTTATAGCATCGACGATGACAAAAAGAAAATATACGTGCAGCACCCTCAGTATGAGTATTTTATTAAAAATCATATTCTGTTTCCAGACAGTGTAAGAAAACAAACGTTTGATGCTTCTCTCAAAGGGTTGCGCAAGTTAGCTAAAACGCATCGGCATGCAATTGTTGAAGAAACATTTCACCAGAAGAGCTCGCGAGAGCCTTTTTTCAACGAAGCGAAGAAATTGTTTGGCGGCATGCTTCTCACTTTAGTTACTGTAAATGATAAATTGGTAAAAGAACGCTTGGACAAAAGAGCCAAAGAAGAGGATCACATGGTTGGGCATGGAATGTATTTATCCTTAAAAAAGAAATGGGAGCCATTTGCGCACATTGACTATACTTTTGTAAATGAAGGAAATTTAGAAGAAAACCTAGAAAAATACATTAATTTTCTCAAGAAAAAACTAAATTAGAACAGTTTCAGCAAATTCGTTAGTGGCGGCTGTATGCTTTTTTTAGCTTTGCTTGTGACCGCTTCGTCGCTTGTGTTAAACGCGTAGAAAGTTCCATGCTGCGCCATTGGCAAGTCAGTTACCGAATCCCCTATTATGAAAACGTCTTGTTTTGTAAGTTTATGCCGCTGCATAAATTGTAAAATATGCTGCTCTTTGCCGTATCTGTCCATCTTTACGGAAAGTTTTCCAGTTACAATGCCGTTTTTAACTTCAACAACGTTGCCGCAGACGTCATCAAGCTGAAGTTCTTTTTTCAACATGTTCATAATCCAAGAGGGGTTGCTGGAATAAGCAACTATCAAATAACCTTTGCTGCGAAGCTTGTTAATCACTTCTTTCGCTTCTGGCCGCAAATGTTTTTCAACTATTTTTTCAGCGTGCTTGATTAGATCCGCTTCTTTAATTCCTTTGAAAATCTCTGCAAGTTGCTCCAAGCCCCATGGCCCGGCGTGCATTCTTTTCTTGTACTCTTCATGCTGTTTGCGCATTTCCTCTGCTTTGCCAATCGCTGCGGCTAACAGTTTAAAGCCACCCACGTCAGTGTCAAGCAGAACGCCGTCAACGTCAAACACTATCAACTTTTGCATTATTTCACCTGTTAGGCCGGCACTACTCTAAAAGCTTTTTTCTCAGGAATTATCCGCGCTTTTTGCTTTGCCTTTAAGTGCAGGTTTTTGACAACTTCAGCAGGAATCCTAATTGCCAGTGCTTCCCCCCACTTTGAAACTGTTGTTGAATAGATTTTTTCCATTGCCATTGCCAAGGCTTCAGCCTGTCCCCAGTTGAGTATTTCGTCGCTGCATTTATTACATTTGTATGACTCGTAGTGTACGCCTTCCTCCGTTACGCCGTGGAAAAGCTCATATTTTCCGCCGCATTTACAGTTTGTGTTCATTTTATTGAAAGATATATATTAGAATTTAGCGGGCCCGACGGGATTCGAACCCATGGCCTATTGGTGTTTTCCTTAGCTTTTGCCAAGATCGAAGCTTCGACTTTCCTAGCAAATTGCTTCGCTCGGAACCAATCGCTCTATCCAGGCTGAGCTACGGGCCCACTTGTAAGATTTGAGTAATGACTTCTTTTAATTGCTAGCTTTGCACTAGTTATCTTTAAAAAGTGTTTTGCTGTAGTGTTAACATGGAAGAGATACATAGTAGATTGAAGTCATTATCAAATTTTCATGTAGGTCCTCCGGAAAAAATGCGGGACAATTTTGGTAGGATGTATGGAACTAGAACGGTAGTTTTGACAACGCATAGTGAACTAACCCCGAAACAGGTTAGAGATTCGGCACGTGCCACAGGCCTGCATGTTGAGGAAGAAAGCGACTCAGATGGAGAATTCGTAAGTTTTAAGATCAGCAATCCGAAAACACTAGTTGGCCTGCCTGTCTCCGAAAGAAAAGAGCTGCAGAGTCATATAGATAGCCAAGTAGGAGAGCTAAGAGCCCTAGGTGTGTCTGTGCCGCAGATAACCATTCCAACAAGTCATCCTAGATGGGATGTTTTGTTCAAGCGTGTGCCATCTCGGGTGACTACTATTGCTCTTGCAGTTAGGCACCACGATAAGTTAGGTGACCTAACCGGTGCAGATCGGGAACAGATAGCAAGATTTTTAGAGCATCTTCATGCTAAAGTAGGTACTGGTAAAAAGTAGATTTTGCTGTAAATGTATACGTGACAAGTTAGCGTGACTTACTAAAATAATTTTCCTTTTAGTTATAGCTTAAAGTCACTTTTCGCTTCTGAGCATCGCAATCGCCACTCCTCCTGCTGCAAACACTACTCCCAGTGTAACTATTCTTGCGGTTATCAGCGCCGCGGCGAGTAATGCTGTTGAAGGCACGGCTTTTTGCAGTAAAATGTAACTCGTAGCTTCTAAGCTGCCGAGTCCCCCTGGAATTGTTGATAATATGCCAACTAGTAAGCTCGCGGCGTATGCTGAAGAAACTTGTAAGTATGGCAAGTTTATTCCAACTGCGCTAAACGCGAGCCAAACTGCACCTAAATCCAAAATCCAGCTTGCTGCAGTTACAGCAAAGCTTGCCAGCAAAGTGCGTTTTTTGAACTTGTGTAGTCCAATGTCCGAGAGAAAAGCGAGCCAAGGTAGTTTAGCGAAGTACTTTGCAATTTTGGCGAGGTTGTAAGTTAGAATAACCGCTAAAATCACTAGTCCCGAGAGCAGCATTATTATGTTGTTATCTCCAGTTAGCGCGGCAATTGCAAATAGAACAATCGCAGCCAAGTCGAAGATTCTCTCCCATAATACTGTAAGCAAAGTGAATCTTTTCTTTAAACCATATTTTTCCAAGTAAAGAACTTTTACTGGTTCACCTAGCCGCGCTGGCGTTGCGTTGCTTATAGCTGTGCCTGCAAGTTGAATTTTAAAAAGCGCGGACAACGGCACATTTGCTTTTATATCGCTGAGCAGTATCTTCCAACGGACAGTTTTCAAGCCCAGTGAAACTAGTTCAATCACCGCAGCTACGGCTACGAGAGTTAAATCCGCCTTGCTTAGAGCTTGGCCAGCATCAGTCCAGTTAACTCTAGTTGCAATAAACGCCACTATAACGACAAGCAAAACTAGGGATAGAAACGTAGTTTTGCTGCGCAGTTGTAAAGATGGAAATTCCATAGCGTGATTACTTCTTTACTTTATTTATATCTATTACGCAGTGGGTTTTCTCAGCACAAGTCCCATTGCTGCATTGTCTCCTGCCAGTTCAACTGCTTCTGTGACTTTGAAACCGTGTTTTTCAAAGTGTCGTTTTGCTTCATTTACATTTTTTGGGAGGTTCCTGGCAGAATGGAGCAACGCTTCTGTTCCAGCAATGCCTATTTCAGCTTCCTTAATTTTTGCTGCTGGTGCGTTTGCTTTTTTTAGCGCTCGCAGTGTTGGCCTTAGTGAAGCTAATGTTTTTTTGAAGTCTTCTGGAAATTCATCAGAATACTTTGTTAGCAGTATAACTGCTCCGCCGCCTGGTGCCAGTACGCGATGTAACTCGCTCGCTGCTCGGTCTGGATTAGTTGCATGGTCAAGTGCAAATGCTGAAACCGCGATGTGCATTGAGTTATCTAGGTAAGGTAGTGCCTCTGCAGATCCCTGTACTTGCCTGTGAGCATGTTCAATGGTTTTTTCCCTATTATCCCGTTTAGCTTCTATTGCTAGCACATCCCATATCGGTTTAACTTTAGCTATGTCAATCGTATGTAACTTTGCACCTCGCAACTGGCGCAAAATTTGTAGTTCTGCCACTGCATGTCCCGGACCAATTGAAAGCAAGTTTACATTAGGTTCTTTAATGTCTTCACGAAGGGCAGTTGTTCTCCTGCGCATAAAGCCATATGAGGGAGTTCCAGGCAAAGCAGAGCTAATAGCTAAGATCGTTTTCCTCTGGTATAATGCCGAGTAGTAGTCCCTTAAGCTTTGCTCGCGCGTTTGGCTGGGCATAGACTACCTTAGGTGAAATACGCTTTAAATTTAGCGCTTTTACTCCGCCATGTGGTTCCACAACGTAGCAAGCACAGCGCCTGCAACTGCACCGCCAATAAATGCGAGTACAATTAACAAAACTGCATTGCCAATATCAAACGGCAGAACCGTGTAAGGTGCACTTAAGAAATGCATTCCCAGCTTCCAATTTACTAGCCCTTGCGCCAAACCAGTTGCGACAATTACGGCCCAAACTAAATGAACAACGGCGGCGAAACTTCCAAGCGTCAACGCAGTGCGCTTGACATTCAACCCAGCTTTTCCATAAAAAACCATTTCAAATTCCCACCCCTATAAGGAGCAAAGCTGCGGAGTATTTAAAAATTGCGCTTGACTCAGCGCTTCATCTCCGCGACTATAAAGCAGTGGTCGGTTTCAAAAGGGTCTAGAATTAAGAAGTCGGTTACTTTTGCCACTTTTTCGATTTTCGCGCGTTCCTGTTGGTAGATTTGCCGCGGGTTTGCAGTGGAGTCAATGCACCGCGCCTTTACAGCGATCATTACATATTTAGCGCCAAACGCTTCAGCGTTGCGCAGAAGTGCAGCAGTTTGGTCACGGTCGGCAATATCTGCGTAAACCACGTCGACTTTTTTTACCATATCTGCATAAGCTTGCGGCATCCGCGCGTCGGCAAGAATCGGAAGCATATTTTTCCTTTGTTCGCAAACTTCAAGCAAGTCGCGCATTGAATGTGGTGAAAATTCAACTGCAAAAACGGTTCCTTTTTCTCCAACGATGTCCGCCACGTGGCTGGAAGTTGTTCCATTTGCAGCGCCGAGATAGAGGACCGTTGCTGCGGGTTTGATAGGAAGATTTCGCAAACCTTTTACAAGAGCCGCGCCTAGTTTGCTGCGTTTGGGATCCCACATGCGAAATTCATCTTTTCCCACGCGGCGGAGGTCTTCGCCGTAAACTTTCACTTTAGGCGCTAAGCTTTTAGTGGCGAACTTGCCGTTAATGCGGTAAACTCCTGGAAAAACTTCCTGTGCATTCATTATGTTGATTCAGCTCTTTTTTCTGCTTTGAGTGTTGTGTTTTTATTTCCTCTCTTCGTTATTTTTCAATGCTTGGAATTGATAAGTTTTTGAACAGCTTGGCGAAAAACATAGCGCATACAATCCGCGCCTTTACTGCTTTTACTTTGGTGATTTTCTTTCTTGGCGCCATTTTTGGCTTTTTCGCTGGCCACGTTGCCCCGCGGTTGGGAATGCCGGCTGATTGGATTATTGCCCTGCCGCTTATACTCGCGGTTTTCGCCTATTATGTAACGGAAATTGCCTTTGCGCTTTTCATTTTGTTTGTAATTGGATTTTTGTTATTGCTGCTCTGATTATTTGTAGTATTATATTTATAGTATTGTTTATTTTGTTCTGTATTTTTGTTTTCAATATTTTCTACTCAATTTTCGAGATTCTCTCGTCTAAATCTTTTCTCAGCTTTGCCCCAATTGAATTGTGAGTGTAGAAGTCAGCTTTTGCTGCGATTGCTAATTTAGCTGCTAATGCCCGCGCTATTCTCCCTCTTCGGTCTTCCTTTGCATCTCTTACTAGGGGGCTTTGGAAGAGCAAACCGTGTTTTGGCGGCTTGCTTCCCTTGTGCAAGTGTTTGAACAGCGCTTTTTCAGCGCCTAGGACTTGAATTGTGCTTCCGGGCATTTTTGCAAATCTTTCCAGCCCGCCGGCAGTTGTTATCATTCTACCTGTAAGTAGCGGGTCAATTAACTCGCAGATGTTTGGAAAAATTTGCTTTGCAGCTAGTTCAACGTATTTTTCCAATTCCTTGCGTGCAATGTAAAGTTCCCTAGTTTTTGCAGCTAATTCGCGCAGCGGCTTAATATCTTCAGCTTTGAATTCAGCGCCGTAACTGTTTTCAGCAGCTTCCATCAGTTCCGTTGCTTTATTGTCTCCGACAATTTCAGCAAGCGCAGTGTAGTCAAAATTTTCCTTTACGCCGAACCGGCCAATCACGGCGCATAGTGTTTCTTCGTTGCTTATGTCAATTTCCGGAAAGTTGAACTTCGTCCAGTCCAACACTCTTGTAAATAGGGTGTTTTTAGTTTCGTCCAAGTCGTCTACGCTGCGCACTGCTTGCATTATAAGCAAATCGCGGCGGGAAAATGCCTTTTGCACTCCTGCCTTTGCCTTTTTGATGAATTCTTCCCTGTTAACCATAATTGAAAATCAACCCTTTGTAAAATGTAATAATAAAAGTTACGCGCCCATGCGTACTAATATTAAGAGAGCAACCGGTTTAAAAATAACCCTTTCGCAACAAATAACGGGTGGGTTACAATGGAACATGGCAAGCACGTGCTAGCGGTTTCTCAATTTTTTGACCGTTCTCTTTTAAATGATTTATTTAACCGCGCTTCCATGTTGGCAGAGCTAGACAAGCAGAGTAACTTGCAGCCTACTTTGCGCAGCAAGATTTTGGCAACTATTTTCTATGAGCCCAGCACTCGCACGCGGTTTTCTTTTGAAAGCGCAATGCAGAAACTCGGTGGCAACGTTATAACGACGGAGAGCGCCGGTTTGTTTTCCTCAGCAATTAAAGGCGAGAGTTTAGAAGATTCAATTCGCGTTTGCGCTGGCTACGCAGATGCAATTGTACTTCGTCATCCTGAACTGGGTGCCGCAGCAAGAGCAGCGTCAGTTAGCAGCGTTCCAATCATAAACGCAGGCGACGGTCCCGGCGAACATCCAACGCAAGCGCTGCTTGACGTTTACACAATTCAAAAAGAACTCGGCAAACTCGATAACTTGAACAACTTAAATGTCGTATTTGCTGGTGACTTGCTTTACGGCCGCACTGTTCACTCTCTGCTGCAGCTTTTGCTCGTCTTTCCTAACATTTCGCTGCAGTTCGTTTCGCCGCAGCAACTGGCTTTGCCACAAAAATACCGCGATTTGCTAACTGAAAGAAAAGCGCGGTTTACTGAAACAAATAACCTCGACGAAGTTCTTCCATCGGCAGACGTGCTTTACGTTACGCGAGTTCAAAAGGAGCGGTTTGCATCGCAAGAAGATTACGAAAAAGTGAAAAGTGCATTTGTAATTACCCGCGCAACGCTGGACAAAATGAAACAAAAATCAATAGTAATGCACCCGCTGCCGCGCGTAACAGAAATCTCTCCAGATATCGACAGCGACCCCCGCGCCGCTTACTTCCGACAAGCTGCCAACGGCCTCTACGTCAGGATGGCGCTGTTGGAAAAAGTTTTGGCGCCTTAGTTTTATTCTGGCTTTTTGGCTAAAGAAACGGCAAAATTTGGAATTTTTGTGCCAAATTTAGCTTTTTTTCGCTAGTACCATCACATATTTGTATGGAATTATAAAAGGCTCTTCATATTGCTTATATAGCTCTTGTAGGTCTTCGGTTAAACTTCTTCTTTTTTCTTGAGGCAATCTTTGAAAATACGAATACGAAATAACTAGGTCAAGATACTTCTGTTTACTAAACTCTATGTCTTCTTCATACTCTCTAGTTTCGACGGAAGTAAAAAGTCTACTTCTACTTAATTCATCATAAGTAAAATCAGCAATTTGTTTACCCCATGAACCTGCTGGCCCTTTATCTATGCCGCCATATTTATCTAGAATTTTACCTGTACATTTCATAAAATCTGACTCTTCTTTTTGCTGATATGACCAAAATAAAGCA
>Ga0209515_10003456_pt1 | contig 22601 bp, 31 predicted proteins | sample Subgroupgradi54m_FD_187454 | JGI IMG/M metagenome (GOLD analysis project Ga0209515, IMG submission 187454) | Subsurface groundwater microbial communities from S. Glens Falls, New York, USA - GMW60B uncontaminated upgradient, 5.4 m (SPAdes)... ... | reverse complement strand
AGCTTAATCTCTTTTTTTAAAGAATTGAAATTTATAATAAAACAAAATATAAAAAAAGCAACAAAATCAAAAATAGCGACAATCTTAAAAAGAAAAGCTATCCCTAAAAGTAGTCCTGCAAGAAAAAACAAAAAAAAGTTCATGATCCTTAAACCATAAAAAATTAAAATGAAGTGGCTGACTCCAAAAATCGCTATGGGAATAATAGAATAGATAAGATAGAAAATCCCATAAGTATAAGTAGAGTCAATATTGTGCATGAAACTGACCCATAGATCCTGATTGTGCATCTGTGGAGTCACTTGGTAGGGATTTTGATGGGAAACCCAAGTTACTTTAGCAAAAAACAGGTAATTGAAAACATCATGTGAGACAAAGTTATACGAGCAAGCAAGGATCAGAGAAGTGATTGCAAACAGGACCAGCAATTTTTTTACCTTGATCTTATTTAGCCAACCGAATAGGGTGCCTAATTGAAGTATAAATAAGGTCATTATTGCCAGCAGGAAGATAACAACAAAGACCAATTGATTATGGCTGCCCCATAACCGATAGGCAAATAAGTTATTAAAAAAAGGGTGGGTTTGGGCCAGCATATAGATAAGCCCGATATCAATCCAAAAGTAAGAAAATAACAACAAATATAATGTGACAAGGGTAATTAGTATAGTAAATAGCAAGAATCGCATAATGCATTATATGCACAATTCAGAGTCTCAATAAATATTAATCACAATAACTCAGTTTGGTTTGCTATTTTTATTACTTTCAAAAGAAAAGTAAGAAGAAATACAGACTATTAAGTGATCAAGTAAAGTTAAGCCCATAATTTCTGCTGCTTTTTGGATTCTAAAAGTAAACTCAATATCTGCCTTGGATGGTGTTGGGTCTCCTGAAGGGTGGTTATGAGCCAGTATCAAAAAAGCACAAGGAGAGAGTAGGGCTTGGGTCAAGATTTCCTTTGGCTCAATTAAGTTGGTGTTTAAATTCCCCACCCCAACTGTTTGTTTCTCCAAAAGTTCATGCCGGGCATTTAAATAAAGAACCAGCAAATATTCCTGTTTCTTATCAGTTATCTCCTTAACCTGATCCAGGATATCTGCAGTTGAATTAATAATTACTTTATTCAAGGCTGCAGGGGCAAAAGCTCTTTCACCAAGTTCGAAAGCAGCCTTAATCCTGGCTGCTTTGGTTTTGCCTATTCCAGGAATAGTTTTTAATTCGTCCAACTTAACTCTAGTCAGTTTTTTCAAAGGAAACTGTTTGAGGATTTTTCCTGCCATAGATAATACGTTTTGTCCTGGTTTACCAGTTCCCAAGATTAGAGCTAGCAATTCATGGGTAGATAAATTTTCCGCACCTTGTGCAGATAGTTTTTCCAAGGGACGTAAAGATGGGTGTAAATCTTTGATTCTTTTCTTGCTCACAAAAATAGTATAATTGGAGCATGAGTGTTAATCAATCAGATCAAAGAAAACTAGCTGAGCTGGCAAAAAGGATCAGGAAAGCCAGAGAAGAAGCTCATATTTCCCAGTTAGAACTAGGGAAAGCAATTGGTGTTTCTGATAAAGCTATTTCTTCTTACGAAAAAGGCAGAAGCACGCCTCCTTTTAACAAACTTAAAAAAATTGCTCAAGAAACTAAACAACCAATGGATTATTTTAGTGGAGATCCAAAGATGGAAGGCACAATTATTAGTAAGTTGAGCAAAGTTGAAAAAGAACTAGCAGAAATCAGAAAACTACTTAAAAAGACCTCTTGACAAATTAGATAAAACTCTATTATCATGAGATTATGAATGGAAGAAGGGGAGTTATTTTCTTAGACGGAACAGAAGTTGTTACTGGAATTTATGGTTTAAATAGAGACTTAAGATGGACAAAACTTTACTTCAGAGTAGAAGATCTGGCGATTTATCAATCTGATGATTTGGTTGACCCTTTGGATATTGTAGAAAAAATAGCAGATGTTTTATTATTTGGAGTCAGACTAAATATTAAAGATTGGAAAATTATCAGTAGAAATTTACCTGAAGAATCCTTTAATCAAATCTCTCAAGCCACTAAGTTAAAAATTAAAGAGCTGAATTTAGCAGGTGAACAAGAGCTCATCTGTGAAGGGTTATTGAATGAAGTATTGATATAAGCAGGACTAGAGTCTGGATCTTTTTCTACAAAGTGCATATATTAATATTCCGGACACAGGAAATATTATCGGAGCTAATAGTAGAAACGTTTGTGGAAGGAGCGTTAAAGTGGCAAAAAGAGGATAGACAATCATCCAAAATAAAACTATTTTGGCTATTTTGGAAGTATCCCTTAACAAGTAAAAGACTCCCAGATAAAATATTATTAGAGGGGAACAGTAAGATAAGAAATTTTCAAAAACCGCATAAATAAAATAAGAAGCTTTATTATGCAAAAGTCTGGCAATAAAGGGTAGCAGGTAAACATGTTCTCTTCTTTGTTGTTCTATCTTCCAGATAGCATCAGCACTGAACTGGTAATTCTTATAAGAAAATAAAAATAGAGCCAGCCATAAGATGCTGATTAGGATAAAAATCTTTTTCATAGTTTTTTTGGAATATATTCCCCAATTTTATAAATTGGAAATCCAATTGGATCTTTAATTTCATGGATATTTTTTAAAGAATCCTCAAATTTATAACTATTATTTCCAGGTAATACTACAAGAGAGGATTGGTTGAGAGGAATAGTAAAGTTTTGGAAATCAACAAACTCTATATTTCCCAATTTGGAAACATAATCCATGCCTGAGTTTGATCCATTAACTATATTTACAGAATCTGAAATAGCCTGAAACTTTTCCGGAGAATATTTCTGATAAAAAAGAAAAAAGATATAAGGTTGATCTCCGCTTTGGGGAACATACACTTTTGGGAAACTTGTCTGTCTTGAGGTAATAAATTCAACCATCTCTTTATACCCATTTTGCCAAGCACTATTTTTGGGGAGATTATGAATAAAATAAGCATCCAGGAAAAGTAAAAAAGATAAGATATAAAATAGGATAAATATTCCCCAGAATAAATTCCTCTTAAAATTGCTTAATCCTAAGCCCAGAATAATATTGATAACCATAAAAAAGGTTAAATAACGCACAAAATTAACCCCTTCTGATGTTAAAGCGGATGCTAAGGGGGTAAGGATTAGCAGAGTTAATATAAAGAGTTTGGTTTCTAAGTCAATATCCTTCATTTTTATGAAACTCTTTAGCCCTAAAAATAGAAAGACAATTTCAAAAGGAGTAAAAGCTCCAAAATCAGCAGCAGAATGTTGGGGATTGCCATCTCCTTTGATAAATAAAACAGGTAAGTTATAGTGACTGGTCCAGTTTTTTAAAAAATCAGAAGTTAGGGTTTCCATACTTAACACCTGGTATTTATTGGTAAATAGCAAAGATGTTACACGGGTGTTTTTGTCATTAAAAAAGGAAAAGATAATTGGTAGTGATAATAGAATAAACAATAGACTACCTAGCAGAATTATTTTAAATGGTATTTTGGAAATTTTCCTCCAGTAAGTAAGCAAAAGACAAATAAATATAATAGGAGTAGCTGGTTTGGCACTGTGTGACATTAGCAGACTGGCTCCAAAAAACCCTGCTGACAAGAATAAATACCATTTATTTTTGTTTAGGGCTTTGATAAAAAATAAAATCCCAGCTATTATCAAAGCCACAGTTACCTGAGCCTCCCATGCTCCTCTACTGAATGTAATATGCCAAGGAGAGATAGCTAATGAAAAAGCTGAGGCTTGAGCAACTCTTTGACTGTTGAATAAACTTTTTACCAGCAGATATAAAAGGTATACACTTAATATTCCTGATATTGCACCCGGTAATCTAACTGACCATTCATTTAATCCTAAAATAGCTACAAAGGGTATTGTTAAATAAACATACAATCCCGGCTTCCAGTCTCCAAATGACCTAAATAAAATTGGGAAGAATCCGCCATGTTCATCTTTTCCACTATTTAAAACTGAGTAGGCATTGTACCCCAGGGCTGCTTCATCATTTCTCAGATGAGAAGGTATATTTCCCAAATTCCAGAGCCTTAAGACTGCAGCAATAAGAACGATTAGAATTAATAGTTTATGTTTTTTTGACACCAGGTAATTTACCCTTAAGTATATAATGTATCAGTGCTATTTTCTAATAAGTATTTAAAGTTATTGCCATTTGTAGTTTTAATAATTAGTTACTTTTACCTCTCCACTTCTTTTTTACTGGAAATGCCTCCAGTCTGGCCAGATGAAGCATACTTGGCAGATGTGGCCTTAAACATTCAAAGAACAGGTAGGGTGGGGACTGATATTTGGGGAGATACAGTCATAGGGATTAGAGATTCTTTCTATTATTACCCGCCAGTTTACATATACACCCTTGCTTACTGGTTTAAGCTGGTTGGATTTTCCATTTATAGCCAAAGAATTCTATCTGTGATATTTGGCGCAATACTACTAGTTATATTCTATCTTTACAGTAAATCCCTTTTACCAGAGCTATCAGAGCCCAAAAAGAAAATTGTTTTAATGGTAACCATGTTTTGTTTAGTCATAGATAACGTATTTTTAAAAGCTGTCAGGATTGGGAGGACTGAGGTGATGATCTTAATCTTTATTACATTATCCATGTATATGCTGCAGCAAGTTCAAAACATAAATAAAAACAGGTGGATTTTTTATGGTTTAATAGGTTTTCTTCTTGGGCTAGCGTTTTTAACGCACTTTTTATCCATTGTTTTCATTTCTCTAGTTCTAGTAAATCTGATGTTATCAGCTCAGACAAAGAATTTAAGAAGAGATTATCTTTTGTTAGTAATACTTTTCTCATCACCCATAATATTATGGGTGATTACTGTTTTGCCAAACTACCAAACTTTTTTAAATCAACTATCTTTACAAAGTAATTTCAGGGTTTTAATGAGTCCTTATGTAGAAGGGGTGTTTAAACATGCCGTGTTGGAAGAGAGAATAATTTACTATATTTATTTTGTCTTGAGTTTAGCTTTTTTACTACTTACTTTTTTGAATAAGTCAAAGCAATATTTAATTTTACTGACTGCTATTGTCCTAAGCTGGGCAGTCTGCTTTTTCGGTGAGTTGGAATGGTACAGTATTTATCCAGTTTTTTTCTTGTATATTTGCATTTCCATATTAGTTTCGCATTTGATAACAAATCGCAAACAACCTCCAGTTCTTCTTTGGTTGGGAGGACTAACTGTTTTTTTGACAGCTTGTCTTTTGATATTGAATTTTGGAATATACGGTAAGTTTCATAGATTTAATACTCAAAACCCGAATCATTACTTTAAGTTTAGTGAGCAGGTTAAAGAAATTATTCCGCCTCAAAAAACAGTCTATCTATCAACGACACCTGATTTATTCTTTACACTTTATGGTAGAAATTCTTTATCTGAGTTTCCTGCTCTTGTTCCAAAAACCAAAGAATATATTAAACAATTGGATAATAGTGATTACCTTCTTATCAATTTCCGTTTGGATAGAAGATTCGTAGGTAATCTACTTGATAAATATATTGAGTTAAATCAGCTAAGAGAATTTTCTGTAGAGGGGAGTGGATCTTACCAGGCTAAAATAATTGAACTAAGGCCGAAAAAGGATCGTTTAACCCCATAGCTACCGGCTATTGTTTTACATCCCTGAATCTGTTAAAATAGGGTCTTATGGCAAATCCTTGTAGCGTGTGTGGTAAAGAAAGAGTAGAGGGTAAAAGCTGGAAAGAAAAATTAGGCACCTCTGTGATAACTCACACTTCAACTATTTGTCCTGATCCCATTTGCCAAAAGATTGTAGATAAAACAATAGCTGACCGCAAAGCCAAAAGTGCCCTATTAATCAAAAAAAAGCTTGATGCAAAGCTGGCAAGAGAAAAATCTCTAGCTATCAGCTAAATACTAATTCTCTTTTATATTATCCTCGAATTCTTTATATAGTTTTTGAATCTTAGGATCAATCACTATCTGGCAGTATGGTTGGGAGGAGTTTTTTTCATAATAATCTTTATGATAATCTTCTGCGGGATAAAATTTAGTAAATGGTTCTAACTTAGTAACTGCTCCTTTAACCTCCTTAATTGCTCGTTTGACTGCCTGCTCTTGTTTTTCGTCATGATAAAAAATTGCCGATCGGTATTGTGTCCCAATATCTGCCCCCTGCCTATTTAAAGTAGTAGGATCATGCAGCTTAAAAAAGATTTCTAAAAGCTTTTCAAAAGAAATAATACTGGGATTAAACTTAATTGAAATAGCCTCAGCATGATTAGTAGTGCCTGATGAGACTAATTTATAGGAAGGGTTAACAATGTTACCACCAGTATAGCCTGGTATTACAGATTCAACTCCCTTAAGCTTTTTAAAAATAGCTTCTGTGCACCAGAAACATCCTCCAGCCATAGTTGCAGTTTCCATCGTAGAAAGTATATTATGCCTTCAAATGGGTAAGAAAGGCAAACTTAAAGTTTTGGTAGGCGGTTGTTTTGATATCTTGCATCCTGGTCATGTTATTTTTTTAGAAAAAGCCAAAGCAGCAGGTGATAAATTAATTGTTCTTTTAGAGAGTGATCAGAAAGTAAGACAGCTGAAAGGTGTTAACCGACCAGTGCATAATCAAAAGGAAAGAGCTAAAGTCTTGTCTGCCTTGAGATTTGTAGATTCGGTGATTTGCTTACCGTTTATGGAAAACGAATCTGACTATGACAAGCTGATTTTAAAAATAAAGCCAGATATTATTGCAGCAACTAAAGGCTATCTTAATATTAAGAACTATAGAAGAACAGCTAATCTGGTGGGGGCTAAGTTGAAATATGTTACTAGGGTTGTTGGTAATCATTCATCAACTAGAATCCTAAATTGGGGCTAGACTTTTGATAATAAATTTAGTACTTATATAATATGTCACGTAATGTAGTTATTACTGCGGTTGTAATTGTACTTTTAGCAGTGGTTGGTTGGTATCTAACCAGGCCAAAGCAGCCAGCGACTCAAACTTCGCAACCAACAGAGACTCCTGTTTCAACAGAGTCTGTTTCTCCTGCTACTGCTACAGATGAGGCAATGATGAAAGAGAAAAACATTGTAACTGTTTCTTCAACTGGTTTTACTCCTAAGAGTATTACTGTTAAAGTAGGGGATACTGTTACCTGGAGTAATAGTGATACTATTACTCATACTGTTAATTCAGATTCTCATCCTACTCATACTCTTTATCCAATATTAAATAAAGTTGGTCAAATTAAAGCTGCTGAGAAGAAGGCATTACAATTTACTCAGCCAGGTACTTATAATTACCATGATCATCTTAATCCTTCATTAACTGGTTTAGTTACGGTACAATAATTGTTTGTGAGAACTAAACTATTCCTGCTCTCCCTATTTTTTATTGGTTTTTTTACTTATTATTCCTTTACAGTTGCCAAAGAAAAATGGGTGCAATCAGATTTTGATACTACAGTCAAATTACAAGATCATATTTCCAGAAGATTTGATAAATACTTTTCCTGGCTTAGCTTACTGGGAAGTGCCGAAGTAACTGTAGGTTTATGCATAGTGATGGCTTTTTTATCACTCCTCAAACTAAAAATATGGCCCATTTTAGGCTGGTTAATGATAGTGCCTGCTTCAATGGGGGAGATATTTGGTAAATTAGTGCTTTTCCATCCAGCTCCACCAGTTTTTTTGCATAGAAGTGTATTACCAACTACTCTACCCAGCTTTTATGTCCATACTGACTTTTCTTATCCATCAGGCCACATGACCAGGACTATATTCATCACCACAGTCTTTTTTAGTATGTTAATTTTTCAATCAAAACACCCTTTTAACAAAATTCTTGGTTTGTCTATTTTATTGGGCTCAGCATTATTAATGGGTTTGACCAGAGTTTATTTGGGAGAACATTGGATTTCAGATGTAATTGGAGGCGCTCTTTTAGGAGCAGGAGTTGGTTTTTTTGCTTCGATATTGATTTTACCCAAGGAAAAGGTTTAATATAGCCTCACCCGTCTAAAAGGAGGTGAATTATGAATAGAAATGTCTCAATAATTATTGTAATTTTAGTACTGGTAGTGATTGCAGGATATCTGGTCTGGATCAGAAGCAGATATCAGGCGCCTGTTAATTTGAAAACTGAAGAGTCAGTGGTGACTACCTCAACACCTGCTCCTACCCAAACAGCCTCTGCCTCTGCTACACCAACAACTAAAGCTAAAGAAGCAACTGGATCTACCAAACAGAAAACTTCAACCCCTAGTTCTACTAGCAAGTAATGGAAAAAGAAAAACTGATTATTATTGGTTCTGGTCCTGCTGGCCTAACTGCAGCGATCTATGCTGCTCGAGGCGGGTTAAACCCGTTAGTAATATCAGGTAGAGAAGCAGGGGGACAATTAGTGCTGACCACAGATGTAGATGATTTTCCCGGTTTTCCAGAAGGCATACAGGGCCCGCAGTTAATGGATAACATGCGAAAACAGGCAGAGAGATTTAATACCAGATTTGTCAGCAAAGATGTTTTATCAGTAGATTTTTCCCAAAAACCTTTCACCATTAAAACAGAGACACAGACCTTATCAGCCGAAGCAGTTATTGTGGCTACCGGAGCCTCAGCTATGTGGCTAAATATACCCTCAGAACAAAAATTAATTGGTAAAGGGGTATCATCTTGTGCGGTTTGTGATGGCTTTTTCTTTAAAGGTAAGGAGGTAATTGTGGTTGGAGGAGGGGATACTGCTATGAGAGAGGCAGCATATCTTTCTAAGCTTTGTAAAAAAGTAACTATAGTTCATAGAAGAGATCAGTTAAGGGCTCAAGCAGCATTACAGAACTTAGTTAAAAGTAAATCTAATGTGGATTTTGTCTGGAATACAGTAGTAGAAGAACTTTTGGGACAAGATAAAGTAACTGGAGTGAAACTAAAGAATACTCAGACTAATGAGATTAGCCAATTAGAAATTGCTGGAGTATTCATTGCCATAGGTCATAAACCTAATACAGATTTTTTGAAGGGACAATTAGAGTTAGATGAAAAAGGTTATATTGTAGTGAAAAATGAGACCAAAACTTCTATTGAGGGGGTTTTTGTAGCAGGGGATGTGGCAGATTATCACTACCGCCAAGCTGTTACTGCAGCTGGTGCTGGTTGTAAAGCCGTCTTTGACGCAGAAGAGTATTTAGAAAATTTAAAGTCTTGATTAAATGTAAGACAATGTGTTACAATGGATATTGTTGTTGAAGAATTAATAATTGAAGAAGATAGACCTGAACATATAGCAAAGCATGGTGTAACAGTGGATGAAGTTTTGGAAGTGGCATTTGGAGATTATGTTGCTGTTGAAGGGAAGTTTGGTAGGACTCTATTGATTGGTCAAACATCCAATCAAAGATTAATTACAATAGTTGTGGGTATTAGGAAAGGAATGAATAGATACGGATTGATAACGGCAAGGGTTACTAAGAAAAGAGAAAAGTTATCATATCAAGAGAATTTTGAAAAAGGAAGTAAAAAATGAAAGTAACATTTGTTAAAAAAGGTACAATTAAGCCCATAAAACCCTTTAAAACCCTTGAGGAAGAGGCTCATTTTTGGGATACGCATGATGCAATAGAGGTATTAGGCAAGAATGTGAAAGTTGGTTTTCATCGTGCGAATAAAACACATACCATAACTATCCGTTTTGAGCCAAAAAAATTACAATCCTTAAGGGAAAAAGCAGATAGGATAGGAGTTGGTCCGACCACACTTGCCAGAATGTGGATTATGGAAAAGCTCAACCAAAATGTATAAAGCCGTCTTTGACGCAGAAGAATATTTGGAGAGGCTTTAAATACTTATTATATTGGGGTACAATAAATTAAATGAAAGTTTTAGATTTATTGATTAAACTTCTTCCAGCAAGACCAGTCTATGCTCATTGTGATATTCCCTGTGGGATTTATGATCCTCATGCAGCCCAAACTGCTGCCCAAACAGTTTTGAAGATGGTACAAAAGATAAAAGAGTTACCGGAAGATGATAAAAATAACTTTGTGAGAATGGTGATGGTTAAAGAAGAGCATGCAGAGATTTGTAAAAAGGAGATATTAATTCTTTGGACAGATTATTTTAAGAGTGATCACTTGGAAAGATTTCCGGATTTACATGATTTGGTTTGGAAAACAGCTAAACTTTGTTCTGACAATAAAAGAGGAGTTGATGAAGCGAAAGCACAAGAATTAATAGAAGCAGTTGATAAAATTGCTGATATATTTGCTCAAGCTAAGAAGTGATTCTATTTCCAGTTTCCAGATTTACTGTTTCCGGTTACAGCATGTTTCCAACTCTAAAACCAGGCCAGGAAGTTTTAGCAAGGCATTGGTTCATAAAAGTGAGAGTGGGGGATTTAATAATTCTGAAAAAAGATAGAAAAGAGATGGTCAAGCGTGTCCAAAAGATTTCCGGTAATGAAGTGTTTGTTGTTGGAGATAATAAAAAGATGAGCACTGATTCCAGACACTTTGGCCCAGTTAAGCAAAATCAAATAATAGGGAAAATAATTTACTCGAGGAATAAAATTACTTAATAGCCATCAAAACGATCATAACGAATATTAATCTGATCAATACCCTGATTAAGCAAAATCTTTTCAAATTCATTGACCATATTATGTGATCCAGCCAGGTAATAGATGGGTAAGTAGTGGGTGGCAAGTGGTAAGTGGGTAAGGCGACCGGTTTTATTTGTGACGATATAATGAATGGTTAAATTGGGTAATTGTTTTTGCCACTCACTAAGTTCTTCCTTGAATAGAAAATTATCATCAGAATTTGAATAAATAAGAGTAATTGGAGTAGTTAATTTTTGATCCAAAACATATTTAATCATTGATCTAAAAGGAGTAATACCGATTCCTCCGGCTATAAAAACAGCTGAGGTTGATTCATCTAAGGTAAAAGTCCCAGCTGGGTGAGAAGTAGTAATGGTATTTCCTGCGTTTAATACCTGCATAGCTTTTTTAAATAGTTTAGTACCTTCTTTGGTAGTCACCATTAGGAAGTTTTCTGTGGGGGATGAAGAAATTGTAAAGGCTCTGGCATCATTTTTGAGCTCAATATCTAAATACTGCCCTGGATAAAAGTTGAAATTTGTAGGTTTTTGCAGTATCAGACTAAAGCAATTATTTGCTTCTTTTTTAGTTTTAATAATCCTCAGAATCATATCAGGATGATACTACACTAGTCGGGGAATTGCTGGGTATGAGATAATATAGTCTATGCTTCAAGAACCTGCTCCCATAGGTATTGTTGAAAAAAAAATTGCTACAAGCCTGAATCAAGCTGGTGTGTCAAGTACACCACAAGAAGTTTCAACCGATCATTCACATATATTAGAAGATGTAAAAAAAGTTGGTGGGGAAGTTTTGCATGATGTTCAAGCAAATGTTAAGACCTCACTAGGAGAAATTAGTGGCGGAGAAACTTACGTTAGAACAGCCAGCCCAGATAATATTACAGATATAATTGCAGAGAAGAACAAAAGGGAAGAGAAAATAAAATCAATTCTTACTAAATTAGGTTTGAGAAAGGCAGCGTAAATTATGGAAGTAACACAGAGTACAGGGCCTGATTTTATTAGTTTAATAATGGTAGGAGTGGCAGTTTTGGCTGTAATTTTACTAATTGTGGGGATATTTCTATTCCTTAAAAAATATTTTGTAGGATGGATTAAATACAAAGACCGGGAAAAATCCTCTCTGCAGTTTGTTCTCATGCAGATTAAAGTTCCCAGAGGCAATGAAATTAAAATTGATGCTGCTGAACAATTATTTGGCACTTTTGCTTCTTTACGAAAATCAGGCGGAATGTTTTCAGAGTTTAAACCTCAACCACATATTTCATTTGAGATAGTAGCCACTCATGAGTCAATCAAGTTTTATATTTCATCTCACAAATCTCACCAGGACTTGCTGGAAAAACAAATCCATGGAGCTTATCCAGATGCCGAGATTAAAGAAGTACCTGAATATAATATTTTTTCTGAAAGCTCTCAAACAGCTTATGCGCAATTGAAATTAAAAAGTGCTGACTATTTTCCTATTAAAACCTTTAGAGATTTACCAACAGATCCCATGTCTTCTCTAACATCAGCTTTGGCCAAAATGCAAAAAGATGAAGGAGCAGCAGTACAAATTATGATTTCCCCTTCAAGCAGTAAATGGAAAGATGCTGGTAAAAAATGGGTGAAAAAAGAAAAAGATCCAGGCAAAGAAAATGCTCCCAAAGCTCCGCCTGATGCCAAGCAACTGGAAGCAGTAGAAGGGAAAATATCCAAAAGCGGTTTTGAAACAATTGTTAGAATTGTGGTTTCATCTACCTCAGCTGATTCAGCAAAAGTGCATTTAACTAATATTAAAACTTCTTTTGAGCAATTTAGCGGTCCTTATAATAATTTCTCCGGGGCGAAGGTGGGATCTGAAAAAAGCTTCTTAACTGAATTTATTTACCGGTATATGCCTAAATATTCAAAAGGTTCAGTTTTAACCGCAGATGAGTTAGCATCTTTGTATCATTTTCCTAATAAATCTATAGAAACACCATATATTACCTGGCTGTCTTCTAAAAGAGCCCCAGCTCCTGAAAAAATTCCCACCTCAGGTTTATATTTAGGAAAGTCAGTTTTTAGAGGAGTGGATAGACCAGTTTATGTTTCAGAAGATGATAGAAGACGTCATATGTATATTATTGGTAGAACAGGCACTGGTAAATCAGAGCTTTTAAAAAGTATGATGCTGCAGGATATTTTAGCAGGTAAAGGTTTATGTTTTATCGATCCTCACGGAGATGCAGCAGAGGAATTGCTACAACTTATTCCGCCTCAACGGGCAGAGGATGTAATTTATTTTGATCCTTCGGATATGGACCGACCTTTTGGATTAAACATGCTGGAGGCTTACAATGAACAGCAAAAACACTTTGTAGTAGCCTCAATTATTGGACTAATGTACAAGCTGTTTGATCCTAATAAAACCGGAATTATTGGTCCCAGGTTTGAACATGGAGTCAGAAATGCCATGTTAACTGCCATGGCCAAACCAGGTGCTACTTTTGTTGAAGTCATGAGGATTATGACTGATGCAAATTTTGTAAGGGAGTTGCTGCCTCTTGTGACAGATCCGGTGGTAAAGCGTTACTGGACTGATCAAATTGCTCAAACAACAGATTTTCATAAATCAGAAGTTTTGGATTATACAGTTTCCAAGTTTGGTCGTTTTGTAACCAATAAGATGATGAGAAATATCATTGGTCAATCTCAGTCTTCTTTTGATCTAAGAAAAGTAATGGATGAAGGGAAAATTTTGATTATGAATCTTTCCAAAGGAAAGATTGGTGAGGAAAATTCCAACTTTTTGGGGTTGATATTAGTGCCTAAGATTTTGGCAGCAGCTATGTCCAGGTCAGACATCCCTATGGAGCAAAGAAGAGATTTTTACTTGTATGTTGATGAGTTTCAAAATTTTGCCACAGAAACCTTTGCTGATATTTTGTCAGAGGCGAGAAAATATAGGTTAAATTTAACAGTAGCTAATCAGTTCATTGGTCAAATAGGGGAGGATTTAAAAAATGCTGTGTTTGGAAATGTGGGTACAGTGGTAGCTTTTAGAGTTGGGGTAACAGATGCCAACTACTTGCAGCATGAATTTTCCCCCACCTTTTCTGAACAGGATTTGGTCAATGTGGAATCTCCTCATGCTTATATTAAAACTATAGTTGCAGGAGAGCCAATGATACCATTTTCTTTAGATACCACCAAAGATATGGCTAAATGGAAGGCCATGTTAAATCCCCAAATTGGTCAGGCAATTAAGGAATTATCAAGATTAAAGTTTGGTCGGGATGTTACTCAAGTAGAAGCAGAAATTAATACAAGAGCAAAATTCTAATAGCTTTGCTATAATCTCCTTCGCAGGCCCGTCGTATAATGGTTAATACCTGATTCTTATACAGTCATGACGAGGGTTCGATTCCTTCCGGGCCTACCAACATCCAGGTCCGCCCACAGGGAAAAAATGAATGGTTCGCCGTAAATTTACTGGTAAGGAACGAATATATTGGTCTCAGGTACTTATTGCCTGTTCTCAGATTTCTTTCGGAGTCTTTTGGGCCACCATATTCCTTCCTTTTGACAAATTCAGGATAATTCTGGTAATATTAAACTTGCTGGCGAGTGGAATATTTTGGCTCAGTGGCTGGATAATAATAAGGAGATAGTTTTATGGACCAAAACACATTAATACTAGGTATAGTAGGCGAAGTTTTAGTAGTAGTCTTTTTAGTAGGAATGACTATTTACATTCGCAAACACTCTTAAGACTTGCTCACTGGGGACTTTTGCCAGGGAAACTTCTGATGTGGGATTTCTCTTTTTAGCTTGTTTGTAAACTGTCTGAGCGTCTTTTCCATGGGCTACCACCTTTGATTGGGTTATAGCCACCCACTCACCTTTATAAGGAGAAGTATCAACTTTTAAAAAGTAATCATAATTGGATAATTTCTTAGAAGTCTTCATGGTCAAATTATACCATAGAAAATTCTACAAGGGTTCAATTTCTTCCGGGCCTACTTAATCTATAGAGAGAAGATTAAAGTTCTTCTAATTTAACCTTACTATCCACTGTTTGGCCTTGGATGAATTGAAGATATCTTTCTGTAGTTGATAATCTTTTGTGCCCAGCTAGTTTAGATACCATAGTCATTGGTACACCTGATTGTAATTGGTGTGCCACCCAGGTATGTCTTAAATCATTAACCTTAGCCCCTTTAATGCCGGCAATTCTAAAATATCTATCAATGGCTGTTCTTATATTTCTAATAAGCAGTGGCCTGCCAGTTTTGGTGATAAATAAGGAGTGAGAAGGAGTTTTGGGCCTGATTTCTAAATATTTGGCCACAGCATCTGAAGCTGGTTTGTTTAAAGGAATGGTTCTTTCATTTGATCCTTCAAAAAGAGGAACATGTAAAGTAGGGGAAACTGTTAAAGTAGCATCTTCCACTCTAAGTTTAGCCAGTTCTCCAATCCTGATTCCGGTTTGCAAAAGTAATTCAATAACTGCAATGATTCTGATATCAGCTCTGGCAGCGTCTCTTAAAGCCCGATACTCAAGTTTAGTTAAAATTCTTGGAGGTTTATTCTCAAATTTAGGGTGAGACAGGCCAATTGCCGGGTCTTCTGCATTCAAATTAGAGGATTTTAAGAATTTAAAAAAGGTTTTAGTGGAATTAGTTTTCCTGGAGATTGATTTGGGAGTATAAGACTGCTTGACCAGACCATCCATAAAAGCTTGTAAGTCTTCAGTTTGAACCTGACCAGGTTCATTTTTACCCAAACTTTGTAAATAATTCACCAGTTGCTCAATATCTTTACCATAAGCTAAAATAGTAGCTGAGGCACGGGATTTGCCTTGAAGATGGCCAATAAATTGTTGATGTGCGTCACGCAAAGAAGTCATGACACCTATTGTAATGTTATAGGTCATATTTGTCAAGCAAGAGAATTAGAGAAATGACTAAAAAAATTTTCATGGCAGGAATAATTTTGGTGGTTTTAGTAATTATTTACAATTTGTTAGTACAAATTAAAGATGCTTTAAAGTCTGGGGATAGGTTATCTGCAGCTGCAGAGGTTGTTTATAAGCAGGAGGCTAAAAATAGAGAGTTGAAAAAGAAACTGGCCGAGGTTAATTCAATAGAATTTATCGAAAAACAAGCCCGGAATAAGCTGGGCTTAAGTAAAATTGGGGAAACAATCGTAATTATTCCTGAGGAAAAGTTAAAATCAGTGCTTGGTGTTACTCAATCAGCAGAAATTAGATTGCCAAACTGGCTAGGCTGGTGGAAGGTATTTTTTAAATAATTCTTAGTAAGGAGTTTTATAAAAAAGTAAGGAGTTTGACAAAAATATGGATAAGTTATATAATAAGTAAGGAAAAACAAAATATGAGTTTTACTACTACATTGACTACTAAAAATCAATTTACCCTGCCTAAATCAGTGAGGGATAAACTAGGTCTAAGAAAAGGAACCAAAATTGATATTTTCCCTACCCTTGATGGCGGGTTTATTGGCAGACCTAGAGGTAAGTCAAATATTCTTGAATTTGCTGGTGACCTTGCTGCTTTAGATGATGGAAGATCCTGGAAAGAGATAAGAAATGAAGCTGAAAAATTAGCTGTTAAGGAATGGGTTTCCCAAAAGCGTCCCTATGACAAAAACCGTAGCCGTTGATACTAATGTTTTACTGGACTATCGTCTGAAAAGAAACCCGGGTTTCAATAAAGTGCGGCCTTTGTTAGAGGATTGTTTAGAGGGTAGAATCCAGATTTTTATACCAAATATTGTTTTACCAGAACTTGAGTGGGTGCTGCGGTCTTTTTATAAACAACCAAAGGAACTAATTCTTAAATTTCTCGGGAGCCTGCTTGCGTTAGAGGGAGTTTTAACAGAAAATAAATCCTTAATGCAAAGTGCTTTAAGTATTTTTAGTCAGTCAAACTTAAAATTTACCGATGCAATAATTTTAACCCAAATAGAGAATTTTGGGCCGGATGAGTTTTTGACTTTTGATGAAGATCTGAAAAAGATCTATCGAATACAATCTTCACAGAATTAATTTTGTTGCGGGGGTAGGAATTGAACCTACTGCCTTCAGATTATGCTCTTTTTACAAAGAGTAGACTATACCATCATCCTTCAATACGATTAGGATGTCCAGCGTATAATTTCAGTTTAATTCCAGAATATCTGGTACCTGAAATATCAGTCGTTACAGGGGATGTACCATATGGTACATCCTTCCCACGGTATTGCCATTTCTCCAATGTTTTCACCGTTATGAGCTGGATTCATTCCAATAGTTACCTATTGAAAGGCCCATATTTGAGCCTGATGTGCAGCCGTTACACTTCCCCGCGGCCATATTGTAGCATAAAATATACTTTATGTGGATTGTATATGTTTTGCTTTGTGAAGATAAAAGTTTCTATACTGGGATAACAAATAATTTAGAAAAAAGGTTGTCTGAACACAGAAACGGTAAAGGAGGAAGGTATACCAGGTCCCACAAAGTAGTTAGATTAGTTTATCAGGAGAGTTTACTAACACACTCAGATGCTTTAAAAAGAGAAATAGAGATCAAGCGGTGGAGCAGGGAGAAGAAAATAAAGAATTTGAGATTACTAGTGGAGGAAGGAAAGAATAGTGGCTACTCCTGTAAGAACCATAATAATAGTAATTAACCAACCTACTGTAGTAACTACTTTACTATTGACCCATTTACCCATAATCCTTATATTACTGCTCATTGTCACAATTAAAACTAATATCACTGGAGCAATCAAACCATTTAAAACAGCAGAGTAAATTAAGACTTTAATTGGATCAAATCCTAAAAAATTAATAATTAATCCAATCCCAGTTGAGATAATGATTACTCCATAAAAAGCATTAGCTTCTTTTAATTTTCTATAAAGCCCCAATTTCCAGCCAAAACATTCAGATAAAGCATATGAGGCAGATCCAGCTAGAATTGGTACAGCCAGCATGCCTGTGCCAATAATTCCTAAAGCAAACAAAAGATATGCCTGGTCACCAGCCAAAGGTTTTAAGGCTGCAGCAGCTTGCTGGGCACTGGTAATATTAGTAATACCATTTGTATATAAAACACCAGCACAAGCAGCAATGATAAAAAACATTACTAAATTAGATAAAAACATACCAGACCAGACATCTGTTCTCATATTCTTAACCTCGTCAGTGGTAGTTTCCTCCTGACGGAGTTTTAAAGTAGTTCTGCCTTGCAAAATTTGTTCTTCTACTTCTTGTGAGGTTTGCCAAAAAAATAAATAAGGAGAAATGGTAGTGCCTAAAATAGCAGTAACCAAAAAGATTTGGTTATAAGTTAAACTTAAGGTAGGAATAAAAGCTTTTTGTAAAACTTCATTCCAATCCAAATTCATAGTTAAAGCTGATAAAATATAAGTAACTAAGACCAAAGCTAACCATTTTAAATACTTGGCATATTTTTCATAACTGGTAAAAATCTGTAATGCTAAAGACAAAATAGTAAAACCTAAAATTAAAGAAGTAAAACTTAAATGAGGAGCTAAAAGTTGAGTAGCTTTGGCCATGGCACCTAAATCTGCTCCAATATTAAAAGAATTAGCAAAAAAAAGTAAAAAAGTAGCAGAAAGTAATACCCACCTTGGGTAATATTGCCTGATGCTGCCAGCCAAACCTCTGCCAGTTACCAAACCAATTCTGGCACACATTTCTTGAACAATGGCCATTAAAGGAAAAGTAAAAGTAGAAAGCCAGAGTAAATTAAAGCCATATTGAGCACCAGCTTGGGAATAAGTAGTAATGCCCGATGGATCATCATCAGCAGCACCAGTTGTCAGTCCTGGGCCTAAAGATTTCCAGTAATTCTTTGCACTGCCAATGTGTTTTTTTAAAGTAAGCGTTTCACTTATCTGTTTTGAAGCATCCAAAGTTTTGTCTAATATATCTGCAGGAGTACCAATCACTTTTTCTAAAAGTTTTTCAGAAGAGTTCATAACTCAACAGTAAAACAGTTTGTCAGGATGAGTCAAGCAACACAAATACTATACTACTTGACACCCTAATAAAATACGAAGTATAGTATTAACATATGGCTAAGTCTTTATTACGACTGGAAGCAAGAAAGCTACGAGGTAAAGGAGTGAGTATTAGAAGTATAGCTAGGGAGTTGAAAGCTGCAAGGAGCTCTGTTGGTTATTGGGTTAGGGATATTGTTCTGACTGAAGAACAGTTAGTTCTCTTAAAACAATCTGAGTTAAAAGGTCATGAAAAAGGACGCTTAAAAGCAGCAATAATTAAAAAGGAAAAAAGGGCAAATCTTGTAAAGACGTTTAATGTTTCAGGTGGAAGAGAAATTTCTTATATCAGTAGTAGAGAGCTTTTATTAGTTGGATTAGCGCTCTACTGGGCTGAGGGTAGTAAAGGTGATCAAACTAGAAGAGTAGAATTTTGTAATTCTGATCCTGTTATGATCAAACTTTTTATAAAATGGCTAATAGATTGTTTTGGAGTAAAAAATGAAGATTTAAGAGGAATAGTTGGAATAAATCAAATCCATGCATTCAGAGTGGAGCAGGTCAAGAGATATTGGTTAGGTATTTCAGGGATACCACTTGAACAGTTTCGTAAAACTAGTTTAAAAAAGGCTAAAAGTAAGAAGGTATACGACAATATGGATAATCACTTTGGCACTTTATGTATTAGGGTAGCTAAATCCACTAATTTGTATTATAAGATCATGGGATTGATTCGTGGGTTACATTTGGCTAGAATTAACCAACTGGCAACGTAGCTCAGTGGTAGAGCGAAGCCCTCATAAAGCTTAGGTCGCTGGTCCGATCCCAGCCGTTGCCACTAAATGATATAGTAAAAGTATATGAAAGTAATTATTTTAGCTGGAGGAGAGGGGAAAAGAATGTGGCCTATTCAACAGGAAAAATATCTGTTGCCTTTTTTAGGCAAACCTCTTATTTATTACACACTTAAAAAAATAGCTGATGGAATTAACTTTGATGAAGTAATCATAGTTACTAAAGACTCTTCAAAAGATCAAATTTCTCAAATAGCTTCAAATTTAGGAATAAAATTTCAAATAGCTATTCAAAATGAATCCAAAGGTATGGCTGATGCACTGTTATCAGCCAAAGAGTATATAGAAGGAGAAGTTTTAATAATTAATGCAGAAGATATATTGGAAGAAAAAATATATCAAGATGTTTTAACAACAGCTTCTGATACTCAAGCAGATGTAGTAGTAGCTGGCTTGCAGGTTAACAAATATTTTCCAGGAGGGTATTTAGAGGTTGAAGGAGACCCCACTTCGCTAGGGCTTCGCGGGGCAAGCAGGGTACAGGGGGTAGTTGAAAAACCAGGACAGGGTAATGAACCTTCTGATTTAGTAAAAGTGGTGGTGGATTATTTCAAAGATGGAGTAGCCTTGGTAGAGTACTTACAAAAAGCCTTAACAGAAAAAGATGATGCTTATGAAGTTGCTTTAGCCCAAATGATTTCTGATAAGTTGGATGTTAGATTTTCAAAATATAATGGAGTTTGGATTCCTTTAAAATATCCATGGCATATTTTAGATATCACAGCTTACTTTTTGTCTACTATTGAACAACAAATTTCCCCGGGTGCAAAAATATCTGATAAAGCTATTATTGAGGGTAAGGTAGTAATTGAAGAAGGGGCAAGAATATTTGAAGGAGCAGTTATTAAAGGTCCTTGTTACATTGGGAAGAATGTCATTGTTGGAAATAACTCTATGGTAAGAGAGTCTATACTAGAGGAGGGTTGTGTCACTGGTTTTAATTCAGATATAACCCGTTCATATATCGGGGCAAATTCCTGGTTTCATACCAATTATATTGGAGACTCAGTCATTGAAGGAGATTTTGGTATGGGATCAGGGGCAGTTTTAGCTAATTTAAGATTAGACGATCATACCATCAGAGTAGGATCGGAAAAAAATGACTCTGGAAGGCATAAATTAGGGCTGATTGCGGGTAAAGGAGCAAGAATAGGAGTAAATGCTTCAACCATGCCTGGGGTCAGAGTAGGGTCTAATTCCTTGGTAGGCCCAGGAGTAGTATTGCATGAAGATGTGAAAGATAATACTAAGATTTTAGTCAAACAAGAATATCAGGTATCTGATCATACCCCTGCTCTAACCAGCTATGATCAGTTTAGGGATAAGTTAAGAAAATAATAATGAATAATCCAGTAAAAACCTGGAAAGTAAAGTTTTTCCAAACAGCAAGAGGAGATTGTCTGAAAGTACCCAGTGACAGGATGAAAGAGATAGTATAGCATATATGCTATATGAGTAAACTAATTAAACCTGAAGATAGACAGCATTTAGATTTTGATACATGGGAGAAGAAAGCCTTAAAAGATCCTGAGCTTAGAGCTGAGTATAATAGACTCCAACCAGAATTTGCTCTTTTGCGGGTAAGGATTGAAAAGGGATTAAGTCAGGCAGAACTTGCTCAGCGGATTGGGACAAAACAATCAGTTATCTCCAGACTTGAATCAGGTAGAGCTAACCCATCTGTTGCTTTTTTACAGAAGTTCGCCAAAGCCCTCAATACCTATTTGGAAATTAAATTTGTTTCCAGGTAAAAAACCAAATTTAACCAGCTACGATCAATTTAGGAAGAAGCTCCAGTAGGGGGGATTGGCTCAGGTCTGCCAGGTCTTGTACCTAATACAGTTTTATTAATAGTCGTTTTACCCATTAACTGCTCAGGGAGCTTCTCATTAATCCCTGTCCTGGCTACTAAAGGAGGTGGTTTAGAAGCATTACCACTACCACCTTTTGATTCTCTTTCAATACTATTATTAGGAATGTGATGATGGTCATCCCAAAAGTGATTAATAAAAAAATTAGGAGTCTCAACACCCATAAACAATGTGAGTATATTAAAGGCTATTTTGATTGTCAAGCCAATCTTGCCAAAATCAAACTAATTAAATGATTTCCAGTTGTTTACCAACTTTTTCAAAAGCTTTTATGCCAAAATCCAAATCTTTTTTAGAGTGAGAAGCAGAAGGGATGACTCTAATTCTAGCTTTACCTTTGGCAACCATTGGGAAAACAATCGGGGTGGCAAACACTCCTAATTCAAAAAGTTTAGCACTAAAAAGTCTAGCTAAATCTTCATCAGGCATCATAACAGGCGTGATAGGAGTTTGTGACTGCCCGGTATTAAAGCCTAATTTTTTAAATTCTTTCTTAATATAGTTGGTGTTATCCCACAAAGTTTTGACTAGTTTATCAGACCCTTGAAGAATCTTTACTCCCTCTAAAACAGCTGCTGTATCAGGAATAGTTAAAGCATTGGAGAATAAAAACTGTCTACTCTTTTGTTTGTAAAAATCAATCAACACTTTTTTACCAGTGATAAATCCGCCCATGACACTAAAAGCTTTAGACAAAGTGCCAACCTCAATATCAATTTGTCCGTGTAAATTAAAATGATCAACAATACCCCGCCCGCCTTTACCCAAAACTCCTTCCCCATGTGCGTCATCAACCATGGTTAATGCATTATATTTTTTGGCCAGTTTTACAATCTGGGGTAAGGGAGCCAAATCCCCATCCATAGAAAATACTCCATCTGTGACAATTAAAATTATTGCTTTCTCTCCATTTTCTTTTGGAGTTTTTTGTAACTTTACAGCTTCTTTAAGTCTTTGCTCTAATTCATTCATATCTCGATGTTTATAAATGAACTTATTTTTAACTTGAGATAGTTTTATAGCGTCAATAATTGAGGCATGATTTAGTTCATCTGAAATAACAATGTCTTCTTTGGAGATTACTATAGTATACATATGCCAACGGTCCGCTGGGTTCCCTGAATCGCTAATCTTAACCTTTTTGACATCGAGATTATTGATAATGCGATTATCTTCTAGACTTTCTTCGACAATAACGCCACGATAAACTTCTTCCATCCTTAAAATTC
>Ga0209515_10003455_pt1 | contig 22609 bp, 20 predicted proteins | sample Subgroupgradi54m_FD_187454 | JGI IMG/M metagenome (GOLD analysis project Ga0209515, IMG submission 187454) | Subsurface groundwater microbial communities from S. Glens Falls, New York, USA - GMW60B uncontaminated upgradient, 5.4 m (SPAdes)... ... | reverse complement strand
TACGCTCTGGCGGGGCGGATCCTGCACGATCACCAACCGCACGGGACGTTGACGTTCCGCGAGGTGATCACCCAGTCCAGCAACATCGGGGTGGCCAAGGTGGCGATGCGATTGGGCCCCCAGCCGCTGTACCGCGGAGTCCGGGCGTTCGCGTTTGGCGAGCCGACCGGTATCGAACTGCCGGGCGAAGTCGGGGGTGTCATCCGTCCACCCAGCCAGTGGTCCAAGACGACTCTCACCACCGTTTCGATGGGGCATGAGGTGGCGGTGAACGCGCTGCAGCTGACCCAAATGATCTCGGTGATCGCCAACGGCGGTTTCCTGGTGCATCCGTGGATCATCCGGGAGGTCCGGGACCCGGCCACCGGCGCGGTGGTGAAATCGTTCGGACCCCGGGTGGTGCGGCGGGTGATCACGCCGGAGGTGGACCGCCAGATGCGGGATATCCTTTCGGGCGTGGTCAACGAAGGGACGGGCAAGCTGGCGCAGGTGCCCGGTTTCCAAGCAGCGGGGAAAACCGGGACGGCGCAGAAACTGGAGCCGAACGGCCAGTATTCCCACACCCGGTTCATGGCTTCTTTCGTCGGTTTCGTCCCGGTGGAGCGCCCGCGGTTGTGCATCGTCGTCGTGATGGATGAGCCGAAGTTTCCTTATTACGGGGGGTCGGTGGCGGCGCCGGTTTTCAAGCGGGTGGCCGCCGATGCACTGGCCTACCTGGGATGTCAGGAGACGGTGGTGGCGTCGGCGGCGGAGGAAAATCGTGGCGGATAAAGTTTGGAAACTTCGGGGACTTCTGTCGGCCGCCGGCTTGGCCGTGGAGGCTTCGGTTCCGGATCTGCCGGTCACTCAGGTGACGGATGATTCCCGTACCGCGCAGAAGGGAGCGCTCTTTGTGGCGGTTCAGGGATCCGCCGTGGATGGCCATGCCTTCACCGACCGGGCGGTTGAGCGGGGCGCCGCCGCGGTCTTGGTGGAGAGGGAAGTCGCGGTTCCCGCGCCGGCCGTGAAGATTCGGGTCTCTTCCACACGCGCGGTGATGGGGAGGCTTGCGCATGCCTTCTGGGGATCCTGCTCAGAACGTCTCAAGGTGATCGGGATCACCGGTACCAAGGGAAAGACCACCGTGGCGTGGCTGGCGCAGCACATTCTGGAGAAGTCCGACGTCCCGTGCGGGCTGATCGGCACCATCTTCCACAATCTGGGGGAGGGGCCGACCTCCTCCGGCAATACCACGCCGGGCGCCGTCTTCCTGCAGAAAAGTTTGGCCGCGATGCTGGAAAAGGGACTGAAGGCCTGCGCGATGGAGGTTTCCTCCCACGCGCTGGATCAGCAGCGGACCGACGGAATCCGCTGGTCCTGCGGGGTTTTCACCAATCTGGCGCCGGAACATCTGGATTACCACGCCACGATGGAGGAGTATCTGCGGGCGAAGCTGCGGCTGTTTGAGGCGCTGCCGGAGAGCGCTCGCGCGGTGATCCACCGGGAGGATCCGGCCTGGGAGGCGGTGCGTCAGGTGACCCGCGCGCGCGTCCTATCGTACGGGCTCAAGGCGGGCGCCGATTTGACCGCCCGGGAAATCCTCGCATCGCTCGAGGGAACGGAAGGAAAGCTCTGCTCCCCCGAGGGCGCCGTTCCCTTCAAGAGCCGCTTGATCGGTCTGCACAACGTGGAGAACCTGCTGGCGGCCGTCGGTGCCGCGATCGCGGTGGGTGTCCCGGCGGCACAAGCCGCGGAGGCAGCGGCCACGTTCGCCGGAGTGCCGGGCCGATTGGAGCGGATCGAATGCGGCCAGCCCTTTCCGCTCTTCGTGGATTACGCCCACACCGACGGCGCGCTTCGACGGATCTTGGAACAGCTTCGGAGCCTGACGCCTCACAAAATTCTGACGGTTTTCGGCTGCGGGGGAGACCGGGACCGCACCAAGAGGCCTCGGATGGGCCGGGCCGCGGCGGAGCTGTCGGACCGTGTGATCATCACCTCGGATAATCCCCGCTCCGAGGATCCGGAGGCCATCGCGCGCGAGATCCTAGCCGGCGCGGAAGGGGCGGGCGCCCCGGTCCAGGTGATCCTGGACCGGCGGGAGGCGATTCGCGCGGCGTTGGAGTCGGCGGATGAGAAGTGGTTGGTCCTGATCGCGGGGAAGGGGCACGAGGGCGCGCAGATTTTTTCGGACCGGTCGATCCCGTTCGATGACCGGGCCGTCGCGCGTGAGCTGCTCGCTAGTCATTGCGTATGACAACCTTCACGCCGGAAGAGATTGTTGCCGCCACTGGAGCGGTGAGAGTTTCCGGTAAAAGGGAAGAGACCACCCGCGGGCTCTCCATTGATTCCCGGACGATTCTTGAGGGGCAACTTTTCGTGGCGATCCGGGGCAAGCGATTTGATGGGAATGAGTTCGTCGCGGAGGCGTTCGCCGGAGGTGCCGCGGCTGCCGTGGTGGATCGGCGGTTGCGCTCCGGAATGGAAGCGGACGTGAAGGCGGTCTGGGAAGTCCCGGACACGCTGGAGGCGTTGGGCAAACTGGCCCGGTTCCACCGGGACCGGTTCCAAGTGGATTTGGCGGCGATCACCGGCTCTTCCGGAAAGAGCACCACAAAAATGATGCTCGCGCATCTGCTCTCCGCCGACCGGAAGGTGCTCGCGACCGCCGGGACGCAGAACAACCGGATCGGCGTTCCCTTGACGCTCTTCCGCCTGCAGGAGAGCCATCGGGCGGCGGTGCTGGAGCTGGGGACCAACCAGTGGGGAGAGATCCGGACCCTGACGGAAATCGCGCGGCCGACGCTGGGGGCCGTCACCAACATCGGCCCCGCTCATCTCGAAACGTTCGGCGATCTCAAGGGTGTTCTCCGGGCGAAGGGAGAGCTGTGGGAAGGCATGGAGCTGGAGGCCCCTCTCGTGCTCAACGGGGACGACCCGCTTTTGCGACAGGCCGGTCGAGCTCTGCGCCGGAAGATTGTTTGGTTCGGCTGTGGGCCCGAGGCGGATCTGCGGGCGGAAAAAATCCGGCTGGAACCATTCGGATCCAGCTGCGAGATCAACGGCCGGTGGACGCTGCGCTTGGCCGTCCCGGGACAGCACAACGTGATGAACGCTCTGGCGGCGCTGGCCTGCGCGCAGGTTCTCGGCGTGGATCTGGGTCGGGCGGTGGCCCGGCTGGAGTCGGTCCCCTCAATGCCCGGCCGGTTGAGCTGCTCGGAGCGGGACGGATTGCTGATCTTGGACGACAGCTACAACGCGAATCCCGCCTCCCTCTCGGCGGCGCTGAAGGTCCTGCAGGGGATCGAGCGGCCGGGACGAAAGGTGGTGGTGCTCGGAGACATGCTGGAGCTTGGAGAACAATCCGAGGCATTGCACGCGCAGGCGGGGCGCTCGGTGATGGAATGCGGGGCGGATGCTCTGGTCACCGTCGGCCGGTTGGCAAAGCGGGCGCTGGCCGCCGCGTGGGAAGCGGGATTGCCCTCCGGGGCAGGCCGCTCGTTTGACGCGCCGGAGCTGGCGGGGGAGTTCCTGGCCGGGTTCCTTCGCCCCGGCGACGCGTTGTTGGTGAAGGGGTCCCGGGGCATTCAAATGGAGCGCGTGCTGGCATGCTTTACTACCTCCTCTACCCATTAAGGGACACCTGGTTCGGGTTCAACGTTTTCCGGTACATCACTTTCCGGGCGGTGATGGCCGCCGTGACGGCGTTCGGCCTCACCGTGCTGATCGCGCCGTCGGTCATCCGTTGGCTCACGGCGATGAAGGTGAGGCAGAGGGTCCGCAAGAAGGAGGAGGTCGGCCGGCTGTACGACCTGCACCAGCATAAGGAAGGGACGCCGACCATGGGCGGGCTGCTTATCCTGGCGGCGCTGCTGGGTTCGACGCTGCTCTGGGCGGATATCCTGAACCGGATGGTGATCCTGTCGGTCTTGGTGACGGCGGCTCTCGGGCTGATCGGTTTCCTGGATGATTGGGCGAAGCTGCGCCAGAAAGGGGCGCGCGGCCTGTCGCGCCGGTCGAGGCTGTTCTGGCAGAGCGCGGTGGCGGTGGCGCTTGGAATGGCGCTGCTGGCGGACAAGAGCTACCCGACGCTGCTGGAGGTCCCCTTCATGAAACAGGCGATGTGGGACCTGGGAATCTTGCTGATCCCGTTCATCCTTCTGGTGTTGGTGGGGACCTGCAACGCGGTCAATTTAGCGGACGGCCTGGATGGCCTGGCGATCGGCTGCACCGCGATGATCGCGCTCTGCCTCACGGTGATCGCCTACCTGACCGGCCACAGGATATTTGCCGATTACCTGCTGATCACGCACATCCCTCAGGCGGGGGAGCTGACGGTTTTCTGCGCCGCGCTGGCCGGGGCGAGCCTGGGGTTCCTCTGGTACAACTGCCAGCCGGCCGCGGTCTTCATGGGAGACACCGGCTCGCTCGCCCTCGGCGGGGCGATCGGCGTGGTCGCGATCCTGATCAAGAAGGAGCTTCTCTTGATCCCGCTGGGCGGGATCTTTGTGGCGGAGGCGCTGTCGGTGATCCTTCAGGTGGCTTCTTTCAAGTTGACCGGCCGCAGGATTTTCCGGATGGCCCCGCTGCACCACCATTTCCAGCTGGAGGGATGGGCCGAGTCGAAGGTGACGGTCCGTTTCTGGATCGTCGGCGCGATCCTGGTGTTGTTGACCTTGGGCACACTCAAATTAAGATAATGGAAATCGTTCAACCGATTCGGCGACCCGGGCCGGGGATGCCGGTCACCGTAGTGGGATTGGCCCGCAGCGGCGTCGCGGCGGCCCGATGGCTGCTGCGGCTCGGCTGCGTGGTGCGGGTGTCGGAGTTGGGTCGGACGCCCGCGGTGCTGAAAGCCGCGCAGGAGTTGGAGTGTGACGGCGCGTTGGTGGAAACGGGCGGGCACACGCCAGCTTTCATTCAAGGGTCCCGCCTCATCGTTGTGAGTCCCGGGGTTGCGCTCTCTTCGCCGCCGGTCCGATGGGCGCGGGAGCGGGGGATCCCGGTGGTCGGCGAGCTGGAGTTGGGGAGCTGGTACTGTTGCGGGCAGATGGTCGCCGTCACCGGCAGCAACGGAAAATCCACGGTGGTCTCCATGCTCGGCCGGATTTTGGAAGAGGCCGGCAGGGAAGTTGTGGTTTGCGGGAACATCGGAACACCGCTCTGCTCGGTCTTGGACCGGATTGAGCCGGAGACCGCGGTGGTCCTGGAGGTCAGCTCCTTCCAACTGGAGCCGAGCCTGTCGTTTCACGCGCGGATCGGCTGCGTCTTGAACGTGACCGACAACCACCTGGATCGCCACGGCTCGTTCGAGCGGTATCTCGCGGCCAAGGCAAAGCTCTTCTCGCATCAGTCTTGTGCCGGCTGGGCGGTGCTCAACGCGGATGACGCCGGAGCTTTCAGTTTGAAGCGGCTGGTCCGCGGACAGACGGTGTTGTTCAGCCGCCGTCAGCGGGTGTCGGGCGCCTATTTAAAGGAGGGACGGCTCCATCTGGATCTGCCCGGCCTGGCCGGCCCGATCTGCAGAGTGGACGAGCTGGCGCTGCCCGCGCTGCACGACCAGGAGAACGCGCTGGCTGCCGCCTGCATGGCGGGGCTGCTGAGGGTTCCCCCGCAGATCAGCGGCCGGGCCCTCTCTTCTTTCAGGGGGTTGCCGCACCGGCAGGAGTACGTCGGAGAACTGCGGGGCGTCACCTTCATCAATGATTCCAAATCCACCACGGTCGCCTCCGGCATCCGGGCGATTGAGGCGGCACCCGGCCCCGTGGTGCTGATCGCCGGCGGGCGGGACAAGGGGGGCGATTTCCGGCAGCTGCGGCCGTGGATCCGGAAATTGAAGGCGGCCGTCCTGATCGGCGAGGACGGCCCGAAGATCGCTACCTGCTTGAAAGGAACGGTCCCCCTGAAGCGGGCGCAGGATCTGCCGGAAGCGGTGCGCGCCGCGTTTGGGATGGCCGCGCCGGGCGAATGCGTGCTGCTCTCTCCCATGTGCACCAGTTTCGACATGTTCCGGGATTTCGAGGAGCGGGGAGAGAAATTCGTGGAAACGGTCCGGACGATGGGGGCCTAGAGTGCGCTCGGCCCGTCGGGGATTGTTGATCGTCACGGCGACCCTGCTGGCGTTTGGGGTGGTGATGGTCTACTCCTCCAGCGCCATTTACGCGCGTGAGATCTACGGCGACGCCGCCTATTTCCTGAAGCGGCACCTGGTCTATCTCGCGGTGGGGGTCGTCTGTTTCTTTGCCGTGCTCGGGTTGGAAGAGGGAGTGATCCGCCGTTGGGCCAAGCCGCTCATGGCGATCGTCCTGCTGATGCTTCTTCTGGTGCTGATCCCCGGGATCGGGCACCGCGTCTCCGGCGCCAGGCGCTGGTTCAAACTAGGGCCCCTTAGTTTTCAGCCGTCGGAGGTGGCACAGCTGGCGATCATCCTTTACCTGGCGGATGTGCTGACCCGCAAGCGCAGCCTGCTGCAGGATTTCTTCCAGGGGGTGCTGCCGGCGCTGATGGTGCTGGGCGCCACGGTGGTCTTGACGCTCGCCGAGCCGGACATGGGCACCTCGGTCGCCACGGCGGTGGTGGCGTTGTTTCTCCTGTTCATCGCCGGGGTTCGCTGGCAGATCCTCCTGCCGATGCTGCTGTCGGCGATCCCGGCGGTCATCGGGCTGATTCTCACGAAGCCTTACCGGATGCGCCGCATCCTGGCGTACCTGAATCCCTGGGCCGATCCGGAGGGCTCCGGTTTCCAGCTGATCCAGTCGCTCGTGGCGCTGGGCTCGGGCGGCCTGTTCGGCGTCGGGCTGGGGGAGTCGCGGCAGAAGCTGTTCTACCTTCCGGCCGCTCACACCGATTTCATCTTCTCGGTGATCGGGGAAGAGCTTGGGTTCGTGGGGGCGACGGTGGTGCTGATCCTGATCGGCTTCCTCTGCTGGTACGGGGTCCGGCTGGCGTTGTCCGCGCCGGATGCTTTCGGGATGCTGACCTGCCTCGGGATCGTGATGCTGCTGGCGCTGGAAACGCTGGTGCATGTGGGGGTGGCCACCGGCGCCATCCCGACTAAGGGGCTGCCGCTGCCGTTCATCAGCTACGGCGGCAGCGCTCTGATCGTGAACATGGCCAGCATCGCGGTCCTGTTAAATGTTGCCAGGCCCAGAAAGGTCGTTGCATAATGAAGCCAATGACTGTCCTGCTGATCTCCGGCGGAAGCGGCGGCCATCTGGTCCCGGCGATGGCGCTGGCCGAGCATCTCCAGCCGGGGGACCAATGCCTCCTGATGAGCACCCGCCGGCCGGTGGATCAGATCCTCGCGGCGGACCATCCCTCTTCGCTTCAATGGGAGACGGTGGGCCTGCAGCCGTTCACGCCGGTCTGGAGATGGCTCTTTCCCCCGTATGTGGCGCGGCAGATGGGCGCGGTCCGGCAGCTCTGCTCGGTGATCAGCCGGTCGAAGCCGGACGTGGTGGTCGGCTTCGGCGGGTACTTGAGCGCCGTCGGAGTGATGGCGGCCCGTGGCGCCGGCATCCCCTCGGTGATCCATGAGCAGAACTTCATGCCCGGCCGCGCGAACCGGTGGCTTTCCCGGCTGGCCGACGCGGTGGCGGTCAGCTTCCCGGAGACCCGCCGCTATCTTCCGGCCCGCGCCTCCGTTGAGACGACGGGGAACCCGCACCGGCTTCGGCCCGGCGGCATCACGGGTCCCCAAGCCCGCGCGGAGCTCGGCCTCGATCCGCAGCGGCCGGTCCTGCTGATCATGGGAGGAAGCCAGGGTTCGCAGGCGGTCAATCGCCTGTCGCTGCGGATGTGGGAAACGATCCCGGAGCCGCGCAGGAAAGCGGTGCAGCTGCTCCATCTGGCCGGCTCCACCGGCGCCTCCGAGGCGGAGCAGAGTTACCGGCGGCTTGGGCTGCGGGCCGTGGTTTTTCCGTTCCTGCGCCGGATGGATCTGGCGCTGGCGGCGGCGACGCTGGCCCTCTCCCGCGCCGGAGCCACCGGCATCGCCGAGATGGTGACGATGGCGGTCCCCTCCATCCTGATCCCGTACCCTTATGCCGGCGCGCACCAGCAGGCCAATGCCGAATGGACGCGCGGGATCGGCGGGGCGGTGGTCTTGGAGGAATCGGGTCTCTCTCCGGAACGGCTGGGGCGGGAGGTGGACGCCCTCCTCTCCGATCCTGAAAGACTGGCGCGGATGCAGCAAGCACTGCGGATCCGCGCGGATGGCGCGGCGGCCGATCGTTTGGGAAAACTGGTGCACCGGGTTGCGGAGAACCGAGCGTGAAGGTCCATCTGATCGGTGTCGGCGGCATTGGAATGAGCGGGTTGGCCCGGATCCTGCTGGAGCAGGGAGTGAAGGTCTCGGGCTCCGACTGCAGCGACGGCCCGGTCCTGCGGAAGATCCGCGCCGCCGGCGCCCGGGTTTTCTCCCAACATTCCACCGCGAACCTCAATCACCCGGACCTCGTCGTCTATTCCTCGGCCATCGCGCCGCGTAACCCGGAGCTCATCGCCGCCCGGAACCGGGGCATCCGGGTGATGCACCGGGGCCAACTGCTCGCGGAGCTGATCGCCAGCCGCCGGACCGTCGCCGTCGCTGGCGCGCACGGCAAGAGCACCACCTCCGCGCTGGCGGGCCAGCTTCTGGTCAAGGCCGGCCTGGACCCGCTGCTGATCCTCGGCGCCGAGGTGGAAAGCCTCGGCGGCAACGCCCGGGCGGGCCATGGAAAATATGCGGTGGTGGAGGCGGACGAATCGGATGGCTCCTTCCTGTGGCTGGAGCCCGCGATCGGCATCATCACCAACCTGGACGACGAGCACCTCGACTATTTCCGGAACCGGGCTGAGATCGAGGAGGCGTATGCCGCCTTCGCGGAGCGGATCCAGCCTCAAGGCACTCTGATCGGCTGTGTGGATGACCCGTCGGTGGCGCGCCTGCTGGATCGGACTTCCCGCCGGCGGATCGGCTACGGTCTGTCCGAGCGGGCCCGGATCCGGGCGGTGGATGTTCGCCTGGAAGGGGGCGGCAGTCGGTTCCGCTGCTGGCGCGCGGGCCGGACGCTGGGCGAGATCCGCCTGCAGATTCCGGGGATCCACAACGTGGTCAACAGCTTGAGCGTGGTGGCGACGGCCGAAGTGCTCGGTTTGGATTTCGGGCTGGTCCAGTCGGCCCTGGAAGAGTACCCAGGGGCGAAGCGCCGGTTCCAGATCCACGGAGAGAGGGAAGGGGTGATGGTGGTCGAGGATTACGGGCATCATCCCACCGAGATCCAGGCGACCCTCGAAGCGGCCCGCAGCTGGCCGGGCCGCAGGATTCGCTGCCTGTTCCAGCCGCACCGCTACAGCCGGACTTGGCATCTGCTGGAGCGCTTCGCCCCCTGCTTCTCCCGGGCGGATGAGGTGGTCCTGCTGCCGATCTACGCGGCGTCCGAGGAACCGCTGGAAGGGGCGACGGATGACCTCCTTTACAAGAAACTCTGTGTTTCCGGACGGAAACAGGTGAAGCGCTGCGCCGGACCGGAACAGGCGCTGGAATATCTTCGACGCAGCTCCAAGAAGGGGGACATGGTTCTCTTCCTCGGCGCGGGCAGCGTGGGCAAGCTGGCGGATGAGTTCCTCCGGAGATTGAAATGACCCTCCGCGCGAGCCTTCGGGATGAGATCCTTGCCGCGGGTCCCGGCCGCGTCCGGTTCGACGAGCCGATGCGGCTGCACACCAGCTTCCACATCGGCGGCCCGGCGGAGATCTGGGCCGAGCCGCAAGAGGCCGAGCAGCTGCGCCGGCTGCTGGTGGTCGCGGCGGACGCGCGTCTGGCCGTTACGATGGTGGGCGGCGGGGCCAACCTCCTGGTGCGGGACGAGGGGATCCCCGGCCTCGTAATTCATTTAAGTGGTCCGGGTTTCCAGTTTTTCCGTAAAACGGAAGAAGGGATCATCGCGGGCGCCGCTCTGCCGCTGGAATGGCTGATCCGCCGTTCTCAGGAGGCCTCTTTGAGCGGTGTTGAGTTCTTGGCGGGAGTACCCGGCCACGTCGGGGGTGCCGTCCGGATGAACGCCGGCACGCACGACGACGAAGGAAAATTTCACCACTTTGGGGACGTGATCCGCTCGCTGCGGGTGATGGATCTGGCCGGGCAAGTGAAGAGCCTGCCGGCGGAGGCGGCCGGCTTCGGTTACCGTTCCTCCACCCTCAGCGGGCGGATTGTTTTGGAGGCCACGCTCAAGCTGGTCCCGGACGACGCGCAGGCAATTGCGGCCCGCGTGCAGCGGCTGTGGGCTTTCAAGAAACAGACGCAGGATTGGAGCGCCCCCAGCGTCGGCTGCATCTTCAAGAACCCGTGGGTGCCAGGTCTAAGACCTGGCACCCATCGCAGCGCCGGCTGGATGGTGGACCAGGTGGGGCTGAAAGGGCATCGCGTCGGCGGGGCGGTGATCTCCGCCCGGCACGCGAACTTTATCCTGAACGAGGGGGACGCCCGCGCAGCCGACGTGTTGGCCCTGGTAGAAGAAGCCCGCGCGCGCGTCCTGAAAAAATTCGGGGTGCATCTGGAGATGGAAGCGCAGGTGCTGCCGTGAGCTTTGATCTGGGCACGATCGGCGTCCTTTGCGGCGGTCCCTCGCGCGAGCGGGAGATCTCGCTGCGCAGCGGGCGGGCAGTGCACGAGGGGCTGCGGTCGCTCGGGCTTCCGGCCGCGCGGGTGGAGCTGTCGCAGGACCCGAAGCGGATCCCGGAGGAGCTGCAGAGGGCTCAGCTTGGCTGCGCTTTCATCGCGCTGCACGGCGCTTTTGGTGAAGACGGCGCGCTCCAGTCCCTGCTGGAGCAGATGAAGATCCCCTACACCGGCTCCTCGGTCGAGGCCTGCCGCTACGGAATGGACAAGTCCTCCAGCCGGTTGAAGTGGCTGGCCGGCGGGCTGCCGGTTCCGCGCGTCTTCTCCAAAGCGGCCGAGATGACCTTCCCGCTGGTGGTCAAGCCGGTCTCCGAGGGTTCCTCGCTCGGCATGAGCATCGTAGATTCGCCGCAGGAGCTTCCGGCCGCCATCGAGCTGGCCGCCTCTTTCGGAAAATCGTTCCTGCTGGAGGAGTACCTCCCCGGTCCGGAGCTGACCGTGGGGATCCTGCAGGACCAACCTCTGCCGGTCATCCGGATCGTTCCCAAGCGCCGCTTCTACGACACCATCGCCAAGTACACGCCCGGGATGACGGAGTACCTCGTGCCGGCCCCGGTGCCGGCAGAGGTTGCCGCGGCGGTTCAGGACCTGGCGGTCCGAGCGCACGAGGCGCTCGGCTGTTCCTCTTTCTCGCGCGTGGACCTCATCCTGGCGGAGGGGCGCGGGCCGGTCCTCCTGGAGCTCAACACGATCCCCGGCATGACGGAGACCAGCCTGCTCCCGAAAGCGGCCGCCGCGGCCGGCATCTCCTTTCCGGAACTCTGCCGGCGGATGCTCAGCTCCGCTCGGGTCCGCGCCACCGCGGCGGGGTGCGTCCGGTGAAGCGAATAGGGCAGGGCTCCTCCCGGCGCGGCGTTCTGCTGCTGAGCGTTAGCTTTCTGTCCGGGATCGCGCTGCTGATGGCAACTCAGGGACTGGCGGATGATTTCCTTTCCCATCCGGTTTTCGTGGTGCGGGAGATCGAGGTCCAGTGGCCGCGGGGAATCCCGGCCCGCTCCCCCCGGTTCCGGCTGAACCCGCCGACCTCCATCTTCCGCGTGGACTTGAAGGCGCTCTCCACCAATTTCCAGAGGAGGTTCCCTGCCGTCGAGGTCGAGAATATCCGGCGTTTGCTGCCGAACCGGCTGGTGGCCACCATGCGCTTGAGGAAGGTAGTCGGCCAAGTGAACCTGGCTGGCGCCTACGCCCCGGTGAGCGACGACGGCATCCTGATCGGCCCGGGCCTGGCCGCGCCCCGCCCGAACCTGCCGATCCTAATCTTGAGCGGCCTCAAGGGGCCGCTGCGCGTCGGCCGCAGCCTCGATTGCCCCAGCTTTTGGAAGGCCTCCGAGCTGCTGGCCACGCTCCATCGCGACGGCGGCATCGCGGGCCACCGCGTGATGAGCGTCCGCGTGGAGGGTGAAGAGTTGTTCCTCCTCCTCGATTCCGGCACCGAAATCCGCTTCGCCGGAACCCATTTGGCCGTCGCTTGGCAGCAGTTGGCCGGCGTGGTCAACCGGCGGCCGGACGTGCTGAACCAAGCCGGCTACATTGATCTGCGCTTCGGGGACCCGGTCATCGGGGAAAAGCCAAAAGAGAAATCCAAGCATGAAAAAAGAACAACTCATCGCCGGTCTTGACCTCGGGCCCCGCCAGTTCGTGCTGGCGGTGGGGTCCCTGCAGGATCAGCAGCGCCTGGTTGTTCAGGCGGTGGAATCCTTGCCGGCGCAGGGATTCGAGAAAGAGGGCTTAAGCGACGCGGTTGAGTGCGCGGACGCGGTCTCCCGCCTGATCCGTCAGGCGGAGCGCTCCCTCTCCTCGCGGCTCTCCAACGCCGTCGTGGCGTTCCCCGCGGGCCAGCTCAAGAGCTTCAACGCCAATGCCGTCATCCCGGTCCAGGACCCCGGCGTGGGGATCAACCGGCAGGACGTGGAGAAGGTGATCAGCACCTGCCGCTCCCTCTCGCTGGATTACGACCGGAAGATCCTGCACTCCTTCGAGCGGGGCTTCGCGGTGGACGGCCAGGCCGGCGTCAAGAACCCGGTCGGCCTCTCCGGAAAGAAACTGACGGTGGACCTGCACTTGGTGACGGCCCCGAACCTGGGCGTTCAGAACCTCACGCGCGTGCTCAGCCGGGCGGGGTTGGAGGCGGAGTGCCTCGTCATGCCGGGCCTCGGCGTGGCGGAGGCGGTGCTGGCCGACGTGGACCGGGACCTCGGCGTCACCCTCGTCTGGATCGGCGACTCTCAGATGGAGGTGCTCCTCTTCGACAACGGCGAAGTCCGGGAGACATTTCTCCTTCCCGGAGGCACGGAGGATCTCGTGGAGAGCCTCTCCCGTTCCTTCAAGCTTCCGAGGGTTTCCGCGGAGCATCTGCTCGGGCAGGTCTCCACGCTGGAGGAGCTCCCAGAAGAGAAGGCCGGCCTTCCTCTGCGGGCCGGGCTGGGGGCCTCTGTCCGCACCTTCCCGCAGGGCCAGGTGGTCCAACTGGTGCGGGCGCGGGCGAAAGAACTGCTCACGCGCATCCACCGCCGGCTCGACGGCAACCCCGTCTTCCTGGATTCCGCCTCCGGCGTGGTCATCGTGGGGAATTTCTCGCGGCTGGAAGGCTTCCTGGAGATGGCGGAGCAGCTGTTCAACGCCCCGGTCCGCCTCGGGACCGTCAAGGAAATGGAACTCGCGGAGGGCATCACCCTGAAGGCCCACGACGTGACCGCCGTCGGCCTCCTGCGCCACAGCGCCCGGCGCCGCACCGCCGCGGCCCGCCCCTCGAACAGCCCGCCCTGGATGCGCCCGCTGGAAACCGTCCAGCGCCTCCTGCAGGATTACTTCTAAGCAGGTTCTACTTCTTCAGGCGGGAAAGCACGACGCGGTCAATGTCCTGCAGCGTCAGCGGCTTCGTGACGTAGGCCGCGGCACCCAAGCCCTTCGCCATCGTGGCAACGTTGTCGTCGTCCACTGCGGTCACCACGATGATCTGGGAAACGGCCTTCGCCGCCTTGGCGTGGCGCAGGAACTCCAGCCCGCTCATTCCGGCTCCCAGCTTCATGTCCAGCAGGACCACATTAGGCTTCTGATCGATGAGGATCTTAAGGCCATCCTCCCCGCTCGTAGCGGTGAAGACCTCCACCCCGTGGTGGACGAAATAATCCTTCAGGTAATCCACCACCTCCAGCTCGTCCTCTACCACCAGCAGCTTCGGCATCAAGGCCTCCTGATTCGCTCCCGTACCATATTCAGCACGCCGTCGATCTGCAGCGGCTTCTGCAGGAATCCCGCCGCTCCCAATTGGCGCGATTCCTCTTCCAAGTCCTCCGACTGGTGGGTCAGCCCGGTGATTATGATGGCGACAGCGTTGGGAATCCAGGCCCGCACCGCCCGCAGAAACTCCAGCCCGTTCATCTGCGGCAGCTTGTAATCAATCAGCAGGCTGGGCATTTAAGCCGCTTTGCTCTCGGCGCTTGAGCCTTCCGCCGCAACATTCGACTTCTCCACCGCCGCCGGCATCCTCAGCGTGAAGGTGGTCCCCACGCCCTGTTTGGCGGCAGCGGAGATCGTTCCCCCGTGCCTCTCCATGATCCTCTGAATGACATAGAGCCCCAGGCCGGTTCCTTTCTGGGCGGTTGCCTTCGTCGTGAAGAACGGCACGAACAGATTCTCCAGCTCCTGCGGGCTCATGCCGGTCCCGTTGTCCTGCAGCTCCAGCACCACCCAGGTGCGCTCCTCCTTCTTCTCGGTCCGGGCCCGGACCCAGATCTTTCCCCTGAACGGACTCGGGTCATTCGGGGAAGGGGAGATCTGACTCTCCTGGATCTGCGTTCCCTTGCGCTGCACGGCATCGTAAGCGTTCGTCATCAGGTTGAAACAGCAGTCCGCCAGCTGGTTCAAGTCCCCCTTCACCTCCGGAAGCCCCTGCGGAATCTCCTCGATAAAATCAATCGCGCCCATGTTCACCCGGAACTGCGAAACCTCCTTCGCCGTGCTCAGGATCTGCGCCACGGTCACCAGCTTGTACTCTCCCGCCGGCCGGGAGAACCGCAGCAGCGTCTTCACGATGTCGCCGCCCCTCAGCGCGTTGTCCTCCAGCTTGGAGAGCGTCTCCACCGTCTTATCCCAAAGCTCCTGAAGCTTCTCCTTGTCGATCGTCTTGGGATCCGTGTCCTTCATCACCGACCTCAGCGTCCCCGCCAGGATCGTCAGCACGTGGAACCGGTTGTTGATCTGGTGGCTCATCCCGCCGGCCATGTGCCCCAGCGAAGCCATCTTCGCCGTCTGGAACAGATCGGTCTGCGTGCGCTTCAACTCCTCATAGAACTGCGCGTTCTCAATCGCCAGCGCCGCTTGGGATGCCAGCACCTGGAACACCTGCAAGTCATCCGTGCTGAACAAAGCCCCAGACGCCTTATCTCCCAATAGCAGGAACCCCTCGCACCGATCCTCCGTAAAGCTAGGCACAATCACCGCCGCTTCGATCCCCTTCAGCGCGTTTACCACTGGCTGCAGCTCCTTCGCCCCGCCCCGCGCCTGCAGCGCCAACTCCTCCGCCACGATTGGTGTCCTGTGCCAGTGCAGGTACTCAATCAGAGGGTGTTCCCGAGAGAAGAATTCCGGATCCTTAACCGGCCACTGCCGCGCCACGCTCGGTATGAATTTCTTCATCTGCGGGTCCCACAGATAGATCGCCGCGTGCCGGATCCGCACCTTCTGCGTCAGCAAGTGCGCGACCAGATTCAGGAGTTTATGGAGGTCCTTGATCAGCGTCATTCCCTGAGCCGCCTGCCTCAGCACCGACTGATATCGCCTTTGCTCTGCCATCAGCCGGTTCTCCGCCCGTTTTTGAAAATAGAGGTTGGCATAATGCGCCGCCGTCGCTAGGGCTGCATATACCAGCAGTACCCATACCCACCATCGATGACCTAAGCTTGTTTCTAACCGTTCCTGTTGGGACAATGCTGCGAATAACGGCACACCCAATACCAATGCGTAAACTGTGATAAATACAGTTGTTCGAGTAACGGCAAGCGTGACATCCATTAATCTGTATCGAACAATTGCATAGACGGTAATGAGTGTGTAAAGAATAATGGTGAAATTCCCGAAAGGATAGAGAGGAAATATCTTTATCCCATAATTAATGAGATAGTTGCTAACTCCCCCCAAGCTGCCGATGAGAGTCGCTAAGAGGAAGTATTCCAGCTGTAGCCTTCGCAAGCCAGTTGCTTGGATATACTCCCGAATTAAAACCCAAAATGCACATATGGCGAGTGAAAAGAAAGTTGCCAGGTGCAAAGGGTAAAGTTTCTGGGGGTGTGCAACAAGGAAGCCAAATTCAGGATTGTACAAAACTCCAACGAAATCTGATGAGAATGTAATCGCAAGATTAATCAAAAGAAGAAATATGATGAAATAAAGGGTTCGGAGAACCTTCCGCTGATTTTGAGTGATGGCAATTGTGAGGAGAAAGAAGAAGGCAGGAACTCCGATGGCGAAACCATGGAGGCACCTGACCCATAAAAGAGCACCTGGTGCCATTGCCGCAATGGTGTTAAAGAATAGGCAGATACTCCATGACGATATGCTAAGTGAGAAGAGAAGGAATATTCTGTTGATCAACCCCGCCGTGTTTGATCTGAAAGTGATGATACCCAGGAAAGCTGTTGTAGCGGATATTAACAACATCGAACCTTGATAAATTAGCTTTTCTATTGCAACTGCGTCAGAAATCATCTGATGCCCCGTTCATTTCATCGCTTTTGGTGAAAGGGTTTTTCGACAGACCGTTAAACTGCTGGCCATCATCTTATAAACTTCGTGATAGACCAACCCTTCCGCTTGGAAAATAAAGATAACTTGCGGTCTGGATTTACGATTCGTGGGCAACCTACTTTCCTAAGCCATCGGACATCGGAGAAACCATCGGAGTACCCATAGCTTTGGCTCAAATCTATCTCATGTTGATGGGCGAAATGGGCAATGACGGATGCCTTAGCGGATCCTGTCAGTATCGGTCCGCACAACCGCCCCGTATAGCTGTCCCCGATCGCCTCCAGCTTCGTTGCCATGTAATAATCCGCTTTTAGCTGTTTCTTGACCCTTAACACAATCGGCTCTATAGAAGCTGAAACTAGAACAACCTTATGTCCCGATCTGCGATGATTTCTAATCAAATCGATAGCCGACCTATAAATCCGTGGGGCAATCTTCTCCACATAGAACGTTTCAAAGATCCTTTCCCAATCCTTGACCGAGTAGTGTATAGCCGTTTGGTAGAGACCTTCTCGCACTGCCTGTGTGTCCTCAGAAAGGCCGTAACGAGCCAGAACTCCCCATAAGATTGCTTTTATAAATGAGTGAAGGGGAAGTAGCCCTCTCGTGAAGCAAAAACGCGCTAACTCGAGTTGGGTGTTGCATCTTACGATCGTATGATCGACATCAAAAAAAGCAGCGATCTTTGTTGAATGGATTAATGCAGGAGCGTCTGTTTTTGTAGGCTCAAACCGCTTCCTATTTTTGGATCTATTCCCATCCCATTGGGGACCCAACATCTTGCCGATTCCATCCATGACTCGTTCACCCATTTCTTGACAGATTTCCTCGCTTAAACGTCTCGGACTAGGAGATATGGCGAAGAGATCTTGAAAAAGAGGAGATTCCGGAATCACGAAAATCGGGTCACCTATGAACACCTCGCACCGCTTAAAGCGAGGGAAGCGTTTATATGGAGGGAGGATCTCGAAAGTCCCCTTCATCCCGACAGGTACGATTGGGACTTTTGTGAGATAGGCTAACTTAACAAATCCAAACTTAACCGGTTGGCGCATCCCTGTGCGGGAACGTGTTCCTTCCGGATATATCACAACCACGTGTTTCTGTCTGAGATGATGGGCAATCTCGTTATAAGTATCAATTTCGGGGCGATCCCGATCAATGAATACAGTAGAATCAAGCTTCTCTAGCCAGCGAATGCAGGGAAGCACGTGTAGTTCTTTCGTCCCTACAAAAACGAGATGTTTCCAAAATACTGCACCGATAACTAGCCAGTCAAAATGGCTCAAATGGTTTGAAACAAGAAGTGCAGGGCCCGCTCTGGGAAGTTTCTCCAGGTGGTGGATTTTGCGTATCCACAGAAATAAAAAGAGACCTATGGAAGCACGAAAGGAACGAAAGCTTAAGCGGCGTATCAACCTTAACCAGGCAACAGTGTGGCGAGAAATGTGGCGCCATTTTTCCTTCAGCCGACGCATTTTCTCCCAAGGTATTGAGGCATAAATTATTAGCTTTCCACCACCCGTCGATGATCGGAAATTATTTTTCCATCTTGAAATTCTATAACGTGTGTTGCCTTGGACGCCAATTCCTTTTCGTGCGTCGCCATTAAGATGGTGACATTACGTTCTCGGTTTATCCGTACAAAGAGATCGACAATTTTATTCGACATAACGCTGTCGATGTTGGCGGTCGGCTCATCCGTCAGGACCAGAATGGGGTTGTTCATCAGAGCTCGCGCAATGGCAACCCGCTGCTGTTCTCCTCCAGAGAGCTCAAAGGGATAGTGACGGACTCTTTTCTCCAACCCGACCGATTTCAACAGGGTGACGGCCTTAGCCATGTAATTTTCTCGGGATGCTCCAACGGCAAGTGCGGGTAGCACGATGTTCTCAATAGCCGTCAATTCCATGAAAAGATTGAAGAATTGGAAGATAAAGCCTAACCGTTGCAGACGGAATTCCGATTTCTCCCGGGCGGAAAGTTTCCGGGTATCCTGCCCGTCGATCATCACCGTTCCATAGGTTGGGTCGTCAAGCAAGCCAATCATGTTGAGTAAAGTTGTTTTTCCGCTTCCCGACGCGCCCGTTACCGATACGAATTCCCCGCAGCGGATTTGAAGGTTGACCCCGTTAAGTGCGTGTACCTCTACTTTGCCCATCTGATAGGTCTTTCGGAGATCCCGCACTTCTACCAAGATAGAGTCCTTCGTCATTTTTATCCGATCTCCGAAGTAATTTTGGCAATCGGCTCCCTCGTAACGATCCATGCTGGATACAACCCAGCGCAGACAGCCGTAGCCAGGAAAAGTTTCACGGTGACCAAGTATGCATGTAGCTGGAACGAGGTTGTCATATCGCCGAAAGGCATCACAATAGGATGCTGGTGCAAATAATAGTCGAGCAGGTAATAGAATCCTGTTCCAACTCCAATACTTAGGCTGGATAAGAGGAATGCCTGAACAGAAAAGACGAGTAGTATTAGCCAGTTCTTAATTCCGATAGCCCGGATGATTCCGATCTGGCGCCGTTTCCGGATGGCGTTGACATAAATAACCACGGCAATCACGACTGCAGAGCTGAGCAACCCAACCCCGAATATGATCTGTCCCACAAGATTGAATCCGCGCACTAGGTCAGGGAGACCAAAGTCATCCTTGTCCTCCCAAGTTTCCACCGCTCCTCCAAGTTTAGTAATTTCAGCTATAGCGGATTTAAGTTCTGGAACGCGATTTTTGTCATCCAACCTAATGCGGATTTCAGAGACTTCATCGAGTTTTGTCTTTAAAACAGCTTGTAGCTCATCCCGCGGGAGGATCGCGTCATAGTTCGCTTCATAATCTCGTGCGTCGATGATGCCGCGGACCGTATACCTCTTTAACCGGCTATTGCGGAAAATAACCCGAACCATATCCCCCACTTCGAGCGAAGGTTTGCCGCGTTTCTTTGCCAATTTTTCTGCAAGATAACGGCCTAAGATGATCCCTGATTCCCGTTCGATGTCATATCCAGGTTCGAAGTAGCGACCTTTTACAACGCTCTTGCTTAGGACGGTTACCTTGTCGTCAAGAGGGAAGCCGAGGATCATAGCCGGCTCCTCCTTTGTTCCATGTTTGAGCATAGCGGAAGAGGTTAGGATAGACGTAACCGAAGCGACGCCAGGGAATTCGGAAATCTTCTTCTCAAGCAGCGGTGCATTCTGGAGGTAGTCTGCTTCTTCTGGTTCCAGCTTGTATTGGGTGCTGGAAAGTTTTGAGATGTTCTCGTCTTCTTCCTTCTCCTGCGTCTGTTGTACTACTAGGGACAGGGCACCTGAAACCTTGATTACGTCATATTCGAGGATGTCTCTAAAACCTAGAACCATGAAACGAGCAAAGAGAAGATTAGTGAAGAGGAAGCCAAGGGCAAGCAGGACAATCGCCAGAACTCGCACATTCTTGGCCACGTCCCGGCTGGAAATGAAAAACGCTGTTTTTACCGAACTCCAAAATCGGCCCATTTAACCTTCTCTCTTAAAGCTTAAATTGCCCGTCTGGCAAGGGCGCATTTAATTCAAGTTGGTCGTGAATCTGCCTGTAGATAAGTTGACCATTCTTGTCGTATAGTTCGTATTTAGAAACTACAAGATCCTCGGAATCAATCCAAAAAGTCCCTGCCTCGGCCCCTTTTTCGAGAGGGTCGACATGCTGCAAGAGGGAGAGGCGGTAATGCTCCTTTCCGTTGAGCGATCCCGTAGTATTCTCCAAGCGGAGTTTGCCCTCTTTCATTGCGTTGCGAAGCACATCCATGATGAAGAGAAAATCGCTCTGGTCAACTCTGCCTCCACGGATAGTTGTCACATCCGGATCCGACGGTTTAAATGTCAAGACGATCCAAGAGAGCAGACCTCCGCGATGTCCGCGTACCACGCCATTCTTGTAGACCAAGGCACTTCCTCGATTCTTGCCACTAAGTATGCGCATCTGAATCAGCCGCGGGCGTCTAAAAGTGTAATCGATAATCCTCTCTTCCTGCAAAGATCCCGATATGCTGACGGTGTGAAGTTTGCATCGGTATCTAGAAACTGTCTCAAGCTTATGCCCCATAACTTCGACAGCTTGCTCGGCACTTTTAAGGTCATTTGTTGCCAGGGAATTGGGCAAAGGAACTAGAAATCCAATTATCGGGAGCAATATCGGGAAAATAAAAACGTCTACGGAAAGTCCGTAGACGTTGGCACTTTTGCTTGCTCGGGGAGTTGCTAAGCGTAGCCGATCACGTTTCTCGCCGTATCCTCCTACTTTGACGATCCCTTTCATCGGATCGCCTCCTTCCTCAAAAAGATGAGGAATAATGGCTTAAAACAATAAACGGATACGACGATTGAAATTATACCCAGCTTGCATGGTAAAAGCACGCAAATTCATAAAACGGGGATCTTTAAAACGAAGGTTGTTCCTTGGCCGGGTTGGCTTTGGACCGAAATCTTGCCTCGGTGTTCCCGCACGATGCTGTGCACGATTGAAAGCCCGAGGCCATTGCCATCCGGTTTCGTGGTGGTGAACGGCTCGAACAGTTTTGGAAGCACTTTAGGGTCAATCCCGGGCCCGGAATCGGTGAGCTCCAGAGCGAAGTAGCCATCTTCCTGACGGGTCTTCACCAGGATGGTTCCATCTCGTCCGATCGCTTCCAGCGCGTTCAGGGTGAGATTCAGAATGATCTGCCGGATCTGGTCCGGGTCAGCCTGGATGATAGCCCCGTTGGCCTCGAACCGTTTCTCCAGTTGCACCTGCCTCCGCACAAACTCGTTGCTTAACAGATCCAGGGTGGAATCCAGGATCTTGTGGGGTTCCGTGGCTTGGAAAGCAGGCAGTTTGGGATGGGCGAAATCCATCAGCTGCTTTAGGAACACGTTCACGCGTGCAATTTCCGTTCTCATGGCTTCAGAACATTGACGTCGAAACTCGGGATCATCGTAGCGTTCGGGGAGAAACTCCGCGTGGGTTTGTATAACCTGAAGAGGGTTTCGGAGTTCGTGAGACAAGCCGGCTGCGAGGGTTGCTACTGCCCTGAGCTTTTCGGTTTGACGAGCTTCCTGTTCGAGACGTTCCATGCGCTTGGACACTGCTTCCATTGGGCCGCGAAATATAAGCCGGTCTACAAACCGCTGAATCCCGATTTTGAGGGGTTGGAACATCAATGCCATCAACGCGAACGCGCTCAAGGAGATCCATAGGGATTGATACCTGAGTGTTATCCGGAATAGACGTTCGGCGCCGTAAATCAAGCCGAAATAGCCGGTCGTCAGAAGGGTTACCAAAATGGAGTAGATCAGGCTTTTTCGGATGACCAGATGGATGTCGAAGAGCCTATGCTGAAATATCGCGTAGGTGATGGCGATTGAGTAAAGAGGAACGCAATAGATCCCGAAGGGATTGAGCAGGGGGACGTAAAACCCGAACACAAGAAACCAATCCGGACTCCCGCCCAGGTACCCAATCAATGAAGCCCAAAAGAGGTATCTAAGCTGGGTTTTATGGTTTCCCGTAGCCCGCCCGTATTCGCACCTCAGCTTCCATAGAGCAAGGTTGACCAACAGAAAGAAGATGACCGGGATCGCCAGCCCAATAGGGGTGAGGGTGCTAAAGAAACGCACGTAAGCTACCGGCCTGTATTCCCCCATGATCGCTCTCAACGCCAGGTGCAGAAAGGCCAGAATGCCGCTGATGGCATACCCCGCCCTTAATGCTGTCCAACTCCATTTCTCTTTCTCATCGGCGAAAAGGAACACAGTGTGCACGAAGGTAGGAGCAATGAAAATAACACCCAGCCATTCGAAGTACCCCAAGGCTTCGACTGTCTTCTGACTATGGGCTATGAGGCTGATGGATTCCCAGAATGCCCACCAGGCAATCGTCAGCGAATAGAGACCGAATACCTGGTTAAGGCGCCTTTTTGGATCTGCTAGAAAGACCAGCAGACCCAAACCCAGCGTAGTAGCAGCGGTCAGGATGAGGGCAAGGATATGGTGGTGCAGCAGGCTCATAACGGCAGGCTCACGGTGAAGGTGGTGCCGCGGTCGGGCTGACTGTCGGCCCGGATGGAGCCGCGGTGGGCTTGGAGAATGGAATAGACGACGGCTAGGCCGAGGCCGTTGCCGTCTGGTTTGGTGGTGACGAAAGGATCGAAGATTTTGGGCAGTAGGGCGGGTGGGATGCCGCTACCGGTGTCGGAGACAGTCAACTCG
>Ga0209515_10003454_pt1 | contig 22611 bp, 31 predicted proteins | sample Subgroupgradi54m_FD_187454 | JGI IMG/M metagenome (GOLD analysis project Ga0209515, IMG submission 187454) | Subsurface groundwater microbial communities from S. Glens Falls, New York, USA - GMW60B uncontaminated upgradient, 5.4 m (SPAdes)... ... | reverse complement strand
CATCCACACGTGAGCTATATAAATAGGTGAAACAACCATTTTGTCGGAGCCGCCAAAATGGTCATCATTGGTTCAGAGACTAAAGAAAGATTAAAAGATTTATCTTTAGATAACCCCTAATAACTTACTAACTCTGAAATACCTTTTATTGCTAAAATATCATCTATTTTAGGAATTGCAGTTAATTGCGCAGTTGGCAAGTAAACGATATCACCTGCACACAGTAGTTCATGAGGAAGAAGTGCATATTCTGCAGGAGCTTGTAACATTTCAAATGCTTTTGTTTCTCTGTTCAATGTCCTTAGTTCTGCTGCTTCAAATTTCCGCCCATATAGTTTCACAGGTATGGTTATTCTATACAGTAGACAATATGCCGGATTGTTTTCTGTTTGCTTTGTTACAGCAGCACAAAATGTATCTGAATTACCGTTGATTATTCCCTCTAAAATAATTCCTCGTTCAATTTCAAAATTTGTGTGTTCCATAATAAATAAGATAGCAATGGAAGTATTTATATTTTTGGACATAAATAGGAACATTTATATATTTTTGACCAAATATATATTAAAATGTCCAAAATTAATATAACTCTCTTATTGCAGAATTTTTTTAATAAACACCCAGATATTAAAGAATCAAGAAATAAAGGATTAATTAATAGAAGAGCTCTTGCTCAGTTTATTATTAAAAATGAAGCACTAAATTCAAGCTATATGGATGCTGTTCTTACTGCATTACGGAGATTTCCTGAAGAAAAAGCAAATACTTCTGAACTTGACTTTGCTGAAGAGATAAAATTATCAACAAAAAATGGAATCGTAATTATTTATTTAGAAAAATCTCCAGAAGTTTTTAAAAAAATATCTCAATTGTTACAGTTGATTAATTTTAATAAAAATGAAACATTAAAAATTGTTCTTGGAACATCATCGGTAAAAATCTTTGTAGATGAAAACAATCTTAATAAAGTAAAAGATATATTCCCTCATAAAGAGATCATTAGCAACTATAAACATATTTCAGAATTAACTTTACTTTTTCCTGAAAAAGCAAGAATGACAAAAGGAAATCTTGCATATATTACTGCAGCATTAGCAGTAAATAACATTAATATTATTGAATTATTAACAGGAAGACCTGAGATTATATTTTATTTTGATGAAAAAGATTTGCTTAAAGCATATGAAACAATTAACCAATTAAAAGAACATTAATTATAGCCTTACTAGTTTTATTTCTCATACAACTCAATCGCAACACCATTTGGATCTGCTAAAAAAGAATAATTATGTCCACTTGCTCCTAATTTTGCTGTTGTGCAGTGTATTCCTTTTGCTTTCAGTTGAATTATTGTTTTGCTCAAGTTATCGACTTCAAAAGCAATATGGCGAATGCCTCTTGTTTTGAGATCAGTTAAAGAATCTTTGTTTTCTTTCATGTCTTCAAATTCCCACAACTCTAATTTGCAATCATTTAATTCGATAAATGCTGCTTTTCCATTAAGATCTTTTCGTTCAAATGTTTTAATAATTTTGAATCCAAATAGAGATGTGTAGAAATCAATGCTTTGCTTGAGATTATTAACGGTGATTGCGATGTGGTGGATTTTCATTTTATTATACTCTTTTCGAATCATATGGTTCAGTTGCTGCGCAATGATATTGTTCTTCTTTATCTTGCCAAAATAGAGAAGTTGTTGGAATATGAAGAAACTGAATAAATGTCCATAATTCACCATCTTTGAACTGACGAAAATCTTTTTTGTATCCGTTATGAGGTATAATTAAATCACGATTTGAATAACCATAACATGAAAATGCATTTGCTCCCATACCATCAGATCTAAAATCAAGAAAAATTTGTTGCACTGAATCACATAATGTTACTGGTTTTACTGCTGCTTGGATAGGAGAGCCTAATGGTATTATTGTGCTTACTTGATCTGGATTAATTACATAAATTATTTTCTGATCATCTGCTAATCCAAGCAAAACTTCATATTGCCGTAATTCAAGATATTTTGGTACCATTTTTTTATTGTAGTTGAAATAGTTTAAAAAGTTATTGTAGAAATTTTCCCAATTCTTCAACTGAATCTATGATTATTGTTGGCTCTGCTTGCTCTAATTCTTGCAATGCTGCATAACCATAACGTACTGCAATTATGTCTATAATGTTATTTTTTGCACCAACAATATCCTGTTCACGATCACCAATCATTACGATATTCTTTTTTGGAATATCTTTCATTTTAGAGAGAAGATGCTCGATGATTATTGTTTTTGAAAAGCGGTTGTTATTAAACTCTGATCCGATGATTGCTGTGAAATACTGCTTAAGATTGAAATGCTGCAGAATCTGTTCAGCATACGATGTTGGTTTTAACGTTGCAACTGCTAGAATTTTGTTGTTCTTTTTTAGCTGATTTAATAATTGCTGGATACCTGGATATACTTTGTTTTCAAACATGCCTTGTTTTGTGTAATATTCTCGAAAATGGACTACTGCTTGCTTTGCTTGCTCTTCATTAAAATGAAAGTATTTCTGAAATGATTCTGCAAAAGGAGGGCCAATAAAAGGTTGTAGTGTATCAAGATCTTGTACTTCAATATTAAATTTACTGAGTGCATATTGTATTCCTTTTGTGATTCCTTGTTTTGAATCAGTGAGTGTGCCATCGAGATCGAAGATGATCAATTGGTAGGATTTCTGGTGCATTTTAGTTGGAAGATTGATTGATTTGTTTATTAAATGTTTGAATGGGCTTGGCTCTGTAGAAAATATTGTTAATAATACCAATATTTATTAATCCAAACTTCTTTTCATGATTATGGCAAAAAAGAAAAGAGTTCATTTTAGTAAAAAGCTATTTTTTGGCATTTGGTTTCTCATTAAATGGTTCTTTAAAGGAATTGGCTATTTTTTTTATTATATCTATAAAGGAATCGTTTGGTGCATTCTGCGAATTAAAGAAAAGCGAAAAGAAGGAAAAGAAAAAGAGATTGTTATTCATAATACTCCGATGAAAGTTTCTGGCAAATATCAAGAATTTGCTGTTATTGAAACAATAAAAGGAGAATATGGGAAATTTACTGCAAAATTATTTAAGAATCCTAGTTTGATTGCGATTATTCTTGGAGCACGCGGAACGGGGAAGAGCGCTTTAGGAATGAAATTGCTTGAGAATATCCATTCTGTTGCAAAAAGAAAGTGCTATGCGCTTGGATTTAAACAAGAGGATTTACCGACTTGGATTACTACAGTTGATGATATTGCACAAATTGAGAATAATGCAGCTGTTTTAGTTGATGAAAGCGGAATATTGTTTAGCTCTCGCTCATCGATGAGCACTGCAAATAAAGTGTTGTCTGAATTAATTCTTGTTGCACGGCACAAGGATTTGAGTATTTTTTTTATTTCACAGAATTCTTCCAATATTGAGGTCAATACATTGCGACAAGCAGATTTTCTTTTATTGAAGCCGAGCTCTTTATTGCAAATGGATTTTGAACGGAAGAAAATTAAAGAGATTTATTTAGGAGCTGATAAGAAATTTGAAGAATATAAAGGTAACGTTGGATTGACATATATTTATTCTGATGATTTTACTGGGTTTGTGACCAATGAATTGCCAAGCTTTTGGTCAACAAGCGTGAGCAAGGCATTTCGAGGGAAGAAGTAGGATTGGATTTAAAGTTTTAAGCAAAACCAATAAATCCTGGACTATCTTGAATTATTTCATTTGGAAATTTTTCTTTTATAATATCATAAGTCCAATTGAATGTAAATGAAATTAATTCAGACACCGTATATTGCTTTTCAATTTTTTGATGCTGTTTAAGATCATCTTTATGAAAATGTAAAAATCCAATAGACTCATTATCAACTCTAAACCATTCCTGATTATTCTTAGAAAAGTGTAAACTAAACACAAATTCATTATTCTTTATAATATAATGATTCTGAAGAGGCTTTTTAAAAAAATTGTTTATCCTTACATTAACTGAATGATTACCACCTAGATTAAATCTTTTCCTAATTTTATATTTTCCCCTCATTCCTTCAGCATCAATCAAAGCGTATAATTCACTTTCTATTTTTAATATATCTATACTACTATTAATAATCAATTAAGAACAACTCCAGTCAAAACCATCTGTCGTACAAGATTTAATTTGAACATCAATAAGCTGCTCTATTTTATTATCACATTTGAGTACTTTTGTAATGCCATAATATTTGACATCTTCAATTTCACCGGAAAATGATATTAGTTTACATTTAATATATCTCATAGGTCTACAGTAATAATAGTTTATGTTTTCTCCTTTTTTATTACCTAATTCACAATAATTAGCAATATTAGTACTTGTTATACTTTCACAATATTTAGGCAACGCTATGTGATACTCAGTAAAAGACTTAGCACTCAAACAATTTCCTTCAACTATCTCTGTACCATTAAGACTAAATAAAAACCTTTTTGTATCAGGAGTTTTAATTATTTTCTCCGATGTAGATTGAACAACTATTGGCGAAACCGTTGATTGAGCTTTTTTTTCAGAAATATCATTTAAAGAAGATTCTAGGGGCGCAGGATTCTTTTTGCCGAATAAAAGACCAATAAGTATAAAACCTATAAAAATATAGAGAATTATCATCCACCATCTTTTATACCATTTATTTTTAATCTTCTGTTCCATCCTATTATTTAATTAATTAAAGTTTAAATAATCTTCGCATTTTTATTATTTATCTTCCAAAATATTGAACTTTAATTAATCAAACTAATAAATGGTATAACAAATAAAAATTAAATAGCAGTATGATACAAGCAAAAATAATTGCAATTATCGTTGTTGATCTTTTATTGGTTAATTCTTTCATTAATTTTTTATCTGCGGTGAACATGATCAATGGTATTAATGGTAAAGGAAGAAGAAAGCTTAAGGCAGCTTGACTATAGATTAACATCTTTAATGGTTCTATTCCGAGGATGATTGCAATTATAAGTGGAACCATATTGATTAATCGTGTTATTACTCTTCTTACCCATGGTTTTATTTTAAATCCTGTTAAACCTTCCATAATTGATTCTCCTGCTAATGTTGCAGTGATTGAAGAAGAAATGCCTGCGACAAGCAAAGCAATTGCAAAAACAAATGCTGCTAAATTACCAAATAATGGGATTAATGTTTTGTATGCTCCGCCAAGAGTTACAACATCACTAACACCATAAAATGCTGCTGCTGCCATGATTAGCATTGCAGCATTAATAACACCTGCAATTGATAAAGAGATAATATTATCAACTCGATGATAGCGTAATATTTTTAATCGATCTTTGAAACTAATATGCTTTTTTTTATTTTTAACTAACCATGAATGCACGAAAAGCGCATGCGGCATGACTGTTGCACCAATAATACCAACAGCAATAAAAATATTTTGACTGGTGAGGATTGGTTTTATTGAATGAAGAAGTATTAAATGCACATCTGGTTTTGAGATAAATACCTCATAAATAAATGATAACCCGATAATACCTATAAATCCAATAAATACTTTTTCTAAAATCCTAAATCGTTTCTGTGTAAATAGTAAAATAAAAAAAACATCAGCTATACCAATTATTGCGCCCCATAATAAAGGAATTCCTAAAAGCAGATTTAATGCTACTGCAATTCCAAGAAATTCTGCTAAATCTGTTGCTAAGATTGCAATTTCTGCCAATAACCAATATGCTATTATTAGTGATTTGTATTTTAATTTTTGTTTTACTAATTGCGGCAAAGAATAGCCCGCTACTCCTAATTTTCCAGAGAGATATTGGAAAAGCATTGCCATTCCGCTTGCCATCCAGATTACCCAGAGAAGATCATAATTAAAAGAAGAACCTCCTGCTATGTTTGTACCCCAATTACCTGGATCTATATAAGCAACACTGACAATTAAACCAGAACCCATAAACAACCAGAGTTTTTTATCTTTGACTATTTTGGAATATTTATGCTTCTTTCCCATAATTCTGTTTTTTGTTTTTACGAGTATTTATAGTTAACTGATTATTTTTTGAAATTGGGTGAAGAATAAAGAACGAGGATAGATATGCATACAGCCAAGCTGCTTTAATTCGTTTGTATATTCTGTTTTTATGTGTGATATAAATATATAACATTGTTTTGGATATTTTTGTGCGATTTGTATTGCTTGTGGATGATCTGCATCGAGAATTATTTTTGCTGGATTTTGTGGAAGTTCATCAATTGATTTGATAAATTGCGGAATGTAATTTGATTGTTTTGCAAGAGCTTCTAATTTTGCAGTGAAAAAAAGATTGCTTGAAAAGATAAAAAGAGTGTGCATTTTACTGCACATCTGTTACTTTAATTATGTGCCAGCCGAATTGTGTTTTAATTGGTTTGCTTGTTTCTCCTTTTTTCATTGCGAATGCTGCTTTTTCGAATTCTGGGACCATCATACCCTTACCAAACAATCCCAAGTCACCACCATTCTTTCGGCTTGGACAAAGTGATTTGAGCTTTGCTGTTTCTTCGAATGATTTTCCTGACATTAAATCATAAGCACATTCATTTGCTTCTTTTTCTGTTTTTACTAATATGTGCGATGCGCGTACTTTCATGAGATCACCTAAAGATAAAGGAAAAGTTAGTGTTTATATTTTTTATGAGATAATTATTTATATTAGTTATACTTAATATAACTTGGTGAGAACATGAGACAAATAGAAGCTACTGCAAGAAAATGGGGAAATTCTTTAGGTATAATACTTCCAAAAGAAGCTGTCCAGAAAAATAATATCAAAGAAAATGATAAAATTGAGATTTTTATTTTAAAACAAGATGATACTCTCCAAAGAACATTTGGAATGTTTAAAGGCAAAATTAAGAAAAATACTCAGCAAATAAAAGATGAAATAAGAAAGGAACTCTACAATGACTGATTCTTATTTTTTTGATAGCTATGCAATATTGGAAATCATTTTTGGTAATGAAAATTATACAAAGTATAAAGATTGTAAAATAACAACCACAAAGCTCAACCTTATGGAAATACATTATAAATTATTACGAGAACTTGATGAGTATCAAGCAAATCTTTTCTTAGAAGAATATTCAAAATATGTTATTGATTTTGATAATAAGATAATCCGGGATTCTTCTGTTTTTAAGCTACTGTATAAAGAGAGAAATCTATCTATGACTGATTGCATTGGCTATGTTATTTCATTACGACTTGGAATAAAATTCCTGACAGGGGACAAGCAATTTACAGATATAGAAAATGTTGAGTTTGTGAAGTAAAATGATTGTTTCATTTAAATAATGCATTAGGAACAGAAAAATATAACTTATGGAAAACTCATTTAATAAGCAGAGCTGCAGAAAATCAGAGATATGTTTTTAGCGTTAATAATGCAGATAAAAATCAAGGCTGTCCAACAATAGCTATTGACCCAAATGGAATTATTTTAGAAGAAATTAATTCAGACAAAGTTATTGTTAAAAATATTATTGTTGATTTAGAGAAAGTTAAAAATGAGCATATTAATCAACAGAGAACTGATTTATTAGAAATTATTGAAAAAAAGAAAATATAATTTTATACAGGTTGTATACTTTTTTCTTCAGTTTTTTTCTTCGATTTTATTCTTTTTTTTCTTATCTTTCTCATCATATTCTTTTCTGATGTTTAGTAAGAATGCTTTTCTTGTTGCATATTGCACTGGGTTTTTGATCTTTTGACAGATTCCGTCGGGGTGGCAGATTCGTAAGTCTTCATAATATTGTCTGCAACTTTGTGGAAGGACTTTCTTTTTTTGCTCTTTTCTATAACGTAATTGACCTTGGATGATTACCTCTCTTAATGGTGTTAGATTCTTTTTGTTCCAATCATGCAAAAGTGCTTCCATTTGCTGATTGCTCCAACCGACAGATCCAAGAAAATTCATTAAAGAGAATAAAAATCTTTTTTTGCCGTCTTCCATGCCTTGCAATCCTGCAAGCATACAGGGGGGGAATAAATCGATTGGAATTGCAGTTTCTGGCGCTGAAAATTCCTTCTGCTCTAATTTTGTTAAGATTTCATCCTCTTCAATTACTGGATTAAAGTCAAATGCCTGAATAATTAATTCCTGCGCCTCACCTTGGTTTATATTTTCTGTGTCTAAAAAATTCCATTTTATTTCTAATTGATTATTTTGGTCTGCTTGTTTTTTCTCAAATTGCAATACTTCGCTAGGATTAATCGGCAAAGAAAATAATCCTGATTTCTCGTGTAATGAAAATGCCATCCTGTATAAATGCCGTGATGAGATTAATACTGTATCAATATCAAGGATTGCTGCAAGATCAAATTTCTTTGTGAATGCTGTGCTATTGCATTTATTGCATTGCAATTTCTTTTCTATTGGTAATAATTTTTTCATTATTTTTTTGCACTGCTGGCATTGCACAAAATCATCAAAATCATTTTCAGCATTGAGTTGATTTTGACAGGATTCACAGATAAAAGCTGTCTTTTGCAGTGCAGTTTTATTCGATAATAAAGTATTACAATGATCACAAAATGTTTTAAATAATTCTTCTTCTGATTTTTCAAGAAGCTTTGCGATCTCTGCTGTCTTTTTATTTTTAATTATGTGATCTAATAACTTTGGTTCGATTCTTGCTTTCAGATATAATGCAATTCTTCTTGGGCCTTCTGGGAATAAATCTTTTGTAATTTTCCCTTGAAATGTTGATGGAAATGCTTCATAAGGAATGCCGATGTGAAAGCCTTTGTTTCCTGAGAATTTGCAACTGATTGCAGAAACATTGTGCGCTTTTATTTCCTCGATTAATAAATGTGTGATTAATTTTGAATATTCCCAAAGTTTACAATCAATATCTAATACTAAATCCCAGCCTTTTCGTAAATCATCCAATTCTTTTTTTGTGAGATTTGAATTTAAATGGAGAGGATTTTGCCAATGCTCTTCACTGGCGTGAAAAGAAGAAGCACCTTTTTTTGCAGATTCAAGAACATCACTTGGATATTGCAAAACATCAGGACGTTTTCCAAAGAAATCATTATAGCGTACAGCAACTTCTCTGTCAAGAGCATTCCCAACCATTGCATTTTGAAATTCTAAGCGTTTGTAATGCTTTAAAATTGTACTGATGTGGAGCATAGTTTAGGGAAGTATTTTACGGTTTATAAGTATTATGAAGGTCATCTCAAATATTCTCTGCAAAAATTAATAAGGAAGATAACTTATTTTATCAATTATGAACTTTCTGAAATTAAATAAGCAAAGAGACTATCGAAATAATTATACCCTCTTTCTTGAGGATTGGTTGGAAGCTCTTAATACAAGCGACTGTGTGATTATCGTCGAGGGAAAGAAAGATAAAAAAGCATTAGTTTTCCATGGTATTCATGCGACAAGGATTATGGTTTTACAGGGAGCATTGCATACTACTGTTGATGCTGTTTGTCTGCTCGATAAAACTGTAATTATTTTAACTGATTTTGATAGTGAAGGAAGAAAATTATATGCTCAATTAAAAAAAGGATTTGAGAGGGAAGGAGTTTGTGTTGATCGAATATTTCGAGAAGCTTTACGGCGGTATACGAAGATTAGTCATATTGAAGGGATGTAGAGTTTTAATTAATTTGAGATTATTAAAAGAAAATAACAAGAATATTAATATAAATATAAAATAATTAATCCAATTGCAATGCTTTTAAGATTCGATCAAGCTTTTGATTGATTTCATCAAATTTTTCATTATTTTGGTCAGGTCGTTCAGCTCTGTGTTCATCGCTTCTATTTGATCGAGGATTATTCTCGCTGTTTCGAAAGCATTCATTACAGTAGACTGGTTTATCTCCTGAAGGTTTAAAAGGAACTTCACATTTTTCGCCGCATTTATTGCAAATTACTTTATGCATATCTCGATCAAAACTACCTGATCGCCCAGAACTTCGTCTTTCAAATGGTTCTGAATCTCGATCGTTAAATCTTCTTCCAGAATCTCTTCGACCGCCAAATCCACCTGAGTCCCTTCCTCTCGGACTTCTTCCTGAGCTTCTCTTAAAATTACTGTTTCTGTTGAAATCTGCCATTGTGTAGTAACTAGAGATTTGGGTTTGTTTATAAACTTATGGTAGAATTTTGCGATATTCTTTAGATTGTATTGGAATTGGTTAAATTTGCGATTTATTATACAATAGATTCGTAATCACTTGATGAGCTGCTGCAAGATTATCTTCTTTAATGAAAATCATCATTTCAGCACCAATCGTATGAAATGATTGAATAGAAATATTTTTGAATGCTAATGCACGAGTAATTCGATAATAAATTCCAGGAATGTCTTTTGTTATTTTCTCCCAATTCACAGTTATATAAGCGAGATTATCAAGCTCTGAAGTTATTATTTGGGATTTTATTGCTTTTTTTACATACTGTTTATTTTTTTGATTGGTGAATACTGCAATTTCATAGGTGCCTTCAATAATAGAAAGAAACTCACCTTTACCAAGTTTTATTTCTCGAAAAAGTTGCTCCACAATAAAAGAAATTTTTGCTGTTCTCTCAAAAGCAACTTCATAGATTTGTGATTTTGTTGCAATCTCAAGATTTTTTGGAAATTTCCAATGGAAAAGGGCAGCCTTATTTCGATCAATTGTGTATCGACGTATTGCCATGCTTACTGCTGATAATTTTATTTTTTTCTTCAATCCTTTTTCAATTGTTGGTACTAATTGCACAGCAACAGCACTGACATTAATCAATTGCTGCTGCAATAATTCCACCAAGAAAGGATTGTTTTCAAGTTCGTGATTAACTAGCTGCTGTATATTTACCATTTCTCTCTTGAAAAGAATTGGAGTATTTAATATTTGTTAAAATTTTAACATAAAGTTAAAATAATTACCAAGATTACTCAGTTTTTTCATTAGAACTGGAGGTTTAGCAATGAAAGCAGCAATTGTAATCAATGAACAACTTAATTCAGGGCTTCTTGCAAATGCAGCAGCATGTATTACTTCAGGGTTATTTTCTGGAGAACAAAACATTCTTGGTGATGGAATTGAAGGAAATGGTGTAATTTTTATTCCTATTACAAAAATAGCAATTCTTATTCTCAAACAAAATAAGAAACCTTGGGAAGAATTAGTTGCAAGAGCGAAAAAAAATAAATTGAAATACATGCTTTTAACAGAGGAAGCACAATCGACGACAAATTATGGTGAATATATTCAGAGAGTGCAAGGAAAGTCAATTGAAGAGCTAACCGTTATTGGAATTGGTGTTTTAGGAGAGGATAATGTTGTACAAAAGTTCTCTGGTGATCTTGGATTACTGCGATAAATGTCCTAATTACATTATAGCTAAAGCAAATAATTTTCGAACATTACTTTGCTTTAGCTAGATAGTAAAGGCACATTAAATTATTCGATTATACTGTGCCTTGACTATATTGGCAACAGTGGCATCAAATATATTGTTTAGCATCACTGGTGCTTTGCGAAGCGATTATTAGTGGTTTTTTACATAATGCCGATAATAACCAACAAAATTACTGACTAGAAATGATGATTCAGCTATAATTCCCATTGGAGAAAAGATGATACTATTGTAAATGATGAATAGAGAAGTTCCTACCATCATTATTTTTCTCATAAACCTATTATCTGTTTGAAAATTTCCAATAGTCATTACAATACTTGCTGTATAAATGATTAAATCAGTCATTACTTTGTAGGTGAAAAATAATGCAATTGTATTTATGATTATGAAGAGAAATAAATAATTTTTATTCGTTGTAAAATAACAGGTTATGAATCGTAAAAGAGAGAGAGAAACAATAAGACCTGCTGCAATTTTACTCAATAGAAAATAATGAGCACTGATTAACACTGCTGAGATTATAAGACAAAGGAACGTATGCTCTCGTTTTTTATACTGAAAACTGAGAAAGTCAAAACCCATCGCTAGAAACATTGCAATCTGCGAAAGAATGAAAACTAAAGTTAAGTCCATAATAGAGTTACATTCTCATTTTTAATAAAACTTTGTATTCTCAACTCCTTTTTTAGCGGCTAATATGAAACCCTCTCGATTTTTGCGCTGAGCATCTTCAAAATTCCTATTACATTTTTCTGAAAGAGCTGTGTTCCCGTATGGAGCGATCCCTCGCGACGCTCTCGATTTCTGAAAAATAATAGAATTTTGACCTGAGGATGCACAGCGCAAGGGAGGGTTTCATAATAGCCTATTTTAGCTATTAATTTATATATAATGACTTTTTTCAACAGGAATACAATGGCAACAATTAAACTCAAAGGACATGAAATACAGCAGCTTCTCATTCGAGACTCGTATGATCGACGAGCAGTACAATATCGAAACAAGATTATCGAAACACTTCGAAAAATTGGCGTTACTGAGAATAATGTTAATATTGAACTTATTGATAGCGCTTTTCGAAGTGCACCTGCTTCTGCTGCTTGGTATCTTAATGGGCAGCATTTGTATTATAGTTATAAGATTGCAAGAAAATATGTTGAAAACTTGTACATTGTGTTTAAAGTAATTGAACTTGAAGTCAATGCTCTCCTTGCTGGGAAAAAGACAATGGAAGAATTCATGCTTGAATTTGTCGAAGAAAAAGATGTTGAAGAAAAACGAAAAGAAGCACGAACATTTTTAGGCATTGACCATGACGTGATTGATATGAATATCATTGATGTAAAATATAAAGAACTTGCAAAAAAAAATCATCCTGATATGCCTACGGGAAATACTGAAATGTTTAAAAAGATCAATCATGCACATAAAGTTCTGAAACGAGAATTGCAGTAAAGAGAGCCGAAAATAGCAGAGAATTTAAAAAGGGCTGTTGTTTTCCAGAGTATAATCAGGCAGCAACATTCTTTTGTGTTAAAACTGAAGATAGTTGTCAGATTAAAAATTAAGAATATATATGGAAGGTAGAGTACAATGAAAGGAACAGTAAAATTTTTTAACAGTATGAAAGGATTTGGATTTATTGCAGCAGAAGATGGAAAAGAATATTTCGTTCATCAAACTGGATTAAAGCAAGGCGTTACTTTAAATGAACACGATGCTGTTGAATTTGAAGTAGAGCAAGGAGACAAAGGTCCAAAAGCTGGCAATGTTAGCAAAGCGTAAATGAGTTTATTTTTTTAATTTATTTTTTTTAGAAGTTGTTTCAAATAAATTATTTAATTCTAAAATATCCAATTTGATAGCCACCATCAGGCAATTTTTGAAAGTAGATTACTCCTGAATCAGAATTTTCTCTAAGACAATTTTGTGCTGAATAAAGAACTTCTTCTAAAAGACCATCATTTGTTCCTTGTTTTGTCCAAGAAGATCCACTTCTGAGTGATTCTTTTATTAGAGGTAAAGTCCTGAGTAGTTCTACTAATTCTTGTTCTGCCATAATTAATGGGTTATTAATATTATTATTTAAATGTTCCTGCTACTAACTACCATTTAGACTGTAGCCAATTCTTTCATAAGTTTTATAAACAAAATTTCATTATTAATCTTAAGGTGAAATAGATGTTTAAAAATCAATTGAAAACTTTTTTGTTAATAAGCATATTAACAGCATTACTGTTAGGTGTAGGACAATTAATTGGCGGAATGACTGGACTTGCAATTGCGATTGTTTTTGCAGTTGTGTTTAATGGAGTGATGTATTTTTTTTCTCATAAGATTGTATTGTTTATGTATCAAGCAAAAGAAGCTGATAAGGTAAAGTACAAAGAACTTTATAAGACAGTACAAGAGATTAGCGTCTTAGCTGCAATACCAATGCCGAAAGTATATATTATCCCAAGCGAACAGGCAAATGCATTTGCAACAGGGAGAAATCCAAAGAATGCAGTTGTTGCTTGCACTGAAGGAATTATGCAATTGCTCACTAAAGAAGAATTGAAGGGAGTTTTAGCACATGAGATTAGTCGTGTTAAAAATAGAGATATTTTAATTACGACAATTGCTGCAACAATTGCTGGAGTTATTTCCTATCTAGGAGCAATGGCACGATGGGGAGCAATTTTTGGTGGATTTGGAAATAGTGATGATAGAGGAAGCAATATTGTTGAATTGATAGTGATTGGTATATTAACGCCACTTCTTGCATTATTAATTCAATTAGCGATTTCACGATCTCGAGAATATTTAGCAGATGAAAGCGGCGCAAAATTATTATACACTGGAGAGCCCCTTGCAAAGGCACTTGAAAAGATTGAAGCAAGTGTTAAACATAGTCCAATGCAATTTGGTAGTCCTACAACGTCAAGCTTGTTTATTGCAAATCCTTTTCGAGCTCAAGCAATGTTTGCATTACTGAGTACGCATCCTCAAACAAGCAAGAGAACTCAGCGATTACGAGGAATGAAGTTCTAGTTAGACATAAAAAATATAAATAACTTATTTGTTTAGAATAATTGGAATAATAATAATTGTGTGGATTTGGTGGTAGAAATGGATGATAAAGTAGAAGTATTTATTGTATTAGATGATGTTATTGAAACTAGTTTACCGCAACGACTTGAAGCAGAAGGAGTAGAAATAAAAGGGATTTATTATAATGCTGGGAATAGAACTCATTATGCATACAAAGGGGTTGCTGCACAGAATAATTTAGAAATAATTGGAAATATTGGAGGAATAAGAAAAGTATATACTGGAAATATTCCTCACACCGATATTTATCAGTCAGCGGCACATCAACGATTACCAAAAGCGATGAAAGCATGGAATGATTATGTTTCTCAAAAAAAATAGACTCAAGAGAACTTGGCAAAGTTCTCTAAAGATCATATAATTAAATCAGTTATATCTTTGATATATTCATAGATTTGTGTTATTTGCTGCTGTGTTGAAAATTTCTGTTTATATTCTTTATCTTTGTCCCAGAATTGCTCTGCAATTGTAAGATCATTTTTCCAATAAGCACCATACGCTTCATTGTATAATTGCAGCAATTGCTCGAGATCTGCTTTTAAAAATTTCTTTTTTTCTAGACTGGATTTTGCCAATGCTTTTACTTCGTCGCCTATTTTTTCAATTCGTTCAATTAATAATCGTAAATCTAATAATTCTACAAAAGATAATTCTTTACTCCATTCTGTTGTTAAAGAAGCACGAATCTGCATGATGATTGCCAGATAAAATTTTCCAACTAAGGTGTCACGATCAATAATGCTTTGCAATAATTCTTTATTATTATTAATAATATCATTTGCAGTCAATAGATCTTCCATCATTGACTTCGTTAAGTGAAACATTCGTGAAACCATTTTCCTTATTGGAATGTCTGCTTTCAGATTTTGAATAATTATTGTTTCTCTTTGCTCTTCAATAATCTCTAAATTAAGAAGATTGTTGACAATAGCAAAAATTTCACTTCGTTCAGTTTTTGTAAATGGAGTTTGTTTAGAAATTATGATGATATTATTCCCAAATAAATATGCACGAATAAGATTTCGAAAAATGTATTGATTATACTTGATGGTTACTGTTTTTTCTTCTTCTTTTATTTGCTCAGGATATAACTTTAATTCACCAAGATTATTAATTGAAAGATTCAATGTCGATGCTTTCTTTAATTTGAATTGACTGATCCATGCTGAAGGAAGTGATACGTATAATGAACCTCCTAATTCCTGTAATTTTCGTTTTTCGTTTTTTTCCATTTGTTTAAACTTGTTTAAATGTTTAGCGGATATATTTAAATATTGTGCAATTTTGGTATGTGTTTAGTAGTGGAGATAAAAATAGTAAAAAAAGAAAAATTGAGGTGGTAATTATGGTAGGATATTTGAAAGTTGATAGAAGCAGAGGAGATAATGAGACTAGCCGATATCGTGCAAGAACATATCAAAGAAGAGGATTGCAATATGATCTTTCAAGAATGACTGATGATGGCTGTCCAAATTATAGACGAGTTGACTATGGATTAGCTAAAGGAGATCTTTCAACAGTGTCAATAACAGCTGCTTCTGAAAATGAAAATACTTCATTAGATAACCAAGTACTTCGTATGCTGTCGGAAGGATGTCCAAATTATCAATGAAAGATATTTCCATTTTTTGAAATATTTTCAATATTATTCTTTTTTCGCTGTTTTTTTCTGGATGAGTTCGTTGTTCTTTCAGGTTCTCTGAAAAATTTTCAATTTTTCTTAGCATAGAGATATTAAACTGTTTTTTCTTAATAAAGAGTAGGAAGCTTGGTGTCATGCAATGACCGGAATCATACTGATGCCGAGCTTTCCGATTTTGAAAGTTAAAAAAAATAAATCAAGAAAATGGAAGGTGTTTGTAATGAAAAGAGCTGATTTTTGTAAATTAATTGCGGGAGTTTTTGGAGTTTGTTTAATGAGTTATAACGCAGTTGCTGCAACTATTGTGATTAGTCAAGTGTATTATGATCCAATTGGGACAGAATCAGGTGGCGAAGCAATTGAATTATATAATCCGAATACTTTTTCAGTTAATTTATATGGCTATACAATTAAAACAGAAAGTTCTGAGAAAGATGTTTTGTTTGGTGTAAATCATATAATTGCTGCGAAAGGGTATTTTTTAGTTACTGATTTTGGTTGGGATAGTTTTAAAGATAATAAAAGTTGGGTTAGTGCTGATTATGAAGAAACAATGAATATGTACAATAGTGATTCAGGCATTGCATTAGTCAATACAAATGGAACTATTATTGATGCAGTTGGATGGGGAGATGCAAATTTTATTGCAACTGGATTGTATGAAACAGAGCCAGCGTTAAGTGTTAAATCTGGAGAGGTTTTGCTTCGTATAAATAATACTGACACTGATAATAATAAAAATGATTTTATTGTAAGTGCAGCAGAATTTCATAATCGATTTAGTGATGGAAATAAACAAGTTGGAAATGCTGATAATAATATTGTTAATAATAACAATAGTAATCTCAGTAATAATGATAGTGCTGCAAATAATGGTAGTTTTATAAATAATGAAAATTTAAGTTTTGGAGAAAATCATGTCGAAAAAATAAATCTTCAACTTGTTGTTAATAATAGCAATCCTGCTATTGAAAGCATTGCTCTTGATGATGATGATCAGTTAATTGAAGGAATACAAATTCAACCAGAACCAAATCAGAACAAAACAGTTGGAGTTCATGTGATGAGTTCTGATGCAAATGGCGCCGATGATTTACAAAGTATGACGATGCTTGTTATTACTGATCATGTTGAGGAGATTACGCTTGTGAAAAATCAAACAATTGACTCAACAAAAGCAATGTTTGTTGGAAACTTTTCATTAGCATCAATGATTGCTGCAAAAGATTATTCAGTTACATTTATTTTGCATGACAAACAAAACGGACAAGATCAAAAAACAATTAGCTTCAGCTATCTTTCACTTGTTGCGTTTAGCTTTGATAGCAATCAACTTGTAATCCCAGTGACTGCAAATCAGACGGTAAATATCTCCGGTGATCAAGATTTTAGCACGACTAATAAGCCAACACTCAAGAATATTGGGAATGTTCCTCTCCAATTTGGTTTTGCAAGCAATGGACTAACAAATAATGGGAATATAATTGCTGTTGATAGTTTACAGTATAAACTTGGAAATCTTGGTTTAGCTCACCAATTTGGAAATGCAGTTGCTGTCGATGAAGATACAATTGTTGAGCCAAATGATCTTACCAGTTTTGATTTATCATTTCAATTGCCAGCAATACTTTCCCAAGGAATATACAGTGGAGATATCACTGTGTATGCTGTTGCTTCTGATTGAAAGATAATAATGGAGATTGATAATAATAAAAGACTAACAAGGTAGAGAATAATGATACGAACAACCCCTGCACACGGATTAAAAATAATGGTACTGCAATCCAAGCTCTTGAAACTTCTGCGAATGCTACCATTATTTTTTTTCCTTTTCTTTTTTGTTGCAATAAATAATGCTGCTGAAATTGCCCTTTCACCAAGCTCATTTTATTATGATAATTTACTGCGAAATACGACATTTGATGATCGAGTAATTATTTTTAATCAAAATGATTATCCGTTTGCAATTCAAGCGCATAGTTTGCATGGATTTGCTCAAACTGATAGTGTTGATAGCAATAATAATATTGTTGCACCTCATAGTAAAAAAGAGATTTTATTTCATATTATGCTTAATGAAAGTTTAGCAAATGGAATTTATGAAGATTATTTATTATTTGATTTAGTTCAGAATAATAAAAGTAAACAACAAATGAATATTAATGCCGGTATTGGTGTTAAGATTACTCTTGTTGTTCAAGATCAAGAGAATAAGAATTATACTCTTAAAAATATGTTGATTCAAGATAGCGAAGTTGGATTACCATTGCAAGCCATGATCAATCTTGAAAATAATGGGAATGTTGCAATTGCTGTTGCAAGTAATCTTCTGATAATTGATTCTCACAATACTACTGTTTTTGAAGATGAAAGAGAGATTCCCTTGCAACTTCATGAGGATAAAAAAGAGGTTACTTATTATAATATTAGTGATTTAGAAGAAGGTGATTATACTGCAATTTTAAGGACAACGGTTGCTGATAGATCAGAATTAGAATCTTACAAAGAGATTAATTTTGTTTTACATCCTCTTGGAACATTTAGTAGAAAAGGTGTTCTTGAGAATTTTTCAATTGATAACGAGCAATTCATTGTTGGGAAAGCCAAAAAAATTACTGGTGTGTTTGTTAATCAAGGTAATCATGTTGCAAATGCAAAATTGATTGTTGAGGTTACTCAAAATGATGTTTTTGTTCAGAATTTAGAGAGTGAAGAACTGCTTATTGAACCCGGTGAGGAAAAGAATTTTTCAGTTTCTTTTACTCCTCTGGAAATTGGCAATTATCGTCTTGTTGGAAAAATATTATTTAATAAAAAAGAAAGTGAAACAAAAGAGATTACTCTTACAGTTCATGATACCAATGAATTTCATTTTTTTACAGGAGCTTTTATTGGTAATTCAATTATCCAGAATAATACAGCTCTCCTTGAGATGATAGTATTATTTTGTATTATTGTTGGTATTGCTTGCTCTTTGGCGAAGAAGGAATAATGGTTCATTGATTTGGAATTATAACTCCTGCCATTCTTGGTCAAATATTTCTTTCATTTTTTTTGCTTTTTTCTCTCCAATTAACTCGATTTTTTTTAGTTCTTGCTCTGTGGCATTTATGATATTTTTTACTGATTTAAAATGTTTTAATAATGGTTTTGCTAAACCTGTACCAACGCCAGGAAAGGATGAAACTATATATTCCTGCAACTCTTTAATTGATAATGGTTTTTTTGAGCCATGCAATGAAAAACTTGATTTGTCTTCATCTTGCTCACGTTTTGCAATTGTGTATAGCATTAATGCAGATTCTTTGCTATTTCTTGTAAATAAAAGTGGCATTGAAAATGAAACAACAATTGTTGCAAGTAAACCACGGATTGCATTGGGATGGACGTTTCGAATTGCATACAAATCATTGCTTCCTTCTACAAGAAGCACTGATTTTTGGAAGTTTCGCTTCATTTCTTTTATTTGGGATAATAATCTTCCATCGAGCAGACTATCAATAAAATCTTCCTGCGTTTTAAATTCAACTGCTACATCTTTGCTTAAGAGATAGTCGGCAGATTCTAACTTTTCAAGGCTGATATCAACGTCCATTTCAAGCAATTCTTTGATGATGAGATTTCCTTTTTCCCTGTAATCAATATACATTTTAATTTTCTTTGGGTGTTGTGATTCTGCTCGTGATTGTAATTGTGATTGTTGTTCTGTAATTTGCTCTGAGGTTTCTCTTGGATCAAGATGCTCGAGTTCTGTTACAGTTAATGGTTTTGATTTTTGTGCTAATTGATAAGTTGAGTTTTGCAATTGTTCCCCTGATTGTTGTCTTGCCATGTCAAAACTTGTCAATGGAATTGTTTTTTGCTTTATTTTCTCCCGCTGAATTAATGCGATTCTTGATTTTAATTCTTTTAATGTTCGATACATTCTTTTTTCTTTGTGGATTGAACTCCAGCGATAACCTTCATCTCTTGTGTTTACTGTCATTAATATTGTTACTTTTCCTTTTTGTGATCTTCCTGTTCTTCCTCTTCTCTGAATTTGTCGAATTGCAGAGGGAATTGGCTCGTAAAAAATAACTTCATCGACTTGCGGAATGTCTAAACCTTCTTCACCAATACTGCTTGAAACTAAAACATTAAATTGATCTGTTCTAAACTCATTTAGCATTTCTATTTGTTTTTTCTGCGATAATCCTTGCTGGCGTTTGTGTGATTGACCAATGAATAATTTTGCTTTTACGTTTTGCAGTTGATTGATTACTTCAACTATTTTTGAAGCAGTATCACGAAATTGTGTAAAGATAATTAATTTATAATTTTCTTGATAATCTGCAAGCAATTCTTTTAATTTTGCTAATTTTGGATGCTCAATATTTTGAGTCATCAAAGTTTTTGTTTTTACATATGCTGATCTGAAATTAAGATCCTGCGCTAAGTTTTGCGTTGCTTTTACTTTTGTAGTTCTTGCCTTGAGCATGATGTCATCTATATATTGCGATAACGCTGTTATTCCCTGCGTTTCTACTAATTCTAATGCGTGCTGGGCTTTCATTGCTTCTGCCGATAATGATAATGCTTTGAGAATATCAAAATCTCTGTTGCCTGAAGCTAATTCTCCCTGCAAAAAACCTTGCAATCGAAGAATATCTGTTCTGCTATTAATGTCAACATTATTGTTTTCTAAATTCAATTGCTTTAATGCATCTCCTTTTGTTGCTAAACAATCCTGTAAATATTTTTGAATAGTTGTTAATTCATCGGGAAGAGTTACTTTGCTATAAACAATATCTACTTCTTGTACATAGGGAGCAACATCAGGATCTGTGTCTATTCTCACTTCTATTTCCTCGATAAAAAGATTTTTTATGATTTCATCGATCTTTTCAACTTCTGATCCTGGTGAAGCAGTCAATGCTAATATTCGAGGGAACTTTGCAATTTTTTCATATTGTTTTGCAAGCCAAACATAGGAATAATCGCCAGTTGCTCGATGAGCTTCATCGAATACAAGCAAAGAAACATCTTCTAATGAAATTTTATTGCTGATCAAATCATTTTCCAAACCCTGCGGTGTTGCAGTAATTATTTTTTTTGTTTTCCAAAGTTCATGCCGTTTTTCTGGAGCAATTGTTCCTGTGAACATAGTAATTAATTCTGGATTTATTTCAAGATGACTTTTAAAAACATTCATGATTTGCTCAACTAAGGGTTTTGTCGGCGCTAGAATAAGAATTTTTGAATTGGGATATAATCGCAATCGATGGGCTGCAAGCATTAATGAAATATTTGTCTTTCCCATTCCTGTCGGAAGAACAACAAGAGTATTTTTTGTTGCAGTTGTTGCAAAAATTGTTTCTTGATAAAGACGAGGGATAAAGTTTTTTAACATTGAGAAAAGGGAAGAATGGATGATTTAAATAATTATTTGATTATATTTTTTTAATCATAAACCTCGTTTACTTAATACTGTTCTAATGTCAAGCACTTTTTTTGCGATTTGGACACCATAACTTGTACCTGCAACTCCTTCTACAATCTTGTGTGAAAAAGTAGGAGTGCCATCGTCTTGAATTGCTGTAACGTCAACTCTATAATTTGCAACTTTATTATAAAGAATTTGATTTGCTTCTACTTCTCGTTGTAATTGATGAAGATGTGTAGTATACACTGTTTTACAACCAATTTTTTGGAGCGCTCCTACTATTTCAAGTGATGGTTGCAATGCATCTTCATCACTTGTTCCTTTTGTCGGTTCATCAAATAATACAAGATCATTGACTGCTGCTCTTTCAAGAACATATTTTATTTTTCTTAAGAGAGTTACATAGTCTCCTGATCCCTTACTTACACTGCCACTTTCATTCATTAATGTATAGATATGATTGACTGGGGTTATTCGAGCATCTTTTGCTGGAATAGGTGCTCCGATTTGCGTTAAGAGCATTAATAATCCTGCCATTTTTTCATAGGTTGTTTTCCCACCATCATTTAATCCTGCAACAAGATGCAATGAAGTTGTTGGATTAAAAGAAACATCATTAGGAACTGCTGATTTTCCGACTAAGAATGGATGGAGAGCATCTTTGAAATAAATAACACCATCATTAGCAATTTCTGGGAAAATATATTGCGTTGCTGTTTGCTTTGAAATTTGCTTGTTATATGATGCAATACCATTAAGATAGCCAAGAAAAGAATCTAAAAAATCCAAATGAACTATTGCAAGATTTTCATATGACCGATAAATATGTTGTTTTTCATCAATTATTAGGTTAATAAGTGTATCAAGAATGAGTTCATTCAATGAAATAGCACCATCTCCTACTCCTCCAGCAGAACTTTGCAACAATTGATCTGCTAATTTATAATAAAAATAATTGTGAGGATCACTTTTTAGATTATTATTTTTTTGAACTTGTGTTTCAAAACAATGATTTTCTGTTCTTAAGATCTG
>Ga0209515_10003453_pt1 | contig 22618 bp, 22 predicted proteins | sample Subgroupgradi54m_FD_187454 | JGI IMG/M metagenome (GOLD analysis project Ga0209515, IMG submission 187454) | Subsurface groundwater microbial communities from S. Glens Falls, New York, USA - GMW60B uncontaminated upgradient, 5.4 m (SPAdes)... ... | reverse complement strand
CACCCCCTTTTGGATGCCCTTAGCCTAACCTGTCACCTATGTATCCGGTCTGATCTGTTACCCAGCTTACCGGTCCGTACATCACCCCGACCCTCTCCCGCCAGCGGGAGAGGGGGCGTGCACCATGGCCTCTGGCCCACTCGTCCACCTGCTTGCCCGCCGTTTTGCCCCACTGACAAGACCCGGTCACCCCTCGGCCCCCGACGCTTCATAGCGCTTGAGCTTGCGCCACAGCGACACGCGGTCGATGCCGAGGATGCGCGCGGCCAGGGTCTGGTTGCCATTGACCTCTTCCAGAACCCACAGAATGTAGTCGCGCTCGCGCTCCTCCAGAGTTTGCAGACGGTTGCTGCGGGCTTGGCGATTGGCGCCGCGCAGGGCCGGCGGCAGATGGGCGGGTTGCAGGATGGCGCCGTCGCAGACCGCCACGGCGCCGCGGATCACGGTTTCCAGTTCGCGGACATTGCCCGGATAGTCATAGCCGGCCAGCAGTTCCAGCGCGTCGTCGGAAATGATCTCGACCGGGCGGCCGGTCTCCTGGCGCTGCTTGGCGAGGAAATGCAGGGCCAGAGGCCCGATGTCGTCCTTGCGCTGGGCCAGCGGCGGCAGATGCAGGGTGACGACGCTCAGCAGCATGTTGAGATCCTGGCGCAGGGCACCGGCCTTGACCAACTCGCCCAGGTCGCGCGCCGTGGCGGCGAGCAGGCGCACCGGAATCGGCCCCATGCCGTCACCGCCCGGCGCCTCCAGGGCGATGGCCAGGCGGGCTTGCAGGGCGCCGGACAGGGCTTCGACCTCTTCCAGCAGCAAGGTACCGTCCTTGGCGGCAAAGGCGCCGAACAGCATGCCCTCGATGGTTTCCGGGTCGTGGGCGCTGCAACGGATCAGGTGGAAGGGCTGAGCGGCGCGGCTGCTGTGCTGGTGCAGGTAGCGCGCCAGAGCACGGCGGCCGGTGCCTTCCTCGCCGAGAATCAATACAGGGCATTGGGTGGCGGCCACCTGCCGGGCGGTGTGCAGCAGGCGTTGCAGCAGCGGCGTGCGGGTGAGGAAGGCCTCTTCGCCGGCCTTGGTCTCCGACAGCGCCGACAGTTCCTGGTGGCGTCGCACGCGGTCGAGCGCTTCGGCCAGCACCCGGCGCACCTCGTCCAGGCGATAGGGCTTGGCGATGTAGCTGAAGGCACCCTCGCGCATGGCGTCGACCGCCGAGTCGACGGTGGCGAAGCCGGTGATCATCACCACCTCGGTGCCCGGAGCCACCTCGCGGCAGGTGCGCAGAACCTGCATGCCGTCGGCGCCTTCCATGCGCAGATCGGTCAGCACCACGTCGAACCAGTCGCGTTTGAGCAAGGCGATGGCGGCATCGCCGCTGGACGCCGTGGTCACCTGATAGCCGTCCTTGCGCAACACATGATCCAGGTTGCGCAGCGCAACCTTCTCATCGTCGACCACCAGCACTTTACCGCGGCTGCTCACCGGTCCCTCACCTGGCAATGGAAGGCTCCATTGTCCGTGTCAGCGGCAGACGGATCAAGAACGCCGTGCCCTCTCCCGGCCGGCTGACGACGGAAATCCGCCCGCCGTGCTTCTGAATGATGTCGTGGACGATGAACAGACCCAGGCCGGAGCCCTTGCCGACGTCCTTGGTGGTAAAAAACGGATCAAACACATGGGGCAGATCGGCCTCGGCGATGCCGCAGCCATTGTCGCGCACCTCGATTTCCACCTCGTCGGCGGTGGCGGCGAGGGCCGCCCGTAAGGTCACCCGACCGCCCGGGCCGGTGGCCTCGGCGGCGTTCTTGGTCAGGTTGAGCAGCACCTGCTGTAACCGTGGCCGGTCAGCCAGCACCATCAGGTCGTCGGGCACCTCGACGACCAGGGAAACGGCCGGATCGACCTGGGCCCGCACCAGCGCCAGAGTGTCCTCGACCAGCGGCGCCAACGCCGTCGGCTCGGTCATGAAGCGCTGGTGGCGGCTGAAGTCCAACAGCGTCGAGACGATTCGCTGCGCCCGCTCGACCTGCTCATCCACATGCTGCAACATTTCGCGACTCAGTTCGGGATCGGCGGAGTCGCCCTCCTCCAGCAGAATCTGACAGGAGGTGGAGATGTTCGACAGCGGATTGTTCAGTTCATGGGCCACGCCCGACAGCAGAACGCCCAGCGACGCCAGCTTTTCCGATACCAGCATCTGTTGCTGACGCACTTCCAGTTCGCCGAGAACGTGGTTGAAGGCATGCTCCAGCGACCGGAATTCCTCATCGACAGCGGCCAGGTCGAGCCGCTTGAGGTTGCCGGCGGCCACCTCCTCCATGCGGTGCTGCATGCGTTTGAGCGGCCGGGTGACGCTGAGATAAAGCAGCGTGCCGGTTCCGGTCATCACCACCAGGCCGACCGCCAACGCCCCCAGCACGATGCGGTGATGCAGCCGCATGGCTCCATGAAGCTCGCGCCGGCTGGCGGCGGCAAGGCCCTGGGCGAGACCGGTGATCTGCTTGCCGATGATGCGCAGATGCGATTCGGCCATGGCCGCCCGGGTGGCATCGACCGGCGAGACGGCCGCATAGGCGCTCATCGCCTCGGCATAGCGGGCGACATCGCGGCGCAGGGCAGCGGTCCCGGCACTGTCGCCGGCGGCGGCCAACTGCCCGGCATGGCGATCGAGCAGCCGGCCGAGTTCACCCTGGTACTCCAGATTCTGGTCGAGATCCTGCGGCTGACGATACAGCAGATAATTCTTTTCGAACCGCCGCACTTCCATGGTGGCGTCAAGCAGCGCCGACACGGTCTCTTCGACCAGCATGCCACGCTCCAGGCGTGACAACTCATAGGCGGTAAGCAGCGACAAGGCGACCACGAACAGGCCGACCGCGGCATAGCCGACGATGATCTTGCGCCGCAGGGATTTCATGACGGGGGCCATACTCTGTCGAAGGCGCGGTACTGTAAGAGAGAAACTCTTTTGATAACAACGCCATTCCTGGGCAGGGCAATCGGGTGAAGGAGGGTTGCGAACGCGTTGATTGTGCGATCAATGGCGAAAAGCAACACGGATGAACGCGGATATCCACGGATGAACACGGATAACGAGCAATCCGTGTTCATCCCAGACCCGGCGAAGCCGGAATCCGTGTTCATCCGTGTTACCTGCGATCCATCAACCGAACAGGCATCTTTCGCGAGGCTGTTCACCCGATTGCCCGCGCTCCCAGGAAAACCCCCTAAACGCTCTTCACCACCAGCACCGGCCCCGTCGCCTTGCCGACGACGCGTTCCGAGACGCTGCCGACCAGCACCTTGCCAAAGCCGGTGCGGCCATGGCTGCCGATGACGATCAGGTCGCAGCCATGCTTCTGCGCGGTGTCGAGGATCACCTGATCGGCCTCACCGGCCACTGTCACGCCCTCGACCTCGAGCCCGTCGCGACGCAGCAGATCGGTGGTACGGGTGACGGCGTCGCGGCCGTCCTGCTGACGCTTGTCGCTATGGCTGGGCACCAGGGCGCCGACCACGGTGATCGGCGCGGTGCAGCACTTGGCCATCTTGGCCGCTGCCACCGCAGCCGAATCGGAACAGCGCGACCCGTCGGTGGCCAACAGAATCCGCGAATGCCACATCTCCGCCGCCTTCGGCACCACCATCACACTGCAATGGGCATAGCCCATGACCTTGACGGTGGCGTCGCCGACCATCAGCCGGGCCAGACCGCGACGACCGCGACGGCCCATGACGATGATGTCGGCGTTCAGCTCCTCGGCGGCCTCGACGATCTCGCGATAGGGATCATCACCATGGCGAATCACCGGGGTACAGCGCACGCCGCGCGCCGAGGCCTCGGCAATGATGGCCTCGACATGGCCACGGGCTTCGGTCGCCGCCTTTTTCACCAGTTCCGGGGCATAGGCCTCGTATTCCGGGTTGGTGCGGACCATGGTCACGGCGTAAAGCTGGCCGCCGCTATGCTCGGCCATGGCGATGCCTACGCGGATGGCGCCGGTGCTGAATTCCGATCCGTCGGTGGCCACGACGATCCGGTCGAAACGGGCCAAAGGCGAGAGCTGGTCGGTCATGGAAGTCTCCGGTTCAGAAAGCGGTCAGTGGCCGGCGGACAGGACGCCGGAGGCGCCGAGTGCCAGCACCAGAACCTCGATCAGCACGATCGACCCCAGCAGCACGTCCTTGTTTTTCATCTGGAACGGCAGGATGCGAAGGTAGCAGACAACGGTGACGGCGGACAGAAAGGCGATACCGATGAAATTCAGGAAATCGCCGTGCTTGACCAGACTGACCCAGCTCCAGCCGGTGCCGACGCCGGTCGCCTTGAGATACTGACTGACCGGCATGGACCAGTAGTTGGGCAGGTCGGACACCGGCACCAGCGGCTGCACGATGCCCATCAGGTACAGCACGAAGCTGGTGACCAGAATGGCCAGTCCGGCTTTCATGCCATAGTCGAGAACGGTGGCATAGGCCATCTGCTCGGGGGTGACGTATTCGATCGGATTGCTGATGCCAGCGGCCTCGACAACCTCGACGGTCTTGATTTCCATGGGCTTAGTCCTTCCTGAGCGTTATGTCCGCACCTCGGATCAAATTCCGAAGCCCTTGAGCAGGGCGCGGCTGCCAGCAAGCAGCAGCATGCCGATCACCACCTTGCGCACCACCGAGGCGTTGGTCCGCTTGAGCAGGCGCACACCGATCACCGAGCCCAGCATGATGCCGATGATCGAGGGCACGGCGACCATCGCCAGCACCGCGCCCTGGTTGAGATAGACCCAGGCGGCGGCAGTATCGACGATGGACAGCATGAACTTGCTGGTGGCCACCGACACCTTGAGCGGCGCCCCCATCAGCAGGTTGAGCACCGGCACGTTGGCCCAGCCGGCGCCCAGGCCGAACATGCCGGCCATCAGACCGATGACGGTGAACATGGCCAGACCCTGCGGGGTGCGGTGGACCTGCCAGTCGATGTCGCGACCGCTGTAGGCCTCGTGATAGATGCCGTTCATGCGCAGCGCCACCGACAGGGAGTCGGCCTGAGCGACATGAGGGTATTCGGATTTCCGGGCCACCAGCATCAGGCCGACAATGCCCAGAATGGTGGTCCCCAGCGCCAGTTGGACCAGATTGGTCGGCAGCGCCAGACCGATCATGGCGCCAGCGATGGCCGATGCTGAAGCGATCAGCGCCAGCGGCATTGCCAACCGCAGATTGGCCATGCCGCTGCGCAGCAGCCCCGGCCCCGCCGCCAGGGCTCCGGCCAGCGCCACCAGCAGGCCGGCGCCGCGCACGAAATCCAGATGGAACGGAAAAAAGCCTCCGACGATCGGCACGAACAGCACGCCGCCGCCGACGCCACCCAGCACCGCGACGATGCCCAGACCAAACGACACCACGAACAGCATCAGAGGCCAGGCCCACCACGGCATGGTCGACGCCATCTGCGGCGCATGCTCGGCCAGGGCCGGTTCGGCCCAGGTAATCAGAATGACGAGTATGGCCGCCAGGCCGATGAGACGACGCGCCACCACGGTTTCCCCTCTCTCCAACTCGGGCGGCGGGAACGGGCCGCACAACTGCGGTCCTCGGCTCTCCGTCTCTGCCCTTCCTAAATTAGGTTGGGCTGATTAAACCCCCGCGCTGGCCCGTCGTCAATGTCAAATGTTGCGTTTTGCATCATATGAAGTGTGGCGTTACGCAATGGGTCAGGTGCGCACCACCAGGGAGGAAAATAGGATTCTCGCTGGGGGCGCGGGCGTCTCGCCCGCGGCGGCGCCGGCGGCAGTGGAGATATCGCCGCGGGCGAGACGCCCGCGCCCCCAGCGAACAACCTTGATAACACTGGCATTTTCATGGCAGGGAGGACTGACGCCGGCTGAACGAAGTCAAGCCCTTGAAATCATGGAGAAATTCGTCAAACGGGAGAGAGGGCGCGCGCCACATCTGTTGGCCACGCAATTGAATTCCTTGGATAATGCAACATCCTGGAATTCGTATCGGGCAGCGCCGTCAGCGCCCCCGATCCGCCACCGCCGCCTGCCAGCGCGGCAACAGATCCTGCTCCAGCACCTCGAGCCAGGACGGCAGGGTGCGTTCGGCGCGGGCGCGGGCGGCGCGTTTCATGTCGGCCAACTGGTCGGGGCGACTCGCCAGATCGCCCAGCGCCTGTTCCCAGGCATCGACGTCACGACCGTCGAGGACCACGCCGGTATCGGCATCGACCAGATGGCCCGAACCGCTCTTTTCCGCCATGACCACCGGAAGCCCCGAGGTCAGCGCCTCCTGCACCACATTGGCAAAGACTTCGACCTCGGACGGAAAGGCGAAGAGGTTGGCGCTGGCGTACAGGCGCTGCAACTCGGTTTGCGCCACCGGCCCCGGACAACTGGCGTGATCGCCCAGCAGATCAAGGATGGCCTGACGGTCGTCGCCCTTGCCGGCGCACAGCAGATGGACCGGCAGGCCGCGCTCGACCAGACGGCGCACCGCCTGGGCCAGCACCATCACATTCTTGCCGCGGTTGACCCGGCCGGCGAACAGGATCAGCACCCGGTCCTCGGGCACGCCATAGGCCTCGCGGACGGCGGCGCGGTCGCGCTTGGCCGGAGTGAAAGCATCCCGGTCGATGCCGCGGCGCAGATAGCCCAGCCGCTCCTCGGGCAACACACTCCGGGCCCGCTCGAAGTCCTCGGCCTGCGACACCAGGGCATGGCGGCACTGCGCCTGATGGCGTGCCAGCTTGGCCAGCATGTCGGCGGCGGCCCGCTCGTGCACCTGCAACCGGTCGACCAGCAGCCGGCCGAGCACGCCCTGCCCGACCAGCCGGTGGATGGTCTGGACGGTGAACACCCGGGTATAGCCGGGGGTGTCGGTGTGAATGGAGTTGGTCAGGGGAATGCCGCGCCGCCGCGCCACCCGGGCCGCGGTCCTGGCGAAGGCGAAAAAGGCGTCGGTGGTGTGCAGCACATCATAGCCGGCCAGCGCCCGCGCCAGACCGAAATGATAGGGCGCCAGGTCGGTATGGTCGGGGACATGCGACAGAAAGGGGATGCGCGCCGTCGAGAATACCGGCGGATGGATCAGGTAGCGCACATTCGGTGCCAGCTCATGCCGGCCGGCGGCGCTGCCGGAGAAATGGACCGTCAGGTCAAGACGGTCGGGAATGCGGCAAGCCGCTTCGGCAAACCGCTCCCAGCACTTGACGTGGCCGCCCGCCTGCGGGCTCCACACCAGATCAACAAGAACGCCGACGCGCACGGGGCGCGTCGGCTGGTCGGTATCGGCCATGGACATGGATGAGAACGGCAGTTGTCGCTTACTGGTTCTTGATTTCTTTGACCCGGTTCTGGCGGTACATGCTGCGGATCGAGGCGTAGTAGTCGAGCGAAGACCGCTCCACCTCGTCGAGAATGTCCAGATACTGTTCGCGCGTCCCGACGCCCGAGACCACCGTCCGGGTGATGTCGGCCCAGGTCGGCGCGTACCAGCCGACCGGATCGGCGACCATGTCGACGCCCATGCCGATGCCGTCACGCGGGTTGGTCGGGCCGAGCAGCGGCAGCATGATATAGGGGCCATCCGGCACCCCCCACACCGCCAGGGTCTGGCCGAAATCTTCGCTATGCGCCTTCATGCCGGCATGCTTGGCGACATCCATCACGCCCAGCACGCCGAAGGTGCTGTTCATCACGAAGCGGCCGACCGTGTTTGCGGCGCGGCCGAATTCGGCCTGCAACATATCGTTCATGAAGTAGATCGGCGCGTTCAGATTGACCAGGAAATCGTCGATGCGATTGCGGCTCCATTCGGGAATGGCGGCGCGATAGCCCTGGGCGGCCGGCTTGATCAGTGCCCGGTCGATCATCTGGTTGAATTCGAAAATAGAGCGATTGGTCGACTCGTAAGGGTCGTTGGTCAGCTCGTATTCGGCCAGCGCTTCCGGATCGTCCGCCGGCGGCGCATTGCTGGCGCAGCCGGGCAGGATGGCGACCGTAAGGGCCAAAGCGGCAAAACGCCGAATATTCTTAAGCATCCGTTCAAGTCCCCCGACGAAATATCCTGGAGCGATGGAAATCCCCTGTCCTCTCGTTAACATACGGTCTGACGAAAGGCCAGCCGGAATGTTCGCGCCATGTTGCTATGGCATTCGAAAGCCGATTCGGTCCATGTTTAACCCGATCTACAGGACCGGAGGCATAGGCTCACCTCCGTTCGGCGCACAGTTGGGATTCAACCTCGTGAACAAACGCAAACGTTTCTATTTCCTCCTCCTCATGGTCGTCGGCCTGCTGGCCGGTGGCGCCGCCAGCTATCCGCTGTACAAGGCGCTGACCGCCGGAGAGGAAAAGACTGTCCTTCGCGAATCGAGCTATTCCGAGCTGGTCGGCCTGATGGATCGGGAAAGTCTGGCCTCGCTGACCTTTTACGGTGGCACCGCCGGTGTCGCGGTGACCCGGGACGGCGCCAACCTGAAAGCCATGATGCCGGCGACGGTTGCGGCGCAGTTGGCCACCAAGGCGGCTGAGCGCGGCGTTGCCGTCGCCTTCAAGGCCGAACATTTCTTCCCGTCGGCCCAGGACATCACCGCCGAATGGGTTCTGGCGGTGGCCGCCAATATGCTGATCTTCGTGTTTCTTGGGGTGGTGTTCTACTTCATGGTGCTGCGCGGGCCGCTGTCCGGGCGCTCCAAGGCGTCGCTGGCGACTCCTTCTGAAAGCACCGTGCGCTTTGCCGACGTTGCCGGTTGCGACGGCGAGAAGCAGGAATTGCAGGAGATCGTTCAGTTCCTGCGCGACCCCGACCGCTTCGCCCGGCTGGGCGGCCGCGTTCCGGCCGGTGTGCTGATGTCGGGCCCGCCCGGCACCGGCAAGACCCTGCTGGCCCGCGCCGTGGCCGGCGAGGCCGGGGTGCCGTTCTTCTCCATCTCGGGCTCGGACTTCGTCGAGATGTATGTGGGCGTCGGCGCTCAGCGGGTGCGGGGCGTGTTCGCCAAGGCCAAGAAGAAGTCGCCGTGCATCCTGTTCATCGACGAGATCGACGCGGTCGGCCGCTCGCGCAGCTCTCACTCGGCCGGCGGCGCCCATGAAGAGCGCGAACAGACCCTCAACCAGTTGCTGGTCGAAATGGACGGGTTCAAGCCGAACTGCGGCGTGGTGGTGATCGCCGCCACCAACCGGCCGGAAATCCTCGACAAGGCGCTGACCCGCCCCGGCCGGTTCTCGCGCAACATCGTGCTGCAAAACCCCGACATCGCCGGCCGCGAGAAAATCCTGGCGGTTCATGCCGACAGGATCACCCTTGATCCGGTGGTCGACCTGCATGTGGTGGCCCGCGGCACGCCCGGTTTTTCGGGCGCCGATCTGGCCAATCTGGTCAACGAAGCGGCCATCCTGGCCGCCCGCTCGGAGCGCAACACGGTCCTCGCCGAGGATTTCGAACACGCCAAGGACCGCATCCTGATGGGCAATGAGCGCCGCTCGCTGAAGATGAGCGAGGAAGACCGCCGGTTGACCGCCTATCACGAAGCCGGGCATGCGCTGGTCGCCTTCCATTGCCCCGAATCCGATCCTATCCACAAGGTCACCATCGTCCCGCGCGGCCGCGCCCTGGGCATGGTCGTGCGCCTGCCCGAAAACGACAGCCCGGCCATCCGCCGCTCCAAGCTGGTGGCCGATCTGGCGGTGGCCATGGGAGGCCGTGCCGCCGAGGAGCTTATCTTCGGGGCCGACGACATTTCTACCGGTGCATCCGGTGACATCCAGATGGCGTCGCAGATCGCCCGCCGCATGGTTGCGGAATGGGGCATGTCCGACCGGGTCGGCGCCATCGCCTTCGACCTGGGGCCGATCGGCATGCGCGATGGCCATTTCTCGGAAGACACCGCCAAGGAGATTGATGCCGAGGTGCGCCAGTTGATCATGCGCGCCCGTGAACGGGCCCTCGGCATCCTGATGGATCGCCGCGATCAGCTCGACCTGCTCGCCACCACCCTGCTGGAACGGGAAAGCCTGTCCGGCAGCGACGTCGGCACCCTGCTCGCCGTCTGGGCGGATCGCAAGCCGCGGGTGGTGGCGGTGGGGTAGCCGCCATAGGCGCTAACTTGCCAACCACAGAGGCACAGAGACACAGAGACACAGAGAAGGCACAGAGAGAGCGAGGTGTGGCAATCCAACTCGCCCAACGACACCGCAGGTGGCACTTACACTTACCCTTCTCTGTGATGTCTCTGTGCCTCTGTGCCTCTGTGGTTAATGGGCCTCGCCGCCAGGAAAGCTTTAAGTTAACGCCTATGGGGGTAGCCGCCCCTATTCCGCTGGCGCCCCGTACACTGGCGACGCGGGCTGCCGCCGCAGCCATCCGGTCAGCCAACTGAGCCCGAGGAACAGTGCGGCGGCGGCGGTGCCGCCGCACAGCCACAGCCCGCCGACCACCACATTGTCGAGGGCGAAGCCTGGATGGATGATATCGACCGCCACCGCCAGCGCGAATCCGCCCAGGGCGAAGACGGCGGCGGCAACCATCAGGGTGGCCCGCGAAAAGGGCAGCTTCTGCCCGGCGGCAATGCGCTTGCGGGCGCAGCAGGTTGCGGCCAGCAGCAGGCCGATGGCGATAGGAGTCGCCAGACCCAGCACGCTTTGCACCATCAGCCCGGCAATGATGCCGATACCGATGGAGGTGACGAGCAGAGCCGGAGCACGCGAGCGACACGCGGCGCTCGTGCAGGTCGGATACGCTTCTTCGGTCATTCCAGACGTTTCCCTTGAGGAAAATTTTGTTTGTTTATGCTTTCCCCCTGTGATGACCGTTATAGCACAGAAAAAACCCGTTGGATAATCCCCACGATCGGGTGGCAAGGTGACTTGCCCGCGGTCGTCGGCGCAGCTAGGCTGATCGCCCCAGGGAGAGCGATATGGCTGACATCCGCAACGGCTTCATCGACAGCATCGGCCGCACCCCGTTGATCCGCCTGAAAAAGGCGTCGGAGATCACCGGCTGCACCATTCTCGGCAAAGCCGAGTTCCTCAATCCCGGCGGCTCGGTCAAGGACCGCGCCGCGCTGGCGCTGGTGCGCGACGCCGAGGCCAAGGGCGCGCTTGGTCCCGGCGGCACCATCGTCGAGGGCACCGCCGGCAATACCGGTATCGGTCTGGCGCTGGTCGCCAACACGCTGGGCTATCGCACGGTCATCGTCGTGCCTGAGACCCAGTCGCCGGAAAAGCTCGACATGCTGCGGCTGTGCGGCGCCGACCTGCGGCTGGTGCCGGCGGTGCCCTATGCCAACCCCAACAACTACGTCAAGGTCGCCGAGCGTCTGGCCCAGGAGCTGGCAGCCTCGACTCCGGGCGGCGCGGTGTGGGCCAACCAGTTCGACAACCCGGCCAATCGCGACGGGCACGCACGCACCACCGGCCCGGAGATCTGGGACCAGACCGACGGCGTCGTCGACGCCTTCACCTGCGCGGTCGGCACCGGCGGCACCCTGGCCGGAGTCGCCATGGCGCTGAAGGAACGCAAGCCGGACGTACGTATCGTCCTGGCCGATCCCATGGGCGCGGCGCTGTATAGCTGGGTCAAGACCGGCAACCTCATATCCGAAGGCTCGTCCATTTCGGAGGGCATCGGCCAGGGCCGGATTACCCGCAACATTGAGGACGCGCCGATTGATGATGCCGTGCGCGTCGACGACCGCGAGATGCTCGAGGTGCTGTTCGATCTGGCCAGGCATGAAGGCCTGATCCTGGGCGGCTCGTCCGGCATCAACGTCGCCGCGGCCATGCGGGTCGCCCGCGAGATGGGGCCGGGGCATACGGTGGTGACGATCCTGGCCGACAGCGGCACGCGGTATCAAAGCAAGCTGTACAACCCCGACTTCCTGCGCGAGCGCAACCTGCCGGTCCCCGACTGGCTGATTTGAGATAACGACAAAAGCACAAGGAAGCGTCTATGGATTACAAGAATGCCGATGCCCTGGTCAGCACCGAGTGGCTGGCGGCTCATCTGAGCGCGCCCGATGTGCGGGTGGTCGATGCCAGCTACTACCTGCCGATCCAGAACCGCGACGCCCGCGAGGAATATCTGGAAGAGCATGTGCCCGGCGCCGTGTTCCTGGATATCGACGACGTCGCCGCCGATAACAGCCCCTATCCGCACATGGTGCCGACCCCGGAAAAATTCGCCAGCCGGGCGCGCAAGCTGGGCCTGGGCAACGGCAACCGGGTCGTCGTCTACGACGGCACCGGCTTCGCCAGTGCCGCCGCGCGGGTGTGGTGGATGTTGCGGCTGTTCGGGCACCAGGACGTGTCGGTGGTCGACGGCGGCTTTCCCAAATGGCTGCGCGAACAGCGCGACGTCGAAGACCTGCCGCCCATGCCGCGCGAGCGCCATTTCGTCGCCCGCATGAACACCACCCTGCTGCGCACCACCGAGGACGTTCTGGCCAATCTGGAGTCGCGCCGCGAACAGGTGGTCGACGCCCGCGCCGTCGGCCGCTTCAAGGGCATCGACCCCGAACTGTGGCCGGTCAACAAGGTCGGCCATATTCCCGGCAGCCTGAACGTCCCGTTCGCCGAACTGATCGACGACCGTCATCGCACCTTCCAGCCGGCTGATGTCATCGTCGAACGCTTCACGGCCGCCGGGGTCGATCTGGACAAGCCGATCATCTGCACCTGCGGCTCGGGCGTCACCGCCTGCGTGCTGGCCCTGGCCCTGCACCTGATCGGCCACGAGCAGTATTCGGTCTATGACGGCTCGTGGGCCGAATGGGGCTTGCGCGACGATACGCCAGCGGAAGTCGGCTGACGGCCGATGACAACCACCAGATTGGCGGTGCATTGGTTTGTCCTACCGATTTTCATCTTCGCACCGTTGATGACAGCGCTGTAACGTCCCAAATAGAGTTGAATTGAAAAACTGGCAGCCCGCGAGGAGGCACCATGCGCAGAGCGAATTCCAAAGCCGCCCAAGCCAGGGCCATCGCGTGGCAACAGGTCGTGGCTCTGCCGCTGGCCGGCCTTTTGTTGGTCTCGCTTCTGGCGCTGGTGCGGTAGAGGCGACACCGGCGCGCCGACGACGACAGACGAGAGCGGGAACCCGTTCGGGGATGACATCCCCGAACCCCCTTACACCCCCGCCACCGTCTCCGCAATCACCCCATCCACCACCGCCCGCAGCGCCTCGCCCGGCATCGCCCCCGCCTCCAGCGCCTTACGGTAGACCGCCAACTGACGATGGGCGGAGGTGCCGCGCGCCAGGATCGAGCGGGCGGCGGCGGCCTCGGCTTCACAGCCGAAAAAGGCGGCATCCTCGGCGATCAGGTCGAGCAGTTCCTCGAGCAGATGGGGATAGGGCACCACCTCGCCGCGGCCGAAATCGACCAGACCGGCATCGAGACCGTAGCGCTGAGCACGCCAGCGGTTTTCGTCGACCAGCATGCGCGGATAGATGCGCCAGCGCTGGTTGCGGCGGCGCAGGCGGTAGAGCATGCGCAGCAGGCAGCGGAAGATGGCGGCGATGGCGATGGCGTCATCCAGGCGGGTGCAGACGTCGGTAATGCGCATTTCCAGCGTGGGGAACCGGGCCGACGGGCGGATGTCCCACCACAGTTTGGAAGCATCCTCGATCAGCCCGGCACGGACCAGCCGGTTGACCTGACGCTGATATTCCCCCCAGGAATCGAAATATTCGGGCAGGCCGGTGCGCGGCAACTCGTTGAACACGGAAATGCGATAGGACTTCAGCCCGGTGTTCCGGCTGCGCCAGAACGGCGAAGAGGTGGACAGGGCCAGCAGATGCGGCAGGAAATAGGCCACCTGATTCATCAGGTCGATGCGCTGTTCCTCGTCCTCGATGCCCACATGCACATGCATGCCGCAGATCACCAGCCGCCGCCCGACCCCTTGCAGATCCTGGGCGAGCAGCGAATAGCGTTCCTTGTCGGTGGGTTTCTGGGCATCCCATTGGGCGAAGGGATGGGTCGAGGCGGCCAGCGGCGCCAGTCCGTGGCGGTCGGCCACCGCGGCGACGGTGGCGCGCAGCCGGGCCAGATCGGTGCGGGCCTCGGCCAGGCTGGAGCATACCCGGGTGCCGACCTCGATCTGCGAGCGCAGGAATTCCGGGCCGACCTGTCCCTCCAGCAGGCCCAGGCAGTCCTCCATCATGCCGTCGGGCGGCTCGGCGACGATGTCGCGCGACTGCCGGGACACCAGGAAATATTCTTCCTCGATACCGATGGTAAACGAGGGCTCGGCCATCAATACATCTCCACCCGATGCAGGACGGGATCGGCGAGGATGGGCGTCAGGGTCTCGGCCAGAATATCGACCCAGCGCGCCACTCCGGCTTCATCACCGATCAGATCCTGGCGGATCTCCAGGCCGACATGAGGCAAGCCGGCCGCCGCGGCATGACGTTCCGTGGTGTAGGCCAGCGAGCGCCCGGAATAGGGCTCGTTGTCGCCCACCGTCAGGTCGCCGCGTGCGCTCAACCGTCGGATCAGCGGCACCGCCAGCCGGGGATCATGGTTCCATAGGATGCCGATATGCCACGGCCGGCGGAATCCGTTCATTTCCGGCGTGAAGCTGTGCACGGCGATCAGCACCGGCGGCTTGCCGGAATGACGCCACTGCCGGCCGATGGCCTCGGTGACGGCATGGTGATAGGGCCAGAACAGGTCGTCGATCCGCGCCTGAACGGCGGTGTCGGACAGGTCGCGGTTGGCGGGAATGGCGGTGCCGTCGCTGACGGCAGGGATCGAGGTGGGATCGCCCGGCGGACGGTTGAGGTCGATCACCAGCCGCGAATAACCGGCCAGCAGCGCCGGAGCATCCAAGCGCTCGGCAAGGCCCCGGGCCACCGCGGCGGCACCGATATCCCAACCGATATGACGCAGCAGCTCGCAATCGGGCAGGCCGAGGCAGCGTAGCGAGGCCGGCACGGCGGCGCTGGCATGGTCGCAGATCAGCACGGCGGCGGCCGAACCGCCATCGCGGACCAGATCGACCGGCGAAGGATCGCCCAGGCCCAGCAAGGGCGCAGACGGAGAGGGAAGCATCTCGGACATGACACTAATATGATATCGCGCGGTAGAGCGCCGGGGAAAGTTGGAAAATGGACTGGGACGAAGGGGTGGGCGGACGGAAGCGGCATCGGTTCGGCCACCTTGGCAGGATAATGCAATTGCGACGCATTCTTACTTGCATCGCCTGCCACGTCTCTGCTACGGTCTCGCTGGTTGAACAGTCCAGGGGGCTACCATGCTGCAAGCCAATGACTTCGAACAGGCCATCACCCGTTTGCGCGCGGCCGGGCTCGCCCCGACCTTCGAACGCATTGCCGTAACCAAGCTTCTGCTGGACGACGGCCCGGGCGTGACCCTCGACGACCTGATCGACCGGGCGCGCGAGCATGGCCTGCCGCTCGCCGAGTCCCAGGTGACCGGCGTCCTCGTCGATCTGCGCGAAACCGGACTCGCTGCCGCCGTGCCGGTTGACGGGGCCGAGGACTCCTTCGCCGTCGAGGCCTGGGATGCCAGCAATCTGCTCAAGGCGATGGGCAACACCTGGCGCTTGCGCATCCTGTGCCTGCTCAGCAAGGGCGAACACTGCGTCGGCGAAATCGGCGATATCCTCGGCCTGAGCCAATCCGCCTTGTCGCAACATCTCGCCCGCCTGCGCCAGAGCCGGCTGGTGCGCTGGCGGCGCAGCCAGCAGCAGATTTTCTACGCCGTCGCCGAGCCGGCCCTGCCCGCCGTGCTGCAAACTCTGTCCATGCTGCGCAATCTGTGCCGGACCGACCTTGCCGAGCAACCCGGCGGCCTGTGATCTTTGGCAGTCTGGCTTCCTTTTTTTTGTTGACGCCATGCGATTGCAACGTATTCTCATCCGCAACGTTCATGAGGATATCGGAATGATGCCCATCCGCCTGATCACTCTTGCCGTCGTCGCGGCCCTGTCGCTGGGGACGGCACAGGCTGCCGACGGCCATTGGCAAGGCGTCGCTACCACGGTTGCCGGCGCGATCGACGGTGTGGTGGCTCACTTCGAGGCCGGCGACGACAAGTCGGCCCGTGCGGCGCTGACCGAAGCCTATTTCGGCCGGTTCGAGGATTCGAAGATGGAAGCGGCCGTGCGCAAGGAGATCGGCAAGGACCGCGCCGTCGAGGTCGAGGGCATGTTCAGCGATATCCGCAAGGCGATGAAGGCGGGCGACGGCGCCGAGGTGCGGCGCATCGCCAGCCAACTGAAGGCCGCGCTGAAGACCGATGGTCAGGCGCTTGATGCCGCGAAGGTTTCGGCGGATGTCTACGAGGTGAACCAATGAGGACGCGGGCGCTGCTTCTCGCTGTGCTGGGCTGGCTGGCATTGGCGGCTCCGGCCGGAGCCGCTGCGGTCGACTACGCCGAGGTGGTCTCGCGCATCGAGGCGGGCGCCAGCAAAGCGCTGGCCGCCTATGATCCGGCTGACGGCCAGACAACCAGCGATGCCTTCTCCGACCTGTATTTCGATGTGTTCGAAGGCTCGGGTATGGAGGTGGCGGTCGGCGCCAAAGACCCCGGCCGCAAGACCGAACTGGAATCCCGCTTCGGCACTGTCATCGGGCTGGCCGGACGGGGCAAGCCCAAGGCCGAGGTCGAAGCGGCCTGGCAGTCCCTGCGCGAATTGCTGCGCCAGACCGCGCAGGAACGGGCGCAGGCATCGGGCGGCGCCGTTGCCGCCTTCCTGCAAGCCTTCCTGATCCTGCTGCGCGAAGGCTTCGAGGCCATGCTGGTGGTCGGCGCGCTGATCGCCTATCTGCACCGGTTGGGAGCGGTGAACCGGGTCAAGGTGGTCTATGGCGGTGTCGGCTTCGCCCTGCTGGCCTCGATCCTCGCCGCCTGGGTGATGTCCTCGGTGATCAGCCTGTCCGGGCAGGGTCAGGAGGCGGTCGAAGGCATCACCATGCTGATCGCCGCGGCGGTGCTCGCCTATGTCAGCCATTGGCTGTTCGCCAAGCGTGAAGCGGCCAAGTGGCAGGGCTACGTCAAAGCCCAGATCGAACGCGCGGTCACCGGCGGTCAGGCCTTTTCGCTGGGCTTCGCCGCGTTCCTGGCGGTGTTCCGCGAAGGTGCCGAGACGGTGCTGTTCTATCAGGCGCTGCTGGCCGGTGCGCCCGGCCAGGAACTGCCGATCCTGGGCGGCTTCGTCGCCGGTGGGGCGGGTCTGGCCGTGGTCTATGTGCTGATGAAGGTGCTGGCCATCCGCCTGCCGCTGGGCGTGTTCTTCGGCGGGACCGCGGTGCTGCTGTACGGTCTGGCGGTGATTTTCGCCGGAAACGGTATCCTTGAGTTGCAGGAAGCGCGGTGGATCGTTCCGACGCCGCTGGTCGGGCTGCCGACCATTCCGTGGCTGGGTGTCTTCCCGACGGTGGAGACTCTGGCGGCGCAAGCCCTGGTTCTGACGCTGCTGCTGCCGGTGGGGATGGGATGGGCGCGGCGGCGGGCCGCGGAAAAGGCCGCGCCATGATGATCCGACAGGTTCCGCCAGAGGAGTCGCGACGGCCGATCAGCCGGCTCGCCGGCCGGATCGAGCGGGAGTTCGTGCGCCTTCGCCCGGTGCTGCCTTATGTCCATGCGGTCATGGTCGTGGTGTTCGTCTCTCTGCTGCTGGTGCCGCCGCTGCTGGCCGAGGCACCCGAGCAGGCCGGACCGCTCGACCACCTGACTCCCTTCGCCGATTTCCTGCTGTGGGGCCTGTGGTTTCCGCTGGTGTTCCTGTCGGTCATCGTCAGCGGCCGGTCGTGGTGCGGCATTCTCTGCCCGATGGGCGCCGCCTCGGAATATGCCAGCAAGCACGGCCTGAAGCGGCGCATTCCCGGCTGGCTGACCTGGGAAGGTACGCCGATCGTCAGCTTTATCATCGTCACCATTCTCGGCCAGACGGTGGGCGTGCGCGACCACCCCGAGGCCGCGGCCGAGGTGTTCGGCGGCACCATGCTGCTGGCCATCGTGCTGGGCTATCTGTACGCGCCGGGCAAGCGGCCGTGGTGCCGCCATGCCTGCCCGATCGGCCTGCTGCTGGGCGTGTTCTCGCGCCTCGGGGCGGTGCAGTTCGCCCCCAAGCGGCCCGAGCCGGGCGGCGATGTCTGGTCGGACAAGGGGGTGTGCCCGACCATGATCGACCTGAAGCGCAAGCAGGAAAGCCGGCATTGCATCGAGTGCTTCCGCTGCGTCAGTCCGGCGGCACCGGGCGGGCTGTATCTGCGCCTGCGCCGGCCGGGCGAGGAAGTCGAACAGATCCGCTCGCACCACCCCAGCGAGGCCGAGGTGTGGTTCCTGTTCCTCGGGTCGGGCGCGGCGCTGGGCGGCTTCCTGTGGCTGGTGCTGCCGCTGTATGACCGCCTGCGCGATGCCGTCGGCACCTGGTTCATCGACCACGATTGGATCTGGATCGGCGACTCCGGGCCGTGGTGGCTGATGAGCGTTCACCCCGAACGGCGCGAGGTGTTCACCTGGCTCGACTTCTTCATGATCTCCAGCTTCATGGTGACGGTGATGCTGGCCCTGGCCGCGATATTGGCGGCAACCACGGCGCTCGCCGCCTGGGTCTCCGGCCGGCTCGGCGGAACCGGCACGATGCGGCAACGCTTCGTCGAACTGGGCTACCAGTACGCCCCCGTCGCCATGGTGTCGCTGGTGATCGGTCTGGGCGGCGGCCTGTTCGAGGCCATGGCCTGGGTCGGCGTGCCCGAGACGGTGCTGCGGGCGATCCGCATCGGCGCCTTCGCCCTGGGCATTCTGTGGAGCCTGCATCTGGCCGACCGTATCCTGCGCGTGCAGGGTCTGGCTTGGCGCGGCCGCCTGATCGCCCTGTTGCCCGGCCTGACCGGCAGCACCGCCGTTGCCGCCGCGTGGTGGCCGGCATTGTTCGGGCTTTAGAGGCAACGGTGAAATTGGCCGACGGAGAGATCGCAGGTAACGCAGATGAACGCAGATGAACACGGATGCGCCTCTTTCGTTTTTTATCTGCGTTTATCCGTTGGTATCCGTGTTCATCTGCGTTACCTGCGATGCAAACAACATAGAGACTGCCGGACGTCAAAGTCGATGTCACAGTTATTCTCTGTGGTCACCTGACTCATCCCTCCCGCCTCAATATGCGAACGCGTCGCGTTTTCGTTCGCAAGGATTTCATAGCAAGAGAGGATCTGAACTGATGAAAAAGAGCCTTGCCGTCGTTGCCGCCCTGAGCGGTGGCCTGATCGCCCTGCCCGCCTTTGCCGGCGAGCGCCCGATCGGCGAACCGTTCGAGAAGAATGGCATGCAGATCGCCGCGGTCTATCTGCAAGCGGTGATGATGGAGCCGGCCGCGTTCACCGAGGTCTGTCTGGCCGACCGCAACAGCGCCAACCCCCAGGGTCCGACCGACGCTCATATCGAGGCCGATATCAAGGCGCTCAAGGGCAACAGGAACGGTTTCGCCAAGGGTGAATGGATTCCGGCGCTCGACATTGATTTCGTGGTGACCAAGCCCGGCTCCGACTGGAAGGCGAACGGCAAGCTGGTGGCCATGGTCGCTTCGGACGGTCCGCACTATGGCGCCAATGTGAAGTTCGACGGCCCCGGCAAGTACCACGTCGCCTACACCATCAAGCCGCCGTCGGTCAGCGGCTTCCTGCGCCACACCGACAAGGAGACGGGCGTCGGCGCTTGGTGGGAACCCTTCACCGTCGAATGGGATTTCGCCTATACCGGTTCCGGCAAGAAGGGCGGCTACTGATCCCTTGCTGGGAGCGCGGGCGAGGTGCCCGCGCTCCCAGATCCGCCTTCCCTACTCCCCGGCTTCGCGATAGATCGCGGCGCCGCCGTCCATGAACTCCTTGGACTTCTCGGCCATGCCCGAGGCGGCATAGTCGCGGACCTCCTGGGTGATCTTCATGGCGCAGAATTTCGGCCCGCACATGGAACAGAAATGCGCCGTCTTGTGGGCTTCCTTGGGTAAGGTCTCGTCGTGGAAGGCCTGCGCCGTCTCGGAATCCAGCGCCAGATGGAATTGATCCTGCCAGCGGAATTCGAAGCGGGCCCGGCTCATGGCGTCATCCCAGGCGCGGGCGGCGGGGTGGCCCTTGGCGATGTCGGCGGCATGGGCGGCGATCTTGTAGGTGATCACGCCCTGCTTGACGTCGTCGCGATCGGGCAGGCCGAGATGTTCCTTGGGGGTGACGTAGCACAGCATGGCGCAGCCGAACCAGCCGATCATCGCCGCACCGATGCCGCTGGCGAAGTGATCGTAACCGGCGGCGATGTCGGTGACCAGCGGCCCCAACGTATAGAACGGCGCCTCACCGCACAGGGCGAGCTGCTTGTCCATGTTTTCCTTGATCTTGTGCATCGGCACATGGCCGGGGCCTTCGATCATCACCTGAACGTCCTTGGCCCAGGCGATTTTGGTCAACTCACCCAGGGTTTCCAGTTCGGCGAACTGAGCGGCGTCGTTGGCGTCGGACAGGCTGCCGGGACGCAGGCCGTCGCCCAGCGAGAACGCCACGTCATAGGCGGCCAGGATGTCGCAGATTTCCGAGAAATGGGTGTAGAGGAAATTTTCCTTGTGATGCGCCAGGCACCACTTGGCCATGATCGACCCGCCGCGCGAGACGATGCCGGTCACCCGGCTGGCGGTCAGCGGCACATAGGCCAGCCGCACGCCGGCATGGATGGTGAAGTAGTCGACGCCCTGTTCACATTGCTCGATCAGGGTGTCGCGATAGATTTCCCAGGTCAGATCTTCGGCAACGCCCTCGACCTTCTCCAGCGCCTGATAGATCGGCACGGTGCCGATGGCCACCGGGCTGTTGCGGATGATCCATTCGCGGATGTTGTGGATGTTGCGCCCGGTCGACAGGTCCATGACCGTGTCGCCACCCCAGCGAATCGACCATACCATCTTCTCGACTTCCTCGGCGACCGAGGAGGTGATGGCCGAATTGCCGATATTGGCGTTGATCTTCACCAGGAAGTTGCGGCCGATAATCATCGGCTCGGCTTCCGGGTGATTGATATTGGCCGGAATAATGGCGCGGCCGGCGGCAATCTCGTCGCGCACGAATTCGGGCGTCACCACGTCGGGCAGGTTGGCGCCGTGGCTCTCGCCGTCATAACGCCCCTTCAGGCCGAGGCGTTCGCGCGCCAGATTCTCGCGGATGGCGACGAATTCCATCTCGGGCGTGACGATGCCGGCGCGGGCATAGGCAAGCTGAGTCGGAGTCTTGCCGGGCTTGGCCTTCAGCGGCCGGGCACGGGCGGGGAATTCCTTGACCAGATACTCACCGCTCGCCCCACCATTATCCTCGGGCTTGACGTGGCGGCCTTCGTACTCGTCGACATCGCCGCGCGCGCGAATCCAGGCGTCGCGCAGGCGCGGCAAGCCGGCCTCGATATCAATGGTCACGGCCGGATCGGAATAGGGGCCGGACGTGTCGTAGACCGCCAGGCTCGGCTCGCCCGCCGACGGATGCAGCAGGATTTCGCGCATCGGCACCTGAATGCACGGGCTCGAGCCCTGCAAATAGATCTTGCGCGAACCGGGCAGCGGGCCGGTGGTGACCGTAAAGGGCTTGGGATCTGCGGCGACGTTCATAAGACCTCCTGACAACCTGCGGAGATCCGGGACGCATCGCATCACGACAAGGCAAGAGCGGCGCGGCCGCCCGTTCCTGTCCCTACGCCGGTGCGAACCGGATCAGGTTCAAAGGGTTTCCACGCCGCCTATGCTGACGCACCGCAGTTGGTCTCTCAGCCCCCTGCCGGGGCTCCCCTTGGAACGAACGGCGATGGTGCGACGGGAAGGGGCTGCCCGTCAATGGATTTAGTGCAGTTGCCGGATGTGATATTCCGCCTGGGCAGAGGAGCGGCACGCCCCTCTGCCAAAAGGGACGGTGACGGTTACGGCCCCGGCCGCAACCAGGGAGCAACGCTCCGGTGCGCCCACCGGCCCCACCGCGGCGCCGGTGCAACAGGAGCGGCGACAACCGGAACGGCCGGAGCCGGCGCGACCACGGCCCGACCCACATGCAGCGCCGCCGCGACACCGCGCCACGGCCAGTGGAACGGCCCGGGGCCATTGGCCAGGGCGGGAGTGGCGACAGCGGTCAGGCCGACTGCCAGGACGATGACTTTCAACACGGACTTCATGATAGCCTCCGCTTCTGCCGAGCTTTCTTTCGATGCATCCGATTAAAACAGACTTGCGCGAGGCGGCAATGTCGTTGATGTAACGCCCTGTAACCGTAATCCGGCAATCCCATGAACGACACCGTAATCCCGGCTCGCAAGGCCACAATTTGCCCAATTTGCGGCAAGCCGGCGACCGAGCGCTACCGCCCGTTCTGTTCGGCCCGCTGCGCCGATGTCGACCTCAATCGCTGGCTCAGCGGCGTCTACGCCGTTCCCGCCGAGGACGGGCCGGCCAATGAGAATGATGGGGATGAGTAGGGGGGGCGCTCCGCGCTCAGGTACCGCTACCAGCCTTTCGGCCGACCCGCAGGGGATGAAATGGCCCTCTCCCGCTGGCGGGAGAGGGAGGATCCGCCGCGAAGCGGGGGGAGGGGGAGGGGGGCCAGCCTCGAAGCCTGTCCAGACGTCAACGCC